>Ga0310696_10000069_pt1 | contig 178541 bp, 216 predicted proteins | sample AusTroGonzalo_MG_4_FD_203885 | JGI IMG/M metagenome (GOLD analysis project Ga0310696, IMG submission 203885) | Bovine rumen microbial communities from tropical cattle in Woodstock, Queensland, Australia - Gonzalo_02 (v2) (version 2) | ecosystem: Host-associated > Mammals > Digestive system >...
CGACAGTTTCACACCATGGGCAAAGCGCCGGTCTGACTCTCGTGATAAATTATATCAGGAGCAAGGTTGGACCAAGATCACACGAGAGGAGCTGTTAGATGATCTCAGAACAAAGCCTGGCGACGAACCTGACAACGCTGCTGGGCTCGTCGAAGCCAGGGAAACTGGATGTAGCGGCGCTGGCGCAGAGGCTGAATGACGCTGCGGAAAGCCACGACATAGAGCTGTCGTCCTACGGATACATCATGCACGTCGTTGAGAAATACGGCATGCAGGGTGTGTATCGCGGGATGTTGGGCACCAAGGAGTCCATTGACAGCTATGTGAACGAGGCGAACAACTTCCGCAGTTCCATGATGGGTCTCATCGTAAACGCCAGCAACTACGCCAAGAGCGTGTTCTCGAACGTCACCGACCCGGACCTCTGTATGAAGCGCCTGGAGGAGATGTCCTATCCGTATGTCCTGTATGTGCTGTTCTGCGGCCTTGGACAGACGGTACAGGCAGAGCCTTACAAGCTGGCTGCAGAGGAACACTTCCGGCGGTACCCGGCCACGGCTTCACAGCTTCCTGACAAGTTCAAAAATGTAGCAGAGGAGTTTCTGACGCATGAAAGTGCTGAATAAACAGGAGCTCACCCTGCTCGCAATCCTGTCGCATCCGCAGATCGCGAGGAATGCACTGAAGATGACGGTTGACCACATCAACCTGTTCTCCAAGATACAGTCCCCGCATGTCCACATGATGTGGAAGAGTTATCTGCAGCTGCGCCAGAAGAACAAGGGCAAGAAGCTGAGCAAAGCCGTTTTGAAGACGGAGTTGTCAGAGTGCATACAGGCTGACCAGGACATGCCGCCTGAGCTGATCGAGCGGTGTGACTACATCCTGGACAAGTTTGGCAAGGGCGAGGACATTCCGACAGTCGAAGACAGTACCGATCTGTTGCAGACTATGGTTCGGGGCGACTTGAACCGCAAGATGTCCAGACTCATCAGCGACGACGCCGCCATCTCTGAGATGAGCAAAGCTGTCAGCAGTGCCTCCGGCGCCATTTCCGAATTGGATAACGAGAACACCGAGGACAACCGGTATGTGTTCAATCCGTTCAAGGAGATGGACAAGCTGGCGACTCATACAGTCCGGCTCCCGACAGGGATCAACTGGATGGACGAGATCACCAGTGGCGGAGGACGCGGCGGCGAGATGTGGCTCGTACTCGGTGCGCCATCAGGTGGCAAGACAGCCATCAGTGTTCAGTACGCCTGTGCTCAGGCTCTTATGGGATATACGACGGTGTGGGCAACCTACGAGCAGTCGCTGGAAGGCGACATCGCAGAACGCATCATTTCGTATGTCACAGACGAGAGCCTGGACAAGATCCGTGACGTAGGCTTCAACAATCTGCCGGAGGACATCCAGCGCAAATTCTGGGCATCTGTTGCAGGTGCCGACGACAAGCTGGTCGTTCTCGACATGACAAGGCTGAAAGGTGTTCAGGAAGAGGATCCGCAGGACTATGGCGGAATCTGGAGCATCTGGAAGCAGGTCAAGAAGCTGAAAGCGGAAGGCAAGCAGGTACGCACCATACTGGTTGACTGGGTGGGCGCCATGATGCAGCGCATCTCGGCAAATGGCCACAAGGACATCGCGACGAACTTCCGATTCAACACAGAACATGAGTTCATGATCGCCAAGGAGATGGTCAAGCGTGAGAACGTGCAGATTATCTTCTTCCACCAGGTCGATTCCAAGACTGCGGCGGCGAAACCCACGTTCTGTCCCGGCATGACCTGTGCCAAGGATATGCATGACATGTCCAACTACATGGATATCGTCATCACAATCGGGCGCAGGGACAAGAACAACATCTGCTACATCAGTGCGGCCAAATCCCGCAAAGGTGCAGCAATCACAAGAACCATTCAACTGATAGGAGAGAAGGCTCGGTTCATTACAGCCAATGGCTGGATTCCGGACCGTGATGGAAACTTCTACAAACCAAGCGAAGACTATATGCCAGACGATCCCGATGACGCCAGATCTGACGTAAATATGGCGTACAGCAGGGAGATAGACTAAATTTTCTTTGAAATTTCTTGAAAAAGCATTTGACTTTCATCAGATATGTGCTACATTGTGTAGTAGATGAGCATAGCATGCTCATCGTGAACTCAAAAGCCCAACCGGAGAAGGCAAATGCAACGATCAGTTTTCAAAGAGTTATGCGTCTGCATCAGACAGGCGTGGACTCCGAAGGATGGCGTAATACTACGGCTCCTTCGAGGGTCTGAGCACGAGAAGGAACTGCTTTTGTGCGTCGGCGGCCACAGGAACCCGGCCATCTGTGCCAGGTACTGCGTGGTCTGGGACGGAGACGACAAAGTGTATGACGGCGAAATCATGAGCGACAAGCTCCAGCATCTGCTGACAAAGAGCAACATCTGCTTCGTCGAAATCACCAATGCCCGTCTCATGGAGCACAACCGCCACGGCGTGTACAAGTGCCTGAAGACAGCTGAAGGCTGCACAAGGCAGTGCATGCTGCACAAAGCAGCGCGTCTCGAAGTCAGTCAAGGTCTGGCAGTGGCCATAGCTTAATGGTTTGCAGAAGTTCCTCCTTCGAGGAACATGTATGCTTAACCAAGTGCTGTATGATGCCCTGGCCAAGCTGTTCAACGACGACATCGTTGTCGTGAATGAGGGCCAGCAGGCGGAACTGCGCATAGACCGCAACCATATCGGACGCTGGGATATTGACCAGCACAGCGATCATGGCGAGCAATACGCGGTCAACTGCCCGTTCTGCAGGAATCCGCAGGACACGAACCATCACCTGTATATCAGCTACCTGTCCTTTGCAACTCCGGTCGTGGATGGGGTGCGCCTGCAAATAGGCAAACTGCGGGCTCAGTGTTTCAGAAACGGTTGTCTCAAAGACCTGGACAATCGCAATACGCTGAGCCGCAAGATAGGTCTCACGATGTCGCTCATGACACCAGACGGGAACGCATGGGCGGACATCGACCCGACGGTACATAAGGAACCCGAAGAGCAACTGCAGGTGTCCAGAAATGTGACACTGGAAGGCGTGCGCTCTTGGGTTCCGGACTACCAGCCGGTCACGGAGGACTGTCAGGACGTTGATGTCCTGCAATACCTTGACAGCAGAAGAATCACACTGGACGACGTGGAGTGGCTCCACATAGGATATGGTCCGGTGCTGTCGCCAATCAAGAAGAGATATCTGAACAACGGAACACCATGGATTCTGTTCCCCGTCATCAACAACGGGGTGCTGGTCGGCGTGCAAGCAAGGTGTCTTCCACAGTATCTCGACGAGCGCGGCATCAAGTACTGGACTCATCCGGCATGCAGGAAACGCACAGTGCTCTACAACCTGGATGCAGCCAGGGATACGGGACTTGCGGTTGTCTGTGAAGGAGTCTTCGACGTCGCATCAGTTGGTAAGCCGGGCGTGTGTCTGTTCGGGCATACGCCGTCCAAAGTGCAGATGACGATGCTGTCAACGTTCAGGCAGGGCGTGGTGTGGCTTCCGGACAACGATCTCGATTGTGTCAAGGAAGCGAAGGTCTACGCTGACCGGCTGAACCTTTCCGGTGCGCTTCCTCTTGGAGCGCATGTTGTAACCCTTCCGGCAAAGGACGCCGGCGAGATGCCGCGTGCCGATGTCTGGAAATGCATTCTAAACCAGGTGCCGCAGGCGATGGCAGAATATATTGTCGCGTCTGTGATACCGCAACTGTGAGTGATTATGCAATTACTCGGAAAGACGACTGTAAAACTTCCCTGCTACAACGGGGAAGTGTCGGTACGGCTTTGGGAGAAAGGCGATCCTTTTCCGACGCTGAGTAAGTCTGTAGGTATTGACACTGAGACTGAGCTCATTACGGATGAGGTGAAGGATCCGCCCATTGTCGTGTATGGTCTGTTCGACCCCGACAGTGCCACGTGCTGGATTGCTTACTGGGATGAGTTTCTTGAGCTTGCCCAGTATGTGAGCAGATCCGAGACACGTCAGATCTACTTCAACGTCGGCTTTGACGAGCTGGTAATCGACAACGAAGATGAAAACGCTACGCTGATGGATGCCGTTGAGGAGGGACGTGTACGGGATATGCAGATCCGGTACCATCTCTATCTGCTGGCAACCAGAGGCGATATTCCTGAACACGGGTTCAGCAAACTGGCGGACATCGTAAAGCGCAAGCTGAAGATCGAGCTGGACAAAGGCGAGAAGGACGACCCGAACTCGCACCGGCTCACATTCCGCAGGTTCAATGATGACGGTTCCAAGTACAGGATGACGGACAAGCAGGCCGTATACCTGGCATGGGACTGTATCTCGACCTGGGCGTTGTCCCAAGTGATACCTGAGCAGCCGACAGAGGTGCAGCACACCAAAGGCATGTGTGTTCTTGCACATATCAGCCGTAACGGCTTTCAGGTGGACCCTGTAATATTCGACGCGCTGGAGAAGCAGCTGCTGGAGGGCATGGAAGTGTCGCGTGAGCGGCTCATGTCGTTCGGCTATCCTGATCCGGAGAAGCGTAATGACGATACAACACCACAGAAACAACTGTTCCTGTCCAGTCTGAAGAAATTCTGCGAGCTGACGAACCAGTCTGATATATCAGAGAATCCTGCTGTGACGAAGGATCGCATGCGGTTCCTGTTGACCTACAGTCTCAACTACGCATATTCCGTGGTAGATGACAGTTTGAGCACACTTGTTGAAACAGTTCACTTTGCGCTGGATGGTGGGCTGCCGGATAAGGCAATCAAGTTGTCAAAGCCTGTGAAGGATGCGTGGCTGAATGAGGTGCTGGAGCCGTATGATCTGTATGCGTTCGACTCGAACAAGAGCAAGATCGTTCCTGTAGCCTTCCTTGGAGCATTCCTGGAAGACATGGTCAGACAGCTGCAGGATACGGAAGAGTGGAACAGCAAAGGGTTCAACTACACGGCAGCGATGAGTCATGCCGTGGATTACATGGACGATCATCCGTGGCTGCTGGAGGACAAGAAAGGCCGTGTAGGCCCGAAGAAGTTCTTCCAGGACCATGTTCAGAAGATCCTGGACAAGTATCCGGCGCTGGAACTGGATACGACAAAGTCCGGTCAGATCAAGCTGGCAAAGGATGACATGTGGCGACTGGATGACTTGCATATCAAGGATGACTTCCTTGTGGCCTATGCCGATTACAACCACTTGCGAAAGCTGCGGAGCACGTATGTGAACCGTGAGTATGTCAAGAAGGACGGCAGGGTACATCCATATCTGAAGAATCTGGTCAGAACAGGCAGAACTGCGGCAAGTTCGCCGAACGTTCAAAACTATCCGAGCCGAGACAAGGTGTGGCACCTCAAGAACATGTTCAAGCCATACGATGGGATGATACTGTGTGCAACAGATTTCTCGTTCGTAGAGCTTTGCGGTTTTGCACAGGCGTGTTACAGCCGGTTCGGTTTCTCTGTCATGCGCGATATTATCAATGCAGGCATCGACCCGCATAGGTGGTTCGCAGCGGTGATGGAAAAGAAGATCACAACAGATCTGAAAAACAAGAATGACCCTGAATGGGTTGCCCAGCTGAATAAGCATCTGAAGGAGATTATTGACGACAAAGCGAGATTCAAGGCCAAGGCCGCGAACTTCGGTTAAATGGCGTTATGTACTCTAAGTCTTTTTACGTGTATAGTATGTCAGAACAATCAACTAAGGAGGTACAACATGGCTATATACACGTGTGTCATTTGTGGTAAGCAGTTTGAAGCCACACAGCGTGCCAAGTACTGCACGCAGGCTTGCAAAGCATATGCTCAGAACCACAAAAGGATCAAAGTTCAGTGTATTGTTTGTGGTAAGATTGTGGAGACAACAAAGCAGCATCCTGCTAAGTTTTGTTCGCCACTATGCCATCAGAAAGCAGTCACTGATGTTACAACAAACCCAGATAGTCCGTACGTTGGTATCGTAGCGCCGAGGAAGGCACCTGCGGTTGTTCAGCGTGTTTGTATTGATTGTGGCTGTACGTTTGATACGAAGGGGCATAGTGTGGTAAACAGGCGTTGTCCAGACTGTGCACATGAGTATAAACGTTTATGGGGTCTCGATGCTAAAGGCTTAAAAACAGAACTTGCATCACGTAAGCATAAACCATCTGAAATAATGGAGGTTGTTGATGCTTACTTTGATAAGCAGGGTATAGAGGTTGAGACACCAGAACCACAGTTGGCTAAAAGTGAAGCGCAGACTTACAAGGAGCCGAATCAAACACGTGAAGAGTACAATGCAAAGAGGCGTGCCACAAGAGCTAAAAAGAAAGCTCTTGGGTTGCTCGCTGCTGAGGACCACGATAGGACGGGTTATAGGAAAAAGACTATAGAGGCAAAAGGTGCTGTATGTTCTTGTTGCGGTTATTCTGCTTTCGAAGACGCTATACAGGTTCATCATTTGGATCTGGACAGGGAAAACAATGATATGAGTAATCTTGTTGTACTGTGTGCAAACTGCCACGTGATATTACACAAGAGAATCAAAAGAAAGTTTTCCTTGTGGCAAGATAAGAAAGCAGGATGCCTGAACGAGTACTACAGTTGGCAAGCCGAAGTAAAAAGACGGAATGAAGCGGGAAAACCCGACAGGGCAACCCGAACCGAAGGCTGTGAGGAATCACAGTCAGGGGCAACGCATAGTGGTACGTCCAGAACGGATATGAACCACCAAGAGGCCGTCTCAGGACAATCGAATCCTGTCATACAGACAGATTTCGAGTTCTGAAAAGATATGCTGAGCAGCACGTATGGAAAGAAAGGTGCTGAAGTCGTGGATAAAAAGCCGCGACGATAACAAAATTGTTGCCTGGTGGGATGCGCCCAAAACGCTTCTATAGGCATTGTCGTAGTATGGGAATCATAATCACCATGCAGGATGCTGAAGAGATGTGCGACGCCTGGACAAATACGTTCAAGGAGATGAAACTGCACATGAAGCCTGAAAAAGCCTCGTACATCCCAAAGGTGAACGAGGATATGTTCGGGTATCGTGAAGAGGATCCAGATGATCTGGAGGACGACATCCCCATTGAGGAAGATACCGGCAAGGACGATGCTTTTGCATATCGTGCTGTTCTTCCATGCGGTCAAATCCGAAATCGCTGCTCATACAATGCAGCATGCAACGTAATGTTCCAAGGAACAGTGGCTATCGGTGCCAAGCTGGCAGGCTGGGAACTGCTGACTCACGGCTACGGAGAGAGGCTCTGTAATTTTGTACACGATGAATATCTCTATTGCTTATATCCCAATGAGTTACAAACTCATATTCCTATTATTGAGCGTCTCATGCTGAAAGGCATCAGGAAAATCATTCCTGACGTTAAAGTAGGTGTAGAGACTACTTGTATGCTCCATTGGGAGAAAGAGTCGGCCGAGTTTACAAAACTCAAATGGAATGACGACGGCACTCCGATTCTGGAGGAGCCGCCGTACGTACAGAACATATTACAACACAAGGAGTAACGCATCATGGCGTACATGGCAGCACGCAGTGCTTCCGGTCAAGGGCGCTCCAAGCGCCTTTCTTACGTGAAACCAGAGTATCTCAAGGGCCACATGTTCCCTGGCCTTGACTGGCAGACCAGCGGGTATCTGTCCGGTGTGCTCTGGAACACCAAGAACCACATCATCAGGATCATCCCTGGCTATGACCCTGAGACCCGTGAGGTCTTCCGTCAGAACATCAATGTGACGGACTACAGCCAGGAAGAGAACCCGATCAAGTATATCTCCGACACCTTCATGGTTGCTGACACGGTCCAGTCGTTCGGCACTTCCAAGAGCAACTTTGTCGTGAGTTATGCGCCGGGCTCCCAGGACGACATCACCTACGGCGGCGATACGATGATCTCCGTGTTTGCCCGCAACGTGTTCCGCAGTGTGAATCCGCTGAAGTCCAAGAAGCCCAGGTTCGGCGTTACCAACGAGATGCGCTCCTGGGTTGCGCTCCGTGACGGTACCCTCCCGATGCCCAAGCAGGCTCTGCTTGTCCAGGCACTCCTGTTCCAGTGGCAGGGACGGCCGATGTGTGACCAGGACGGCAATCCTCTGACGTCGGAAGACGGCCAGATGGTTCCCAAGATCGGTGTCGTGTCCTTCGAGGGACGTTCCACGCTGCAGGCTATTCTGCGGGCGCTGACGGAACCCAAGGATCCCGGCGAACCCCTCGACGCCATCAAGAACAACAAGTATGGTGGTCTGGCCGAACTGCAGGGCAACCTGCTGTATCTGCACCACATTACCCGTGAGGATGGCGGAAAGAAGATCAACCTGCTGAACCCGTCTGTCCAGGCCGGCACCAAGGGCTGGACGCCGGAGCCGCTGAATCTTTCCAAGGAGAACGTCTACAACTGGTGGACTCCCTGGCAGGACCTCATCAGCTATATGAGCGCGGAAGAGCAGGCAATGCTGCTGGCGTCCGAGTTCGGAGCCGACTCTGTGAATTATCTCGTGGGTACGGATCCCATCTACCAGGGATTTCAGATGCCGGACGAGATTGCGCAGGCTGGTTACGGCCGCTATGCGAGATTCACGGATGGTGTTACGGAAGTGCGTCAGCGCGGTTCCATCAATGTTCCTGCCAACGGCTTCGCAGCCCCTGTGCAGAACAAGCCGGAAACGCCTCTCGCAGCCGCTTTCGCGGGACCCAAGGCTCCGACCGCTCCGAGAGCCCCGATGACTCCTTCCCAGGCCCTGGGAAAGCCTGTGGGTGCCGGCGCGACGATTCCGAAGAACTCCGGTGTTCCGATGAATGACTTCAACAAGGCGCTCAGCCAGATCAAGAGTGTTGCCAAGCCTGCGGCGCAGGAAGAGGACGACATGGCGAACATGGCGAGTGACGTCGCCGATGAGGATCAGTACTCGGACGGCGAAGACGAACAGTCTTTCTGAGGTGACATATGGCAAACAGAAACACAAGTCTGATAAGCGGCATGCGGGCCGCGCTGTCCAAGCCGGACGGCACGGGCGTGGTCGCGACAGCGGAGGAACTGAAACAGAATCAGTTCGGCTTCCCGCTGAGGCATTACGCCCAGCAGTATCTGTTCGGCGCCACCGGTCTCCGCATCCAGGTCTTCAACTCTATCGCCGGCAAGGAAGCGACATGCAAGAGCCCGTTCGTGTTCGACCTGATGGGTCACATCACGGCAGGCGAAGAGAATCACGGCCTCTGCGGCATGGCGTTTCTGCTGGAAACAGAGGGCAAGATCTCGGCGTCGCTGTACAGCTCGGTCATCAAGTCCTACGGGGAAGATGCGTACGATGCCTCGTTCGTGATCCGGGATAAGCATGACAAGCCGCTCTCTATCGAGGAAGCGTTTGAAGTGCTGAACACGGACATCATCAAGAAGTATCGTGAAATCGCTCCGAACAACGATGTGCCGATCTTTGTCGGAATTGACTCAATCGGCGGTGCCGCGACTGGCGAGCTTGTTAAGAAGCAGGAGACCGACGGGTATGTCGGCAAGCACTTCGGTGAGAAGTCAGTCTTTATGAAGAACTTCTGCGAGAACTTCGGCAAGTATATCGGCGACATTCCGATGGTGGTCTTCATGGTCAACCAGGAAAAGGATTCGCTGGTACAGAACCAGTACGGACCTCCGCAGACACACATTACAGGCGGGTCTTCCCAGATGTTCAAGGACGGGCACATGATCCGCTCGTCCCAGAAGACGCTCGCCAGCGGCGACGGCAAAATCATCACGCTGCGAACGACCAAGACGTCGTTCTGCGACCCGCGTAAGATCGAGGTTGCTTTCCGCTGGAACAAGTTCGGCAAATCCCAGGATGATTATTACGGTCATTATTGGGACTGGGCGCTGGCATCTGCCAAGTGTCTGGCCGAGCCTGAGAAAGGCGTCGGAGAGATCCGCGATATCTGCGATGTCAAGGTCTCTGAGAAGAACCTTGTAACCAGTGAGAAGCTGGGGCTTCGCTCGGTAACGCCGCAGGAGTTTGAGGAAGCGCTCTTCGATCCGTCGAATGCAGCCATTCTCGATGCGCTCTATGTGTATCAGAAGATCGACCGGCTGAAAGGCATGGACGAGTATGTCGATTACATCAAGAAGCGCAAAGCGGCGGTCAAGGCGGAGGAAAAGAAGACGGAACCGAAAGTGACTGTCTCCAAGCCCGCCAAGGCTAAAAAGAAGACCGTGGTCAAGAACCCGATTCCAGTCGTGACGGCAAAGCCGGTCAGCCTCGCCGATGCGATGGAAGACATGGGAGATCCCGATGCCGAATAACGCAGCAGCCATCATGGCGATGCGCGAGAGCATGCAGGCCGACTACAAGCGCCAGAAGCGCATGCAGAAGACCGACGACATCATCGAGTTCATCGCTTCGAACTGGAAGCTGTTCACCGGCAGCAGGACGCAGATGAAGCAGGCCGTTGATTCCCTGGGGCACAATGGCGTGCCCTACAGTGTTGACGGCCTGTGCGACCTGCTTGGAGTGCCCGACAACGTGTACTTCAAGCGGTCTCCTGTGAAAGATATCGGGGCAGCAATCCTTGACTTCAAGAAGAGCAAACTCATGGAACTGTTCCTGAAATGCACGGAAGCGCAGAACGGCGCCGACGTGTGCATGTTCGTTGTTGCAGGCAAGAGCTCTATATGCATCACGGACATGCAGACGAACATGGAAGGCGGAATGATGCTGATCCATCTGAAGCCGGCCATCGAGTTCGTTCAGGACATCCACATTTTCAAGGCGGCAGAGGCTTCCGAGCGTCTGCCCAACCTTTTCAACCACACAGAGGACAATTATGTCTGATACACAAGAAGAAATCAATCTGGCGGAAGTTGCTGCGGCTGAACAGGCCGAAGTGGCTGTCAATGAACAGCAGGAAGCTGCAACCGAGATCGGTGACAACGACGTGCTCATCACGCCGAATGTCGTGCTTCCGACCCGTGACGACATGACTATCGCCAAGGTCATGCAGGTGCTGAAACAGAACTTTGACAATTTCTCGTTCGACGTAAATGAGGACTATGCCAAGAAGTTCAACAACCTGGATGACCTCATCAGCTACACCGACCGGTCCTTCGGAGATATCTGCAAGGAACGGGAGAAGACCGAGTGCTTTGTCAGAAACCGTGACGGCGCCGCAATGGCCAGATTCTGGTGCACCTGCAAGGTCCTGAGTGACGTTGCGCTCAGCGGCAAGAAGTACGGCGACCAGGCAGTCAAGCAGTACGCGGCCCATAGGGGTATCTCCGACAGTTATCTGTACCAGCAGATCAACATCGCTCGGCGCCTCGACATCGTGGATGTGTTCCTGCTCGGCACCCGTGGCATCGGTACCCTGTACCTACGCAAGCTGGCTGGTTTCAAGGATGACGTCACACGGCAGACCATCATCAACAGCTTCCTGGAGCGGTACACCGATACCGTGAACAAGAAGGATCGTGACCTGGCGAAGAAAGCCTTTATCTCGGCAATCAACGCCAGTGGCAAGAACACCAAGAACATCGACGCGGCCAATCCGATTGTCGCTCTGGCTTCCAGCGAGGACTTCGTGCCTACGCCGGAGACCGAGGGCGTCCTGGCTGCAGTCGGTTCCGTGTCGGGCATGCTGAAGAAGCTGTCCCGGCCGGAAATCATGCACGACCTGGAGCAGTATGGCGACAACTTCTTCATGATGGACAATACGCCGGATGCCGAAAAGCAGCTGGCGAAAGTCAAGGAGAAGGCCACGGAGCTTAGAGACCTCTGCGAGAAGTCCAAGGACAACCTGGAGTTCGCTCTGCAGAAGCTCGACAGTCTCCTGGCGGTTGAGCTGCTTCCGCACGAGCAATGAAACAGCCTTCGCTCAACTGGGTCGATAAGCATTACGCAGTTGCGCTGAAGCATCTGCCGGAGTTTGCCGACGCCTATATGGATGATGACAAGCTCCGGCGCTTCGCTCTGCTGTTGCGCAGCGTCTGTCATACGCAGAAAGGTGTTCCCTTCAAGAACATATCTGCAGATGCGCTGTGGGAGTCCGTGGAGCACCTGAAAGGGAAGCTCATGACACCCGCATTGATGAAGCGCAACACACTGCGTGTCATAGCCAACTGGCACTTCATCGAGGACGGCATGGAAATCCCCATGTGGGATGGGGGTTCCTGCGTTACCGACGTTGTGTTCATAGGCGTGACACGTGTGAAAACAGCGGAAGGATCGCAGCCGAAAATGCTTGTCAGGCTCAAGTTAAAGACGGGTCTGTGTGCGGGCATAATACATGATGCCGTTTTATCGGTCAACAAGGTCGGTTACTTCCTCGACCATGTGGGCGGTGTCGGCCGCTACCACTGCAACGTGGAGGAGATATCCGGCATGCAGGCCAGGCTGACTGTGTATTATGAAGGTCACGAACTGTTCATCAGGGAGTGGCGATGCACGGATCCGCAGAAGGTTGCAAACCGAAGACTCACGGATGCCAGGACTGATGTGGCGAAATGCACACGTTCCCAGCCTTGCAATGTCTGCAGTGCGGACATCACGCAGTGCAAGCTGGCGGTCTGGCTTCCAAGAAAGGAACATAAATGTCAGATAAACCAAAAGAAACCAAGTTCCACTTCATCCGAGTGAGAGCCAACAACGAGCCGTCGTTCTATGACCAGCAGGCGGATATCCGGTGCATCCTGCCGGTGCTCGGCAAGCTGGTATGCGACGACCTGGAGGCTGTTCACAAAGGTGATAGCCAGTGGCATAACGATATCAGCTATCTGCGGAACTGTCTGGATGTTTTTGCGATTCGTATTGACGAGGACAACACGCCTCTGGTCGAGCAGATGCAGGAGTTCATTCAGGCGATCAGCAAGGTCAATCCGCAGGTATTCGCGCAGTTCTCGTCCGGCGTGTTCATCATGATGTCCGTCGTGTACGGAGCCATGCAGCGCCGTGATGTGAAGATCGACGGCAAGGACCAGCGCAAGATGCTGTCAGTGGCGACACTGCTGGATGTCATGCGGTTCCTGCCGAAGAACCTGGTCGGCCAGATCTTCGACACGCTGGAGGAAACCGGAGACCTGCTGCACGAAGCAGTGGTGTCCGTTACCAATGCCAGTGTGGTTGATATGGTCCGTGACGGAGACGTCGTGGGAACCTTTGATCGGCTCAAGGAGCATGCAGCCATGTTCATCAATGCGGAAGGCGACACGTCCTGGAACGGGCTTGCGAATGCCTGTGAAGAGATGTTCAATGCCATACCGCCAGATGCAAACCTGCACGACAAGGTAGCGCTTGCTCTCGCCTATCCGACCTATAAACTTCCAACCCAGTGTGAGATGCCTGCTGATGACGCTGAGAGACAAGATTGAGCGCCTGCACAAGATAGGAGATCTGGTGCTGTTCCGGTGGATGACCGGCAAGCACCGTGTGGCGCAGTCTTATGTCATGCTCTCCATGCTGCGGTTCGAGGTGCTGATCTGTACGAAAGACCATATATGGTTCAGCAGTTCGGCGCCTTGCCTGTATCTTGACAGGGGCAGACCGCGTATCGTCATGAAGGACAGAGACGTCCTGACCATTTCCAGTGGACTGCGTCAGGGCATGACCATCATTCCGTCTATGCTGAAGGCTGAGGAAACAGCGACCGAGACGCGCCATTGTCGTTGCATTGAAGTCGATGAGACGCACTGCCCGAAGTGGCTGCAGACCAAGGTCCTGGCTATCGGTAACGCTCCGGTGTATCCGTTGTCGCACATCGTGATGCCGGAGCTGTTCCGCATCAGCAAGAACCCGATGTCGCTCCGTCCGTTCTTCAGCAAGGAGATGATGGAGGACATAGGTTCGGTGCCAGGTGACTCGGTACAGGACATGCTGGACAAATTCCACTCCAAGTTGAAAATGTTCGGCACGTTCACGGATGACGGTTACATCATCAGCAATGACCTGATTGCCACAGGCGGCGCATGCGTCGCACAGGCGAAGGGTCTTGGCATCAACGGCTCGATGGTACATCAGGTGACTTTGAACCAGTTCCGACAGGACATGCTGTCCCGTCACTGGAAGGTAGGTCCGGATCATCTGATGAAACCGAAAGGAACACTATGACAGAGTGGTTCAATACATTGCGCATGCTTACAGCATCAGGAGATGTCATGCTGCTCTGCACGGCGACCACAGGACTGCGCAAGTCTGATCAGGTTCTGGCGATTGCGTACACCAAGTACGACCAGGATGAGCAGACTGAGACGAATACGCTGTTCCGTATGGTCAGTACGGACGCACTGCAGTCGGCCGCCGAGTATCATCGCATCACCAAGGATGTGATGCTGGCGAACGCACAATCGGACGACGCCATCAAAAAGACTCTGACGGAAGCCATGCGGGGCTGCACGATCTTCACCTACAGCGTTCCGTTCCAGCGTAAGGCGCTTACGGAGATGTCCGGCGGGTTCATCGACATCATCAGTCCGATGTGTGATCTACCACTGTGGCTTAAAGCAGGACAGTCGAGGATGCCGTTCGCGGTGGATCTCCCGATTGATGTTGCAGACAAGCAGATTGCGAGAAAGCTGACGGCTTTCCCGTGGAAGACTTGCCTGAACATGTACAACATTGTTACGGAGGCGCCGGCGGGTATCCTGCCGGTGACATACAACGTGATGGCTCTCAGTCGGCTTTATCAGCAGCTGTGGGAGCAGCCACCAGAGATCTTGCTGGCTGATTGACACCGGTCTTGTCGCCGGTGATCGCTGCCAGCATAAGAGAACCCCTGTTGACCGTCGTGATCACAGGGGTGTTCTTTGCGTTCATGGAGACAACCGTCGTCGGACTGTTCCAGGAGGACAGGAAGTTGATAGCGTTGTTCTTCACGAATAAAATGACATGACCGTTTGGTCCGCATGGGTCAACAACGGCAGCCTGGATGCTGTCAGTAGCAAGACGCCATTTGTTCGGATCGACGGCCAGCAAGACACCGGCCTTTGACAGGGTCGATTTGCCAGTTACCTCATGGACAAAGGACAGACTGTAGCCGGCGATTCTCCTGAAGTCGATGACGCCTTTCTGGGCGCACTTCGCGACAACAGGGAGAGTCTGCAGCACAGCCTGTTTGATTTTCGTAACGGACGGTTCCACGGTGACAACCGACTCAAAATCGGAAACTGTGATGCCGTCTGTTATCTTGCTCCCGTAGAGGGAGTAACACTTCAACGCTTCCATAAGGACCTGATATGTTTAAGTTTGGCGAACCCCCGCCGCTTGATTGGCACGAGTGCCGTATACCCAAGAAGAGTGGTGGCGTAAGACTTCTGGAGATACCGTCCAAGGAACTCCGGCAAGAACAACGCCGTATCCTACAATACTGCTACGTGTTGCGTGATGCAGGTCTTCTTCAGGTATCCAATGTGGCGCATGGGTTCTTACCCTATCGCGGCGTTCATACCGCGATTCTGAAACACTCGTTGGAAAGCCCTGTGTTCATCTGCCTGGATGTAAAGGACTTCTTTCCGAACTGTCCGGTGGATGTATGCGAGGACAAGATGCGTTACGCAGGACTGTCCAGAGCATGCGTGGAATACATGATGAAATGCTGTACGTGGCAGGGACCAACCTACACGCAACGGCACTTTCCTCAAGGCTCTCCGACGAGTCCGTTCCTGACAAATATCATTATGTTCGACGTGGACTGCATGATTGCAAGCTACGCCAGGAAGAACGGGTTTCTGTACACCAGGTATGCGGACGACATCCAGTTGTCGCTGCTGCCGGGTATGCAGAACACCGACAGATTCCATGAGTTGACACGCTGTAAGGACTATCCGTTCGTGGATATCTTCTATGGCATCGAGGCAATTCTGAAGGATCACCTGGGACTGGAGCTGAAACACACCAAGGACCACGTCATCTGGCGCTGGAGCCGATGCAAACCGCAGATGCTTGGCATTGTGCTCAGGGACGACAACAAAGGCTACAACGCACCGAAGCGCCGGCGCCGGAATGTCCGTGCCGCGCTGCATAACCTTGCCTGGAAAGTCAAGGAGAACGGTGATGTTGCGTACGAAGAGGACATTCAACAGTGGGCTTCCATCAAGGGAAGCATCGACAACATGGATTGGATCCGGTCGTTCAGCCCCGACTACAATGCGTCGAGCGCGGACCCCATTATCCAGACCAAGTTCTACAACTATCTCAGTGAGGTAATTGATGGAGAAACTTTACAACCAGCTGTGCCAGACTGCTGAAAAAGCCGCCAAGGCATACTACGAAGCTGACAAGCCCATCATGTCCGACGCCGAGTACGACGGCATCCTCCGGCAGATGGAACAGATCGAAAAGGAGCACCCGGAGCTGAAACGCCCTGACAGCCTGACTTCCAGAGTCGGCGGCCGGGCAGTTGAAGGCTTCCGTAAGGTACACCACGCGGACTCCAAGGTGCTGTCACTCAAGAACGCCTACAACCAGGAAGACCTGGATGCGTTCTGCGACGGTATCGACAAGGCGTGGGAGGAGTATTATTACGGACAGGTGCATGGTCGCACAGTCCGGCAGGCGCCTTCCATGAAGTACCTGGTGCAGCCGAAATATGACGGGCTCACGCTTCTGTGCCATTATGTGGACGGCATCCTTGTGCAGGCTCTAACCAGAGGCGACGGACTTGTCGGCGAGGACGTCACGGCGAATGCCCGCACCATTCTGGATCTGCCCCAGCTGCTGACGGACGAGCGTGTCATTGGCAAGAGCTTCTGGGCTCGTGGTGAGGTGCTCATGTTCCGTGAGGACTTCGAGCGCATCAATCGTGAATTGGAGATAGACGGTCAGCCTCCGATGGCGAACGAGCGCAACGCGGCAGCCGGATCGCTCAGGCAGAAGGACCCGAAGGTCACTGCCAAGCGCGGGTTGCACATTGTGTTCTACGACATCCACGGCATGAATCCGTTCTTCGACTATATCGAGACGGAAGAGGACGTGACGTTCTTCCTGAAGTCCATCGGGTTGCCCAGTGTATGGGACCATCAGTTCGTCGTGGAACGGCATAAGACCGGCATGACCATCAAGGAAGCCATCATGCAGCCGTACACCGGCTATAAGATCAAGGACCTTGGCGACAGCATCACTGCGCTCAACATGGCGGTCGGCTACTTCAGTGCCAACAGGAACGCTCTTGAGTTCCGCATCGACGGCGCTGTGGTAAAAGCCAATGACCTGGGTCTCGATCTGCATGTGCTTGGCGATGCGGAAAAGTACCCGCGCTGGGCAATCGCCTATAAGTTCGAGCAGCAGGAATATCCGACGACGCTGCGCAAGGTCGAATGGTGGGTCGGCAGAACCGGCAAGGTCACGCCTGTGGCGTTCTTCGAACCGGTGCAGATCGACGGCACCAAGGTTGCGTTCGCTACGCTGAACAACCCGGACTACATCGCAGGGCTCGGCGGACTACACGACGGCGACGTCATCAGTGTGTACAAAGCTGCGGAGATCATACCGCAGGTGTCTGCCGTGATTACGCCGAACATGAGCAACAGACCATTCGAGACGCCTGTGCTGTGTCCGTCCTGCGGTGTCAGGCTGGAACGCAGGGGTGCCAACATGTTCTGTCCGAACCAGCTCTGCAAGCAGCGCGTTGTCGCCCAGATGTCGTACTTCGCATCCAAGCCCTGTATGGACATAAACGGCGTTGGTCCGCGTCTGCTGGAGGAACTGGTCAGCCGGAACATCATCAGCAAGACCAGCGATCTGTATCTGCTCAGGACGACGGATCTGATGAAGATCCCACGCATCAAGGAGAAGTCTGCCCAGAACATCGTGGACAGCATCCAGGAATCCAAGAACAGACCGTTCGACAGAGTACTCTGCAGTCTTGGGCTGACTGGAGCCGGTTCTGTTATGTGCCGTGAACTTGTCAAGCGCTACAAGGACATCAACAAATTGTTGGATGCAACCGTAGATGACCTGGCGACCGTTAAAGGCATGGGCAAGAAATCTGCGAAGGATCTCTGGGACGACCTGCACGATGATTCTATCATGCAGGAGATGGACCAGCTGATGCTGGCCGGTGTCCGCATGGTGGCTGATGAGGAACAGACTGCTACAGGTGCGCTGGAGGGCAAGGTGATCTGCATTACCGGAACGCTCATCAAACCGCGTACATGGTACAAGGACTTCGTACTGTCGAAAGGCGGTGCGTTCTCCGAGTCCCTGACGAAGTCTGTAACGCATCTGGTCGCCGGTGACGGCGGCGGCTCCAAGCGCAGTAAAGCTGCGAAGCTCGGAGTACCGGTCATCACAGAACAGCAGCTTATGGAGATGGCACAATGACAGAACCAGACATCATGGATATCGACACCGATACTCCGTCCTGCGACAGTTTCTTCATCGACCGTGACAATGACATGTTCCACATGCACGGCGGCGTCGTCACACGGGTGCTCTTCGAGAATGTTGAGGAGATGTCCATCGAGGCGCTGCGCAAGGAACTGGACACACCGCTCAGGGATGACCAGATCATGACTGTACGCAGTGCCAGCGGCAGGTACTTCCTGATGTTGCGCGGAGACAAGGTGATCAAGTATAATGGGTGCAGGTTCCAGGACTGTCTGTGCGACCAGATGCAGAAGTATCTGACGTCGAACACAGGTATCACCTACACACCCATGAGTCAGTATCCGCTTGTTCATGCTCACATCAAAGGCACAGAGAAGCACATCACGGTGCGTGTACCGAAGCACAAGATCGTGTTCAAGGGCGACATGTATCTCGGTAACATCGAGGACGAAATCACGCTGCCTGACCTGTGGTTCTGCGCCAAGCTGAGCCTGCAGAACAGCGTGATGGATGCTCATGTGGCTATCGAGGCTGAACAGTCCACGGACCCGAAGGAGTGCAAGCTCCGCATCCTGAGCTTCCCGAACACGTACAGCGACGGGGCTATCTGCTACGGCGGAACCAGAACCAATACGCAGTACGACACGATGACGGAAGGCATGGCGGTCGCCGGCGCGATATCCCGTCTCTTCAACAGTATCTGGAATAATCATGTGCTGAGTGCGCATGACACGTTCCTGAATAGCTGTCGCCCCATCTACGAACAGTTGCCATTGCTGGACAAGTACGAGGCGGCCATCAAGAAGTGCTCCGCGCACTCTTATGCCAGTTCCTTCCTGCGGTATCTGAGGATTCTTCATGAGCCTGACGGATACATGCGGGTGGAGCAACCGTACATGAACCAGCAGTCGGTGCTGAACGTTTACTTGTCGGGGCTGTGAGATGAGACACGACTTCCGCAACAAGTCACCGAAGGAAAGACACTTAACCGAACGACGCATCATCCAGTATGCTCAGCCGACGTATGTCTGGCATGGTACAGAAGATGAGATGAAGTTCAGGGCCGTGTTCTTTGCCTGTCATGAGGCCGCTAAGCTGCTGTGTGTACAGCATGCGGCCGACGAGCTTTTGCAGCATGCTCCTACGCCGAAGCATCCTGAGCTCGTTCGCAAGATCACACAAGAAGAGCAATAATGGAACAAATCAGAATCACAGCAAAGGGCGTCTATACGTACATGGACGGCGAGATGATTCGAGGCTGGGAAGAGTACAAATCAGCCAAGGATCTGATCGGGTTCGTGAGCAAGTTCGACGACCCTGTGCAGCCACAGCTCGACTGGGTGGGCGGCAAGATAAGCAAGGCAGTGATAGAACCCGTACTGGGCACCATCAAGCACTATCCGAAGATGGAAACGGGCTACATCCTGTGCTACAACCGCTTCACGAAGGAGTGGATGGTGAAGTGTCCGGAGCAGACAGGTTCCGGTGGCGCCGTGAAGTTCAAGTTTGACAGCAGTGAGCTGCCGAAAGGATTTCTCGCGGTCGGTACCATCCACACGCACCCAGGCATGCAGGCTTTCTGGTCCGGCACGGACTTGAGAGACCAGCAGTTGTGGTACGGCATACATGTCGTGTTCGGGCTCAAGGACGGAAAGGTGGACACGCACCTGATCACCATCTTCTCGCCCAGAGGCCAGTACAACAAGCAACACGACGACCTGTTCGAGCAGGACGTTGACTTCAAGGCGGATTGTGAGCTTAATGCCGACTGGGTGAAGACCATCGACAAGCAGTTCGCAGAGAAGCCGAAGAAAAAGAGGCCGACCGTACTGTCTGTCAGGAACATGTTCCTCGACATACCGGAACAGGATTTCAAAGTTCCGCGCAGAACAGACATCAGGCTGCCTGAGTTCGGTCACTTCCTGGTCAAAACCTACGGATATGACCCGGATTCGATCCATGACATCTACGACAACAATGATGTCATGGAGACCGAACAGGATGTCAAGGATGCCTTCTATCAGAGCCAGGATAACTACTTTGATGATACGCTGCTTGGCAAGCAGTGCGCTCAGTTCTGGCGCGATGGACAGGTACCTGACGAGCTGATGCAGATCCCGATCACGAAGAACATCGCCAGTCTGGCAGTTGTACTGCTGCGCATGTTCCCGGCTGACTGGATCCGCACTGTTCACGGAGCAGAGAACCTGAAGGCTCACGAGAACATCGTCAACGTCCTGATGCAGTACCTTCCGCCGTCCACGGTGGCGGCTATGCTGGAGGACGGCATCGAGGGCATCGGCTACGACGACGAAGAGATGTCGAATCCGTTCTGCATCGGAATGGCGTGGTACTACGCCATGAACGTTGTACGTCAGGCTGAGGCGATACTCAAAGAGAGCAAGCTCGAAATCAGGCTCACACCGAATGACCTGGACCGTGTGCTCAACAGTTGCGCGGCGCACGGACCGACAGGTACGAAAGACATTCCGACGCTCACATGGCAGGCTATGAGCGTGCTGACCTACGTGCTGCTGCACAGGGGACATCACGCCAGCGACATCTGTCTGCTGTGGGAGATATACGAACGGATGCGCAACGAAAAGAGGATCTGGTAAATGCTGAACATCTACGTCATCGGGTGCGGTGGCATCGGTGGGTATTTGCTGGATCTCTTGCCGGAGACGTTCGGGAGCCTGCTCCTGGACTCGATGGAGAAAGGACTCGCAGAGTCCGCTTTCACCAAGCACCTTGAATCGTTCGGAAGCGAGGTCGTTCCGCAACTTGTGGACCGGCTCGTGCTTATCGACGGAGACGATTTCTCACCCAGGAATGCGCTGAGGCAGGGTTATGGCACAGGCAACAAGTTGCAGACCCGCATCGACGATTTCCTTGAGAAGATCGACAAGAAAGCCATCCGGCGTACGTATCTGCGCCTGATGGATGTAATCGGTTACAATCAGTATCTCGCGCCCTGGAACATGCCGGCGATCATTCCGAAGAAGCCGCCGGAGAACATCAACAACCAGGGCGGGATATTCACAGATACGAATAGCACACAGAAGTCAATCGAAGACCTCAGCTATCCTGGTGGCAGAGATGTGACTGTTGTGTTCGTTTGTGTGGACAATCATAAGACTCGCTACGAGGTCAGTCGTTATGCCGAAGAGTTCGACAACATCGTCGTCATCAATGGCGGCAATGAGAAAACGACTGGCAACGTCACCATCTACGAAAGGCGGGACGGGGTCGCATTGGATCCCAATCTGCCGGACGTCTATACCGAGATTACACCTGATGCGGACTTGCGTCCGGATGAGACGGACCCTTGCACGCACGTCTCTCCCAAACATGATCAGGTGGCTGTCACGAATAACATCGTGGCTGCTCTCATGCTGAAGGTGTTCACCATCTGGTTCCGCACAGGGATGAACATCTACGGTCCGGGCAAGAACCAGCGCCGGAACGAAGTATTACTGGACCTGGATACATTAGAAATGTTCCCGGTCTATCATCCACCACGCAAACAACCGAAAGGCTCATAACATGAGTATCAACGTGAGTGCCCTGGTCTTCTCCTCCAGGGATCTTCAGAACATCAACGTCGATGACGGCATGACTGTCGGAGAGTTCCGCAATTTCTGCTATGGCGCAGGCTACGATGTGGTCGGCGCACGCACCCGCTTCGTCCGTAACGGCAAGATCCATATCGGCCGTGTCGATCCTGTCAGACTGCAGGAAGACGACCAGGTCTGGTTCGAGACCGAGAACGTGGTCGGCGGCCACAAGGTCGTCTACAACGGTCAGAAGACCGCCACGTGCGGATGCTGCTGTGGTACCAAGCAGGCACCCAATGCAGAAAGCCTTGAGAAGGCGGCCATCCGTTCCATGATTGGCAGCCTCCAGGACGCCATCAATGACCTCAATGCACGTCTCAGCACCCTTCGCTGAATCTGAAACACTCAATGACATAACAGCCGCTATAGTAAGGCGGCAGGAGAAATCTATATGAAGACTATCACCATCAACAGCAGCAACGCCACCCGCGAGTTCGAAGCCAGCGACCTCGATACCGTCAACACCATCCTCGATCACGCCGAGACCAGGAAGTTCTTCGGCTTCGACGAATACAACAAGGACGAGGCCTATTCCGTTCTGGTCAGCCACGTTACGACTATCGAGAACGGCAAGGACAACTTCAACCTCGCCAACATGTCCGAGGGCTTCAAGAAGGCGATCCTCAACGGCGTCCTCGAAGACGGCGCCGTCATCAACATCGACTACTTCAGCGCCGAGGACAACGACGGCAACCAGGTCGATCAGGACGACACCGCCGATGACGATCACGATGATGTGTTCGATGACAACGGCGATGCCGGCTTCGGTCAGAACGATGCGCAGGAAGCAGCTGCTCCGCAGGAAACCACCGCAGGTCCGGTCCGTCACGGCATCGTGAAGGTCATGACCAACGGCGGCATGGTCGGCACCAACGTCGAGATCATCGACGGCGTCACCACTGTACAGGAAGCGATCTACAGCGATCTCGTGAAGGCTCGCTCCGGCATGGATGAAACCGCCATCAGCAACTGCATGGTGCTCCTCGACGGAGACACCATCAACGCCAACCATCTCACGACCCGCGTGCTCCACAGCGGCGACACTATCGACCTCACTCCGCGCTTCGCGGCCTCGAAGGGACTCGCTGACTGATGAATCCACGGCATTGGAAAATAGTCATACCCGTTCGCCCAAAGGCTGTTCAGTCAGTCAAGAGCGGGCGTGGCCGTTTCCATGCCGACAGAAAAGTCATAGCCTGGAAGAACTCGATCAGACCTTTCATCGCAAAGAGCTGTAAGGGTTCTCCCAGTGCTTTGCCCATCCGTGTCATAGCCCTTCGCTACATCTTCCAGCTCCCGCAGTATGCACCTTTGCACATACGCAAGTATGTCGAGCAGGGCGGCTACGTACCGTACCTGCAGAAGGTGGACCTGACGGACAACCTGTCCAAGGGAGTGATTGATGTCTGCAAGGGCTATGTCTTTGAAGATGACAGCCAGATCTGGCATGTCTGCGACACCATGAAGCTGTACGGAACCAGCGACCGTATAGAATTGGAGTTTGAAGAGACGCCGGATGTTGTGCTGTTGCACGCAAAAGGAGAGACAGTCCATGACACTCCAGACCAAGTTCTTGGCGACGGAGGATTTACTTTTTGAGCGCGATGCGCTGCACGGTCTTGTGGACACACTGTGGAAAGACTACGTCCTAAACAGGGGCGGTGTTTACAAGATCATGTCCGATGCCCTCGGCAAGCCCAATGTGCATATCAGCGATATGACCACGGAGGAGATGGCGAAGGTAGTGGAAGTCGTGCAGCCGATGGTCGCCCGGCACCTGAAGCGTATCTGTCACTGTTGCAAGAACGGTTACAAGAGTACGCTCGGCCTGTACCGTTGTGCGCTGACTGGCAACTTCTCCCTGACCTACAGAGAGGAATGCCATGCTCTTTCCGGCGACAACGTTTGATCCCGCCCGCTGCAGGGCAGACTTCTTCTTTTGCCTGTCCTTCAGTGAGATACCGCAACGAGAGCTCAAGGCTATCGTCCGACTTGTCCAATTTTCAACTCCAAGTTCAATTTCTGTCAAGCAGTATCGCAAGACAGTGCGAATCAGGGTTGCAGTCAAGCAGGTCGAGTGTGCGTTCCCCCTTACAGGGATGGCGACGTTCACAAGCTACGAGCACAACATTATCTATCGTGCTGTGCGTAACGCAGAGAGCGCCGTGGATTCTATCTACGACTTTATCGTGCAGACGCACCACATGATAGAAACCATGAAAGGAGACTTCGAATGGCAGCAGAATCTGCCAGCCCGTCTGGTCTGACCAAGAAAGACCAAAGACTCGTGGAGCTGTTCCGGAAAACCGTGAACTATCCCGACATCAAGAAGGCGGCGCATTATCTGCACCAGGGCAAAGTCTACGACCTGTGCGGTTGGATGTTTCTTGTCCGGCCGCCCTCGCCATCAGAAGAACACGTCATGAAGCCGGATACGCTATATCCGTACACGGGAAGCACTAACAAACTGGCAATCAGTGAGATACGTGAGTTTCACAAGCTCGATCCAGCCGTATCTCTCAGCCAGGATCCCGTGGTCATAAATGGACTGTGGCCGGCTATCCAGGATAACGAGTTTATGGTCTGTAAAGAAAAGACTATGGGGGCATGTCCCAATGCGCTCCTGCTCCTGGAAAATGACAACGAAGGTAAGACACGGAAGATCAGCCGTCTCGCGGCGCTTGACAGCAGTTCGTCCCTGCTGGCCCTTCCTCTGCGTACGTACACCTTCCGTACCAAGTATGACCTTCCGGCATGGCTTGACGAATACAAGTTGAGCCTGCGTGTGTTCTTCCCGAACTGCTGCCCTGTGCTTGTGGCGCTCGGTGACGCGACCGTACTGGTCTGCGTGCTGGGCATCACAGCCAATCCTCTCTATCCGCCAATCGGGTACAACGGACACTTCTACCAGCTCGACGGCTGGAAAGAGGATGCCCGTGCTTTCAGCCGTGCCCGCAAACTCAAACCAAAGGAACTGAAAATGAACCTTCCGAAACCGTTCACCAAGCCCGCTGCTCCGCCTGAATCTGCAACAGTCGAAGCGCCCGCTGAACCCCTGCCCTCCAATACTGCTGATGCGCATGTCGAGGATGTGCAGGCTGAAAATGTCACCAACGTCCCCGAAGCGCCTGTCAAGAAGCCGACTCTGAAGCGCTCTGCTCCGAAAGTCACGGTGCCGGCGCCCGCTCCTGTGCAGGAACCCGAAGAAGCTGAGGAACCTGCCGGAGAGCCTATGGGCGAGACCACCAAGGATGGCTATACCGCACCGCCCGCTTCCCAGATCAATACGGAGCCCGGTCTGGATGCTCCGGCTGAGAAGAAGCGTACCCGCAAAGCTGCGCCGGTCGTTCCGGTCGGGTTCGACTTCGCACCGGTCATCGAGTACACTGGCAGTGCTCTGCCGGAGGATCTCACGGCCGACCAGATCGAAGCTGAAGCACGCTCCCTGCGCGACCTCGGCATCAACATCCAGCGCCGTCAGGCGAATCTGCTGTTTGCCATGCGCAAGTGCGGCAGTGCAAGTGATGCCAAGCTCAAGGCTCTGGCTGAGCTCCTCGGAAAATGAGCCGCGCAACCAGAAGGCTTCACGCCCTGGTTAACGACATCCTGGATCAGTGTACCTGTCAGCAGGCAATCATCGAAGCATACAACAACCCGGAGTTCAATGCGCTGGCCGCAGAGCGTGATGCTCAAGGTTGGAGCAACAAACTGCACGGTGAGTTGAATTTCTTCGGTGAGCCTGGTGACAGGAACCTTCTGTGCATTGATGGCAGAATACATGGGCACTGCGAGTGTTTGCGTGACTGCCTGATAGGAGACGGCATAGACCTGCAGGTCGGTGAGAACTGCGTCATTATCGGATGCACGTTCACGCGGGCTTTCAGGATCAGCCTAACGGAAGAAAGTAACCAGGAGCTCAATGCCAGACACAGGGTCATTATCGGAGACAACTCGGTCATCATCGGCTGCGCGTTCCGTGACTCCGTGACTGTCGGCAGGGATTCCAAGATTCTGATGTCGGCACTGACACAGGTGAACATCGGCAAGCGTGCCAGAATCGTGTGGTCGTCTGTGCTGATGAAGTTTGGGCACATCGGTGACGACCTGACCATGATGCACTCTGTGCTGTCAACGGATCCTGCTGTCATCGGGGACCGCGCATTGTTCGGCGACGGTCTGCTGTCGATACTCGATTACAGGATGGTGCTGGAGACATATACGCTGACAATCAGGAAATACATGAGAGCGCGTCTGTCTCTGTTTTGGATTTCAGCGAACATCACCAGCATCATGTATGAGAGTATTGAGAGCTGTGACCGTAAGATCAGGGAAGCTACGGAACGTGGCGAAGAATGGCGCAGACCGCAGAAGCGTGTACAGGCATGTCATGGAGAAGACCAGGTCCAGAAGCTCGGCATCATGAACAAGGTGCCGTTCAACAACCCGCTGTCCTACAACTGGGAAAACAAGTTCTACCCGTTGTTGTTCCAGGTCGCGGACAACATCCGTGACAAGAACGCAGAGGGTGAGGAATACTTCCGTGCCATGAACTGTACTGCCGAGGACTTCTACACAGGGCAGAAGAAGCGCATCAGAATTGGGAACGATTTCACTGTGCTGACGTCACAGGCGTTCCGCATGGGATCCATCGGAAACTCCAGCAGGAATCATCCTTATGCCACAGCACGTGCACCGGGCGGAATGAGCAAGCTGTCCTGGGAAATGAACATCAGGCAGGACTACGATTTCCAAGCAGGAAACAACGTGACCATTACGGCGTTCGGCACCTGGATGGAGAACGGATTCCCTGACTGCAACGACAACGTCGGCAGACTGGTTCTGCAGGATGGAGCCACGCTGTACATCGACAGGCCCAGCATCTTCCGGTACAACAAGATACAGGACAACAACCCGCTGCTCCGTGTCCGTGTGACCAACAACGGTTCCAACCACAGCTGGCCGGTCACGTGTGCCATCACAGTCAGCAGGAAGGCCAGACTCTATGTCAAGGGCTTCGCATCGGTACTGGCAGGCAACGATGATTCTTCGTTCTCGACGCTTACAGTAGAACCAGGACAAACAGCAGTCATTTAAGGAGACCAGTCATGGCTTTAACCAAAGAAGCAAGAGACCTCCTGGGTGCACGGTATAAGGAAGACTCGAATACGCAAGGAAAGACCACAGCCACAGGGATGATAAAGAACTCCCAGGGCGTGCTGGTCATTCCTCCCTCGATGGTCAGTCCGAAGACCAAGCACGGCGCACTGGTGGTGGACAACGACGGTCTGCCTATCGCCAGAGAAACAGCGCCGGCTCCCCAACCGGAACCCCAGGAAGAACAGGCTCCCGCCAAGAAGGGCAGGAAGCGCAAACAAGCAACGGCGGAAACGCCGTCCAAGCCGCAGCTCGTAAGAGTTGATATCACTATGAACGGACTCGGAAAGATCCCGGCGCAGTACACTCGCTGCTGCATCGGCAATGACCACGCGCTGCTGGGTCTGGCCGACGTGTCGTTCATTCCAGAGCAGGCGCTCAGTGACGGTAATGGTAACTATAGGAACGTGTTGCAGTTAAGCACGGACCCCGGAGTGAACTATATCTTCACCGGAAGCACCAATAACATAGACGGAATCAAACACATACTGCTGTGGAAGATTTCGTAGGAGAAAAGACACCATGATGGAAAAGAATAGCGCAGAAAACAAAGTCTGCACTAAATGCAGCAACGACGCACTTCCTGGAACGAATCCGCCGGTCTGCGCCGAGCATCTGCTCGACAAGACAGCGTCGGAAGACGACCAGCCGTCCACACTGAAGGAACTGGATGCCCAGGATTGACACATGGGCATCCTTGAGTTTTTCTTCGGGTATTACGCAGGTATGGTGTTTGCCTTTCCCGTGATGCTCGTGGTCAGTTTGTTCGTTTACACGTGGGGAAGCAGGAAGTGATTCACAAACCAAGGAGATTTCATGGTACGAATCATCCCACAAACCGCAACAAGAATACACTTCGCCAACCCGCTTGAGGCCGCCGAGTATGCAGCGAGAATCTGCTACAGAAGCGACACCCATGACAGGGGGCCGGAAGCACGGAAGAAATTCCTGACCGGCTTGGCAAACAGAAAACATGGCACGCCGTTCGAGCATGCGTGGCTCAACCTGAACGAGCAGGACTTCACTCCAGAGGAGCGCGGTAACATCAGGCTTATCATCAGTTCCGGTGATCTGAACTCGGTGTTTCCCGTTGATGAACTCCTGTACGACGAAGGAACACGGACGGTCACAGCCAACATGAGGACGTTACTCCGCATGTTCGGTATTGACCGTACCTTCCAGCTCATGGACAAAGCCTGGTCATGCACAACTGGCGTTCACACGTTCGAGATCATTACGTCGAGGGCCATCGGAAACCAGCTCATCAGACACCGCGCCCTGTCGTTCGTACAGGCGTGGCAGCTGCCTGAGCCTTCCATCAACCAGGAGAGTCTCCGCTGGGTCAGAATGGACGACCCGGTGGTCTGCCTGTCGGAGGGCTATCAGAAGGAGCTGAACGAGGACCCCGGCGCGATGCACATCTGGCGCACCAGCTGTCAGAGATCGTTTGAGGCTTACAGTGAACTCGTAAGCAAGGGCTTCAAGAAGGAGCTCGCAAGAACGGTACTGCCGCTGGCTACGGCTACTCGCATCCTGATGACGGCTCCGATCAATGTCTGGTATGAGTTCCTGAAGCTCAGACTGGAGAAAGGTGCGGAGCCCATGATGCAGGAGCTCGCCGAAAGCATCTACAAGGAACTGAAGACGGAGTTTCGCATCAAGCACTTTGATGTGAACTGCTCGCCTTTCACAGACCACGATGAAACAGGTACCGATCAGTAAGCGGATCCTGGAGTACATCGTACAGCACGAGCCCAGGGCGGTTAGCATCGCCCTGGGCATTCCTTTGCCTACGGTGGAGGCTATCCAGCTGGGCAAGAAGAGTACATGTACTCCGCTGGAGCTCGCTGCGATGGAAACGCGGATGGGCGGAATCTTGCGCGTAAAGACACGGTATGGCGCCAAGCCCTGGTTCACGAAGGACAGGCTCGTCGGCGTCCGGCACACGGAGCTGATAAAGGAGACAGCTGCATATGTCTCGCGCAGCTGGCCGATGCTGAAGAGGTACCGTGCGTACGAGAGTAAGAATACTAGAAAGAAGCGACCGATCTTCAGGCAGCTTTCCATGTATGCGCCCCTCTACAATTTCTGGGATTCCATGCTCAAGGACACCTTGCCGTTCCTGCTGCGGCTATGGGATGAGTTCCCTGAGCACCGGAAGATACTGTTCCAGGACACAGGTTTCGAGAACGTGGTCAACGAAATCAGGAGCCCCTCCAAGTGAGGGGTTCCTTTTTATTGGGAGACATTATTATGTCTTGTTTCGCTACTGGCTTCATCATCGGATTCATTATCCTGGTACTTGCGGGGTGTGGCCGATGATACTGAAGCTGAACTCAGACAACCTCGGCAGTTACGGCACGCTGTTCGTAGGGGAACACACAAAAGTCCCGTGCCTGTATGCCAGCAGTGTGGACATTGTGTCAAATCGTCCGAGGGGTTGCTATACGAGCCATAACAAGTTCGGAGCAGACCTTGGCAACAATATGGACGATCTGGGTAATCGCCGCATCATGAACCTGGCATTCAGCGATTCGTTCTGTTGGAGAGCTCCAAACAGGAAGTCCATGGCCTGGTTTGAGAAGGAAAGCCAGCGTGTGCTGTCTTCATGGGAGAACCCCAACGGCAAATGGGAGATGACGCAATACTCCCCTGTGGCGCTGGACGATCTTGTATGGACCAACGCATGGCTGATGAAGACAGACCGAGAGGACGAGCCGAACGACACGCATGTCAGGGACCATGCGTTTCTGGCGCAGATGCGCGGACATCTGAAGTATCATGTGGAGGGCGAGAATGCTCCCATAGACTTCAGTCCGCAGCTGGGTTTCTCGTTCGACTATATCTGGAGGCTTCCGCGCTTCCCCGGCGACCTGCGCAGGATTCCGATCATCAACACGGAGATCGAAGCGACGTCGGTTCCCATGTACAGCAATGAGCGCAGCAACATCCGCAGTACGACGTTCAGGATGCACTGTGCGGACGGACCGTTGAGGTTCCGTATAGCCAAGCATCTGTCGGACATTTACAACGGCGGTCATTACAACCTGGTCACGGAACGAATCGTAAACAGTCACGGCGGCAGTCCTTATCAGAGGATGCTGCTTGCGAAGCATGTTCTGAAGAGCATGGAGAAGTTCCACCTGTCCAGGAAGCGCGTCTTCGAGGCGTTCGATGTCCAGTATTCGGAAGTCTATCCGAAGGGTGCGCAGGCCATGACCTACGACGACCCGTATCTGCTGGAGAACGACTACGAGGAGCAGTTCGATATCTGGAACCCTGACAAGTATCAGATGTTCGGTGAACCGTACTTGACAGGCCAGGTGGATGTGCCTGACCGTGACAAGTTCGACGAGTTGTTCCCGAAGCTGAAGCAGGTGTTCGCAGACATTGATGAACTGTACGAGCACGTCACCAGTATCAAGCAGTTGCTGGATATACCGACGGACTACTGGGAAGGCAAGGATCCGTGCAGGAAGTTGTCTGCCCTGCGCCATTCCGGAGCCGGCTGCTATAAGAAGCTGGGTTTGTTCGTGACGGACATGCAGGAGCTCACCGATTGCGGCCGGGAGATGGCGAACTATTTGTCACTCTCCACGTGGTCCAGTGAGTCCAACCACATGATCGACTACAAGCTGATGGTCCGCCTGGGAATACTTCCGAGGCTTCCGCGCCTGTCCACCGATAACAGATACGACCAGCACGAGATGACGTGGTTTTCATCCTGGAAGATGCGGGTCACGCCTTGCTGCTGTTTCGTAATGTCGCAGGACAAGCACGACAGGGCGTTCGCCAGACTTGAGAAGGCACTCGGTTACGAGATAGACCGGGAAGCCTTCGTGCAGGACTTGCAGAACAGCCTGAGAGGTCGTCAGAACCGCATAGCGGTCATCGTAGGAGGCATCGCGGAGTTCATACCGCGCAAGCGTGAGAACATCGTGAAGAGCCTCCAGAACGTTTACGGAAAGCAGGTGGAGTTCTTATGAAAATCTTCTACCTGATAGACGCCATTATCACGGTCATCTTCTACCGGATACTGGAAAAGAACGACTGGCGCATCCTGCTGGTCTTTCTCATTGTTACCGCGCTGTTTGCCGGTATTCGCATCACGCTCATCAGCGTTATCATCACCCTTGCGTTCTTCGTGATCCTTGACAGGGGTGCGATAGCTGAAATCAAACGGGCGTACAGACAAATCAAGGAACACAATGAAAATCAATAAGGAAACCGCAATGAACTCAAAAACTACTGTGACCAAGTTGGTCAAGAAGTTCGAAGCACTGTGGACTGAATCGCTCGAAAATCGCTACCAGGCCGCCAAGGTCTACTACAAGGCGATCACCGAGCACCCCGACAACGAGACCCGCCGCCTGTTCCACGAGTCCGAGGCCCACAAGGACTGGACCGCGCTCCGCTGGCGCTGGATCTACAACATCGGCAAGGCTGCCTGGCATGCGGAACAGCTCAAGGCCGGCAAGATCACGGAAATGCCTCGCGGCGGTATCTGCCGTGCCATGCTCGACATCCACAACTATTCGCTTGCAATGTCGATGCGTCAGATTCCGATTCAGCGCCAGGAGGAGATCTGTACCAACGGTCTCACGCTCTACTCCAAGGAGCACAAGGGCGGCGTGGTCATTCCTCTGCGCAAGCTGAACCGTCACCACATCATGCACTGCTTCGACATCGACTCCGGCAACGAGATCCCGGTCGAACAGCAGCGCAAGAAACCGCTCCACGGCGCCAAGAAGGAACCCATCAAGTTCGTGACCGACCCGGCCAGCGGCAAGCTCCATGTCAGCGTTCAGCGCAAGTGCGTCATCAACGCCGGCCTTATGCTGGAAATCCTGGCACACAAGAACGACCAGGGTGCGTCCATTCTGGATGTCAAGCAGCTCTACGACGTGATCCACAAGCTGGAGGCCTGATATGAATTGGGCGGACATAGCTGCAATCGACAGTCCGGGCAATTACCCGGTCGGCCGCATTGAACAGGACATCGAGCCGGAGGTCAAGGAGTACCTCAATGACTACAATCTCAATGAGATGAAGTACGAGGACATCCGTGAGCTTCTGTTCAAGATCCGTCAGGACCTGCACCTCAAGCCGTGGCATCCGGTCACGCCTTATCTCCAGGCTTACGCTTTCGGCGATTGGGAATCCCGTGGCAAGCACATCAAAGGCAATCCGGTCGGATGGATCAGTTGCACCGGCAATTACAGACCTCTCAGCATGTACACGCACGACATCACCGAGAGCTATCCGGTGTATGCGTCTATCGGTTCAGGCGAGCAGGTCTATGTCGGCGAGCTCATCATGCAGATGGACGGCAAGAAGTGCTTCCGGTTCTGGGGCATTTACACCGAGCGCATGGTTGAGGACTGCTCCGGTTACGCCAGACCCATCCGGGATCCGCGCACAGGTGAGCAGTACTTCACCAGCACGGTTCTCTGCACTTGGGAGGAGCGCATCACTCTGACGGGTGACGTCGTTGTGAAGGTTCAGTCCAGGAGACACAGGTTGTCAGCTGTCCGTTCCAATGGTGAACCGAAGTCCAAACAGAAGGACGAGCAGCTGGAACTCCCGCTGAAGCCTGCGGAGAAAGCGCCGGCAAAACACGTGAAGCTGGTCACAGTACAGTGTCTGGCAGGGTCCGATGTCGAGAAGCGCAAGTTTATCATCGAGCTGTTTATCGGCATGTCGTCACTTGCGCGGGGTACGGTCGTTTCCCACGACAAGCTGACTGATGTTCTGACCGAGTACCTGAAGGAACTCGACAAGCCTGATGTGGGGATACACATTCCGGACATTGTGCTGATGGCCTGCTGGTCATACTATTGCATGATGCCTGACGACGAGTCGCGCAAGACTACCAAGTACTGGTACGATGCGCTGGTTCGTACCGAGGACACTCGTGTAACACTGGAAGGAACCCGTGTGCCATGACAGAAGAGGAATACACACAGCTGAAAGACCGTGTAGACACGGTTGAGCAGGAAGTTGCCAATGTGAGTCGCATGTTGCAGGAAGTGCTTGTCAAGCTCGGCGTTAAGATCGAGAACTGCACAAACTGCACGCATCGCATAGGCGACTGCGAGGATCCGTTCGACGATCCTGCGCAGAAGGTGTTCTGCGGGTTCTGGATGGACTATCATGTGCCGTCTCACCGGTGCAGGCAGTGGACTGACAAGCCGCAGGACGACATCATTGATCTGGCGAGTTGTCCGTAGGAGGTTCTATGTTTCTCAGACACATCAGGAACTTGTTCTGTAGTCCGGAACAACGCGAAATAGACAGACTCAATGGAAAGTTACATAACTTGCTTGATGACATGAATGAACAGCTTGATAAGATGCTTGAGCCATTCAAGAAAGACCGCGAATGCCTTAATTGCAGTCATCATAAGTTCACAGATTTAAGCGAGCTGTGTTCACCCATTGTCTGTGTAAAACGCAGAAAGATCGTAGATCCGCAGGATTGTTGCCCCGATTTCGATAATCTGTGGGATCATCAAAGAGAAACACCATCGGCCTGAAGGATTTCTTTGAGCTTCCCCTGAAGCCGTCTGAGCTTGATATGCAGGCGGGTGATGGGGAGGCCAGTTTCCTGGCAGATGGTGTTTTCGTCAAGTTGCTTGGCTCCGGCCAAGCCGTATAGGTGGATCAAAATGTATCTGTCCCTTTCGGGAAGGTCTTTCATGGATTCATTCAACGCGGCAACCGCGTAGTCAACTTCACTTTTCTCTTGTGCTCCGTCGTCTAAATTCTCACCGATGAACTCACCGAACGTCGTACGACTGGAGTCGTCTTCACTCACGCTGGCCTCAATGGAGTAGACCTTGAGGTCAGCTCTTTTGATGTTTTCTAATTGTTTGTCTGACAGCCCCGTAATCCCTTTGATTTCATCATCTGTCGGCTGTCGGTGGAATTGATTTGCGAAACTCAGTTTTACTTTTTCGAGGTTCAATACTTTTTGTGTTGCGCCACCCGGAATCCTTATCGTATGCGTCTGTTCAGCGAGCGCCTTTCGGATTGCTTGCTTGATCCACCAGGTCGCATAACACGAGAACTTTGCTCCGTGTCCCGGCTGGAATTTGTCAGCTGCCGTCATCAGACCTCGGTTGCCTTCTGCCACGATATCGGCGAAGGTCATGCCGTAGCGCTTGAAATCATGGCTGATTTTTACGACCAGTTTGAGGTTCGAGTGAATCAGCTCTTCACGGGCTGCCTGCTTTTGCTCCTCTGTTCCGTTATGGATCAGATTTGAGAGCTCGACTTCGCGTTCTTTCGAGATTCTCTTGAAGCCATCAATGTCGTTCATGTAGCGGCTGATATCTTCTGTGAGCACGGACGCATTGCGGGTGGGACTGCAGATCATGGGTTTCTCCTTTTGGTTTTGGGTGATGCCAATCAATATAGCATCGGTTCCCGAATTTGTCAAACTCTGTTTTGCATTTTTGTGTAAATTCTTGTAAGTGTTTATTACTCATGCCTTTGCGGGCATAATACAATGGAGAACTGCATGCTGTCCTATGTTGGGACGACGTGGACAGTTCCCATAACATCAATGGGGGAAGTACTCCCCAGAAAGGATTGGACCATGTTGGCGCCAATTCCCTTCAACATCGACGTCCTCCGTGGACGTGAAGCGTTACACCTCATCAACCACAACGGGGGCTTTGCGCTCAGCGCAGAACTGAAGCCGAAGCTGACAAAGGGCAAGCTGAACGTCGCTATGCCCAGCCCTAACGAAAGCAACATGTTGGTGTGCGCTTTGCTGGGCATCTTGACGGGCCGGAAGGTGATGTTCATCTTCTGTGACCGGAAAGATGATCCCCGCTTCTGTGAGTGCGATTTCGTGCTCACGCAGCAGTCACCTCTGTTCGGCTCCGACAAGGCGGATGCCATCGAGGTGTTCCTTGCCATCCTGTGGAATACGCCGTGGGTGATCGAGCTCTTCGACGAACCTGCGGCCGCTGATGGATGGCTCCAGCAGATCTGGACCTCCTGCTTCGAGGGTCTCAGTTATGTCTGGCGTATCGCAGGCATGTCCCAGTGGGATGAGAAGGAGACTGCATGGAAAGCACTCTGGTGGCTCGACAAGCAGCTCCGTGCTATGCAGCATACTTATCTTCTTGAGGGCAACCTTATGAAGAAGCTCCGCAGTATGGTGCATGACCACAAGGGTGTCATAAAGCTCCCGCCTGGATCGGACGGTATGGGCATCGACAAGTGCATTCAGTTCATTCGGGCTGTAGAAGCCGAGACGCTCAACGCCAGGGAGCATATCCCGGTCGTCGTCATCATCGGACAGCGTAGGGGTGTCTGGCATGTCTGGCCGGCGCTCACGCTGGACGACCAGGGCAACGAAGTTCCGTGCATGAACTTTAAGGCAGCGTTGCAAACCGAGCCTGACAGCCGCAAATGGATGGCGCGGCTCTACAGCAAACTGCATTACAACAAGTTCAGCAAGACCGAAGTCATCGAGTGCGCAGAAGGCCATGCTGCCTGTATGCTGGCGGACTGGCTTTGTGCCTGTTTCCACGGCAAGGCCAAGCAGGGAGACCTGGAAGGCATTGTCGGGCTCTATGATGGAATCCCCAAATAAGGAGCAACCATGAGCAAACTCGATAACATTGGTGCAGGCACCTGCCCGAACTGCGAGAGCGAAGACGTCGAGAACGTCGGCGTTAACTACCTCAAGGATCACAATGAGGGCGTGAGCTACCTGCGCCGCTGCAACGACTGCGGAGCCAAGTTCCGCGAAGTTTACCAACTCGAATATATCGGTTCTGAACTCGTTTCGGTTCCGAAAACGCATAATGGAAGGAAAAATCAATGATGACGAACTTTCCGAACACGCCGGGTGCTACCCCGGCAAACCCTGAGAAATACATCCAGGGTGAGAAGGCCGACAAGGTCGAAACCGTGAAGTCCATTCTGATGGGCAAACCGCAGACCGAGCAGGCCAAGCAAGTCAGCGCCCTGTTGCAGGACATCTACGACCTCCAGGGCAAAGCAAGCCGTACGCCCGTGCTGTCGGAAGACGGCGCGGTTCTGCTGAAGGGCATTCAGGACAGTCTGTCCGCGATGGCCGCCAATCTCACGACGTCGCTTGGCATCAAGTCCGAGAACGACGTGAACCGTGCAATCAACGAAATGCGTGCCCGCGTGGTCTACTACCAGAGTGCGCTGGAAGGAGTTTACGTATGACCGAAGTCTATTATGACCTGGGTCCGTGCTTCAGTATGATCTGCGCCAGTCTGTACGACTTCAGCGCATTCATCATGGAGCTCCCGCAGTTCCACCCTGTCATGACCATCCAAGGCGATGTACAGCTCGATACGCTGTTCATACAGGAGGACGCGGAATGACGTTCTGCAACAGTAAGGAATGTCCGAAGAAGGACAAGTGCGGAACGCACAGGGATCGCCTCACGGTACCGGAGGGAGTCAGCTGCCCAGTCTGGGAGTTCGACTTCTACAAGCTGGTCAAGGACGGCGAATGCAAAAACGAACGCAAGTTCGCAAGATACACCGTCAGAACAAACTAAGGAGAAATCCAAATGTCATGCAATAGACTCGTGAAGGCTTTGACAAGCCTCATCAACATGAACAATGTCGCCGAGAAGGTCGAAGATATCTACGGCGAGGCCGACGATGAAATGAGCTGCAAGGAAATTACGGAGCTCGTAAAGTCCGGTCAGGTTCAGATCGTCATCGGAATCACCTGCTATGACCGCAACGGAGACTACGTCGGCGAAGACGAAGTCGAGTGCGAGCAGTCCGAGGATGACTACGATGACGAATGATAAGCGCACCATCACCAGCTCCAAGTACGGCGACATCATTCACCAGGGTCAGGACTGGACCTTCATCGAGAGCGGAATGCTGCATGCAGCCACTGTAGAATGTGGCGGTATCGCCAGAATCGACAGCGGCGGGTCTGCAAGCGCCTGTACAGTGGAGCAAAACGGCCAGATGTGTGTCACTGCGGGTGGTCACGTAGAATGCGTCTGCGTGGCCTCTGCAGGCCTTCTGCGCGTTTCTAAAGGAGGCTTCGCAAGTATCCTGAACACATCCAGCGGCGGACATATCGTTCTCAGCGGCGGCTTTGCGCACAACGTCATACTGTCAGGCGGCCAGATCACTGTGTCAGAAGGCCAGGCAACGGAAGTCAACCTTGCAGGCCCCAACAGTTATCTGGCCCTGCAGGACGGTACCTACGGTGCAGAAGTCCGTATCGGTTCCGACTGCACCGCCAGGGTCGCCAATGGAGCGCTGTTGGAGCATGTGACCGTCAGCTCCGGCGGCACACTGAAACTCTATCACCAGAGCATCTGCAGAGACATCATGCTGGAGCCCGGTGGTAGAATCGTCGCAACACACTATTCAATCATCTCAGGTCTGTCGTCTGTGCGCGATTATGCGCTCAAGGTGCATGACTCTGAAATAAACATGCTTGTCATCGAGGGATGACAGAAAGGAATACACAATGGATCTCGTAACAATCACAACCGGAATTGCTGGTGTCGTCATCGCAATATTCGTCGCTTGTGCCTGCATTGGCATCATGCTGGAATACAGACGGGACGACAACTACGACTTCAAGAGGAATCTGGGCGGTCTCATGCATCTTGCCCAGCGGTTAGAGCAGAAGGATCTGTCTCCGGAGGCCGGTTCAGAGGCACTTGCCGATCTGTTCAAGGAGATCGACAGAGACGCTGCAGCTGTCAATCAGGCCGCACTGCGCCACAGATATCACGCTCGGTGGTTCCATGTCTGGGCAATTATCTGTGTGCTGATCGCCTGTCTCGTGTTCGTCGGCGGCCTGTTCCTGGACAACCATATCCAGAATAAAGTCAACGAATCTTACCGTGCAGGAAACCAGCATGGAATGAATGTCGCACGCGGTATCTGGGAGGCAACTCATGTCGAACAGGCAGAATGACGGTATCCAGCTTTACATCAACGGCAAGCGCACGAACATATGCAGGCTGGATGATGAGAAGCTGGACAAGCTCATCGAAAGCTCCAGGGCGCTCGTAGGCAACTGCGAGCGCCAGCTTGCTCTTACACAGGAAATGCTGGAAGCCATCAAGCTGAAGCTCAAAGCAGCCAAGGCAGAACTCGCGAGCTGGGAAGAGCTCAAGAGCATCCGTGCGGAACGCAGCAACATCTTCGACAAGTGGGAGGAGACCGATGAGTAACGCAACCATGTCGGGTTTCATCACAGTGTCGTCCGGTCGCATCGAGCTGCCGGAGGACGTCGATGTCTACATGTCAGGCTGCGCTGTGATCGGTAAAGGCGGAGAACTGATTCTGAACGGTAAAGGCCAGTCGTCCCAGTACATACATGAGTGTATTGTCGAGGAAGGTGGCTATCTGTATGCCGGCGGTAATCTGGCGCATGTTACCAGCGCCACTATTCAGGAGTCAGGACATCTGTATGTCAGCGATGACGCACATATGTACGACGTCATGGGCGGCGGCCTTATCATCTGCAGAGGTGCATCCAGTATCCTGCATATGGAAGTCACGGCCGGCGGCAAGGCTGTTCTGGAGAATGTGAAGCTCGCACGGAACGTTCATGTGCATCCTCGTGCAGAACTGGAAGTCGGCAGCCAGACGCATATCGAACACCTCGTTGTTCGTATGGGTGGCTATGCCAGGATCTCAGAGTCACATGCTGTGGATGTCGAGATCTGCAGCGGTGGCACGCTGTCCATTCTGGACGCCAACGTCAGCGAGATTCGGCAATCCGAGGGTGCCGTGGTCAAAATCAACGGCAAGTGCAAGGTCCACTACAACAGGCTGTCGGAAGTCGGCGGCCCTGAGTTCAAGGAGTACTCTGATGGACTCTCAAAAGAAGAGTAAGTTCAAACCTGGTAAGCTGTCGTTCCGGCCGGTAGTGGCCAGCATGTGTCCTGTCAAGGGCGACCCTGTCCATTACGGCATCGCGGCTACACGTATAACGCAGGAGGATATAGACAATGGCTGGACCCAGCACTCGGCCGGTCCAAGCTCCTGGTCGGAACCGCTGCGTACGCTGACAGAAGCCAAGCGCATTGCACAGCGCAAGAACCGCAAGTGGGCATGGCAGGAAGCCAAGCGCGTTCGGCAGGCCAGAACCTTCCTGAGCCAATACTGGAACGCACCGTGGGATGCACCTTTCAATGTCGGTCACGTCTCTACCGTGAAGTTCCCTGGAGGATTCCACAAACCGCGCTTCAATCTGAACGAGACGGTGTTCTTTGTGAAGGTTGTGCGTGATCCGTACCTGCAGTTGTACTACGGGCGTGGTGTCATCACGGGAGTTCAGTGGGTTTACGGATACGATGCTGAGCACCCGGTTGACAATGCCAATCGTGGTGAATGGCATTGGACATATCGTTTGGACTTCCGCCGGCGCTGTAACCAGATCGACAGGGAGCACGATGACAGACTCAATCCAGCGAGCTGGGTGCCTGATTACGAGTACGTGATTGAGCGCGAGGTGTTCAGAACACTGGAAGACGCGCTTGAAGCTCTTGAGAAGTACAACAACGAGCTGGCCTGCAGATGGCACAGTATCGAGGATCGTCTTGAGAATGTTCGTACCAGGGACATGAAAGACGGCGAGGAGATCGGCTGATGGCTAAAAAGAAGTCAGAGAAGGAACCGATTCCTTATGGTGTTACCACCATGTGGGGCGGCGAGGACCGTCCGTTACACGCTACAGTGACACGTGACCATGTGTACGCTCATCTCAAGTACCCCTTGAAAGAGGCCATAAAGCGTGCCAGGGAAATGAATGATGTGGAGATGAAGGACCAGGAACTCGAACATATTGAATACCTTGAGGTGTTCGATAAAGAGAGCCCATCGGATTTCAGAGTACTCCAACGCATTTCCAAACTGCCGAAGTATCGTTGCGGACAGAAAGTGTTCGTAGTGCATGCTCGTGTATGTGATCTGTTCGCTGCAAAAGGCGTGATCGTCGGTATGGAATGGGACGAAGTCCTCAGAGACTGGCAGTACACTGTCATGTATCGCGGACATGTCAAGCGGTCATTCCAGCAGGGAAAAGGACCACTGCACGAGCTAACTCTTGTGGACACTGAAGACTATATATTCCCTTACGAGCAGAAGGCGAAAGCCAAGAAGCTGTTTGTAAAAGGTATTTCCGATTGCGGAAAATGGTGGTCGAAGTTTGTCGCAAAGTTGGCAAAACTGAAGGAAGGCATGCTGGCAGAAGGCGACACGCTGTAGTGACGCTGAGTCTCTTTGTAGGAGGTAATGCCTATGAAGAGACTCAAAATCGTTTGCGTGTGTGGTGGTGGCGTGTTCGGCGCAATCCCCGCACACTTTCTCAGTATGTTGCCAGATGCTCAGCAGATGTTGAAAGACGTCGATGTCATCTGCGGTACATCAATCGGTGGTATTCTCTCGTGCGCTTATGCAGTTGGTCATACATTCAAAGATGTGGACAAATGCTTCCAGGAGCGTGCGAAAGACTGCTTCAAGAAACGCACTTGGGCGAAGATCGACCCACTGGCGTGCCCTGTGTACGACAGCAAGAGTCTGTATGAAGTCATCCAGGACATGATCGGTAATAGTCTGATGCGGGATGTCAAAAAGGTATTTCCGCATCTGTCTATTGTTGTTCCTGCTTTGAACGCTACCAAGGATAAGCCGATCATATTTCAAAACATCACACATGAGTTTGAGAATATTAAGCTGGTTGAAGTTGCGAAGATGACTTCTGCAGCTCCTTCTTATTTCGACTGTGTGGAGTTTAAGGGTGATGCCATCATTGATGGTGGACTCCTTGATGTTGATGGTGCTCTAACAGGTGTCACCACAGTGCAGGAGCTTACTGGCGTTCCGTTCGAGAATATGGATCTTATGGTCCTTGGTACAGGACAGGACGTCGATGAGAATCCATTGACAGTGAAGGCTTATCGCAGATTGAAATTGTTCCCAGGTATGGTCTTGGGGGTACTTCGTGCGTATGCTACTCTTGGTAACAAAGAGATGTCCAAGAAGCACTTGCGTGGTCTCGGCTGTCACTGCTTTAACTACTTCAATCCAGTGGTGATCAACGGACAGCTCGACGATTGGAAGCAGGTGCCTGCCCTCGTGAAAGAAGCTGACAAGCACAAGGATGAGTTCCTTCGCTGGTGGGAAGCATGGAGAACATGCTGATACACAACAATTAACAATTTGGTAACGAAATTATTTTCGTGACCAGCAACTATAGGGTCGGTCCATATTGGTCCGGCCCTTTTCATTGGAGGTTATTATGGGCGATAGAGCCGTAATCACAACGAATAAGGACCTGTCTGGTGTCGGGGTCTACCTGCACTGGGACGGGAACCGTAGCACGGTTGAGGCTTACCTGGCGTTCTGCGAGTGCAAGCGCTTCAGAAAGCCCGAAGACGATCCGTATGGCTGGGCGTACCTGACAGCTGTCATCGCAAATGCCTTTGCAGACGGCAACTCCGTAGGTGTTGACCTGTGCAGCCGACTCGACTGTAACAACTACGACAACGGCGTTTACGTCATCAAGGACTGGCGCATCGTTGATCGTGTCTACGCACCGGCGAGCGAGTACTATGAACAGTACAGCCTGGTTGATATGGTTCGTGCTGTAGACGCAGAACAGCCGCCGCGCATGCGCCTGTCCACAGATGATTGGGCGCGGTTCCATGAAATCGAGGACGCAATTATCAAGGCGCGTCCTGCAGAGAAAAAGTCAACTTGAAGTTCAAAATCATGAACAGTAATTTTCCAAAAGACAACGACGACCTGATCCGTCGCGCAGCCAGGAATGTCAGGCAGAATAACGAGGAGCCTGAGCCTTCCTTCAAGGATGCCAGCGATGACCAGGTAGCCCGGCAAAAAGCCGACTTCGAGAAGGACGAACCACCCGTCGAAGATGTACAGGTCGTGTGTGGATCTATCGACAAGGACGGCAAAGTACACGAAGTGCCTGCCGATGAGATTCCGGACAGCATTCGTGCGTTCATCGACGACCTGACCGACGGTGCGTTCTCCAAGCAAAATCCGCCGAAAGCCAAGCTGCCCAAGCGGAGTTCCAGGAAGAATCTCGACATGAACCCGGACGGCATGGAGATGCATAAATGTTCTGACGAAGAACTCGAAGAGATCGAGAAGACCGTGGAACGGCTGCAGGAGCTCTGTGTGAAGTACAAGCTGCCGGGCACCGCTATGGTGCAGGTGTGCAACACGTTCTGGGGTTTCGGAGCCAGAGGGTTCCGGTACAAGAACAAGCGCATCAACGGCAGGCTGGACCTGTTCATGAAGGTCGGCGACATTCTGTTCAGCGACACTGTTCCGCGCCCGGAAGACCTGAAGGACTTTGCCGATGTCGTGGCGCGAATGCTTAAACACATGAAAGGAGGCAGTGATGCCTGAAATCGTAAACGGCGTAGAGGTGGACGACATCCAGCTCACCGATATGCATTACACGATGCCCAAAGAGGTCATCGAGGAAATCAACAAGAAGGTCCACGAGCTGTACGTGATGTGCGAGCGGCTGAAACTGCCGGCACTTTGTGTGGTTCAGACGATCAATCATCCGGACACGTACGCCACGGTGGATATCATGAGCCACCATGACGGTCGCGGCGCATATCCCATGAGCATCCTGATGGGCGCCTATGTGGTGCTCACCGATAGCGACTACACAATGGATGACCGGCTGGCGCTCCTGAAAGCTATCGCCGACATCCAGAGAAAACACAACAAGAAAGGCAATACCGATGGAAACGCAAACGTGGGAACTCACTGACGAACAATACAATGAACTGCTGGCCAAGTCTGAAGAGCTGCACACCCTGTGCAAGAAGCTCCAGGTTCCGGCTGTCGTCGCTCTGCAGATCGCCAATGCGCCCGATTCCTTTGGCATCGAGGGCTACTCCAGTTTCGATCTGCCGCGCATCTGCATCAACATGCTCGTGCTCGCATCCGTGTTCGATATTCTGACCGGCACGAAGGAGATCGACAGCGAGGAGATGGGACAGCTTATGCAGCTGATCCATCAGATCCATCACAAGTACTACGGCAAGGGTGAGAACGTGGAGGTGTCCAATGCCGAGTGAAGCCTTCAAGTGCACTGATGGACAGCGCGAGCACATTCACGAGCTGCTCAAAGAGCTGTATAATGCTGCTATTATCTATGATTTTCCATGCGCATGCTTTGTACAACTCAGCAACGACAGTGAAGGCCATTTCACTGGCAGCGGATTCTGCAGCGGCAGCAAGGATCGCATGAGCATCCTGATGCAGCTTTTCGCATGCTGTCATGCGTTGCTGTTCGGCTTCGACGGCGAAGGCACACATCTGACACGGGATGCTCTGCAGGAGTTCGCGTGCCAGGTCAGTGCCTGGATGGCCGTGTACTACCCCACCGAAACAGAGGAGAACAAAGATGAATCAGACGGAGATGACACATCTGTTCAGTCTGGAACAACTGGACAAGCTGAGCCGTGACATCGTCGCCCAGGAACAGCTCCATAAGAACATGATGGACCTGGTCAAGCACCATAAGAAGTATCCGCCGAAACGTACGGATGCAGGGCTTGTGATCCAGGACATCATATACGTGGACATCGTTGGAATTATCGGCGAGTTCATGAAGCTGTTCCCGGACTTCGATCCTGACAAGTACGAATCCACGGATGAGCACGGTGAGCGCATCAGAAAGCGCTGCAAGGACTGCGCTTATCTCAGAGACGAATGGATCTGCGACGACAACGGGATGTCAGTATATGACATCCCTGACGAAGCATGTTCCGCGAACGAAACCAGAACAATGACGGAGACCAAGAACGAATGAAGCGTGCCAAGTATAAGAAGGGCGACAAGCTCTTCATTAAAGACAGGCAGTGGGGCCGTGTGTTCCCTGTGATCGTAATGGACGTCAGTGAAGTCCTTGAGCAAGACAACGAGGTCACGCTCTACAGTCTCAAGTTGCAGGACACACCGGGTGTTCGTGATGAGCTGGCCTTTCATGGAGCTGCCAAGCCCTGTCTGTTCTACCTGGATCCGACCAGGCTGTACAAGGAGCACGAGCTGTTCGAGGACAAGCAGATGGCCTACAAGTATCTGATCGGTGACTACGAGGCCGAGAAGATGGACCTGGAGGCACGTCTGAAAGTACTGCCTCAGATCATTCAGAACGCTAAGCAGCGCATGAACGAAGCTGCCGAGCAAGCGGGATCCCAGTACAAGCTGGGATCCAAGGTCTGGGTCATCGCGGACAACAATGTCTACGAGGCAACCATCGACGAGTTCGACAGAGGAGACTTCCAGAACAGGCCGTATCACTTCAAGGAGTCCTACTCCTGGCACAGCGGCTGGATCAGGCTGTGTGACATCTTCGACACCAAACAGGCTGCAGTGGATGAGCTTCGCGCCAGGTTCCGCAAGGAGTGCGAAGAGCGCTGCGCCAAGGTAGGTGCAGAATGCTGACAAGACCTAAACCAGGTACGATTGTCTGGTGCGCTGAAAGTGGTGTTATCAAACAGCTTGAAGTGGTTCCTGAGAGCTTCGCAAAGAGTCGTAGCCGGATGCAGCACGATGAGGTATGTGTTCGTTATCCGAATGATAACATTGTGTTGCCTTGGTATTGCTGGCTGGGTTACTTGTTTGAGAAAAAAGAAGATGCTGTGAAACTCGCTATCGAACAACTAACGCAAAGAATGGATAACAATAACTGGTTGATCCAGGATACGCGCAGTGAAAATAGGGAGTTGAAACGACAGATTCAGCAATACGAGGAGACTATCAATGGACTGGCGAAAACTTAAAGTCGGTCAAACTATCTGGTATGTCAACACGACCGGTCCTGACAGACTTTCAGGCACATGGCTGGAGCTCTGGAAGGGAACTGTCATCACCATTGATCCTGATGCTACCTATCCGGTCTGTTGTAAATGGGACCGTGTTGGAGGTCATGCCAACTGGGTCAGACCGGAATTTGGCTGGCATACAGGGCTTGCGCTTCCTGGTATAATCAGAGAAGAGACAATATGGAACCCGAACGTATTCCCAACGGCCGAGGAAGCCATCGAGCATTATCTACAGGGACCACGGAAGGAGCTGATGGCTCAGGCCAAACGACTGGAGAACAACAACAATGGATAAACCTCAATTCTTGTCCTGCCCGAAATGCGGGGGCATGATCATTGACTACAAGAAGGTACAGCCCATCACGGACCAGCAGATTGTCATCACGCAACACTGCGAGTGCTGTGGTCACGAATGGGACGACACCTTCTGGGTCGAAAGAAGCACAAACCTGGAGGACTGACAATGGCTGAAATGCTAATTAACGTGGAAGGCTATCTCTCGGATATTAAGCCGGGAGACACGCTGTATTTCGCGACATCTGACGACGAAGTCATCGAAGTCACTGTTGTCAATCTGGAGCTTACACTGGAGGAAGTAGGATACAGACCGTACTGGATTACTTGCAAGTGGTATGAGGGCGCGGAGAACGACAAGGAGATGAAAAACACGCTCTCGGTAGACTGGCTGTTCAAGACCAAAGAAGAGGCTCTCAAATACCTGATGCAGAGCTACAGGGATCACATTAGCAGACTGAATGACCGGAAGGCCAAAGCACAGGTCAAGCTGATGGATCTTGAGGAACAGCTTACTCAACTGCATGTGTAAGGAGACTGACAAATGAGTTACAACATCAGATGTCCGAAATGCAACGCCCTGTGCATCGCCATCGAGGACCACCAGTTCTTCCCGCGTGCCGGCGGTGTCGTGCTGTGGCGCAGCTGTAACGAGTGCGGCTACAAATGGCGTGAGGGCTACACGTTGCAGATCATGCAGAAAGCTCTGCCGTGGACAAAGCCGCCGCACCTGGATGACGACGGAGAGGAGTTGGACGAATGACCAAGCTCTATCCGTCACGGTTCAGAAGCAATCCGGCAATACGAGAGGCTTTCCTGGATGCTGTCGAGGACGAGGATGACTACGAAGTGGCTCAGATGATGGCAGAGTTCGCTGACAGCTTCGTAGCAGACAATCATCCGTCTATTCGGGAAGAGCATGCAATCTACGATCAGAACAGGGAACGGGACCGGCGCGGGCGCCGGTCTTATCACAGGAAAGGAGCCTGACAGATGGCTGACGTCATCAAGAACAAGATCAACAGGTCCTACGCAAGGTCCTTCAAGACGAATATAGAGAAAAGAAATCCTCTGATCGGCTTGAGGGTACACAGAGCAGCACAGAAGCTCGCCAGCATGTCACACCGGGATACATGCAGAGATGGTAAACCGAAACATGTGGCCGGTACTGGCGGCTTCGGCGTCACCAGGCACAGCAAGAAAGGAGCCTGACATGCAGTCACAGAAAGGAGCAACGAAACCTGGACTGAACAGAAAATGCCCGAAGTGCGGCCGTTCCCGGATCGAACTTGTTGATCACAATTTCACAGGCGATTGGAACGGTGTCATTTTCTGGCGTGTATGCGAATGGTGCGGTCATAAATGGAAGGAACATTATGACTTTCACCTGAAAACATCAGACATGCCATGGAAGAAACCGCCGAATACTAAGGAGTGGATCTGACATGCAGTTACAACATACATGTCCTGAGTGCGGGGAACACGATAATATCAATGTACACATCACGGTGTTCTTGTGGAGTAACGGTGAACCACAGCGCCTGATATTCACATTCACGTGTTTCGCCTGCAGGCATCAGTGGACAACAGAAACAGACGACTTCGACACAGACGAGGATCCCTGACAATGGCAACAGACGGATGTCCTAAATGTCATGGATTGTGGGTATGGGCGCGAGCTGTCTGGCACATGATACCCAGGTTCTCCAGGATACCGGCAGGTACCGTGTACATCGACTACGAGTGTGCCAGTTGCGGTCACATGTGGCAGGAATCCTATGAGCTGCAGGATCCGGTGGCAACCACTGGTAAACAGCAGGAGTTCTGTCATGAGTGACCGCTGTAATAAGTGCCGTTTCTACAGCAAGCTGAAGTTCTGCAACAAGCACAAGCGCGAGGCGCACTCACGGGATCATGTATGCCGTGAGTTCAAACCAAAGAAACCTGACAAATGAGCAAGCAACAAACCAAATACTGGATCGCCACGCACTCTATCGAGCGCTGTCTCCTGTACCCTACCAGGATTGAGCCGATACTGAAGCGCTGCACAGTTGTCAAGAAGAATCGTCACAATCTGGTGGAGGTTTTGAACGACAACGACTGTACCAGTTTCGTCCCGCCGGACAAACTGTTCAACACACCGGAGGAGGCCTGGGCAGACTACAAGAAGTCAGTGGAGCCTGACAAATGATTAAACCACAAGTCTGCTCCCGTTGCGGAAGCGAGAACATCTGGCGGGTCTTCAGCCATAAGGAAGGAGACGACGAATACGCCATGATGGTGACTTGCAAGAGCTGCGGCTACGACTGGCTGGAGCATTACGAAACCAGGCTGGTCCGTATCGAGCTGGTGCATTTCAACAGAAAGGAACCCGACAATGGGACTTGATATCGGGGTGTTTCCCTTTGTGGAGATACCGGAAAACATTCATACAGAGGACGAACTCAATGACTGGTGTGAGAAGACAGAAAACGAATGGTGCGAACCGCGTGCATCTGAAGCTGTCCCTGAGAAATGGCTCAGAAAGATCAGGTTCAAAGTTCTGGACAAGTACGAGATGTTCAGGCGTCGCGGCTTGGATCACACGAAGTACGAACTGTACGAGTTCACTAAGCAGTACGTAATCTATGAGCCGGTGGATTCCGATTCAGACGATGACTATGTGCAGTTCCAGCCGAATGAGTTCGTTTATGCCTATGAGCTGATACCGGTCTACGCCTACGGCGAAGAGATCGGTTATCAGCGGAAAGGTGCGAATGCCGCTTTCTACGATGATGGCTTATGGGGGACCAACGTGTTCACCAAGGAGATGCTTCTGGAGCACTGGGACAAGTATTTCTCGGATCCCAATAACGAGAGATACAAGAAACATACCAGATCCGTGTTCGGTAATAACATCATCAAGCACTTCAAGGAAGGCGAGACGTTCGTGTCCTATTACTGACACACACAGCCAAAGGAGTCTGACAGATGACCAAGCAACAGGCCGATGAGTTCTTCGATGCACTGCATAGACTGGAGAAAGCGGCCAACGAAATCTTCGGTGACGGATGGGGCGGCCGTATAGTTCAGTATGTGCAGTGGACACAGATTCTTGAAAACGAGGACAAGTGGCGCGAGCTCACGTCACTGTATGATGGAGCTGAGCCGGCTGACGCACAGCCATCAGAGGACCCATCCAACCAAAACAACCAACCATAGGAGTAACACATGAGCATCACGCTGTATGGTCTCGTATTCGAGCAAACACACGACGCCTGCCCTGAGAGCTACGTGGTCTACGACAACGGCAAGCAAGTAGCCACTGTCGAGTTCCACTGGGGCAAACTGACCTGCCACAAAAATGGCAAGTCCGTCTACGAGCGCACTGCGGAGTACGACTGGATGTCCAGATTCCGCAATGAAAAGGAGCGCACGGAATGGCTCGAAGACGCAGCCCGCCACATCAAGGCGGCATGACCACTGCAGCGCGGGTCACGCTACAGACCAGACCAGACCCTGACGACACAATGATCTCAAAGACCGGGCAGCCCAATAAGCCCCCGGTCTTCTTTTTACAGTTGACTCGGCTATTGTAACGCAGGACTGTCCGAGGGTCTTTTTCCCGTACGGGGTGGTCTCCATGTTGTTCCCCGTGCGGCCGTTTTTCACCCGTGGGGCGGACGGTCCAGTCCACAATAAACGCCTGGCCCTGCAACAGCTAAGCACGGCGTTTTGGCGGAGCCGGTCTTTTACTCCTTTCTGGCCGGCTCCGTCTTTTTGAACTTCAAGTTGAAAATTGGACGAGCCCTCTTTATCAAGGAGTCACGACTATGGCGTCTGCAAAGTACAGGGAGATACCGGTCTATACAAAGACGGAAGTCGATGAGTGGCGCAGGAACTTCCTGATCGTAGCACTCGTCACGGTTATCCTTGCGTTCTGCCTGGGCTACATCATAGGACACTTCAGCATGGACGACATACTCAGAACACTTGATTAACACATAGGAGGACACAACCATGTCTCAATACCAGATCATACAGCTCAAGGACCCGGCCAGTCCGTCAACACTGCAGTTTCCGGTCACACCTGCGGAATCACTGGTGCAGTCAATCAACGCAAGAACAACTCCCCTGATCATCATGCTGTCCCAGTGGAACGACACGCTGACGACGCCGACAGAGGCGAACCAGTACGCATACAAGCCCACAGCCAAGCTGGTCTGTGTCAGTTCTGCATCCGGCAGTTCTTTCGTGTGGTCAGCAGGTACAGCGCCTGTTGCAGGTAAGCTGTATATGCACGAGGGCACTCTTTATGTAAAGAGTGCCGCTTCAGGCAGTTTGAGCATTTTGCAGATGCCCTGAGCCAGTAACACAGTGAGTAACGAGAGCCTGTTCCCGTGTGGGTGCAGGCTCTTTTCCTGTATAGTAAGCCAGTGCACAATGACGTGCACGTAACCAAAACACAAAGGAGTAACACGTTATGGATTTCGCATGGGTTGTGGACGCACTGCGTCGTGGTCTCAAGGTCACACGCAAGGACTGGCTGCTGGCCAATCCACCGATGTACCTGTACATGGTGACGGAGAAGAAGCCGGATGGCAAGCACATCATCAAGATGCACCCAGGAACGGGTCCAGACTTCGAGTGGACTCCTACTGCAGAGCAGCTGCTCATTGTGGACGACTGGGAGGAATACGTGGAGCCGAAGAAGAAGCCTATGTTCGGTAACACCAAGCTGACCCTCGATGAGAACGGTCCCCGCATGGGCGACACCATGACCGTCGAGGAGTACCTGAAGGTGCACAGCGGTGAGAAGCACACATTCAAGGATCTGTGCGACGACTACCTGGAGCAGCAGAAGGGCAAGGTCCAGATCAACGAGCTGCCCTGGGTCACGACAAATGGGTTGCACGGCGGGGAGCCCGTCGGTGAGTCCTGGCCTGCGCTCAAGAAGGTCTGGACCACGTACTGGGACCTGGACATCCAGATCACAGGTGCACTGATCGACAAGGCAGACTATCCCTATACATTGTGTGAGCGCGATGTGGTCGAGCAGAAACGCGACAAGCTCGTTGTCCTCGCAGAGCCCGGTTTCTCCCAGCGCACTGTCACGTTGCACCTGGATGAGAACTGCTGGACAGACGCCAAAGCCGCATCCGCCAGTCTGATCCACAGACTCACCACCAGGTTCGGCTGGAACACTGAGTTCTTCATCAGCCTGCTCAACGGTATCGAGCACACGGACGGAGACTGGTGCAAGCCCTGCTTTGAGGGCGACAACAGATCACTCGGCGATCTGTTCACGGAGGACATGGAGTTCCTGGCGCAGGAACAGGCGAGAGTCGCGCACACCTTCTACTACATCATCAATCAGTATCTCAGGCTGGTGCAGACAACGGCTCCGGAGAGACAGCGCAAAGCACTGCTGGCGGCAGTCGAAGATCAGATGGAGCACAAAAGGAACGTGCTGTCTGCACTTGGTATCAAGGTGCCTGCTCCGCAGAAGACGGACGTCACGCTGCCCAAAGAGGACACCAACCATGTGTGAGAAAGAGCCCAAGCGCAGGAGCTGCACCACATGCCCGCAGTACGACGGCATGAAGTGCACGGCTACGGACTTCACACTGGGAGCTCGTGACGAGGTTCTGCAGCAGGAGCACCGCCGTGGGTTCATCTGCCTGGACACAGGCGAGGCTGAGCTGAAGGGTGACGCTGCAATCCAGTGGACAGCAGAGCAAGAGCGCCTAAGTCAGGAGAAAGGTTACAAGTCCTGCGTGGAGATGTGGGCCGCAGAGGGCAAGCAGGTCAAGTCAGGTTTCCTTATCGACGAGGACAACGAGCATCTGGAGCCTTTGCTGCAGGTGTCCTGTTCCCCTTCCTCGGAGAGTCCATCCCTACGGGATGGACCTCCTCAGAAGGGGAAAATCACGGAAAACAGACATCTACACAACACACTTCGCACGGCTCTCGTCAGGAATCCGGAAATACACTGCGGCAACTGTAAAAAGAGCCATAAGGAGGGAAATCGGTTGGTCTGCGACAAATGGGGCATCCAGAACATCTTGATGCCACAGCGCACCTGTGAGAAGTGGGCGTTCAGAGCGACGACCGATTTGTCCAGCCTGCTGGTACACGACCATAACGAAGCACCTTCCTTATATAAGGAAGGTGTGTCTTCCAAACCGAAAGCCGGAGATCTGGTGATTGTTCCGGGCAACAGCATCTGCACTGCAGACAATGTGTCGATTAACAAGCGACCCGCTGAAGACAACTGTATTACTTACATAAGTAATACACCTGATTCAAATGCAGTGTTCACAGATGAAGAAATCTCACAACTGACCGATGCGTTGCGCACCATGCAGCGCATCCTGGGACAACACGGAGTAACACTATGACCATCACTATCGCGAGCACTGTAACGAACGATTGGATCCGGTTTTTGTATGTCCTCATGGGTTCCATCAAGGGGCACAAGAAAACGGATACCACAATCGAGTACCACGTGTTTGTTCCGTACACTGCAGACAAGGACAGCGCCTATTACGATGGGTATTTCGGCGATCTGCAGTCAGACACATTCCATGTGCACCTGATGGATGCGCAGCCGCTTGTTCAGAGAGTAGGCAGCGATCTGCCAGGCGCACATATCATGTACATCAGATATCTATTCCCGGAGGTGTTCCCGGATCTGGACCGTATCCTGTTCCTGGACGCGGATGTTCTGTGTTACAACAGCGGCATAGAGGATATCTGGGAGACGGACATTACCGACTGCTACGCAGCCGTCGCTGCAGATCCTGTTATTGAACGAGCGCCTGAGTGCCAAGCAGAGCGCTACATGGTGGGGAGCTCTAAGTATTTCAACGACGGAGTCAGCTTGCTCAATCTGAAATACATGCGAGAGACCGGTATGGACAAGCGGTTGGCTACCTGGTTGACAAACTGGGATTACAGCAGGCTGCAACCAAACTACTTTGCGCAGACACTGGCAAATTACCTGTTTCGGGATCATGTCAGATGGTTTTCCAGTTTGTATAACAACATGCTGCTCGCCGCGTGGGGCTATAGTGTGAACGCGCATAAAGACAATGCAGCAGAGCTTGGTTACGCAGCACCATTGGATACCGTGAAGGACACCGTATTCCTGCACTTCTGCGATCACTGCAAGCCATGGCTTGAGACTTTGCCGAACCCGGAAGATATGTACCCGTACATACAGGAGTCACGTACTATCTGGGCGGAGGCTGAAAAGGCATACGGCAAAATAAGCAACCATGATATACAGTGTACAGCAATAAAGATTGCCAGTGCGTTCACAGTGGACAGATTGTCTGTCTTTTATGTGTTGCTGAACAGCATTAAGCACAACAAGAAACCGGATACCACGGTTGACTACTATGTGTTTGTGCCGTACGCAACCGCCAAGGGACAGGACTATTACGAGAACTACTTCGCAGAACTGCAGGATGACATGTTCCATGTGCATGTTTTGGATATACTGCCCGTGCTCCAGCAGATGGGAGATCTGTATGGCGGCCGCATCTACTACACCAGGTGTATGTTCCCCATGGTATTTCCAGAATTGGATCGTCTTCTGTATCTGGACGCGGATGTACTATGCTGCAGAGCCGGCATCGAGGAGTTCTGGGAGACAGATCTGACAGATTGTTATGCGGCTGTTGTTCCGGATCCTCCTATTATGTGGGCGGATCGCTACAAGTTCGAAAGGGAAAATACAGGCCTTTCCAAATACTTCAACAGCGGTGTCATGCTGTTCAATTTCACGGAGATCAGGAAGCAGGGTATGGACGCGAAGCTGGTCGAGTGGTGCAGGAGGTGGGACAATGATAAGCTGAAGCCGTACCACCATGACCAGACACTGATGAACTGGCTGTTCCAGGATCATGTCAAATGGCTGCCCTGGCTGTACAACAACCAGGTGCTGACCTCTTGGGGCTACAAGGTTGCGTCTTACGAACAGCAGGCTGCAGAGGATGGCTACAAAACACCGCTGGATACCGTGAAGGACACACTGTTCCTGCACTTCTGTGACCATGTGAAACCCTGGGCTTCCAAACTACCATACCCGGAGGTCACATATCCGTATCTCAAGGAAGCGCGTATGGTCTGGCGTGATGCAGTCACCAAATACGCCAAGCAGCCGGACGCCATGCAGGATACCATTACCATCGCCACGACTGCCACGCTGGACCGCAAGGAGAACGTCTACATCCTGATGAACGGCATCCGCGAGAATAAGCGGATGGACACGTTGATCATGTTCTACCTATTTGTGCCAAAGACCGAGATCCCGGAGTTCCAGCGCTACCTGACAGGCATCCCGTCCGAAACGTTCAAGGTAACTATTATGGATGTGGACTGGTTCGCCGACAAGGTTGACACCAGAGGCACCATACGGAATCACCTGTACTACGCCAGATGCCTGTTCCCGCAGGTGTTCCTGACGACAGACAAGCTGCTGTACATGGACATAGACATGGCCTGCATCGGCCCAGGCATCGAAGAGCTGTGGAACGAGGACATCGAGGGATGCTGGGTAGGTGCCTGCATCGACCCGACCTGGCAGTACTGCCCGTACTTCAGCCACGATCCGATCAACACCGGGACGGACCACTACTTCAACAACGGCATGATGCTGATGAACCTGAAGCAGATCCGCAAGGACGGCAAGGACAAGGAGTTCGCAGAGTGGTGCCTGCACTGGGACAAGACCAAGCTGGTCTGCCATTGCTTCGACCAGACGTTGTGTAACTACTTGCTGAAGGACAAGGTGCGGCTGCTGAACACCAGGTACAACAACAGCCTGCTGGTGTCTCTGGGTGTCGCAGAGGACGCCTATGCGCTGTACATGGAGGAACAGGGCTACGACGAGCCGCTGGACAGCCTGCGCGACGCCGTGTTCCTACACTTTTGCGGCAGCAAGAAGCCGTGGGACCAGAAGGCGCTGGCCTGCAGCAAGGACGAGTACCCGTTCAAGGACGAGGCCGTGGATCTGTGGCGGCAGATCAAGGAACGATTCGGCAAGAAGTAAGACGCCAGGGCGCTCCGGATGGGGCGCCTTTAATTTTGTACTTGAAGTTGAAAATCGTACAACCTGATTATGCAACTTGGGTTGTATGATATGTTGTATAAACGGTTCGGCTGATTGGGTCATCATGTTGTTACGCCGCGCCTATGGTAACGATATCACTCTCTTTAATGGTTGCAACCCAGGAGATTCACTATGTACGAAACAAAGCCCGAAATCATCGGCATGTACAACAATGGCCTGAAAGGCGGCGGTGGCGGAGGCGGTGGCGGCACCGGCCCAACCATCACGATTACCATTCCGAGTGCCACGCTGTCGTCCGAAGGCGTTGTCATTACAGGCAATACAACGAACAGCTCACTGACCGCCGAGGACGTGACACATGTCCCGACCCAGTGGTTTTTCCAGAACGAGATCGCAAGGCTGGATCAGCGCATCGACGATGTGCCCGGCACGATCCAGTACACCAAAATCGCACAATACCCACCTGAGAACTAAGGAGCACCCACATGGCTACTCAGACTTATATGACCGCCAAGCTCAACCTCGCTGACGGCACTATCGTTTATCCGCAGATCTCCCTGGACAACATTGTCAAGAGCATCAGCGATCCCACGCTGGTCACTGTGGCAACACTGGATGGAAGCAGCAAGGTTTCCATCAATAATCTGCCTGTCACGACATCTGTGACCGATTCGAACAGCACGGTTCCGACCAACGGCGCTGTCTATGGCGCACTGAACACCAAGCAGAACACGCTCGTGGAGGGCGACAACATCATTCATATCATCGGCGGGAGCACCATCATGGCAGACATCACCAATCTTGACGTGGCCGGCATCGACCAGACAGCCACCAACGGCGTCTATCTGGTCCTCGATGGCAACACGATCAGTGCGGCGGCCGATCTCGCTGCCACAAACGCTGCTGGTGTGATCGCCGGTGGCAACAACAGTGTCGCGATCACCAACGGCGTCATTCAGGGCGCGACTCCAGAAGAGATCCGTGGCGGTACAGGTAGCATCGTCACAGCCGAGCAGCTGCAGGTCGCTCTGTATGAAGGCTGGAAGACTGAGGACATCCTGGATCCCACGATCCACAAGAGCACATTCAACGGCTGCTGCTATGAACTGGATCCTGTGAACAACGAGATCATCTGCGGTGGTACAGTCGGTTCTGAGGGCGCTTTCATGACCTTCGACTTCTGGCAGCCTGTGCGCTACCTGTCCACGATCAATGCCAAATGGATCGTTACTTGCGAAGTCTGGAACAACACTCCTGCTGTTCCGATCAACCTGGGCATCGGAGAGGGCGGCTCGATCATAACCGGTGTTCCGACCAGGACAAGCTCCTCCGGTACATGGGAACGTCTTGCTATTGCTGTGGACACAACGACGCAGCTTGAACGCTACTATCTCCGCTGGCAGACGGCTAACACGACCGCAGGTACGGTCTGCAGCTGGAAGATCCGCAATGTCGCGTTCATCAATGCCAATGCTCTGAACAGCCGCGCCAAATGGGCCGAGATTGTGAACAATCCCGGTGAACTGTATAAGTCTGGCGCCGGTATCCGGATCAACTGCGATACAATCGGCGTTGATGAAGCGTCTGTCGAAGATATCGTCGGCGGCGACGCGATTGGCAACAAGACCATTACCCCCAGAGCTCTCCAGGGTGCTTTCAGCGCAGGCAAGGCTGTCGATGTCACATGCACACCATACAACAATTATGGCACGCTCGTGAATATCATCGCCGGCGTGGTGCAGACTTCCATCACGGACCCCAAGGGCACTCTCCAGTGGTCCACTACCTCAGCGCTTGCCAATCAAGTCAAGATCGGCTTCTATGACACCAGTACGCATGCGTTTCCGGCTTATGCTGAGTCCTCTCCCGGTGTCGGCCTTTATTATCTGCTGTTTGCTGACATCAAGAACACCGGAACCACTAATCTCTGGATAACCACAGGCGGAACAGACACTGCTGGTTCCGCTTATGGCCAGCCGAGATTCCTCGCCCCTGGCAAAAGTGGCAGATTCGTCATGCTGTTCCATACCAAGGATTCCGCATACTTCCAGCTGACTACACCGGCTGCCGGATCACAGATCGAGATCACCAACATGCGCGAATACGAGGTGAACGGTTGCTCCGACGCGGCCCGTGCCTATATTGGCAGCCTGCCCAATCCGGATGACTTCAACGCTTACTACGCAGTGGGTACCGAGGAAGTGAATCCCTGGATTCCGATCATCAACATGAAGTCCAGCCCTTCGACCACGATTGCCAGTGGCCTGGACTACAAGCTCCTCGCCAACGACGGCGCCACGCATACGCTGACTGTGGATACATGCCCGACCGGCTACTACGGCCGCGATGCCCACATGAGCCTCTTCGTCGGCGCCACTGACAAGATCCAGGTAGAAGCGCCGCTGGTGCTCATGCAGCCGCTGACGGCAAACGCTGTCAACAACTGCACGATTAAGTTCCGCGACGGTGAAGCCCGCATGTACGTGGACGACACTGCGTATGGCTACACCGTGATCCTGACATCCGGTACAGACAACGGCAGTCTCAATTACGGCATCTGGAACAGCACGGCCGAGTATATTACTTTCAGTGCTGTCACGGATGGTCAGGACGTGCTGATCGACAGCGGTACCATCAGCCGCAACATGAATGTGCTGGGCAACGGTCCGGAGAATACGAAGATCACCGGCGGCACGGTCAAGTTCTATCAATGCTCGCCGACGTTCAACAATCTGACAGTGTCTGCCAGGTTCCAGGACTATGCGTATAGTCAGAACCCATATGGCTGGTCTCCGCAGTTCTATAACTGCCTTTTCGTGGATGTCAACGGCATCACCACATCGGAAGGATCTGGTAGCGGTATATCCCTTGGCTATCTGACCGCTCGTATGTATGATTGCGAGATCACCGGATGTACCAGCTACATATTCGCAAAGAGCCCGTTCGCCGGCCTTTATATTCAGAACTGCTGGTTCCATGACAACAGCATTGTGAGTCGTATTGCCATCGGCCGTAATTGCACCGTAAAGGGTTCCACGTTCTCGGATGCGTGCAATGGAATATGGATGGAGATCACTGGCGGCACTATGACAGACTGTGTGTTCCCGACTACTGGGACGGCAGTGAGGGCGCTTGAAGTCGGAACAAAGGGCTACTATGCAAGCACCACGCTGGTGTCCGGTTCGACGTTCGGACAGAACCGTAACATTGCTGTCTGGAATGGCGGTACCGATGCAACTACAGGTGTTGTAAACGAGTCCTACCTGAAATTCAGTGGCACCAACTACATCGACAGCACGATTGATGGCAGCGGCAGAGTCTCTACCCAGGCTTTCTCAACGACGAACTTCGGCGAGCACTTCTCCATTAACCTGAGTACGCTGAAGATATTTGAGATTTCAGCCGGCAGCACCCTGAACAACCTCCGTGTCCAGAACAACAATAATACGCAGAGGACCCGTATCATGCAGTTCTACGGCGGTACGGACGGCATTCAGGTCAACAACGCCATTATCACGGGAAACACGAACACCAATAACTCCGCCGGACATATCAGCGCTGCAGGCATCGTCTACTTCACAGGCAGCACGATTGCCAATAACGTTGGTAACAGTGGATACGGTCTATATTTCACTAGCGGCAGCCGTATCTACTTCGATAATGTCACATACGGCGATGGCAGTCCGTACTGCGAGAGCAACGTAACGCTCACAATCACCGGCAATCTGAATCTGGTTAGTGCAGGCAGTCTGTTCGCTACTTACATCTATGTCAAGAGCGGCGCTGTCATTACTACAAAAGATAACACCAAGGCAGCCAATGCGTTTGTTCTGGGGCATACGATATCCTCGGTTCTTCCGTCTCTGGAGGACAATGTGTCAATCGTTTATGCTTCCGGTACGACGGCCACGGTCGATGCAATGGAGTTTGGGTATATCACGAAAGACGGCACACTGATGGAAAACGTCGGGCGTCCGCTCAGAATCACCGGTTCTACCGTGGATACCTGGACGGCATCCAAGGCGATCTTCGGTACACCAGTTGACGGCAGCGAGGCCGCTACGGTCAAGCTGTCCGGCTCCACACTGACTGGAACTTCCACGCTGACTACAAGACGCATCCAGCTCCCGGCCAGTACCACGATCAACATTGCCGGAAACAGCAATGTTGCCAACACCAAGATCCTACAGGCTGGTCTGATCGTCGTTGGCAACGATCCCGCCAGCCCCAGCGGCAGCGCTTCCGTCGTGACCGCGACCGGTACCACTGCCTACTCCGGCATCGGCACCTACATCGACAAGGAAGGTGACAGCGACTTCGTTGCCGCCAACAAGGTCGTTTCTGTCAGCACGGATGCGGCATTTGCCACGGCTCTTACGGCGACCACAGGATCCGACGGAACCAACCGGTTCATCGAGGTTCCTGCGGGCAGTGCTATTACAGCGGCATATGCGGATACCACAGCGGCTGTGAACAAGAACGTAATGACAGCGGACTTCGAGCCTGTTATCGGCGGCACGTGGTCTATGGTTACAGGGGACGCCCGTGTAGACTCCGAGACCGTATCCCAGACGCCAAGCCTGACGATAACCGGTACGACGGCCACGTGGACCGGAGTTCTCCAGTTTACAGGCAACTGTGTTGTATCTGGTGTTATGGATGGTCGTTATCAGAACTGGATCGATATGACCAGCGGTGCCTCAATTACAGGCGGCACATTTGCGAACATGGGTATCATAAGCCACCAATATGGCGGCTTCCATCCTACCACAAACACAACGCTGCGAAATGTTACGATTACGAACGATAGCTATGTGCAGGGCTATGGTTATATTGGCAGACTTTACTATGCTTCTAACGTGCTGTATGATAACTGCCGCTTCCTGAATGCGTATGATGGCGGTTGCCCATTCTATATCAGTAATGGTCATCCGACATTCAAGGACTGCTACTTCTCGGCGAACGCCAATATCCATATGCAGAACGCTAATAATAGCGTTGTTTTCAGTAGCACAAACAAGTTCCTTGCGGCACTTTTCCCGATCTGGGATGGAAGTGGTGAGTCTGGAACTGTAACGTTGGCGGACAACAGCGTGCTCGATATACGCGATAACGCCCACAGCACGGTCCTTAAACAGCCAGGCGGCATCATTTTCGGCAACAACGTCAAGATCTTCTATAACAGTAATGGTACCACCGTGTTGCGCACGGCTACCATCAGCGGTGCTACTGTTACATCTGTAAGCAATACAGGCACGCTTGGTACCACGAGCAACATCAACGGCAGCTTCAGTAGCTTGACACTTACGTTCACAGATTCCCTTGTTTATGTGAACTCCATAACCCTGGCGAGTGTCACGCTGTCCGGCGGATGGATCTTTCTGAATGATAACGCCACGATGAACCTGTCTGGTAACAATGATGTATCTCACAGCATCACTTACTCAGACGGTGGCACAGGCAACAAGGTGACGTTTGCTGCAAATACTACCCTGCGTATCAGGACAGCGAACAGCAACTGGGACTGGGTTGTCAAGACAAATGACCTTACCATCGGAGCGAACTGCAAGATTATCCTGCCGAGCGGTTCCACTGTCAGTCTGAATGGCGGCGTTGCCGGACACTGGACAACGGCGCAGATCAAGACAGATGGTACGATTACAGGTACCCCGGCCTAACAGCAACAAGAATAACCAGCCCCTCCTGCCCCAGTGGTAGCGAGGGGCTTTTTCATGCCCGTATTGTAAGACAACCCACCAACCACAAAGGAGCAGCCACCATGTCCACCGTTGTCACTGTCTTACTCTGTCTCGCCGCCGTCAGCCTTTTGCCTGCACTTGTCACTGGTGTGCTCGCTTGGTGCCAGGAGATCCTCAGATTGGTATGCGATGTCATCGAGGAGCGCAGCGCGGACGCTGTATTAGCCTGTTCTATATACATGGCGATCAGCCTGGGCCTTATGGCGCTGATTGTGCATCTTGGGATCAAGTATCTGGTGTAAGGAGAAGGCATTATGTCACGTTTCAAGAGAGTTATCATACGAGGCGAGCAAGCCATAAATGCCTTCCAGCGGTTCTACGCAGACTGGAAAGCAGAATGGGAAGGCGATCATGCTGCCCGTGATATGAACGCACCTTTGCGATCTATTGACAACATACCGCCGTATGATCTCAGCATCGAGGATGCCAGTACACCTGGTAAGCTGGTTGTCTGCCTGAGTATGACAATATGGTCACTGAGCAATACCGTTGATATGTTCGTGCAGAATATGATTGACCACGGCATTCTCAACTACGAGTTTGACCTGAAGTCTGTAATTCCAGCCAAGCCTGATCCAGTAGTACATGCGAGGTTCAAATGACCCACGCAGAACTCGTCCAAGCCGCTGTTGCCCAGCTCAAGCGCTGGCGCTGCCTGCCGATCATCTCGGAGATGCACTGCGCCAACACCTACGGCGAGATCCCGGACGCCATCGGATGGCTGTCCAGGGCGTCTATCCTGATCGAGTGCAAGACCTCCAGAGCAGACTTCCTGCGGGACCGCGAGAAGCTCTTTCGGCAGGAACCTGCGTTTGGTATGGGCGACATCCGACTGTACTTCACCAATCCAGGCGTGATCTGGAATGACTTGCCGGAGGGCTGGGGTCACTACGTGGTCTTCGACGGCAAGCCCAAGTACATGTCCGGCCTGCGCTACAGCAATGCCTGTAAGATCCCGTTCCAGGGTAACAAGCGTGAGGAGATGTACCTCATGCGTTCCTATATCAGACGAAAGGAGTCCGTATGAAACCCGACACAGTTCAAGTCAATCGCACCTACTGGACCATCATGACGAACCAGTACGGTGACAGCACCACAGCCGATAGCATCCTGCTGGCGCCTGTGTTTGTGCTCTACATCGAGCCTGACATGGGGCCCGGAGAGTCTGGTCACATGTGCGCCTGCGCCATGCTGGACTGCAAGGGCAACATTCCGTGCCCGATGCCGATCCGCAAGGTGCGTGAGGCGTTCCTGTATGAGGACTTCGACGAAGCCTGGGACATGCTGCACAAGGACATGCAGGACGGTCTGAAGGCGCTTGACAAGATGCGGGCGGATGCGCAGGCTGAAGGTTACGATCTGGACAAGAAGGACCACCTCCTGCTTATCCAGCTGAACTCACTGGAGAAGAAGCCATGAGTGAAGGTACGATGATCCTGCTGATGCTCATCGGGTGTCTGTCACTGGGAGCTATTATGGCGTACCTGGATGAGAAGTACCCGCTTGCATTCAATCTCACCATGTGCTTTATCCTGTTCACCATACTGCTCTATGTTTGCATCAAGAAGTATGACCAAGCATGTGCCAGACTGGAGAAGTCGCAGCAGACCCAGGAGGTGCAGCCGTGACCACAGTGTTCGTTCTTTTAGGCTTTGGCTGTCTGTTCCTGTTGCCAGTTGCAATCATGCTGGTGCTTGGCTTTGTACATCTCCTGGAGGACGTCGCCAAGGGCTACATCGACGAGTGCAACGAGCTGGCTCTTGCGCTGGTCAGCATAGCCGGCGTTATCTGCCTGATCGCTGCACTGATCCTGTATCACCAGGGAGGCACACCATGAGCACCATCAGCATCATCCTGTTCACCATTGCGGGCACCCTGTTCATTCCAGGTCTCGTTTCTGTCCTTATTGCTGGCGCAATTCAGGTGTACAAGCTATTGGATCGGTTCGGTGAACATGGCTTTGCATGGGCTGTTATCGGTCTGTGGGCTGCTGTGGTCTTTATCCTGTTCATGCTGGGGTTCTGCTGGATGGACGGCTTTCCTGAGATTCATCCGCACTGACGCAACGGCTTTTGTAAACAACAATCTCCATAGGAGGACTACTATGAAATACTACAACTGGCATGGCCAGATCTACAAGAACAATCCGCCCGATCCACTGTACACTGACGACGGCCGCTCCATTTCGCCAGTCGATGATGCGACCTTCGAGGCCGAAGGCGGCGTCATCACCACGGACGAGAAGCCGACTCCTGAGCAGGAAGCGCATGCTGCCTGGAAGCAGTTCCGCAAGGCGGTCTATGCCCTTCAGGCTTTCCTACATGATCCGACATTCATGGGCAGTTTTGATGAGGATGACAAGGTGAGGGAGTCTCCTTATACCAAGGCAGACAAGCTGACAGCGCTTGAGCTTACGGAGGAATGGCATGGTGCCAACGATAAGGCTGTATATCGCTCTAAGCTGATTGGTCTCGGTCAGCCAGACTGGTACTTCGAGTGCTGGAAGCACACGGACGAGGACGATCCGGAGGAATAAGCCATGAACGTCCGGACAGTACAGCACAGCATGCTGAAGTGTGCGGCTATGACATACGGCGGTACTGCACCTGCTGGTACCGGTTCGTGGCGAAACATATTCAGGCCGCCGACACAGCCGCAGTGGAACCCGATGGGACAGGTACCTGGAGCTGTAAGGCGCTGGTTTGACAGTGTCGGCAAGCCCCAGGGCCAGTCCGGTTCTTATTTCGGTGGTTCATGGCAGAACAACCCGGTCCGCAACATCCAGGGTGATAATCAGTCCTGGCGCAGAGGCTTCCAGTCTCCGGTTACATCTGTCAGAGACATACAGGCGGATAACCAGACATGGCAACGCAAACCCTGGTTACGGCAGCAGCCGTCCATAAGGGACATGCAGGCTGACAATCAGACATGGCAGCGCAGACCCTGGGCAAACAATATCAACACAACGGCTCTGTTCCGGAAGCAGGCCGGGCTCTTCGGCAATACAATGGTCGGGCGCTGGATCACGGACACGATGGGTCCGCACACGTTCGTGTCTGATGCGCTCGGTGCATCACCACTGGACATGATCGACTACCAGGCGCAGAAAGAGCTTGGCTGGCACAAGCCGACTGGTGGCAGCCCTAACGACACCTACGGCCAGGAATACGCAAGGGCGCAGCAGCGTCTGGACGAAGGTCTTGCAAAGGCACAGCAGCGCCAGGCAGAGGCTCGCCAGAAACAGCTGGCGCAACAGCAGGCCCAGGCTTCGCGCAACAACGAGCGCCTGATGGCGGACTACATGGCCGGCAACAATCAGCAGCTCGCAAAACAGAACCAGCGTGCGGCGCAGGGTCGGGCGATCACCAACAAGCAGCTGACGGATGCGAGAGGCATGGCACAGCTGAAGGTGGATGCTACCAGGCGCAACATCGCAGGCATGCAGCAGGAGTTCGACCGCCAGGACGCCGTGAACCGCAATGTGCAAGGCATGGCCCGTGCTTTCATGCAGAGCGGCCAGGCACCGTTCGTACAGCCTTCGCAGAGAACGCCGCAGCAGGTCGCGATGGACACCAAGTACAAGGAACTGTACGGTGGAACAAGGCCGGCCTGATCCGCAGCACACCGCAAGAACAGCCCCTGCAACCCAGGGGCTTTATTTTATATAGTGGAACAACAAAGGAGAACGCGACATGTCCTGGAAGAACACAACGGCTGGCAAAGAGTTTGATTTGGATGATCCACACTTTACGACCCCCATGTCAGTCATATCGGGGCTGGCCAGCGGTCTATGTGAGCGGAAGGCGGCTGTGGATGCGACTTTCAATACGCAGAGCTGGGGCGCCAATCAGACTGGGCAGCAGAAGCTGAACACGCAGTCTGCAACGGTATCCAACATGGCTGCCAATATTGCGATTACGCACAGCACGACTGAGACGTCTGCTTATGCAGCAAACGCGGAGACATTTGCGGCTCCTACGAGTTGGACGCAAGGCGGGCAGACAAAGACATACCTGGATTATTTTGATAACGCTCTGGTGAATGTCGCCAATCTGTATGTGAATCGTGGTGGCGTTGCTTACAACGGTTTTGATGGGCTTGCTGCGGCCGCATCTGCCAGGGCAGACAGTGATGTGAACGTGAGCCATTATGCAGGCTACACGGTCGATACAACGGCGACATCCGGCGGTTCCGGTGTTGCAGGTGATGCGGGTCGCCCGGCGTATGTCGGCACGTTTACACCAATGTTCCGCGCAGACTGGGCAGTCGAGCGCAGAGACATGCTGGAGGAGCTGCGATATGTGCATACAACAGGAGCCATATCTGATTTGACATATACAGGAAAAGACTTGTCTATTGGTGTTACTAACAGAGTGATATATAAAGGAGACGATAAGTTTGACAGATACCCAGCTATAGATGCACCGAGGGTTCCGTATCATGATCATGTTTACGTAGGATGGAAGAGCGGAACACAGCTTGTATATACTGATGACGATTCTCCGAGTGTAGGCTCGAACATATATGATTCATCGTACCACACGTATACGCGAGATAAGGCAGACGACAATGTAGGAAACGACAGATATGCTTGGAGTAACACAAACGAGACACCTCCAGTTGTATATACGGATACGCCATATAATCTTGGAGAGGATAGATCCTCTGAAACTCGTCTTCCAAATGACTCTTTTGGTGGAATAGTTATAGAGTGCGGTCCTCTTGATATGACTTGTGAGTATCGTGCTCTTTCCTTTAGCTCCGGTGGCGTAATTGAACAAGACTTTATAAGAGACCCAGCCAGAGACAATACCAGTATACCTCGTTATTGCTGGTCTTCCGGAACATCCAGGATCTGGGTAGGCTATGAGAACAATCTTGATCCGGGTGATGCCATTTACAAGTCTGTCACAGGAAATTCAGCAGGCTATGTCTATCAGTTGTATAGATTACCTTCGGACGATGTGTTTAACAGATATCCAGAAGGCGATTCAGACCATTATTATGCCTGGTCTTCCGGTACGACCTTTTTATGGGCCTATGACAACTATGTAGACTACGATTTATATCATAGTCCAGGCGGCACCAGTATGGGTATAATAAGGACTTTGGATGCCCAGTATTTGACAGCGTTTACAGTGATAAGTTATGTTGCCGGTGAGTACAGTCATGATTATAAATTCGAAAGTATAGAAGAAATAATAACCGTTGGCGGAGTTAATTATAATAGAGACGCCTCTAAGGATTCTACCGATGGCTATGCGTGGGTCAGCGGTGTGAACACTGTATATACGACGGTGCAACGTGTGTGGACCGGGAATTACACAGTTGGGGGCGCTGCGATAACAGGTACTACAGTGAATGTGATGCCTTTGTCGGAATCTATGCAGATAGCCGGAGATGCCAGTCATGCTGCTCCTTTCACGGATCGACCTGTTGATAATTACTGCAGTGTAATAGAAAGGGAGCTGTGGGGGCTGTATGAACATGCCACATCAATAAGGACAATCACGCCAGACGCATGGCTTAGAGCACCTGCTGCTGATGCTACTACAGGCACAGCCAAATTACCCGCCACAGGCTCTGTTACTATTACAGATTTCTCCCAAGGCGGATCATCTATTGATTTAATTACTTGTCCTTACTATCTATTGGCGGACTGTCATACAAAGGAAGACGATACAGACTATCCTTATGAAGTTCGTGTAATGGCAGGTCATGTCATATCATCTGACACAGCAAACGGACTAATACAGTCGTTGGATATGCACGGAGAATCTATTGGTGGAAAAACGCTTACTGTCAGTATATATTTAGGCATGCCGCACATACTGCGTAATATGCCATTCGTCAGCTCATATCTGAACGAAACATCAATAAAGACATCGGCTGTTGTTACATATGGGGCAGCAGATGTAGCGGCTATGCAGGCAGGTGGAGGCACTCTTATAGTGCTATCAGGAGGAACAGTCACGCTGACAAACTGCTCAATCAATAGAGCTATAGTCGAGCCTACAGGGAGTCTTGTGTTAGGGACAGACGATGCGCGTGTCAGTGACTGTTGTATTTTGACAGGCATAAAGAACAATGCTCCTATAAGTGGAGCTATTGTAAGCGCCTATACAGAAAATCTTAACGCCGATAAAGTGTCATCCAGTTATATTGATTTTGATCTTGTTCGTACATATCAAACATCGAATACACTTGTAACAGCCGATGTGCAGTATACGAACGGCCAAAGGCCGCCAAGGTCCAGTGTTATAGTGCAATCCGGTGCGACTTGTACGGTACAAGGCATGAACTGGGATAGTTGCTTTTTCCTTGTAAGCAGTGGCTGCTCTCTCATTGTAACAGAAGATTCTATATTAAGCGGCGTGACGCTATTGCCAGGAGCGCAGGCAACGATCTCCTCCAGCTATATAAAAAGTGCCTGCATACATAGCGGCGCTATTTGTCACGCATCAGGTGAGTGGTCTGAATCTGAAGGCAGTGCCCATTTAACTGCAATCACGTCATTATGTGTTTTATCAGGCGGAAAAGTTACACTCAATGAGTATGCTGACTATGGAGGGTATATCGAAGGTTTGTCTCTTGTTGATTATTGTTCCTTCGATACGGGGGCGGTTATGCAGTTGTACTCAGCTGGTACTCTGGTCAGCAAACCTATTGATTTATACGACTATAAACAGGCAAGGACCAGACCTACACGATCCATAGTTTGCACATTCTTCAATCATAATTTGTCAGCCAACAATACGGCGCTTGTGGCAGGTTGGAATGTGATAACAGTGACAGTACCGGCAGGTGCTACATCTGTGTCTCTTGCAACAGGCAATGGGAACGCAGCGGATATTCCCCCTGTTAGAGAAATTTTGTTTACAGGTGTCGTAGGTGACGAGTTTCGAGGTAATTGGGATGCTGGTACGACACAGTGGGCAGGCTTCGTTATCGGCACGATAAAGGTAGATGGGCTTGATCTAACTGATAAGTATCCCCAGTTCACCTACCGCAAGTTCGGTGACGACCACAAGTGACGCCTGACCCTCCTGCTCTTATAACTAGAACCCACGGAAGAACCAATGCCAGACTTCGCTCCAGGAATCCCAAACAAGCTCAACAAAGGCCGCCTCATGGACCTGCCCACCGATGTGCTGCTCACGCTCGTGCGCCAGCACCACCAGGCACGCAGGGCCGGCGACCACACAGACATGCGGATCGGCAACGAATCCGGGCTCTTTTCATGGGCGCTCCCGAAACACATGCCGGAGCAGCCAGGTCAGTACAGGCTCGCTGTTCCCACCAGTCTGCACAGGTATGCCTACAAGGACTTCGAGGGCACCATCCCGGAGGGCAAGTACGGTGCCGGCACTGTGACCAAGACCGAGGAGTCTCCTGTCATTCTTCTCAAGAACACGCCCAGCTACATCGAGTTTACCAGGGGCACCAGCAAGGACTCCAACGTATACCGCATGGTGCGCACAGGCAAAGGCAACTGGCTGATGTCCATCAAGGAACCCGGCCAGCCTGAGCCAGTAACCCAGTACCAGAAGGAGCACCTAAAGTCGGTTCCCATTGAGGACGCGCAGAAGCTCATAGACCAGGGCGCTACAGTGGTGCCCAAAGTGGACGGCGCAGGCGCTATAGCGTATCTTGGCAGACACGGCATCAATGTCTATGGTATACGGCCGGACAAGTCTGGGCTCAAGCCGGACTACACGGCGCACATCGGCGGTCTGTCCCAGGTGCAGGTACCGGAGGACCTGCAGGGCCAGCTCATCAGGGGCGAGCTCTATGGCATGAGGAACGGCCGCGTGATTCCAGCCAACGAACTGTCGGGTTATCTCAACAGCACGCTCCAGAACGCCATCCAGAAGCGCCAGCGCGGGCTCCGGCTCATGGTTGCGGCCCTGGCCATGAATAAGGGCAGGGACGATTACGGGGCGCCCATGCAGGACATCGTGCGCAGACTCCACAGTCCTTCTTTTACAGTCCTGCCGAGCGCCAAGGGTTCCAGAGCCAAGCGCATGCTGAAGAACATCATGGAAGGCCGTGATCCGTACACCGGAGAGGGCGTCGTGCTGCATCTGCCTGGGAAGCGCCCCATCAAGAGCAAGATCCGGCCGGACTATGACGTGGTCGTCCAGGACGTGTTCCAAGCTGATACCAAGGCCGCGCCGAGAGCAGGTGGCTTCACCTACAGCCTGCCTGGATCTGACAAAGTGGTCGGCCGCGTGGGAACAGGCTTCGATCACCGGATGTTGCGCGACATGCTGGAACACCCGGAAGCCTACCGTGGCCGGACGGCTCGTATCCAGGCGCAGGAACAGTACCCGACGGGTGCATACAGAGCACCCAGCTTTATTGCAATGAAGGAAGACTGATGGCTAAGCACAACCTCTATACATATGTTCCCAAGAAGAACACACTGAAGACGGACGGCCTCTACGGTCCAATCGGTGACTCTGAGGAGAACCTGGCCAGGCGTTACGGCTACAGGGCTGGCTCCAAGGACAAGCTGGACATCCTGAACTGGCTGGAATCCACAGCGCCCGGTCGCTCCAGAGTCATCAGTGTTCTGACTGAGCCAATACCTGCGGATGTTTCGGAGAACATGCGTGCCTTCCGTAATTCCAGTGTGCAGGTCACGTTGCCGCCGTACACAGAGTTGCTGGACGCTGGGGTTATCGAGCGGCCGATCTATAGGAGCAACGTGCATGGTCCTGGTCTGATCCCTGCGAAGCGGATTTCTTACAGGAAGCTCCAGTGGAAGAGGCCGAACAACACGCCGCTGGTGTTCAAGGGCATTCGGCATTACATGCTGCCTACAGTGGACGGACATATTCCGCCGGAATATCTGCTGGCGATTGCTGTGATGAGCCAGGAGGACGGCATGCAGAAGGATGCCTCCATGTCTCCTGACGAGCGCAGGTTGCGGCGCCTTGCCCGGCCGTTCTATCCAGCTGTTGGACGCCGTTCTTGGGAGCATGTCAACCAGGTGAAGCAGAACGCCGAGATGATGACCCAGGGCCTGGAGCACCGGCCGCTGACCCTGCAGGAGAAGGCCGCCATCTATTTCCACGACTGCGCCATCCGTCAGCGCGGTACAGGCAAGGAGCACGGCAAGTATGGCCGGGAGACGGCCATTCCGCTTTTGCTGTCTACCGGTATCTTCAACGACAAGCAGCTGAAAGAGATCGGGCAGGCCATTCTGGAGCACGACACACTGAATGCCACCGGGAAGAAGTTCTCCAATAGAACAGGCGAGGTGCTGGCATCTGGTGACGCGAATACGCCGGACCTGCCGTGGCTGTTGAACAAGTTCTACAACTGGCAGCTCCAGAACAATCCGGACAAGGACACGTGGCCGGCGGATATCTACGAGACGGCCATCGAGGAGTTCGGCAACAAGTCCACGGAGAAATTCCCTGCGCTGTACAACAAGTTCCACGGGGACCGTGTCCAGAAGCTGCGTGACCAGATCGACAGCATGTCCCAGGATGATATGTGGAACATGGTGCAGAAGTACCGCCGTAAGCACCACCTGAGCGAGTTGGATGAGCGGCTGGGCAAGCCACCGATGTTCCAGCCGGTGTAAGGGTTAATTTCTGTTTCTGCAGTTTTGTTGCAGATTTACGAGTTAACCCTGCTCGTACTGCAAACTTTGCGCCGGTTGCCGCAAAGTTCTCAGTAGATTTTCAACCTGAAGTTCAAAATCCGGTTCCCACATTTTCATAGGGACTTTTGGGGCACTTACGCCATTTTTCTGAGGCACTTTTGTAAGTGCCTATTTTTGTGTAGTTTAGGGCTTAAAATAGGGGGAAAATGCGGCATAGTAAGATGTCCCTGTATTTCGTAAACCCAACTGCAAAGGAGGTGTCACATGACACGAAAAGAGTACTTACAGGAAAAGCTGGCGCGTGTCGAGCGCGACATCGAAGCAGTGAACTCCAATCCAAATCGCGGTTTCCGCGATGACGAGAGTCTCTGCTACGAGGCCGCTGCTATTCAGAAGGAGATCGACGAGCTTGAAAAGCAGGAGGCGCAGGATGAAAACTAAGTTCTGTGTGTACTGCCGTGCATTGCCGCCGTCTTGTGACTGGAGAAAGCCGCTCTGCCAGTGTGACAAGAAACTCATTGATGATCCTGATTGCGATGATTGCAAGGAGTTTCTGGCTTTAGACCCGGATCAGTGCAAAGGCTGCTCTCATTACAGCCCAGACGGCGTAACTAATGGTCGTTGGGGGAAGTGCTCAGAAAAGGGCACGGTGCTGTACGGAGCAGATTGCCCTAAGTACGATCCGAAACAGGAGCAGGCCGACTGAGGTCTCGTTCCAAAGACAAACAGGGCCCGATGTAGTGGAGAAACATCGGGCTCTTTTTTAGCCTGTTTGAGCTTAATTATAGGGTTTTTTAGGGCAGTATATAATGACGTAAAAACCAATTACGTTGACTACCATCCAGGGTGAAAATCCCCTTGCAGGCCGGGCTGTGTGGCGAACGGTGCCCTTAGCATTGACGGATGGATTGGTCGCCGGGGTTCGGTAATGACCCGTGAGTCTGGGACGCTCACAAAGCCGATTTGCTGCCAGGTTCTGGGGAGAGTGCCCTATACCAGACACTTGGCAGCGCTTGTTGATTTCCTGTTCATGTTCACCAATAATAACCATCCCAGAAGGGATAGAAAGGATCGTAATCATGAACATCAGCAACATCCTCACCACCGCCCTCAAGACCCTCAATGAGATCGCACCGGGTTTCGACCCGTTGAAAGATCATCGTGCCGGTGACACGGTCAAGGGTTCGAGCCGCTTTAACGACACGATCAAAGACATCAATGATGTCATCGTGTTGGCTGAGCACGCAGATTTCTATGCGATGCAGCCTGGCTTCGGCGGTGCCGTCTGCTTGATCTTCCAGGCAGCTGGCGTGGTTGGTGTCGCGACAACTGTTGAAACCATCGAAGATGAAGATTATGAATTGCGTCTTCATCATGGTTGCCTGCAGCCCTTCGGGGATGTGCAGGAGGTTCGTCGAGATGCCAAACTCTTCAGCATCGTGCTGACGCCTGAGAAGACAGCGAACGGAATCGAGTATGCGCTCGCAAGCGCATATCCCGGTCGTCCTGACGAACCGCCCAAAGATGAGGACCGCGAGGGACTCTCTGAGGGTCAGCGTCTCAGTGCTGCCGAAGTGAAGCGGCGCGGCTTGCGTCCGAAACAGGCATAAGTCTGTTCGGCGTAGGCATGCCCATCCGGGGCAAAGAAAACACAGTACAAACTGAAAGGAGGAATCCCTGTGTTTTCTTTTAGTCTGTACTTAATCTGCCCATGTGCGGGGGCATAATAGCCTGGCAACGATTATTTACTTATAGCTAACTTGAAATTTTTTAGGCTGTAGTTGTCTATTTTCAGCCTTCTGCGCAGCGCCCGTTTTGGCCTCGTTTTGAGCTTAATTTTGAGGCTTTTGCAGGCAGTATAAAATGAGGTTGAATCTTATCCACAACACAAACCGGAGCACAGCTCCAGAAAGGTATCATCATCATCATGAAGATTCACAAGCTCACCATCCGCAAAGACTGGCTCGCTGGAACCGTCACCGCTGCAATCTACAAGGACCACCTTGTGATTGTCAACAAGCTCGCGTCCCGTGAAGACGAACAGTTCCTCGACAAGGAGCTCGCCAAAGAGTTCGCTGACGCGGATACCGTCATCAGCACGGGCGCCAAGGGCCTCGTGATCGACTTCGGCGGAAAGATCTACGATCTGCCCGACGAGAGCGACACGGAGGATGCCGACAGCAGCGATGACAGCGACGACGCCGAAGACGAAACCGATAACAACAGCAATGACTGAGAGGTGACACATGAGACAAATCGTGTTAACACCTGCCGGCCGTTCCGTTGTGAAGGCTTCGATCTTCGTCGCCATCTTTGCGTTCGTCGTCGGAGTCATGACGGTGATGCTGATGGATGACAACGGGTGGGGTTTCGTCCCTGCCGCGTTGGCGTCTGTCGGCATCATCGTCGCAAGTACGCTGGCTCTCCTGGCCGGCGTGTTCGCAACTTGCTGGGCAGCGGTGACGCTGAAGGAGCGATACGACAACTGGTATATGCGCAAGGGCTTCAAGAAAGACCTTGAGAAGCTCGCCAGGAAAGGACTCATCAACCCGAAGCATGCGAAGGTTGGCACGTCCGGTCGTAAAACCACAACAAAGAAAACCACCAAGCGGACAAGCAAGAAGTCCGCGAAGTGACTTGCGTGGGGCCGTAATGGCCCCCGCGTTTTCTTTTACAATCCACCTGAAATCACCCATGTGTTGCGGGCATAATCATATGAGAGCTCTTACGCTGCAACCAGTGCATTCGGCACTGACCAGCAACAAGCGTACCTAACCTATAGGAGGCACGATTATGAGCATCACAAAAGAAGACATCGGGGAACTCCGGAACGCCCTGATCAGTCTCAACGGGGTCGTCCTGCGGCTACTGGACAAGCTGCCCGGCGACCATGAACCCACTCACAACAAGCGAGACTTCCGCGAGGAACTGGACAGGCTGTTCCACAGCTCCTCGACGGGCAGCATGGGCATCGCTGACAGCAAAGCGCCAGAGCCGCTGCATGGCTCTGCGTTCGTCGAGAATCTGCAGAGGAAGTCAGACAACCTGGATGCTCTCCGCGAAGCCAAGCAGAGTCGCATGGTGCGTACACTCATCACCAGCGACACGCCTGGCTGCGAATGGTCCGGCAACAAGAACCAGGTCCGTATCTACGGTCCCATCAAGGACGGCATCCTGGAAGGTGACGAGTTCATCGTCACGGAGTCCGGCAGTCTCAGCGACTGCATAATCAAGACGGGCGGCAGTGTCCACAACGCCAGCATCACTAACTGCCAGCTGGCTATGGGCAGTGTCACGGTGCACGGCTCCAAGGCTGTCATGTCGGACTGCTGCATCAACTCCGGCGGCAAGCTGCAGATCTGGTCCAGCGGCGCGTCGGCCGTGCACACTACGGTCTATGGCGGTGGCTACTTCAGTATCGCACATGGAGCCAGCGCTGACTTCGTGGATATCAAGGGCGGCGGCAGTGTCTGCGTCTCGGATACCGGCTGTCTTACCAGTGCCGTTGTGTCTTCCGGCGGCAACCTGTTTGTTACCAGTGCAGGCAAGCCAGTCCAGCATATCAACGTACTCAAGTATGGCAATGCGCATGTCGGCGACTGTACGGTCGGTGCCATGAACGGCTACGGAGTTGGCAACAAGCTGACAGTCGGCTCCGGCGCCACAGTGTGTCACATGACATGCAACGACGGCGATGTTCGTGTGCTGGGTAAAGTACAGAACTGCAACCTGCAGAACGCTGATCTGGAATTATTACGGGACGCGCATGTCTACTCGGCGCTGGCCGACAGCGGCGCACGGATCGACATAGGCTGGCATGCCAGTTCCTGGCGCTGCAGCGTGCGCACCGGCGCGAAGATCTACATTGGTACATCAGGTTCGCTGACCGAGCTGGCTGCCACAGACGCGAACACGTCTGTCTATGTGTCCTCCGGTGGGTACATAAATGGCGGCCGCATTGGCGAGAAAGCAACCTGTGTCAATGATGGGCACATCAACTCCATTGATGTTTCCGGTTACGGGACCAAGATGTCAGTTACGTCCGGCGGCACGGTCAACATCACCAGGGTCTACCAGAGCGGCTTCGTGGAGGTACAGGGAGGCGCTGGCATGAACGCCATCGACGTTTTCGACGGAGACATCGTGGTTCACTCTGGCGGCAGCGTCGCGGAGGTCACACTTCGTGAGGGCTGGCTTCATGTGATGTCCGGCGCCGTGGTCAACAAGTGCATCCAGAGCGGCGGCACCATCATTGTCAGCTCCGATGGGATTTGCAAGGTGGAAAATCGCGGCAGCGGCTCCATCGAGACACTCAGGGGCGGCTACAGCTATGTCATGCACACAAAGGAGAACGACGAATGAAACTTACAGCTGATACTCTGAGAGAATGCATTGAGCTCAAGAGTTGCACCAACGAAGAACTGGCGAAGCTTCAGAATGTCTTCGATGAACTCAGCAAAGGCATCAATGACATCCTGGACGAACGTACTGGATGGGACGAGATCCTGAACGACAAGCCGCATGAACCTCCCAAGATGGAACACATCTGGAATGCAGAGCCCAAAGGGAGACAACTCGATGAGCACATCTGTGGTTGCCTCAAACGGCCTGGTTTTGCTGTCTATGAGCTTCGTGAAGGATACAGCAACTGGACCATTCAGCGTCCCGCCTGGACTACAATGCATCCTGAATTTATGAGCACGCGGAATGGCATCATGATTTCCTGCTGTGACATCAAGGATGCTACACTCGTGCTCTCCAAGTCCTACAACTTTGCAGACTCCTGTTCTGTTTGCAGTGCTGGCAGATTGGTCGTTGGTGGCAGCGCTAAGGCGAACAACACGGTTGTGCACAGCGCTGGTGATCTCCTTGTCAAGCAGGGAGGTTACGCATACGGCACGGAAGTCATGAGCGGCGGTACGCTTGAACTCAACAGCGGAGGCACTGCGAGCGGCACTGATGTCAGACGTGGTGCGCTTATGCGCGTTATTCGTAACAGCGGTGGCTGTGCATACGATACACAGTTGACGGGTAATATGCATGTTACTGATGCCACAGTCTCTGGTGTTACTATGAGCGAAGCCCGTCTGTATGTCAACAGTGGCGCTCATGTTGACAACGTCTGGGCCGGTTCAGACGGCTATCTGTCTATAAGCGCAGGTGTCGCATGCAACGTTGTTCTGGATCACTGCGGTGCAAAGTGTGCTGTCTGGAGTGGCGGTCGTCTGATCAACACAAGCGTTGGCCCTGACTGCAGTGTGACGGTCTACGTAAGTGGCTATGTGAACAACATAGTTATCTCCAGTGGTGCGAGCGTACACGTTCTGAATGGCGGCATTGTGAATGATGCTCGTGTTCTCCCTGGCGGGATTCTCAATGTGGACTCTGGTGGTTCCGTTCTGTCCAATGGAAAGCCTTTGAAAGGCATCTATGGATACGACTCGGAAGGCAGGAGCGTTGATCATACTTCTGATGAGTGCAAGGATGTTCACGTCTACAACATTTCCTGTGGCTGTCTCCAGGTACATAACAGTGAATCCCTGATAATTTCCAGTGGTGGCTGTGTGTATGATACGCAGATATATACAGATGGATCTGCATTCGTACATGCCGGTGGTACTCTTATACGTCCTACAGTGTTCAGTGGCGGCGCTGTTTATGTATATTCCGGTGGTGTTGTAAAACATCCCAACATAGTTGCAGGAGGCCGTATCATCGTAAATGAAGGCGGCATTGTAAAATGAACCTTGCGAGGGCTCCGAAAGGGGCTCTCGCTTTTCTTTTAGAATGGCCTTAATTTGAGCTGGTTTTCGGGCATACTAAGATGAAGCGGTTATCGCATAGGACCGACTTCTGCGGGCTGCTGTGTCACGGTGATACAGGGCTGAAGAAACCTCCAAAAAGAAAGGAGATAAACTATGAAAGTTATCACTACTTACCAGTTCGATTTCATGTTTGATTTTGACAAGAACTTTGTTTTTCTCGAAGACATCGCTACGGCTATTCAGAATGATGCCAGCTTGAAGAGGGCTGTTGAAATCTACAACATGGACGGAAAACCGGAAGAGCATTTTTCGTGGTTCCCTGTCAGGTATACGGCTGCAGAGCGCAAAGCAGCCAAAGATAACGATATAGAACTTCCGGCATGGATTCCTCTCTATTATGAGGAAAATTCCTATGACGATAAGTGGTCTGATATCGACTTCTTCCAAGGGAATGTTCGGGTTGCTCTTCATTGGCCATTCGGTGATAACATCAGTTATCGCGTCACGGGGCAAGATAACTGGTGCCATGAGGCCTGGAGTGAATGCCAGGCCTTGTGGAACGAGCGCCAGAAAAAGAAAATGGCCTGAAAAGATTTGACTGGAAGCCCTCCGGGCAACCAGTCTTTTCTTTTAGAATGTACTTGAATACGCGCATAAATGAGGGCATAATCTACTGAGGGACTATATAACCAACCGACTGGAGCAGCGAATGGGTCGCTGTCTCTGATAGTCACCAACGGTTCCTCAGAAAGGATGGCCTCTAATGGAGGAAATCACAAAGTATAAAAGACCGAGAAACGAGGTAATGGCGCAGGCTCTTAGCGTCATGCTGAAAGTGCAGGAACTCCTGCAGTCGCACATCAGGTGGTTCGAGTCCATGCGGCCCGATCAGCCTGTGGCCGGCGCACTCGTCAACCTGTCCAAGCAGATCCGCGCTGCGGACGAAGAGAAAGACCCGGAGCACTCCATCATCGGAGGCTCGTTCTATTTCTTCGTGACGCGGAAGTGCCCGCACACGGCGCAGTCCGCGAGCCTCGCCCTGGCTGAGAAGTTGTTCGACGTGAACTGCGGTATCGAGCAGCTCAAGTCCCAGCTGATCTGAGGTGCCTATGAAAGAAGAAACAAGACAGGCACTGTCGGATCTCAGCCGGCAGGTTGAGAAGCTCCAGAACACGATGATCGTCATGATGCGCTTCATGCGAGTGCTATACGATCACACGAGGGCCGACATCTATCTCACCAGTGACAATGTGCACGACAAGATGTTCGGTGATGTCTGCGACACTGACTGCAAGTACGCGGACAAGGCGTTCCTGGAATGGCTCAGGCATGAGGCTGTGTATGACATCGACAGCGACGTCGTGCGCCCCTTCCTGACTATCGACCAGGAGCTCTACGGTCTTGACGGCGACAAGACCAAAGACTACAAGGACACCGTGTACAAAGACGGTGCATTCATCGCCGATCTCATGAACTTTAACTGAAGGAAATCAAAATGGACGACAACAAGAAAATCAATATCAACCCCGCCATGCGCGAACAGCTGGACGCCGCGAAGAAACTGCTCGACTCTGACCCTGAACTGAATGAAGCCTTCGAGCTCTTCAAGTTCAAACAGGATATCTCCATCATCTTAGAGCGCTGCGTGAAGTATCAGGACATCATCGTCGCGCTGAACAAGGTGGACGCCCTGAAGACGCACCCGCAGGTCATGGTCGAGTACGCGAACAAGGGCGAGGAAGCCAACGCAGAGTTCCACAAGCGTGTCGAAGAAGCGCACGACAGCGGTGTTCTCGACGACAAGCACTACGAAGAACTGAACACGATGTATCGGGTGTTCCAGCTCGGTATCATGCTTATCAAGCTGTTCGACAACAAGAAGGAGTCTGACGATGGATCTGAAGACGAAAATCAGAACTGAGCTGGAGAAGGCTCACTGCGCCGCCCTGAAAACGGGCGGCACGGTGGATTCCGCCGCAGCCGACGTCATCGCGGCCGGCTGCATCTTCAAGCATGTCACCGGTGCGGACTTCAGCAAGTCCATCCAGTGGACGCGCAACAACGACAACGCCGTCACCGGCGGCGTGCTGTATATCAAGGGCATCAAGATATGCATTGGCGGGTCCAGCAAAAAGACAATCACAAGGGAGCTGGCTTTCCACGTGCACAAGCTGCTGCCCTATTTCATCGGAGAGGAGCTTGTGGCAAATGGCTAACTGCTGCGACATTTCGGTTCATATCGTGATCCCGGACAAGGAACAGGCGAAGGCCTGCTACCAGTGGCTGGAAGACGCCCGCATGGAAGCTGACAAGAAAGGCGAAGGCTTCCAGCTTGGAAACGCCAAGCAGTGGGTGTTCGACAGCGACGTTGAAATCGACAGCAACGACGTATCCATCTACGGGTGGATCAAGTGGGGCTGGGATGACAACGTCCCGGAGGACTTCGTGAAGACCATGCTGGACAAAGGCTGGAACATTGCGGAAGTCAACTGCGAGTTCCACGAGCAGTCCAACCTGTATCATGGTGAGTGGAGCTACGACGGCGGCACGGGTGTGCTGGAGATCCGCGTTCTGAAGAGTGCATACGTGGACAAGTTCTACGAGGGGCTCACAGAAAAGGACCTCGATGCTGATGACCACTACGACAAACTGATGGCATACATCGAAGCTGCGCCCGATGACCAGTTCGAAATCTGGACAACACAACTCAAGGAGGTGTCTGAGTGAAAGACTATGATGCGACACTCATGGAAGCGCTGCGTGTTAGCACTGTCAACAACGACATCTGTACGATGTCTATTATGGACAATGAGAAGCACATCCAGAAGCTCGTCACTATCCTGGATAAGCTGGACAGCTTTGTCAAAGCTCCATGCGTACTGGACGCGATCTATGCCGAGATGCGTGGTCGGCGTTATCAAATCGAACTCAACATGCGTGCTATGCGCGACCAGCTGGCGGATAGCTACGAGAATGGCGCTATGACGGATGAGAGCTATGCCGCCTGGACCAAGTGGCTGGACATCGTGCAGCGTGATTATCTTCATGTGGATCGTGCGAAGTGCAGGTTCAAGAATGGTGACAGATGTCTGGTGGCAGACGCGACCGGCGTGGTCAAGGCAACGATTGTCGGGCTCCCGGATGAGTTCGATGAGACAACGTATTTCGTGAAATACGACAGCAATCACGCCAAGAGCAACAATGTCATCGTCATCGAGGAGCGCATAGAAGACAGCCAGCTGTTCCGTGAAACAGAAACGGATGAAGCACTCAATAAGGCACAAGAACTGAACGCAGTGGAGTTGCACATCAGTGAATGCGCCGAAAGGGCAGCACAGAACAATCGCTTCTTCTACCAGGGGCGACAGCGTGCGCTGCAGAAGCAGCAGGAAACACTCAACAAATTGGAGAAACAACAATGAACGGAACTGACAAATACGTCGTTTTCCCGCCTGAAAACAATTCCATGCCGTTCCAGTGCGGTGAGAAGGTCTGGTTCGCCAGCCTTGTGTACGAGAGACCTATCCTGGTCGAGATCGTGGACATTGGTGTGGACACTGATACGCCTGGTAATGCCTACCTGGTCTTCAAACTGAACGACACACAGGGCACCTTCGTGGACCAGGACGTCACGGAGGATTGGCTGTTCCGGTCGAAGGACATGGCCTGGGGTATGCTCATCCAGCACGAGCAGAAGAAGGTCGATGCGCTGCGCGACGAGATCATGAAGATCGAGTGCAAGATCGCCGACTTCCGCAACCAGCAGGCGGAGATCTGACATGGGCAACACGCCAAAACAGAACCATCTGTATCTTGCATTTGCGCTTCGTAGATTAGCCAGGGAACTCGATGCACTTCATGTCGAGTTCCTTGTGTCGCCTATCAGCGGTATCAGTATCAATCATCAGACGTCCTGGAATCCTGTCAGCATTCATGAGTTTGATGAATCTGAGGAAGATGGTAGCGTCTGGCACCATATAGATGGTGATCAGTTGAGAACTGCAGCCGCTGTGATACAGCAGAAGGCAGAATTTATGGGACCTGACATGCAGGAGCCTATCAACCCGCTTGACCAGGATGTTGACGACGATCTTGGTCGTTTCAGTCAGGAGGACAAAAATGAGTAAGTTGAAACTCAAACCAGGCGATGTCGTCTGGGTAGTCGAGTCGAGTACACGCATCCGGCGTGCTACTGTTATCAAGCCCAGGAATGGCGAGCGCATGTATGGGTTCGACTACCTGTTCCAGTTTGATGACAGCACGAACCCTGAACTGTACTCGGACGACGCCACCAATGTCTACAAGAGTCCGGCGAGGGCCTGGAACTCTCTGATCCGTAACGCGGATGCCAGAGTGCGCAAAGCGCGTTACGCATGGGAGGATGCTCGTGCTTTCCGGTATAGGCTGCAGTGCGCCAAGAAGGATGCGCTGGAAGCAGAAAGGAGACGCGTCCATGAGCACCAGGCGTAAACCCCTGCAGGTCGGTCAGCACCTCTACAAGACGGCATACTGGAAGGTTGTCCACATCGAAGTGGTCGCTTATCACAGTACCTGGCGTGGGCGTTACTACGATGTCAAGTATGATAACGGCTATGTCTCAACCTGGACCAAGATCGACAGGGAAGTCTGGTTGGACAATCCGGTGGCTGCCTGGAAGAAGCTGGTCGAGGATAATGAACGGTCGATCAGATGGTACAAGGAGTGCATCCGTGATATCCGGAAAGACATGCCCAAGTACAGGCGGGCGCTGGCTCGTGCCGAACGCCTGCAGGCCGCCGGCAAGGTCATGCACGACATCAAGGAAAGGAAGCCCAAGAAATGACACTTGATGACCTGCTGGGAAACCCAGCCTACGTCGGGTTATCCGAGAAGGAGAAGCTGGTTCACACCATCAACCGGCTGATCGACAAAATCATGCACGGCAAGTATGTCGGGCGCAACATGGACCACGAACGTGCGCTTCTGGACGAGGCGCACGAACGGGTCCGCAAATTGGAGAACAACAATGAAACTCAAACCAGGTGACGAGCGGTGGCTCGTTGTCGAGTACTTCGACGGAGACGGTAACGTTTATCCTGTGAAGATCACATCGGACGCCTGTGATGCGGATGGTAACAAATACGGCATACAGTCTTTGCGCAGTGATGTCAGTCTGCGCGACACGGCGGCCGAGAGCGATCTCTACATCTCGGAGCTGGAAGCATACCAGAGTCTTGTGGCTCGCATGGAGAACAATGCTGAGACATTCATGGAACACCGTCGCAGGCTGCTGCGCAATCATATACCGGCTGCACGCAAGAGGCTCGAACAGCTGATGTCCGAAAAGGTAGGACAAATGCCGAAGTTCCCACGAATCGGAGACACTGTATATCTCATACGTTGGAACATGTGCAGGTCTGCCGAAGTCATCAGCTTGTTCTATCAGGATGGCAAGTTACGTTGCAAACTTCGTGTCACTTACGGCTATGGAAGCACGGATTTCGAAGATGCCGAAACTGTGTATCCGACTAAGCGTCAGTGCATTAACACTCTGATACGGAAGCTCCGTAAGACAAACAAGGACTACATCGACAACCTCAAGAAACAACTGGAGGAAGACAAAAATGGCAAATGAAGCCAATGCCTATGGGAACCGTGAGGAGCACTGGGACGGCTACAAGATTGGCGACCATGCCTGGTTCGTTCCTGACTGCACCGGTACGGTTGCGTTCGGCGTCGTGACCGAAGTGCGCCTGCAGCTGGCGCCCGGCGGTCATTGTGTTGTGCCGTATCAGTATGAGTTTACTTTCGATGATCCCGAAGTAGGCGAGCGTACGTGCAATGTGGAGGCCGGTCATGTCTTCGACACAGAGGTGGAAGCCGTTCGTTGCGCGGAAGCCCTGTGCTTCGACGAAGAACGTGACTACGCCAAGTTGACACATGATCTGCACGAGACACGTGTTGAACTGTCAATCCGCAGGGAAGAACTGGAGGAAGCGAAATGAGTGTCGTTATTCTTAGCGACGGTCGCTTGTTCGACGATCACAAGCAGTTGATGATTTCTTGTCCGAAGGCACCAAACTCCTACTGCTGTGTGGATTGTGCTTTGTGTGCGCTGGATACAGACAAACCGGAAGACAACAGGCTTGTGTTTCTGTGCGGTTGTCGTCCAGGGTTCAGGCTTTTGTCAGAGCCTTACAAACCGCCTGTCGATCTGCAGCGTGAGCAGGGTATCATCCAGGATGACCAGAAAGGAGCTGACAATGAAGTTCCAGAAGGGTGACATCGTCTATCTCGTTGACATCGAGACACTGGAAGAGAATCCGAGTCTCGATTCAGACACGTATCCTGTGATCTGGCGCGGTAAGGTCACGGACATTGACGAGAACGGAAACATGCACGTCGATCTGGAGCCCAACGGGTTGTCTCCTGCAGTCGGTGTCGAAGGTACGAACATAGAGGATCTCTTCTACAGAACACCGGAGGAGGCTGTGTGCGAGTTCTTGTCGGACATGCGCCAAAAGCTCGAAGAACAAATCAAGGAACTGAGAGGAGGCTCCAAATGAGCAACTATCTCGAACCTGGCCAGAAAGTCTGGTTCTGGTATCTGCGCTATAACAAGAACGACGTGCTTGAGATCACTGTGATGCATGGCACGGTTCTGCAGTCAATCGAAAGCGTGTGGGGCAAGGATGCCTATGCTATCATTCCGGACGGTGCAGAGGACACAAGCCCGTGCAATGTAAATATCCTGCGTTCCCATATTGCTGAGACCAAGCAGGGCGTCTACGAGAGCCTTGTACACGGCCTTGATGATTTGATCTGGGACCTGGAGAAGAACATGGATAGCAAGGTCGATGACCTGCGGGACCAGATCCGGAAGGTCAGCGCAAAGCTCAAGCAGGCAACTGCAGCCTATGCACACAATCGAGATCTGCTGGAAGGTCTCAGAAAGGAACAAAATGGCAACCAGGACAAGTAAGCCGAAGGAATCGGTTCCACGCTGGTACAATCTGATGAAGATTCATGAGAGACTGGCATCGTCTGAGAAACCAAAGATCAAGAAGGGCGATACCGTTTACTGGATCAACACGGAGTGCGGCGACTGGTGGAACAAGCACTATGAGACCAATCCTGTACTGTTTCGCGGCACTGTCAAGACGAAACACAGGGACGGCATGGTGCTCGTTGTCTGGGAACCCAATGAGTGGACAGACGACGAGAACTGCAGCGAAATTCCAATGTCCCCAACGGATCTGTACAAGGATCCTATGAAGTGCATCCAGGACTGGCTTCAGGAGAACCGTAAGGAGCTTGAAACACAGCTGCAGATCATACAGGAGGCAGTCGATGAAAACGGTTAAAGGTGCTTATGGCGAGGCACTTATCTACACAGATCTGGTAGACGACAAGAGCATTGACCAGGTCAAGCTCCTGATGGACCAGCCGTTCGTCAAGGGTCAGCAGGTTCGTATGATGCCGGATATTCACGCGGGTGTCGGCTGTACGATAGGAACCACCATGACCGTAAACGACAAGATCTGTCCAAACCTCGTCGGCGTCGATATCGGGTGCGGGATGCTGGCCGCGAACATCGGCAAGGTCGATGTTGATTTCGATAAGTTCGACAAAGCGGTTCGCGCCCTGATTCCCAGCGGTATGAATATCCGCAGTTGGGTGTCACCGGACATGTTCAAGTACATGGAGATGCTGCGCATCGACACATCGCTCTGGTGCAGTGACAGCATTGATGTGGATCGCGCCGAGCTGTCCATGGGAACACTTGGAGGTGGCAACCACTTCATCGAGCTCAACCGTGCGCAGAGCAACGATGCTGTATGGCTGGTCATACATACCGGCTCCCGGCACCTGGGTCTGGAAGTGGCGAATTACTATCAGAAGCTCGCCATAAAGGAACTCAAGGGATGTAAGTGGTCCAGTTCGGCAATCATCGAAGAACTGAAGCGCCAGGGCAGGCAGCGCGAGATACAGGCGACTCTGCAGAAGATGAAAGCGGAGGCGTGCAATATCCCAGATGCGCTGTGCTACCTGGAGCACGAGTCTTTCCAGCACTATATGCATGATATCGAGATTGTGCAGAACTATGCAGAGTTCAATCGCGATTGCATCATGTACACACTGTGCGCCGCAATGGGTTGGAAGCCGCGCTTCTCGTTCCATACCAAGCACAATTACGTGAGTATGCGCAGACGCATTCTGCGCAAAGGAGCCGTGTCCGCTGAGCGGGGTGATATGCTTGTCATTCCTATGAACATGCGAGATGGCAGCCTGTTGTGCCAAGGAAAGAGCAACCCGGACTGGAACTACTCGGCGCCGCATGGCGCAGGTCGCATCATGTCCCGTGCCCAGGCCAGGAACAACATCGACTTGGGGGACTACGCACGGACGATGGAGGATGCAGGCATCTGGACTTCTTCGGTCAATCTTGGCACACTCGATGAAGCGCCCCAGGCTTACAAGCCCATGGAGAGCATCGTCGAGAATATCCAGGATACTGTGAAGGTTCTGGATATCCTGAAACCGATCTACAACTTCAAAGCATCGGAGTGATGCATGGGAGCTCCTGGCCGTAAGGCCGGGGGCTTCTTTTTACACTTTAGGTGGACCGAACTGGATCAGGCGCTCGATGTCTTTCTTATCGTAGAACCTGTTGGCGTGGCTGATCTTGATTTCCCGGATCCATCCCTTGTTCACATACCGGCGCAGCGTCGGCCGGCTGCATCCCAGCATCCGAAGTGCCGCAAGGGGTCTCACTGTCTCGCATTCTCTGATATCGAAAACGACATCCAGGATCGCCTTGGATTCTGCCTTGGTCACTGTCTTGTCCCATGCGAGAACCCTGCAGATGACCCATTTGGTGATATTCTTCATAGAGCACCTCCTTATAGTAAGGAAGAGCGGTCACACAATGGCGCAAGGCTCCGGGGAAGTTCCCATAGCTCTCACCCGGCAGCGGAAAACCATGCCTCTCCCACCAGTGATGTGCGTCTGCAGGGCCGGTCACTGGTCTTCCCAAGAATCCGGATTCTCCAAACGGATTCAGCCCCAGGCCTGGATGCCTCCAACTGGGGCTCTTTTGTTATTCCTCGTAGAACAAGCGGATCAGTTCCTGATAGAACTCGACGGTACCCTGTACGTATGTCTCAATCATAGGAGCCTCCTTGGTATCTGATGTACTGTAAGCAAGAAACACCATAACAAAGAGGACATTCCCATGAAACATACCGACTTCTTCAACATGATAGTCCAGGAAAGCGGCGTCATCAAGACAGACGACGAAGGCAACAGCGTTTGCACATCCTGTCACGGCACAGGCAAGCACTACGAAGCATCTGTCCAGCATCATAAGAATTGCGCCTTCATGAAGGCTGTCAATCAGCTCACGAAACTGATGCCCGACAAAAATGAACTTCAAGTTGAAAATTCGATCACGGTCGGCATGATGCTCCCGTATCTGTCCGAGATGTGCCCGGAAGAGATCGAGAAAGCCAAGGATCTGGCCGACTGCATGCAGGCCGCCGAGAACCCGGCGCAGCGTGCCCATGTCGCCGATTTGGTCACGTCCTGGTGCCGGTCTGTGAAGCAGGGAATCCTGGCGGCTGTCATCCAGAGTGGATTACCGGACAGCAAGGCGCTTCTGACGTTCCGCAACTATCTGATCTTCGAGAAGAGCAACACCAACGAGTCTCTGCGGATCGCCCTGGCGCTGTTGTCGCTGAACAAAAACATCGAGGCGCTCCTGCCGACGTTTTATAAGCTGCTGACAGGCAAGTACCCGAATTACAAGCGCTGACGCTGGTCCTTCTATAAGATTATATAGGAGACAGTCATGGCTTATTACGATCTTTCAGGTGGCGCACCCTTCGGCGGAAGGATGAACCCCTTCCGTACATACAGCAACTACATATACCCCAAGAACATAGACCAGGTTCTCATCTGGGCCGAGTGGTTCTGGGAGCGCAACGCCAAGTACCGCACCTGCATCCAGAAGTGCATCAGCTACTTCGTATCCGGCATCAATGTGATCCAGATGGACAAGAAGGAAGCTGCCGATTCGCAGGCTGTCGAGTCCCTGCATGACATGCTGGTTGACGAATACGACCTGTTGAATCTCATCAATACGGTCGGTGTGGAACTGGCTGCGATGGGCAACGTATTTGTCTCCTGTGAACGCCCGATCAGCCGTTGGCTGCTGTGCCCTGAGTGCGACTGGATGATGGCGCTGCGGCAGCTGACCAGGGGCGTCGAGTTCGAGTGGGACGGAAAGCAGTTCACGGGAACCTGCCCGAAGTGCGGTCGCAAGGTCGTCTACAACATCCACGACGATCCGACCACGGACGAATACGGCCGCAAGGTCCGGTTCATCTTCCGTGCTCCGCAGGACATGTTCGTCCAGTACAACCGCCTGACCGACTCTTTCCAGTACTTCTACAAGATTCCGGATGATATCAAGAACGCCATCAAGCGCGGTGAGATGGCTTATCTGCTGAATACCCCGAAGGCGTTCCTGGATGCCGTGCATCAGGATGGCCTGGTCAAGTTCCCGGAGGACATGTTCTTCGCGGCGCGTACCAGAACGCTGACCCCGCTGGACGAACGGTACAAGGGCTGGGGCGTTCCGCTGTTTATGACCAGCTTCGACAATTTCATCCGGCTGCAGCATCTCGACAAATTCAATGAGGCCGTCACGATGGACTACATCGCGCCGGTCCGTATCATCAGTCCCAGACCGCAGAACATTGCGGCGTCCGCACACGATCCCAACAGGCTGCCCATCGGCGGCGGTCAGTTCATGTCCTTTATCCAGAACGGCATTCGTCGTGTCAAGGACAACCCGACGACCTGGCTGGTCAGCCCGACGCCTGTCGAGTACCAACTGATCGGTGGCGAAGCCAAAGAGCTGACACCCGTGGACCTGATGGAATGGTATGTGACCCAGATCCTGTCCGATATGGGGATCCCGCAGGAGTTCCGCCAGACGACTTTCCAGGTCGTTGCGCCGTCTATGGGCATGCGCATGTTCGAGCGCCAGTGGCGGCCGAACACGAAGCCGATGGATGCGTTCACGCGGTGGGCCGGCGAGAAGATCTGCGACTACGAGAAGTTCGCCAACATGCGTGTCACGCTGGATGTCACCAGCTTCGTCGAAGACGACATGAACAAGCAGATGCTGTTCCAGCTGATGACCGGCGGCCAGATCTCCAAGACGAACGTTCTGAAGACACTCGGTGTGGACTTCGAGGAAGATCTCAAGATGCGCATCAACGAGATGAAGAAAGAGCGCGAGCAGTTCACCAAGGAAGACAAGGCACAGCAGGACCAGGAGATGGTCGGCTCGGTGTTCCCGCCGCAGGGTATCGCCGGCGTTATGCAGGCGCAGGGTGTCATGGATGCCCAGATGGCTGCGCTGCAGCCACAACAGCCACAGCAGCCCGGAGCCCCGATGGGTCCTGGCGCACCGGCTGCACCTGCGCCGGTTCCGGCCAGCGACACGGAAGGTGGCGGACAGCCGCTGGGCAGTGTCTGGGAACAGGGTGCGCAGGAAGCGCAGAGACTCTACAACGCGCCGCCTAACGTCCGCCGTCAGGAACTGGTCAACATGAAGGCGACCAATCCTGAACTGCATGCGGCTGTCACACAGCAGCTCCAGAACATGCGCCAGCAGGTCGCTTCGGATGCCGTGGCCCAGTCCCAGATGCCACAGCCGCAGTGAGGTCTGCCATGACACTGAATGAACTCATCAAGCTCGCCAACGCCAATCAGGTCCAGCCGATTCAGCCACAACAGCCCCAGCAGCCGCAGCCTCCGAAACCGACAGCTGCGGCTCAGCCATATAACGCGCAGCAGGGTCAGCCTACTCCGCAGAAGAACGGTTACGGGTACACACGCAGTACATATACTATTCCGCAACAGTATGCCCAGCATCAGAACGCGGACGGCTCGCTCACGAAGTTCAATCAGCAGGAATACAACGACTGGCAGAATAACGTCAAGAATTGGGAAGCACAGCGCAAGGCTGATCTGGAAGCCCAGGGTATCCAGCTGACGGATCAGAACAAGCATCTGTGGAATCATGCGGCGGCTTGGAACTATATCAATCAGAAACGTACCGATGCGCAGGATACCGGTCGTCATTGGTGGAAACCCTGGACATGGTTCCAGGATGCTCCGGAGCAGTTCAGGCAGGCAACCAACAACTGGGATCCTGTGGAGATGGAAGCTGCGAAGGCCAGCAGTCAGGGCTATCAGATTGGTACGCAGCAGGATATTATGCTGAACCGTGCTGAGCATGCGAAGGTAGCAGATCATTATATCAATAGCCTTGCAAATAAGTTTGTTCTTGGTGATTATAAAAATCAAGCCAATAAGGAGTTTGCAAATAGTCTTGTTGATATGGGCGTGGATCCACATGATGCTATAGATACTGTTTTCAAAAGCAATGCCGAAGTCATGTTCCAGGATAACACACCTGGTAATGAAAACAGCTGGCGTAATATTCTGCTGCGGGAAGGTGTCGGTCTCGGCGAAGCGTTTTATGGTGCGGATGCGCCACAGACATATCTGCTTATGAAGGGTATGGGGCAAATTCCATATGTTGGCAAACACCCATTAGCAGCTACGATAGGTCTCGGTGCTGGTATTCCGTTTGGTTCCCGTATGGTACAAGCCTATATGACAAACGGGAATCCGCAGGCCGGTCTTTTCTTAGGCATGAACAGTAATAGAGAATACGAGAATCTGTATAGAGACTGGTACGGTGATGATGCTGCAAATGCGACATTCCAGCTTGGCATGCTACAGAATCAGAACGGAGAATATACAAATGCCTGGGATGTAGAGCACGGCGGTAATAATCCTGCAAACTATGCGGAATATACATCATGGGCGGCTGGCAAAGGCTACAGCGGAGATCAGCTCCAGGATCCAGCTGTCATGAAGCAGTGGGTGCAGCGTTCCATAGACCAGGGAACGCCTGTAGCTGCTATCATGGAAACACCTATGTTCCAGAATCTGACTCCTACTGACAAGGCGCAGTTTGCGGTTGACATGCTGAAGAACCGTGTGCTTGGTGATACGGGTATGTTCAAGCTGTTGAAACAGAAGTACTGGGATAATATGTCCGAGGCAGAGATGCTCGCGGATGCTATGCGTAATGACAAGTCCGGTGTTATAGCAGATACCATTGGTGAGTTCTTTGCTATGAACGACACAGCTACTGTTCTCAAGTTCATTGAGATGAACGCTGGTGATGGTACTGGTGGATCGGTGGCAGACACGAGTAACCTGTTCAAAGCCTTCCAGGATGGCATGGTTCAGAATCTGAAGAACAACCCAGATCAGACGGGTGCCATGATGCAGGGTCTTCTGAATCTTCAGGCAGCGAAGAGTGAAGCAGGTGGTGCAACGCTTGCAAATGACTCACAGGGTGTTGCAGCCATAAAGAAAGCGTTTACACAGGCGCTTGCAGATCCTGATTTTGTAAACGAGATGTCAGATGACAAATTACTGGAACTTGCTGAACTTTTTGCAAATAACGGTAGCGCTGCTGGTGGTATGGATATGCTGGGAGATGAATGGGTTGAGCTTGCGAACACAGCCGAAACCAATATCCGAAATAGAGTCAGCGAAGCCTTCTTCAACAATCCACTCAAGAACGGCCCGAAGATTGCCGGTCTCTGGTTGGCATCCAAAGGTTTCGGCGGGATGGGACAGTTCGCCAGCAACCCGTGGATCTTCTACAGCGTTGCGCTGTCTTTGCTTCTCGGCGGTGCGCTTATGCTGACCAGTGGCATCGACGAAGATGACGAGGAAGAGGATGACTACCACAGGGCTCTTAAAGACAATCCCTGGTCATGACGCGGAACCTTTTATACATGAGGTATAAATAATGGCACATAATCCGATTTCGACAGGACTTCAGAGATACAAGGCAGTGACCCTCAACCCGATTGGCCACTCTGCCCTTATGGGCACGACCGCGTTTGGTCTTGGTGCTCTCGGTTGGAATCGCGCCACGGAAACAGCGCGTTCCCTGCTTCGTACTCCGATCCATTACATGACAGGCATATCGTACGAGGACTTCGACAAGGAAGTCGATGACATCAAGAAAGACAAGAAGATGAGATACATCATACCAGGCTCTGTCGGGCTCGGCGTGCTTGGTCTCAGTCTTGCTTTTTGTCACAGACCGAATGAAGAATGGGGCGGTCTTCTTCGCTGGAACGCCAAGCCGAATGGCAAGATGGAGTCCCACGACATGGGTGGCGGCTACGGATACGTGATGCCCGGCTCCCAGAACCTGACCAAGACAGCATCTGCCATGAACAAGCTGGCGAGCGACATCTTCAATTACAGCGGCTATGTTCCGCCTTTCGATTTCAGCCAGCAGGTCAATGTCCCGTACGCCAAACAGGAGTTCTTCTCGAATGATCCGTTCCTGAAGAACGATCCGTATGCGATGAACTTCGGCAAAGCCATTCTTACCAGTGCTCAGATGCAGAACGGCGCGGCTAATGTACCAATGGGAACCATTTACGACACAGCCGTGGACAAGTTCAAGACTAAATTCAGCCTTGGCGGTGTCGTCGGCGTAGCTGCGAAGACGATGTTCGCCAACACTGCAGCGAGACTGTTCACGACTGCTCTCGGAGCCGTAACAGGTCTGTCCAAGGAGAACCAGGACAGGATCGTTGAAGCCGGAACCTGGGCCGGTGCCATCAAGTCAATTATCAGTTGAGGAGACGATATGAACATACAAACAGTACGAGATTCGATGGTCAAGCGGGCTGCTATTCCTGGCGTTACTTATGTCGGGAAGCTACTTGGCAGTATGTTTGCTACGGGTTCCGATGCAGTTACAAACGGTGCTTTGTATCTGCTCGGTGCTGCTGCAGCATCCGGTATAGGTATCGGCGCCTTTGGTGCGCACATCACGTCCCACGGAAAACAGGACGAGGATACGGTAAAGAAAGAGTACGAGAACGAGCGTCTGAAAGCGGATGTCGGCTATGTTGCCAGCCGTCTGGAGGACGAATACAACCGTTCCAAGACCGCAACCAAACCGAAAGCCGCGAGAGTCCTGAATGTCTGATACCGTTGATGAACCTATCTGCATAAGCGCAGCCGGTGCGCGACTGCTCACAGAGGATGACCTGCCGGGTCGTGAGAAAGAAGACGACGGCAGCATCAAGCTGAGCAACAGCGACGCGCTCTGGTCCTATAGGGAAGAACACAAGATCCAGAATGTGCAGGTTAAGCAGTCCGATTGCAACCTGCCCATCGCGGATGATGAGACGCTGGCGAAGGCATTCCGGCTGAGTACCGTGCCACACTCCGAGATGTTCTGGCTCTCACCGGAGGACACGGAAGCACTGGAAAAGTACAACCAGATCATTCAGGCTGCCTATGACGGAAAAGTTATCATAGTAGACGAACAGAAACAATATGATCAGAGCAAGGGCAAGTTCATGGTGTGGCTCCGTTACGACGAGGTCGGCTGGGAACTCCATCCGCGCTTTGAGTTTATACGAGAGGAGCGAAAATGAGCAATCCAGCTGCAGCATGGGGCGATAGCCGCCAGGGCTCATGGTTCAACACGTTCAACCCGCTCTCGCAGGTCTTTCATCAGACTGACAGGATTCCTGCGTGGTGGGTCAACAATATGTTTCCGCATACGAAGGGCGGCCAGCGTGCTGCCCATCTGACTTTCAAGGCGGGCGCCGATGCTCTGATGGCCGCCGGCCTGATTGCGCTGTGGCGCGGGATGTCCCATGTGAATCGTATGTCGGAACTCGCCAAGAGCGATAATCCGGCGAACGGCATGAAATCTCAACTGTCCACAACGTTTGCAGGATCTCTTGATCCAGAGAAGCAGACGAAGGAGGCATCGGCGGATGCTCCGAATACACTGGGCCAGCCTGCCATTTTCTCAGCAGCTAATGCACTTAGCACAGCTCTTCCTATCGGAGCTGTGCTTCTGGCTACCAGCCTTGCTTATAAGGCGACTGATGACTATCTGGACAGCAAGCGGAACAAGGCGCTGGATGCCGCTATCGGCAGCAAGGAGAACATTCTGAAGCGCCTTATCAAGACACGTTCCAGACTTGCCAAGGGAAATGCCTCTGATTCCGAGGTTCGCAGAGCGCTCGGTGGTATGACCAATGAGGATCTGTATGTGAAGCAGGCGGCTCTTGGTAAGCAGGCTGATGGTTTTGTCAGTGGCGCCAAGGATACGATGCGCGGTACAGTTGGCGGATTCGCTGCTCTGAGCTGTTTGGTTCTGGGTGCCGCTGCGGTCGGTTCCTACTATTACTTCAGCAAGGCGGATGAGAATAACATCCGGTATCGTGCCATGAAGAAGGGCCTCAAGGAGTATTCCCGTATGAAGTCTGGATTCACGCCGGTCGCGATCATTCCGACAAAGTCCCGCAAGTTCTTCGCAGACATCGACGAAGAAACTCCACAGCGCAAGAAGAAAGAAGTTGCGGCGGCACCTGCGCAGGTCACAGCTCCTGTCGAGAGCGTCCGTACGGAACAGCCTGTTCTGACTGAGACATACAACAAGCCAATTTCACTTACACTGTAAATATAGGAGTTACAACTCATGAATCTCAATCGCATTCACAAGAGCATGCTCAAGCGGGCAGACTTTCTCGATGAGCTGAAATATTATGCCAAAGGTCTTGGCATGTTGAGCAGCGATGACGTCGCTGATGCTTACAAGAACTCAATCGACAATCTCAGTACTGGCATGGCGAATGCGTATACTGGGACTCGTGACGCAATCAACAATGGTGCGCAGGCCGTCGCCAATACATACAACGGCGCTGTCGATAACCTGGCGACTGGTATGGCGAATGCCTACACGGGAACTCGCGATGCTGTGAACCGTGCTGGCCAGGCTATCGCTGACACTTACAATGGCGCGGTTGATAACCTGTCCACTGGCATGGCGAACGCATACATCGGCGGCCGTGATGCGATTAACCGTGGAGCCCAGGCTGTCGGCGATGCATACAACGGAGCCGTGGACAACCTTTCCACCGGAATGGCGAATGCCTATCTTGGCGGCCGCGACATGGTCAACCAGGCTGGTCAGGCCATCAACAACGGAATCAATGCCGCCAAGCAGACAGGTCAACAGATCGCTGATGAAGCCAAGTATTATGGCAAAGGTCTTGGCATGATGGATGCCAATGACATGACGGCGGGTATCAACCAGTTCTACAACGCGGCCAGCGATGCGGCTGCTCCCGCAATCAACGCCGGACAGCAGGCTGTTCAGGCTGGTCGTACTGCCGTCGGAAACGCCAGAGATGCCGCCGGTCAGGCGATCAATCGTGGCGCACAGGCTGTGAACAATACCTACAACAGCATGATGAACAGAGGTCAGCAGCTCTGGGATTCCGCGAAGCAGAAAGGTCAGCAGATCGCTGATGATCTGCGATACACCGGCCAGGGCCTCGCGATGGATGCCCAGGATACCTGGAATGATATGAAGCGCACTGGTCAGGATGTCCGCAGAATGGCTGGAAACGAAGCCAGAGCGGCGGGCCAGGCCATCAACAATGGTGTGCAGGCTGTGAATAACGGCATGCAGGCTGTGAACAATGGTATCCAGGCTGGTGTCAATGCCGGTGTCAACGCCGGTCGTGCTGCTGGCCAGGCTGTCCAGAACGGTGTCCAGGCTGCAGGTAACGCCGTCGGCAACGCCTACGACAAGGCTTCCGACTGGATGTCCGGCGCCATGTACGGCAACACCTACCGCAACGCGATGAACTCCATGCAGGATGCGCAGAACGCTCGTGTCAATCCGAGCTACGCTGACAACCCGGCCATCCGCCGTCGCGCCTCTGACGAAAACGTCCGTCAGATGCAGCAGTACATGCAGCCGCAGATCGCGGCCGAGAACAACGATCAGGCGATGCAGCAGTGGGCGCAGGGCATGCAGCAGATGCAGCGCAACGGCGTCCAGGGTGCCAACCAGTACTCTGCGAACCCGGCTCCCGCTATGGGACGTCTCGGCGGCGCCGGACAGTACATGCAGCAGCGCCAGAACGCCAACACGAACCTCGGTGGCGCCGGCCAGTACTTCGCCAACCGCGCTCAGGGCATGCGCCGCGACAACGCCAGACAGGGCATGCAGCAGTTCTGGGGCGGCATGAACCGCCAGATGCAGAACCTGCGCACTCCGCAGCCCGGCGCCAACACGACCGGCAGCTACATGCCTCCGCGCATGGCCAATAACAACATGCAGCAGCGCATGAGAAACTTCCAGAACAGCATGCGCCAGTTCTGATTGGAGGTTCCTATGAATCTTCCAGTCGTTTATACACACATGTCTGTGGTCTCCAAGGAGATCCCGGACAAGGTCATAAAATCCAAAGTGCGCAACTTCAACGATATTGCGCCAGAGTAAGGAGACTCAAGATGAATATCGAACGAATTAAAAATTCGATGCTCAAGACAGCTGCAGCTCATGTCAGCATTTCGTATCCCTGGGTTATCCATAGTGATGGTCGTGTCGAGGGGTATGGACAGGCCCCTACCATAACGACAACTGGAATGCCTGACATATCCAATGGTTTTGGTGGTAACACCCAGGACAGTGGAAAATACGATTACGAAGGCAACTACCAATTGCAACGGGCAGCAGAAGCGGCGGATCGTGCAAGACAGCTGGAACTTTATGGTCCAGCCGACAACATGTCCAAGTACAATGAGATATACAATTCCGCAGTTCCAATGGAGAAAGCACGTCAGATCAATCAGATCAACGAGATGTCTCTGCAAAATCCCGTTGCAGCTGCTTACAATAAACAGCAGTCATCCAGTATGCTGTCGCCACGACAGCGTGCTTATAATAACGGTGCGAGGGTTTTGAATACTCTCGGAAGTATGATGGACAGAGGTCTCAATCGTATCGGCGAAATGTACGATGCCAATCTGACCAGAGCTAAAGAAGCGCAAGGTCTTACACCTGCTCAGATCCATGGACCGTCAGCAGCCGAATATCAAAAGGGTCACGAGATCTACGGCCCAAATGATACTACGGGCTTCATGACACCGGTACGCAACTCACCGCTGTGGGAGAAGACACCACAGGACTACGCAAGAGATGCTGAAATGGCCAAGCGCAACAAGAAATGGGATGCCCAGAGTAAGAAACGCAGAGCTATTTGGGATGCGCAATCAAGGGCTCGTCAGTTCAAGAGAAACCAAGAACGCTTCGGTAGTTACCTGGATGATGCACGCAATGCATGGTCGCCCGAAGAACGTGATCGCGCTTTGATGAAGGCACGTCTCCTGCCCCCAAGAGATGCATCTGATGAGTTTACGCAGCATGTTTGGTTCCCTGGAGAAATTTGATGCCAGACACCACCGGTACACTCAACAATCTCGTCAGGGCTCAGCAGAAGTTCATCGCGAACGTTCTGGATGAGAAGCCCACACAGATCTACAGGCTGGACGATTACAAGCAGATCAGGAATGCGCTGTTCGACAACGTGAAGAACGCTGTGCAGAAGCGCTTCCCTCTGTTCAATGATCGCTACACCTTGGCTGTTGAGGACATCGACTATGATGACCCTGACGAGATCGACATCACGAAGCAGAAACAGTGCATCCTGGAAGGCAAGTCCTGCGACCGTCGCCTTCGCGGATCCTGGGTGCTTCGTGATGCAGCGACTGACAAGGTCGTGAGTAAGACCAAGCGCATGACTCTGATGCGCGTGCCCTACATGACAGACCGTGGAACTTTTATCCGCAATGGCCACGAGTACGCCTTCACGAATATCATGCGCCTGGAACCCGGTGTGTACACGAAGAAGCGCGACGACGAGATCTCCGCACAGTTCAACGTGCAGAAAGGGACCGGCGCTGGCTTCAATATGTTCCTGACACCGGAAACAGGCATCTTCAAGATCAAACGAGGAACTACCAGCTGTCCTGCTTACACGGTATTCAAAGACCTCGGTGTGACCGACGACCAGATGCAGGAAGCCTGGGGACAGGAACTGTTTGAGAAGAACAAGAAGGCAGGCACGGACGAGAAAGCTCGTCAGGCTGCCTCCAAGATCTACAACATGTGAGAACATCATGCAGACATACGCAGAGTTCAGAAAGACAGCACAGACTGTGACGGACGTGTGGACGCCTGGTATGATGACGCCTCAAGAGGCTGCTGATTACCACAAGTCTGTGCAGGAAGCCAACAAGATCAGCGACGCATACACATACACTGTTCCAGACGATTCAGATTTCGATGACGGCGGTCCGACCTATTTCGATTTGAAGAGACAGGAAATGGAAGATGCGCGTGCTGCTCGTTTTGGCGAAGAACACAGGTTTGCAGAAGATGCATCGGACATACTGTCTGATGATGGTCCTGGCGAGTTCGGTGAAGATCTCGGAGCACCTGCTGAGCCGCCATCTGTTCCCAAGACACCGATTCCGCCTAAGCCGCCGACGGTGCAGACCAGGACTACGCCGAATGTGTTTGTAGCCACGAATACAGGTGCTGATCTGAATAAGATGTATCAGAATGCAACGAATCCTGTGAATCCGACAGGTCGCAGGAATGTCGCGGGCTCCACTACATATAAGCCAGCGCCGTCTTCATTCAAGCAGCCGACGCAGGCAGATGCGGAGCCGAAAACGCCAATGAAGAAATTCCAGTCATACCAGGAGTTTCGCACCAAGAATGGCTTGTACGCGAAAATCACCGCATGACGCACCCACTAATGTAACGAAGGACAACATCCTTTCCAAATAGAAACCAACAAAAGCTATCTCGATAGCAACCAAACATAACACAGAGGAGTCTTACAATGACTTACAACGAAGCAGTCGCTCGTGCTCGCATGGCCTATGGCCAGATCAAAACCGCTGGCAGTTACGATGCAAACGGAAACTATCAGCTGTCCGAACTCGACAAGACCGACGTCCGTCGCAAACAGTCCGAGATCGAACACGGTTCTCCGAAGACCGTTCCGCACTCCACGCCGGCTGAAAAAGCAGAACGCGCTATGGCGGTGAATGAGGCTTCCCTCAACAACCCGACTGGCGTCACCAATCAGAGCTTCCCCGGCGGCATCGAAGATGCCTACGAGGCTCTCGCTGCTGACAGACGCAGCAATGCGCTTGCCGGTACTGGTATCGGTGCTCTCGCCGGTCTCGGCGTTGGCGCTGGTGCCTACGGACTGATGGGTCTGTTCCCGTCCCTCCGCAAGCGTCGTCTTCTCCGCGCCCTCATCGCTCTCAGCGCCGGTGGTGCTGCCGGTACCGCCGCTGGTATCGCGACGGCCAGAGGTCTCAACAGTGGCAAGATTCAGGGTGCCTACGCTGACTATTCCGGTCGCCTCGGCAACGCGCTCAACGCACTCAAGGGTGCCTGATTTCTGTCAAACATCGCAGGGAGTGTCTCCACACGGGGACCCTCCCTGTATTCTTAAAGAGGTGACAAATGAACTCTCTTGAACTTCTTGCAGTCGTTGCCGCCCAGGGCATGGTCAAGACTGCTGCCCCTCTTCCCGGACGCTTCCTCGCCGGCGGCAAGTCGGCGGATGAACAGCTGACCGAAGATCTCATGAACGACTACTGGGCTCGTATGCGTGCTGGCGATGCCAATGCGCAGGCTCCCGCCGACGAGGACACCAGCGTTGGTCGCTTCGGCCGTTCCGCTGCCGATACAGGCGTTGACCTGGCCACGATGGCCGGTGCCTACGGCGGCTGGAGAGGCGGTTCTCGTCTCGGCGACGCTATCGCAAATCGCGTCGGCGGCCGTATCACTGGTCTGGCTGACCGCGCTGGCGCTGCTATCCAGGATCGTCTTGGACGCGCTGGTACGAATCTCGAAATCGGTGCCGGTCGTGTTACCAGAGGCCTGACCAATGGCGCTGAAAGACTGGCTGGCAATCTCGAAAATGCCGGTCGCAATGTCGGTCGTCGCGCCGGCCGTGCTGCTGGTACTGTGAAGGGCAACCTCCGCGCTCTGCCTTACAAGGCTCCGCGCCTTACATCGCGCATCGGCAATGGTCTCAGACTTCCTGCCGAAGGACTCGCTCAGTTCCCGACTTTGCGCAACCGCGTCTATCCCGGACAGCTCGGAAATCCGACTGCTGTTGATGCAGTCAAGGGCTACGGCAAGCGTCTGGCTCAGGGTACCAAGGGCAACATGGCTGCTCGTGGTGCTGCTCGCGGTGCTCGTGCTGGTGCTGCTGCCGGTCGTGGCGTCACTCGTGGTGCCGGTGCTCTCGCCAATGGTGCGAACACTGCTGCCAATGCGATCTCCAGAGGCAGTGCTGCCGCTGGTCGTGGTGTTGGTCGTGGTCTGTCTGCTGCCGGTCGCGGTGCGGTCAGGGCTATCAAACCCGCTATGGGTGGTGCCGGTGCTGTTGCACTTGGTACACTGTCCAATCTGGCTGCCAACTACGCAGCGGATCGTATCTTCGGTCAGGGCTGACGCAGATTTTCAACTTCAAGTTGAAAATTCAGAGGACTCCTCATTGGGGTCCTCTTTCTTTTATAGTAGAATGATACGCGGAGACTACATAAGAGGAGAATAACTATGCCTGATGCACCTGTTTCACCGATACAAGCTGCCGGTACTGCCATGACCAATATCCGGCTCACACCGGAAAAACCGCTCAAGACCGCAGCTGACTGGGTGCGCGATATGCGCATGTCACCCAGTGTGAACAAGACCACAACAGGTGTGGACACTGCTCAGGTGAACGGCGAGTTGATGCTCGCTACCTCAAAGCGTCTACTCGGTATTTCCAGGGGCAAGCAGGAACCAGACCCGAAGGACTCCCTGGAGTTTCAGCGGTTCTATGGCCCAGCCGAGTACTTTGCAGAACACGTGCTTCGTGACGGCAACAAACTGGGGCGCAACATCCTGTGGAAAGCAACAAACGTTGGCAACCTGGATTTCATGCCAGTCAATGCGCTGGACAAGCACATCAGTGACGTCTACTACGACAGCAAGCTCGCCCAGATGATCGACGGTTCCTCTCCACTGGAAACAGTTGATGCCTCCTACAAGACCACCCGTATCGGTGAAGGCGGCGTTGGAGACCTTGATTCAGCTCCTGACGAGATGCGCACAGTGCAGCCATCCTTCCTCGGTTTTGTAGATCCGGTCCGCAGTCCGGAGAGCTTCCGCGTCGGGTTGGATGTCTATATGACTAAGAATGTTATGAAGGGATCCGACGGAAAACTGTACCAGAAATTCATCAATGCACATACAGGCAAGGAAGAGCTGGTCGATTCCGAGACCATCGCGAAATCTGTTGTGACAACGCCTGAGATGATGCACTCCAAGACCAAATCGGTGTTCGCTATGGGCGGCCCGACTGGCGTCCGCATCGTTCCTCGCAAGGACGTTGACTACTACCTGCCCAGAGCAGATGAAGCCTACAGCATGTCTTCCAACATGGTGACGATGCCGTCTGCAGTCATCGGCATGCGACTCCTGATGGGTTGTCTGCATCCGGACACGAACGTACTGGTTGCGGATGATCACAACATGATCTCCATGAAGCCGGCCAAGTATCTGACCGCGCACAACCAACGCATCCCAGGCATGACCAGCGAGTTCAAGACCGCCTGCTACGATATGCAGAATACAATCGCCAAGCTGACACCGAAGCCGCGCTGGTTCAAGAAGATTGTCACAAAGTCCGGCCGAGTCCTCGTCACCAGTTATGACCATCGCTGGCCCGTTCTCATCAACGGCAAAATGACTCTGGTCCAGGCACGTGACTTGAAACCTGGCGATACTATCCTGCGCTCTGCTTTCCGCGATGTACCGAATCGGCGCACGTTCCTGAACAAACATCTCATCACGAAGGATGTTGCCTTCTTCCTGGGACTCCTCTGTAGATCCGCCAAGAGCAACAAGCGTGGGTCTGTCACGTTCCGCTACAAGTGTGGTGCTGACGTCAGGATTCGTGATGCCATTCATTATGTTTGGGGTGACTGCAAGCCGGTTATCCGGCAGTATAAGAAAGACGGGTTCTACTGCATGACTGTGCGCTGCGAAGCGCTTTGGCAGTTTGTCGAAGACCACATCGGTTTCACAGACAGCACCCGTGACATCCCATCCGAGATTCTCAGCACTTACGCAGAGATCGTTGCCGAGTTCCTGAACGGGTACACTTGCGATGACACTATGATGGGTACAGACAGCAACGAGGACATCTGGATTTTGTTCATTCCGAACATGAAGGTGCGCGACGAGCTGTCCTTCCTGTTCGCCCGTATTGGTACTGACACGCTGTACCGCGATGCTCCTGGTGCAGATCCCAATCATGTCGAGATTGCACTGAAGATCAGCGACACTTCCAGGCTCTGGAACGACATGTACAAAGACACCATCAAGTACGTCTGGGAAGGCCCGCGCTGTCCTATCATGGTTGACATCGACATCAACGACAACATGTATGCAGTCGCCAACGGCATCGTGACGCACAATTCCAAGTACCCGCTGCAGGCCATTTCGCTGGAACACAGAGAGGCGCCGCTTGTGCGTACTCTTGACGAGGCCTCCGGCAAGGACATGTCAACACTGGTCGGCAAGTTCCTGGGAGCCAGGTTTGCACCACAGGGTGGCGTCGTCACGGCAGTCCGCAAGGATCGCATCGACGTCATCTGGGACGACGGCAGCAAGGGTGCGGTTCCTCTGTATGTGAATTTCCCGATGAACGCCAAGGGCTTCATCAACAATACACCGGTCATCAAAGCCGGTATGCCATTCAAGAAAGGCGACATCCTGGCCAGTTCCAACTACACGGACAAGGACGGAACGGCTGCTCTTGGTATCAACCTGAAGTCCGGCTGGATCAGCTGGAAGGGCGGCACTTATGAAGACGCTGTTGTCATCAGCGAGGAAGCCGCCAAGAAGCTGACCAGCACGACCATGTATAACACATCGGTCGATCTGGATAAGACCATAAGCCTGGGCAAGAAGAACTACATCACCTGGAAGCCTGCCGAGTACACAAAGGAGCAGATGGAACAGCTGGACGACAACGGTATAGTTCGACCTGGCACTGTACTGCACAAGGGCGACCCGATGATTCTGGCTGTCCGTACATCGGAACCCAGTCCAGGTACGATGGGTAAGCGCATCCTGACAGATCTGTCCGAGACGTGGGATCATGACCATGAAGGCATCGTGACAGATGTTGTCAAGACGCGCAAGGGTGTCAAGGTCTTTACGACTGTGACTGCTCCGGCGGAAGTCGGCGACAAGATTGCCGGTCTGCACGGCAACAAGGGCACGATTGCTCAGATTCTGCCAAAGGAACAGATGCCGCAGACCAAGCAGGGTACCCCGCTTGATATCTGTTTCAGTCCTTTGGGAGTTACCAGCCGCAACAATACGGCGCAGCTCTATGAGGCGCTGCTCGGCAAGGTTGCGAAGAAGACCGGACAGATTCAGACTTTGCCGGCGTTCTTTGAAGGCGACTTGCATGACTATGTCGAAGGCAAGCTGAAAGAAGCGCATGTACATGCTGACGATGACCTGGTAGATCCGGAGACAGGTCGTGAGATCCCCGGTGTTCTTACAGGGTTCACCTATGTACACAAGCTGAAACACCTGGCGGAATCCAAGCTGTCCGCTCGTGGTACCGGCGAGTACTCTGCTGATGAAACACCCAGTGGCGGCGGTCGCACAGGCAGCAAGCGCTTTGGTTCCCTGGAAACATCGGCACTCGTTGGGCACCAGGCATTTGAGACGCTCAAGGACGCAAAGATTCTCCGTGGTCAGTCCAACGCAGACTTCTGGCGGTCTATCAGAACAGGCTCCATTCCGACAATGCCCGGTGAGCCGCTGGTCCACAAGAAGTTCTTTGCGCACCTCATCGGCTCTGGTGTGAACGTCCGCAAGACCCAGAAGGGCATCAGCACATTTGCGCTTTCCAATGACGATGTGAATGAACTGACCGGACCCAGAGAGCTCCGTTCCAGAGATACGTATGAAGCCAAGAACTTCCGTCCAATCGACGGTGGTCTGTTCGGCCAGGACGTGTTCGGCATCAACGGTGACAAGTGGGGCTACATCAAGCTCGACGAGCCGGTTCCGAATCCGGTCATGGAAGAGCCGCTTGCCAGACTGCTCCGTATGCCTGACAAGACTTTCACAGGAGTTGCAACCGGAAAGATTGAATACAACGGTATTCGTGGTCCTCTGCAGCTCCGCGATGCGCTTGCGAATATTGATCTGAACAAGGAAGCCAAGAACGCGCTGATCGAACTGAAGAACGCACCGACCAGCAAGAAGGATGCGATGCTGAAGCGGTATGTCGCCATCGAGCGCATGCGCCGTGCAGGTGTGAGTCCTGATAAGTACATGCTGGACAAAATTCCGGTGTTGCCTCCGCAGTTCCGTCCAATCACGTCGCACAACGGTCTGACGATGGTGGCTGACAGCAATTATCTGTATGCGCAGCTTCTGGATGCCAGAGATGACGTGCGAGAGGCCCGCGAGTTACCGGAAGAGTTCCAGCAGCAGGCTCGTGAACGTCTGTACAAGGACTGGAAGGAACTGACCGGTCTGTATGAACCAGAAAACAAAGCCTTCAAGGCTAAACATATACAAGGGCTCCTGAAATGGGCGCTTGGCGACAGCCCGAAATTCAGCGCCGCGCAGCGAAAGGTTATCAGTTCTACTGTAGACACCGTAGGCCGTGGCGTCATTACACCGAACCCAAGACTGAAACTCAACGAAGTCGGTATTCCGGAAGAAATGGCATTCGGCATCTTCTCTCCGTTGATTGAGCGCGGTCTGGTCCAGCGTGGCTACACTCCTGTGGAAGCCATCAAGCAGGTGCATGACAAGTCTCGTCAGGCCAGGGAGCTGCTGACAGAAGTCATGAAGACACACCCTGTCATCATGAATCGTGCGCCTACGCTGCACAAGCTGAGTGTCATGGCGTTCAATCCTGTTCTTGTGACAGGTCATGCGCTTCAGATCAACCCATCCATTGTGGTGCCCTTCGGTGCAGACTTCGACGGCGACACTGTGAATATTCATGCGCCAATGTCTGACAATGCCCGTGAAGAGGCCAGACGCAGGATGTTCCCGGAGCGCAACCTGATCGCCATGAAGAACCGCCAGATAGCGTACAAGCCTGAGAAGGAATACCTGCAGGGTATCTACACCGCGAGCCGTATTAACGACAAGTCCACGATACGCCCCCTCTTAGTTAAGGATCTGGCTGAGGCTCGTGAGGCGTATCGCAAAGGGCTCATCAACATAGACGATCCCATTGACATGCAGAGCTAAGGTAAGACAAATACCAGATTATACAAGGAGGCATAAATGCCATACATTCCCTACAATCAGTTCATGCGCAAAAGCGCAGTCGCCGTTCTCACTCCGGAAGCCATGCAGGCAGCTATGCAGCCACCTCCGCAGGACCCTGGTATGATGGGCGGTCAGCCTCCGATGGATCCTTCCATGCAGGGCGGCATGATGCCTCCCGGCGGTGCGCCTCCGATGGACCCGTCCATGATGGGTGGTGCTCCCATGCCTCCGCAGGGTGCCCCGATGGATCCTTCTATGATGGGTGGGCAGCCTCCTATGGATCCCTCGATGATGGGCGGCGCTCCGGCCGGCGGTCTCCCGCCTGAAGCCATGCAGGACCCAATGTTCATCCAGTTCCTGGCAGAGGCTATGGGCATCATGCTCGACCAGACGTCCGGCCAGTTCTTCGACCAGTCCGGCCAGCCGGTTCCTCCCGATGTTCTGATGCAGGCATATCAATCCTACATGCAGGCCATGCAGCAGATGCAGTCCGGCGGCATGCCGATGGATCCCACCATGATGGGCGGACAGCCTCCGATGGATCCGGCGGCAATGGGTGGTGCTCCTATGGATCCCGCCATGATGGGCGGGGCTCCTGAAGAACAACCGATGGATCCCATGATGCAGGAACTGGCCAGTCTGATGACGAACGTTGTCGGCGATGAAGTTGTCACACCGCTGAAGCAGGCCATCGAAAACATCGGCAAGCAGATGAACGACCTGAAAGAGCTCATCAAGACCATGCGTGATGAAATGGACGTGGTCCGCGACCAAGTCGATTCTCAGGCGCATACCGATGACAAGCGCAAGCAGGAAGACAAAGACGAAGAACAGAACCTGCGCGACGAACTGGCCGCTGAACTCCAGCCGACAGTTCCGCAGGAACCTGAAGTAAAGACAGCGGCGGCTCAGCCGGCACAGCCCGCAGAGCAGTGGCGTCCTGTCAATATCATGGATGTCCTTGGGAGGAAATAACCCATGCAAACCTACACTGAGTTCCTTATGGTGAAGAAGGCTGGCGACGAAGACGACAGCTATCTGGCGAGTCTTGCGACACGCAAAGAAAACGGCGATGAGAAGGTGCAGGAAGCACTCAGCACAATGGCTCCTGGTGAGTTTGGCTGGGGTCTGCTCGGTGCCGGGCTTGGTGCAGGTGGCGGTTATCTTGTATCCCGCTGGCTGCGTCGTAACGGTACGAAGCGCCAGCGTGCTATGGACATGATCCTTGGTGCGCTTCTTGGCGGTGGTGGCACGATGCTTCTTATGAACACACTTCCAGGCAGTCATGGTCTTACTCAGGCGGAAATGCTCAGAGCTCGTAAACTGTACGAGAAAGAGAATCCTGGCAATAAAGACAGGGCTATGGACGATAACGGGAAGGTACCCACACCACCGGAAGAGGTCGCGGCACAACATGCACGTGAGGCAGCTGGCACACTGATTGGTGGTTGGCTCGGTAACAAGCTGTTACCAGCTGATACGATGCTTGCCAATGTCAGACTGAAACGTGTTGCAAATAAACTTGGTGTGCCAAAGAGTGATTTTGCTGCATGGCGTAATTCCGGAACAGACGCAAAGGGACGCGGTACACAGGCACCATATATGGTGAACGGGAAAGCGGTTCCAGGCGGTCAGGATATTCTAAGAACCGACACTACAGCTCGTAATCTGAAGGGTGCTGGGACAGCAGCAAACTGGGTTCTCGGTGGTATCGGCGGTAACATCGTGGCTCGTAAATACGGTGATGACATCGGCAAGGTCTTGTCGAATTTCCTGTTCCCCGCGAAATAAGGATTGCTCATGCGGACTACGCTTGGCAGAGAACTGATCCGGTCGAAATTACCGGAGAAATTCAAAGGTTGGGCTGACAAGGTTCTTGACAAGAAGAACCTCACAGAGCTCATGACACAGATGGCCCTGGATGACCCTGACGGATACGTCGATGTTCTCCAGGACCTGAACAATCTGGGTCAGACCGTCGTGTCCCTGTATGGCAGGAACACGGCTCTTCCTTTCGAGGACATCAAGATTTCGAAGGGTGTCAAGAGCCTGAACAGACAGCTGCATGAAGTCATTGACAAGGTTCTCAATGACGACCATCTGACCGAGAAGCAGAAGGAAGCCAAGATCACCGACCTCTGCTACAAGTACACCAAGAAGGTCGAGGACGCTGTCTTTGCAGACAATGACCGGCGCTCCACAGCGTTCGCTTCCCAGATCAATTCAGGTTCCCGTGGCAATAAGACTCAGCTGATGCAGATGCAGTTCGGCAACATGGGCATGAAAGATGCCCTGAACCGTGACATGCCCTATATGATGATCGACCCCTACGCAATCGGCGCATCACCGATGGGCTACTGGGTGTCTGCTTCATCTGGCCGCAAAGGTTACTACGACGTCCAGATGGCGACCGGCCAGTCCGGTTATCTGGGCAAGCGTGTGACTGCCGCAACACATGACACAGTCATCAGCGAAGATGACTGCGGTACCACTGACACTGGTATTCCGTTCCCTGCGAACAGCGAGAAGAACATCGGTGCAGTCCTGCTCCGTCCTTGGCATAAGTATCCGGCCGGCACAATCGTGACCGGCAAGATGGTTGGCGAGGCTGACGAAGGCGAGGAGATGGTTCTCCGCAGCCCGATCACATGTAAGAGCAGACATGGTATCTGTGCCAAGTGCAGCGGTCTTGGTGAGAATGGTAAGTTCCCCGGCATTGGTGAGTTCGTTCCTATGAACGCAGCTCGTTCCTTTGTAGAAGTTATGACACAAAGTTCGGTCGGCAGCAAACATAAAGGGGGTGTCGGCGGCCGCAAAGTCGTTGATCCTGAAGGAGAAGACCAGCCCACCGGGTTCCGCGCTGCAGAGCGCATGTTCACTGTTCCGAAGAACTTCCCTGGGGGCGCTGTTCTGACACCTGTTGATGGCACCGTTACGAACATCCAGGCAGCTCCGCAGGGTGGCAGCTACATCACTGTTGGTGGTTCCACGGTTTATTCTTCACCGGCCCGCACAATCAAGGTCAAGGTCGGTGACAAAGTGTATGCCGGCGACGTGCTGACCAATGGCGTACCGAATCCTGCTGACATTGTCGGCTACAAGGGTCTCGGTGAAGGCCGCCGGTATTTCACCAACAAACTGAACACGGTTCTTAAGGATCTCGGCTGGGGTACGGACAGACGCAACATCGAGTCGTTCTCCAGAGCGTTCCTGAATAAGGTCGAAATTACAGACCCGGATGGGTTCGGCAACTACCTACCAGGCGACATCGTTGACTACAGTGCGGTGGCTGCAGATTGGGAGCCTCGCGAGAACTCCATCACAACCAAGGCTGACAAGGCGCTGAACATGTACCTTGAAAAGCCTGTATTGTACTACAGCGTTGGAACTCGGATTACGCCCGAAGTGGCGAGCACGCTGAAGAAGTACAAATTCGACGACGTGACGGTCTCCGATAAGGAGCCGCCATTCTCGGCGAAGTTCCTGCGTCCTACCGAGGCGCTGCAGCACAGCCAGTACTGGTTGCCCCGTATGGCGGGCGAACGGCTGCGCGACAGCCTTTTCGACGCAGCACGTCAGGGAATCACTGATCCCTATGACTCACCAAGTTATGTAGACAAAATAGTGGCACAGCCATTCAAACCATAAGAGGTACAGCATGAAGAGTTTGATCGTTCGCAACGGTCTGATGACCAAGAACGCCGGAGACGAGGGTCCTTCCTTCGAGCAGCAGTTCGGCATTCTCACCAATTCCATGATTGCCGAGAAGCTGCCGAGCATGGACAACATGAAGCTCGCTTTCCAGCTCATCGAGAAGTCCGACGACGATACCAAGGCGTGTGGCGCTGCTGTGTATATGATCGGCAACTCTGTCGTGTTCGTGCCGTCCTTCTTCAAGGCAAACAAGATCCAGACCGGTGACATGATGTTCGTCGCCCAGACGCAGCAGTTCCTGCCTCTGTCCGACGCATGGGTTGCGTGGCTGCGCGACAAAGACCTCTCGGATCCCGGACAGCTCGTACCTCGCGACTCCGTGGATGATAACAGTTCTGCGAAGGCTACCACGATTCGTTCCATCGCTGACCCGATCACCAAGACGGCGGCTATGGAGCTGCCAGAAGTGAAGATGGCTCCTATCTTCCTGCGCGGTCTGCTGTACCTCGATCCTGACATGCAGAAGACGGCCTCCGACTGCGGCAGTGTTCTGAATGTTGCTCTGCACATGGGAAAGGGCGTGGCCGAGTCCATGCTGGACAATCTCATCAAGAACGCCAACTTCATGAACTCCACGCTGACGTTCTACAGCACGGACGCTGTGAACAACTTTGCCAAGGAAGCGGCTGCCATCGAAGAGCGTGAGAACACGCCGACTGTGGAACTCATCCTGCCTTTGACCAAGGAAGCCAAGACGCTCAACGCCCAGGAACTGAAGGCGCTCCATAAGGACGGCTTCTTCATCCGCAAGGTTGCCAACGTTTCTCTCGGCAAGGCTCCTGATGTGGTCCGTCAGAAGAACGTTGAAGGCATGTTCCGTACCCTGAACGCTCCCGGCAAGGCCGGACTCCTGACTATGAACGGCAACGTGACCAAGCACAAAGTCTTGGCGCTTGTCGATACCAGAGACGGCTACGATTGCTGCTGTGGCTGGGAACGTGGCGGGCATTGGGAAGCGCCGGCCGAGAACTACAAGCGGCCGCGCCAGATGATCGTCATCACCGATGGCGAGTACACGGAACTTCCGCATGATGTCATGCATAATGCCCAGGACTTCGAAGAATGGAAGCCTGAAATGGCGGAAGGAATCGGCAAGGTCATCACCAATGGCAATTTCAAGAATGTCGAGTGGCATGACATCGTTCTGGTTCCAAGTTCCGGCTGTGCATACAAGATTCCGGATCGCTGCTGCCACGAATCCAGCATCTACAGTGTTGCTGCTGAAGACTCCGGCCTGAAGGCCCCGATCATCAGCGAGGCATCTGTCGTCGTTCCGTTCGGCAGCCGCCTTATCAAGCAGAAAGGCTACAGCGAGTTCAACCACCCGGTCTCTGTAGATGAGGTCGCCAAGAAGGAAGAAAAGAAGAGTCCGGATTCCACGACCCAGTCTCCGTATGTGACAATGGTCACGTTCGAGGTGTTCATGGGCGAGTACCTCAAGAAGAACTACCGCAAGGCGCGTGTCTACAACAACGGTTCCGACTACGTGATCTCCGGCGACGGTGCTTCCAGTGAGCCTGTTTCCCTGAAAGAAGCCGCGCTGCACCTGGTGAAGGAATACGACATTGAGCCGGCGGTTGCCAAGATCATGCTCAAGGAAGCCAGCAACGGCGCGACTTACATGAGCCCAAAGAGCCAGACCTACTTCATCGAGAAGAAGGCCGAGGCGTTCGAGGGCGAATACAGCAACCCGGATGCCGACATCGCTTCCAACACATTCCTCAATCAGCCTCCGCAGCTTCGACAGATGGAGATGCCGACGATCCTGGAGGATCCGGCCAATCTGGAGAAGGCTGTCGAAACGGCCGCCCAAAACGGCATCAAGGAAGTGTTCGACATCACGGCGCTCAAGATTCTTGCTCGCCAGAACCATTTCTTCGACGAGATCCACGACGATATCCCAGGCTTCATGAAGACCATCGACAGCCTGTGCCGCAAGCTGTTCCAGTTCTACTGGCACACTGACAAGATGGAAGAGAAGTATGGTACAGTGAAAATGAAATCACTCGAAGACAGTCTCAAGTGCACACTTGACAGTCTGTCCGATCTGACCATCTTCTTCAAGCTCCGTACCGTGGACGGCACGCAGTCCACCGGTGACGTCACAGGCGAACTGATGACTGGTCAGATGCTCTAACCAGGAGTTTGTATGAGCCAGGAATCCGACGTCGAGATTCTGGAAGGGCCGGTCGTTCCGGCAGAAAAGACTCCCTCCAACACAAGGGAGTTTTTTCTTAGACCTCCGGATTGGCGGTACCAGGCAGCCGTGAAATATCTGAACGACGAGCTGCATGGTATCACGCCAACTATCCCGACGGACATTCATGTCCAGTACGCCGTGCGGGTGTTGCGGGCTTTCAATCAGCCTGCTACACGTATCTATATGGATGTGCTCTGCCCGGATGCCGTTGAGACAATCACGCTGGGTGTCATCATGAAGCACTCGGCGATTACGGCAGACATCGAGAGCTGTATCATCAGCGGCAGTACAACGGAAGAGCTGGAACTGGACGGGTTCTACATCAGGCCGGTCGTGTTCGACCTGTACGCCAAACTGTTCTGCGACCTGTCGGGGATCACGGCTGTTCATGCCTGGATCCACGACTTTCTTTTAGAGCCCGAACGCCATAGCGAGAACACGACGCTCCTGAAAGCACGGCTGATGGCGTACTACGGTGGCAAGAACATGGGCGGTACGGCTGCTGTAACAGGGTTCATAGACAGCGAGACCCAGCAGCTCATGAAACAGATCACGGCGACGGAACAGCAGAAGCGCATTTTTGAGTACGTCGTGAGGGCTACCGACATGAGAGCCGAGGACTATGTCGCGGTCATGGAAGGAGCCGTTAAAAGTATGACGGAAAAAGACTTTCAGGAGAAGATGCGCGACCGCGAGGAGGCTGGATCCAGTTCACTTGAGGAACTTGCCGGCCATCTTGAGGAGGGCATCAGAGCATATAGCCAGAAAGAACTGGAGGCGGTCAACGCTTCCGGTCTTGACTTTGTCAACCAATATACTCCCGTAATCATCCGAAAGGAACAGGACGATGGAAAATAAGATATCTTCTTCCGATGAGCGCAAGCTGACGAACGCCATCGAAAGCGCTGCCATTCTGGCAAGCAATGACGCATCCCGTGACAGGAACCAGCTCCTTGCGGATGAACTCAAGAAAGAGGGCGTGGATTCCCGTTTCGCAAAAGTGGCGTCCTGTGCTTTCAACAAGCGCGTCACTGTGCTGACCTTCAAGAAAACAGCCGACGAACATAAAGCAGATCCTTTCGAGCTGACGGATGGTGACAAAGTCCTGGAACTGATGACCGGTGAATCGCTGGAAAAGGCTGCGGCACTCACAGCGGCCGATTTCGAGATCACCGTTACCGGCGCTCCTATGCAGAAGGCGGCATCCGCCGAGGCTCCTGCCCGTGCCTGCTTTGAGGACACTGTGGACTACGACCGGCTGGTCAAGCACGTCGAGAATGTCATGACCAAGAACGCGGCCGCCATCTACGAGGTTCTTCAGAAGCAGCGCGATGTCGAATCCGTCGCCGAGTCTCTGAAGCAGGAACTGGCCGATCACTTTATCAAGGATGCCAGTGCTTCCTATGCGTTCTCCAGTCTGATCAATCACTACGGCGACCGCTTCCAGAATGCCATCCAGGACAAGCTGCCTGAGCATACGGATTGGACAAAGACTGCGGCAGACGCAATTCTGTTCAATGATCCGGTCTTTGACAAGGCTGCCAAGATGATCGAGATGCACGAAGCCAATGAGAACCTGAAGGCGGTGCTCGACAAGTATGGCGAAGGTCTCACGGAGTTCTGCAAGTCGGCAGCCATGCTTGGAGATTTCATCCAGAAGGCAGAGTCCGGTTTCGTCAAGACAGCGGCACCCGGTATCGGTGACATCGTCATTGAAGGTGCAAAGGAACTTGCTCCGCTTCCACATGCTGCTGCCAGTTCCGCACTGGGTGCTGCAGATAATCTTATCAGCGGTGTTGGTAACACGGCTGGCAACGCTTTCTCCAATGCGTACGCTCTGTACCAGGCTGGTAACGCGGCACACATGGCTCCGAATGAAATTCTTGATGCGGACTTCCTTACGAAGGATCGCTACAGAGACCGTCTCCTGGGCTGGTCCGACATGACAGCAGATCCCCAGTTTGCCATGTATCCTGCAGAGCAGGTGTTCCTCGCCACACAGAAGGCGATGGACATGGACACCACGCTGGAACGTCCGGACAAGCGCGAAGTGCTTCGCTCTTATGTGGCACAGCTCCTGGCGCAGAACAATCGTATGTCCACGGCTGATATTGCGGCTCTTGCCCAGACTCTCCGTGGTCTGTCCTCTGCCGATGAACACGGTGCCCAGCAGCTTGCAGTCAAGTCTGTCAAGGGCATGGATGAGACCCGCGCTCCTGAGATGCCGAATCTCAAGCCGGTCATCGAAGGCAAGCGCGATATCAAGGGTGAGGAACGTGCGAATGCTGCCTATGATGCAATCGGCGGCATGCGTGAAGAGTTCGAGAAGAACGTGGACAAGGCCAAAGAGTCTGAATCCAAGCAGCGTGACAACGTGCAGAAAGCACAGGAATCCGCTCAGCGTGCAGAGTCCGACAAGGCGAAGAACCGTATCGCGGCACAGAACGCCCGCAACAAATTCCTCACTGATGTCGCCGGCCTCCAGATCGGTGGTTACAACAGAGCCACAGGTCAGATCACATACAGGACATCTGCTGGTGCTCGTATTGGACAGGACGTTGTTGACAACATCCTTTCCAATGCCGAAAAGGCCGGCCTCGTTCCTGCACTTCAGGCGTAAGGAGTCTGCCCTATGATGAAGAAAAGTTTCCTCCCTGAGTCCTTCAACTTCGATGTCCAGCCGGTAGAGATCATCGGCCTGGGCTCCAAAGGGCTTGACAAGACGGCGATGGTGAAACGCGCCAGCGCGTTCGATGATGTCATCGACAAACTGGAGAAGAAAGCCAACCGCACGTATCTGCATGTCATCACGACCGGTGCATATGAGCAGTACGGCCCGAACATGAACGGTGATGGCTGGAACGGTGAGTCCTTTGAACTCAAGTTCCCGCACCCGGAGAACATGTCGAAGAAAGCGATGGTTCTCGACGGCGGCCTGTCCAAGTATCACGATGATACATACATGAAGGACGGCGCTGTGTACCAGGAGCACCAGACTAAGACTGCCGGCGTGGATCCGTCCGGCGAAGTGGTCGCTGCCAGGTACAATCCGATGATGAAACGCGGCGAACTCATTATTGCCGTGGATACTGAGAAATGGGCGCCCAGGCTCCAGAAGAAAGCCAAGGGCGAGAACATCTATCTCAGCATCGGCGCATCTGTTCCTCACGACATTTGTACCATTTGCGGACGCCAGGCCAAGACAGCCAGTGAGCACTGCAGTCACTTCAAGATGCACCGTGGCGAAGTCTATGACTGCGGCGTTCGCTCCTGCGTGATGAACGACCGGCCGGATTTCTATGACATCTCTGGTGTGAATGTGCCGGCCGACAAGATCGCGTTCGTTCTACAGGAAGTCGGTCACGGCGATAAGCTGACCAAGACCAGCTCCTTGCACGACATCATGCAGCAAGCGACACAGACAGTCGGTGTCCGTCCTCCGATGGTGCTCACGAAGGCTGCCATGATCCTGGGCAAGCTGGCCCGCATGGAGAAGCAGATCGAGGGTATCGTCGAGGGCGACAAGAAGCCTGATAAGGACGCTTTTGAACACGAAGATGACGCAGAGAAAGATTTTGAACTTGAAGTTCAAAATTATCCTGCCGATGAGGTGATCGACGGTGCGAACCGCAAGGGCATCCTGCTGACTCCAGGCATGCTGTTCCGTTTGCTTGGCAAGGAATGCTCTGATCCGGATAACGCGCTGAAGGACTGTGACGACGAATCCTGTGGCGATCTGTCATGCATGATGCGTGAGCTGGAGGATGATGAGGATGTCAATGATGAGCTGCTGGACGGTTCTTTCGACCAGCATCCGCCTGTGGATCTGAACCTCGACAGCATTCTGGAGAAGTTCGTTCCGATGTTCGGGATGACGGACCCCGCTGTCAATACACGGGTTATCCACATCACAATCGTCGGCGCTCCGAAACACGGTACTGTAGACAAGAAGGCGTCTCTGAATAAGTTCGCACAGGAAGCCCTGCGCAGGACCTATGCCAGATACCTCATCAGTTTTGCTGCTCAGAACAACGACAGCACCTGCATGAACGCCCTCATGAAAATAGCTGGAATCGGGAAACGCGGCTGATTACTTGCCGTGTTTTCATTTGATAGAACACCAAACCCTGGATTACAACATAAAGGAATCCACTTATGAGCAATCAACTCCAGACCAAGGCGAACCGCGTTGCCGAACTGCTCGCGCAGTACGGTCTCAACAAGGAAGCCAAACAGACTATCACGCACACCAATCTCCTGGCTCAGAACAATCTCGGTCGCGAGATGACCAATGAGATCCACGAGAACGAAGAAGGCGTCCAGGCCGATACCGAAGCGGCGGAGAACAAACCCACCGCCAAGATCGACGCCATCCCGAACGCCCAGAACCTGAACACCTCTGCGGAGCAGGCCCTCGCCAACACCGGCAGCACAGTCGAGACCCAGGAATCCGACGGCTCCAGCGCCGAAATGCCTGCTGAACAGGCCAAGAGCGCTGCGGCCTTTGCCCAGGTCCTCAAGCAGATTCAGGACAAGAAGGCTGCTGCGAAGAAGGAAGAAGATTCCTTCATCACAGCTACTGAAGTGTTCGCCAAGTGGGCGTCTCTCGGACCGCGCTCCACGCAGGCTGACATCGACGCCGCGACTGCTTCTCTCCAGAAGCTCGCCTCTGTCAACCCGGCCTTCACCGCGACTCGTGACAACATCATCGCCATGAAGAAGTACGCGGAAGCGGAAGAACTCGCCGAAGCTGCTGACATCGCTCCCGAAGACGCCGCTGCGGCTCTCGACGCCGCTGTCGAAGCGAATCCGGAAATGGATGCCGAGATCCTCGACGAAGCCAACGGCGAAGCGGTTGCCGATCTGGCGGATGCTGAACAGGAAGTCGGCGAACTTACCGACGGCGCCCAGATGCTCGCTGACGGCGCTTCCCAGATCCTCGACGCCGATGTCACTCCCGACGACATCGCCGACGCTCTCGATACCGTCACCGAAATGGCTGACGAAATGGGCGTCGATCCCATCGAACTCATCCAGGCTGCTGCTGAAGAAATCCAGCAGGGCGAAGAGCCCACTGAAGAAGACATGGCGAACGCCGAAGAACTCGTTGCGTTTGCTGAAGAGCAGGGCATGACCCCGGATGAACTCATTCAGGAAATCGCAGCTTCCATCGAAGCTGATGAAATGGGCGGAGAAGAGCCCGAAGCCACGGAAGAACCGATTGAGAAGGCAGCTTCGCTGCAGAAACAGTCGCACAGTCCCCGTGTGGCCTACGTGCTCGAACAGCTCAAGAACGCTTGAGGAGACCCGCACATGGCAGAACAGGCAATGGAAAAGCTCGCATCTGAGCTGATTGAGCGCCTGGCCGCCGTGGAGACTGAGAACAAATCTCTGCGCAAGGCCAACGAAGATCTTCGCGCCCTGACGCAGCAGATGTCCACAGTCAAGCAGGCTTCCCAGGAAATCAAGCAGGTCGATGAGGACCTGCTTGACTCCACCTGCAAGAACCTCGTGAAGAGCGGCGCTCTCCGTGAGGACCAGGTGGAACAGGCGAAAGCGATCTTCAAGACAGACATGAATGCCGGCCTGACTGTCATTCAAAGTCTTCTTGACGAGCACGCTCAAGTAAAGACTGCTGCGGAACAGGCTTCCCTCGCGGGTGGCACTGTCGTCCACATCAGTCAGAACACACAGCGCAGCCCGGAAGATGAGTGCATCGACCGCATGCGCAAAACACTCGGCCTTCATTAAACCTACATAGGAGTTACAACAATGGCTGGCTTCACACGCACCAACTTCGATCAGCAGATCAACCACGCTGCTGTTCTGGCGCACGGAGCACACCCGAAGTATCGCGTCGAACACGACGGCGAACTCGATGCCTCCACGCCTGAGAAGAAACTCGCGAACTCCGCTATCAAGCAGGGTTCGGTGGTTCACCTGGATTCGACCACTGGCAAGTACAACATCGGCCTCGCCGCTGCTTCCAGCATCAACTTCCCGGTGCCCTTCATCTCCCTCAAGAACGCTTTCGATCCCGATGTGACCACCGGCGTCGAAGGTGACACCCAGACCGTCCAGATCTACGGTTCCACCAACACCTTCACTTTCCCGAACCCCCGTCGCTCCACGTTCAGCGCCGTCGGCGGCAAGATCACGGCCATTCCGTGCACCGCCGGCTACGAAATCGAAACGACCGAGTTTGTCGAAGGCACCTATGCGATCAACGACGCGCTCACCGCTGCCAGCTCCACTGACATCGGCAAGCTCAAAGTCGCGACCGCCGTGCCGTTCAAGGCGTCCGGTTCCGTGCCGATCCTCGGCTTCGTCTCCCGCGTTCCTTACACGAACGACGCTTATCTCCAGAAGCGCATCGGGTTCTGGACCAACTTCATCCCGGCTGTCGGGGCCTAATCCAAGGAGGACTTCACTATGGCTTGGGATCAAATCAAAGTTGCTTCCGTTTCTGAAGACATCCGCGCAAAGTTCGCCACCGGCGACAAGGACATGTGCAAGCAGGGCACACTCGCTGCCAACGACTACTTCCGCACAGAAATCCGCTCCAACGGCATCCGTCGTCAGATCACTCCGCCTGTCCAGGTCACGAAGGACATGTTCGACCCGTCCGAGACCTCCGACATTCCGATCATCTACGCCGAGGTCGCTCCTCGCTCGTCCGGCGCCTACATGGTCTCCTTCGAGACTGGCCCGAAGAACGAGAACATCTACGGCAACAAGATCCGCATCGAACTCAACCGCATCATGACCAAGAAGTACAGCATCGACAAGATCCGTCTCGATGCCTACAAGATGCCGCTGCTTGAGATCCTCGAAGACCTGCTCCTCAAAGACATCATGGATGTCGAGGACAACGTCACCATCGGTCTCGACAAGGACATCTGCGGTCCTCTGAACACGGTCAACCCCTGGATGGGCTGCCGTCGCTATGTCACCTGCGGTGGCATCAGCCGCGAAGCTCTCGTGCACCTCAAGAAGGGCATGCCTGTGGCTCCTGGTCATCTCATGACCAAGAAGTTCCTTATGAACGACCTCACCTACTTCGATCTCGGCGCTCTCGACCGTACCGAAGTCGGCGGCGACATGGCGCAGGAAATGTTCGTCAACGGCGTCACCACCTCCAAGATCCAGGGCATCGACACGGTCGTCACCATCAAGACCGACCTCATCCCGACCAAGGAAGTGTTCATCTACACCGATCCGATGTACTACGGCGGCTTCTACGTCTACAACGACGTCACGATGGTCGTCGATGAAGTCGATGACATCTGGATGACCTTCTTCGCCCATGAGTGCGTCGGCGCCTCCGTGGCCAACAGCCCCGGCGTTGCCCGTGCATCCCTCACCGGCACCCTCGTCGATTGGGAAGGCTAATCCCTCTCACCAGTCCGCGACTGATTCTGGCTCCCTCTTCACGGAGGGGGCCTTTTTCATTGTATAGTAAGGATGTACAACCATCCTAACTGAAAGGAATTTAATATGACACCAATCGCAACCATTATCCACAACCTTCTGAACAACAGCCGCATGGTGAACTGGACTGCCGAAAAGCAGACCTGGCTCGAAGCCAACGGCACAGCCGAAGTCCCATACGAAATCTGGTCTGCAGCCAACAAGGTGCAGCGCGAATCCATCAAGGCGGAAGTCACGAGCGGCTATGTCACACTGGAACTCCGCGTCATGAAACCCAATGGCTGCCAGGAAATCATCCCATTCAGCCCAGTCGGCGATCTCAGCGTCGCGCCTGTCCAGACCACCCAGATCGTGCAGGCGAAAGTCGAGGAAGCGCCCAAGAAGGACGAGGCGCAGGAGAAGAACTACAAGGTTCTCGGCAATCATGTGGTCGTCGCCAACAGCAAGGGCATGGACGAGCTCTCCGGCAAATTCGGCATGAAGTCCCAGATCGTTGACCAGCCCGGCGTCGTCGAAGTCGGTGAAGACATGAAGGACGTTGTCAAATGGAGCGACGGCATGATTGAGGAAAAAGGCGGTCGCGGCTTCAACAAGAAGGCTGAGGCTGAAGAGCAGGAAGAAGCTCCTGCAGAGGAACCAGCCGAAGAGACTGCCGAGGAATCTGCTGAAGAGCAGGAAGAGGAAAAGACCGAAGAGGCAGTCGAGAAGGAAGTCAACGAGTTGCTTTCCGCTAAGAAATATGAAGAGGCACTTGAAGTTTTGACTGATTGGTTCGGCAAGAATCAGGTCACGTTCAAGGCGGCCGCTCTGCGTTACACCAAAACCTTCGAGGCAGTCGTCAAGAAGTTCAAACTCAGCAAGAAGGACTGACAAATGGCATCTTCCCTTTTCTATGATCTGTACGGGCGCCTGCGCGGGGGACAGACGAGCAATCCTGTCGATGCGCCGATGCCGTATCAGATCAAATGCGTCACCAGCACGGAAGCCAGTACCGGCTACAAGACCGTGACGCGTTATACTCGTTTCAACGGAGACAACCAGCACAAGATCGGTATGTGGCGTGAGATCACAGTCTTCGACAACCAGGGCAACATCACGGACTTCAAGCATGAGTTCACTGTGGACCTCTGGGCAAATGTCGAGGAAGAGACTGTGCGCTGGGTCCCGATCAACGAGTGCTGGGATTTCCCGGTCCAGAAGGATTGAAGCACAGGAGCGTGACACATGGACACTGTGAAAACACCATACATCATACAGCAGGGCAGGGTTCTGGCTCGTAGACCTGAAAAGGACTATGAGACAACAGGCGCCAGTGAAGCCATCACGATTGCTTCTGTCAACGCGAATCTCACCTGCACACTCAATACAACCGCTCCATTTGTCGGCGTTGTAGACAGCAACGGTATTCTCTGGCAACTGCCCAATCGTTGTGTCCAGTATGGTGAGTCCAGTGTCACGCTCAATCTCTCTGAAATCTACGAAACCAAACGCATGATCTCCGTACCTGCTACGACAACAATCGCTCTGCAGGGCGGTGGATCCATGACATTCTCCCGCTACAAGGAATCCGATTCAGCCAGGGGCTTTGCCTGGAGAAACGGAACAGCCGCGATCTTCACAGATACGCTGGTTCCTGTAGCGGGTACCACTTTCTATACAGACCCACAGATGTCTGTCAGTGGCGGGACAACGACAGCCTATGCAGCGCCGACAGCATCTGCATATCCAGGCGGCTGGAAAGCATTGTTCAGTGTTGTGCCAAAGCAGATCGCCTATGAGGTCATCAAGACTGGAACCTATGGTGAGAACCGCTAAACATATAACAGAGGACACATCCTATAATGAACAATCTGACACTTGAAGAGATTGAAGCGCTGAGAGTAGCGCTTGCTCAGCCGCAGACATCCAATGCTGCAATCCTGATCTTTACAGGCATCATAGCCCTTTCAGGCTTCTTGTTTGTGATGTGGTGGATTCTCAGCATGAAACTGAAACCAGTTGAAAAGCTGGAAACACAGATGTCCGAATTGACCAGCACTGTGAACGAGATGAAGAGCAACATGTGGTCAGAGTCTTCGCTCAACAACCTCGTCCAGCTCAAGCTCTTCCAGTATATCCAGACGCATGAGCAGAACTGCCCCTGCCGTAAGGCTCTCACCAACAAGGCAACGGCTCCTGCTCCATCTATCAACCCCAGTGTCACAAGCAACAACATCCCGATTCCGTGAGGTCTGAACTATGGCCGACATCTGCTTGACTGAAAACATAGGCGGCCAGGGCGGTATTGCCGGCGGCGGTGGTAACGAGGGTCAGTCCTCCATCGTCAGCAACGGCATCGGCGCGAACTCCTACGGCTACCCGGTCCTGGAAACAGTGACCGGGGTTACGCATACCTTCACAGTCCAGCTGACGAAGGACTATACCGGCGCGATTCCGCTGGACATGACAGGCATCACCAAGGTCGTGTTCGAAGCACGGCCTACGATGAACTCGTCTGCACGGAAGATACAGAAAGAGTGTACTTTCGATGCAGACGGAAAGGTCACGCTGGAGCTCGGACCGGATGAGGTGAACCACAATAATGGCGTCTGGTACGGCGAGTTCAAGCTCTACGATGAGAACGATGTGTTGCGACACGACCACCGTGCCTACCTGTGTATCAGGAAGGGCATGGACGGCAGCAACGACAGCGACCCGAACACGATCACCGCGATGGACGTTCGTCTGGCTATCATGGATGTGTCCCCGGAAGCCAACGTCCTGCTCGATGACCTGGAGTTCTCCGATGTCCAGATCTACGCTGCCGTTCAGCGTTGCATTGACGAGTGGGAAGAGAAACCGCCAACGCTGCAGACGCACTTCAACTCCAAGAACTTCCCATTCCGCGAACATCTCATCAAGGGTGTCGTTGGCTATCTCATGCAGCAGATCGCCTATAAGTACACTCGCAACCGCATGCAGTATAATGCAGCTGGTCTTACTCTGGACACCAATGACAAGGGACCGCAGTATGCAGCCCTTGCACAGGCTGCCAGAGGCGAGTGGATCCACTTTGTCGATATGAAGAAAGCTGAACTGAACATGGGCGAGTGCTATGGCGTGATCGACATTCCGCAGTTCGGCGGGCTCACCACCTGGTGGTAACATGGCCGACAGCATCTTCACATCCTTTGTCTGTTCCATCCTGCCGAACAATCACAGGCAGCTGTCCTGGAACGTACTTGCGGGGCTGACTTTTCCTGAGAATTTTCAACTTGAAGTTCAAAATTCCAGAGCAGGAGGTCCCTGGGAAGTACTTGCCCCGGATGTGAAGGATGTCTGTATCTGGGAAGACCCCAGGCTGCGTAACTACAACAAGTACATGAACGAGCATTACAGGCTGCGTCTGTATGTACCAGGTGAGCAGGAAGGCGACGAGCCCCTGCAGGAGTACTTCTCGCCGATTGTTGCGGCCGGAACCACTGAGGCATGGCCGTTCAGCGCGGAAGCCAAGAACGTCGTGACACAGGTCGAGAAGCAGATCGAGATTTCCGGATGCACAGGTGTGCTGCTTAAAAAGAAGCACTGGGGTGTCCGTTGCCCAGACTGTACCGACTTCGACAACCAGAACACTGTGAATGAGCACTGCCCGCGTTGTCTGGGAACCGGCTACGATGGTGGGTATTACCAGGGCATCAGTCTGTCAGTTCTGAAGGATACTCCGCAGACTGGTGAAGAGCAGAGTTTCGATGCCATTGAAGGTCACGAGACAATCACCGGCAAGTGCGTAGCGTTCCCCTGGATTCGCTACGGAGATGTCTGGGTCGAGGATGGCACGAACAAGCGCTTCTTTGTCCACAAGGTTACACCGGCATCCGTATACAAGCAGACTGTGCTGGTATATGCTTTCCAGATGCGCCGTATAGAGTACACCGACATCATGTATGAGGTTCCTGCAGACGAGAAGGTCGAGATAAAAGACCTGTATCAGTCTGCGCAGGTCGCATATACACCGGAACTCGAAAAGACGCTGGAAGATCAGGCGATGTCTGACTGGCAGAAAGCATTGGAGGAACAGCTGTGAGCACCATCACGACAGACTACACAAAAGACGGCAACGAAGACACCATGCAGCGTGGCGGTCTGTCTGCGTATAGGCTCATGCACTGGCTCTGCAATATTCTGCAGAACTTCTTTGCAGACCCGATCAATATCAAAGACGAACGTCTGAAGAACCTGCTCTGGCGTCAGGACAAAAAGGATGAGACCAAGCTGTTCGCCAAATTCGACATTGGTACAGCCTATGCACAGAACACGACTAAGGCGAACACAACGCCAATGATCGTGGTTTTTGTTGGAGATACGACACATGACAACAGTAGTGTGAACCGGGCCGGCGGCGGAGCGATTGCGCTGAATGGTGCCCGCCCGATGTATCAGGGCCGTTGTACCAAGCTCATCCCTCTGAACATCAGCATCACGACAGAAAGCTATGATGGTACGTTGTTGCTGGCTGGGCTTATTGAGGATTTTCTCACAGTCAATGAACTGCAGCTTTTGGAAGACTGTCGGATGATAAACAGCTTCAAAGTCATCAGCGTGACAGCTCCGAAGAAAACAGATGACCAGAACGCCGCCAAGGAAACCTACCAGTCGTTCATCCAGATACAGACAGCAGGTTGCATTTCCTGGACCACTGACACGCAGGGTCCGGTGTTCCGTGGTATTCGTTCCAGCGTAGGAATTTCACAATGATTAACGTTTTTCTTCTTATAAGAACCACAATCACAGCCGAAGAAGAGCTGACACTTCGGTTGTTAAACAATGTCAGCGGATCGGATATATCCTATGGCTATTAAAAACTTCAATTTCCCTGGCGTTACACTCACGCAGGAGTTCGTGGCTTCCAACGTCGGAAACCAGACCGTCCTGAGTGTGGCGTGCATCGGCCGGCCTTATTATCTGCACAGGGCAGATGTCGCATCCGAGGCCGCTGTCACCTCTGTCACCATCAGTACGGCTGGTTCTGCTTCGACCAACTACGCACTGCCTGGTGTTGTCACTGAAGTCCCTGTGGACGGCGGCACTCCGTTCGTTCCGGCTATCGACACTGAATATCGCAAGATCTTCGTGCAGGACGGCCTGTTCGCACATGCGGCGATCTCCAGTCTGTCTCAGGCTGTCGCGGCCAGCGCCAGTACTGCGACGGTGGACTGCAAAAAGAACGTGAAGAGCGGCCTTGGTCAGACTGCTGATACAGTGTTCGGTTCCCGTGAGGCGCAGCTGGGTGACAGCGTCACGATCACCGGCACGTCCATCAGCGGTATCGCAAAAGTGCGCAGCATTTCGAAGTCTGCCACGACCGGCGGCTACGGTACGGTCGAACTGGATCTCACCGGCGCGACAATCGGTGCTTCAGGCGGCACGATCACAGCCCTCAACTTCCTGGTGGAAGCTGACACCTACCTGGTCGATTCTTCGGGCGATACCTCGGTCAACATCTCTGGAACTACTACTTTCAACGTGAAGGCCGGTGCTGGTGCTCGTGTTGTGGACAACCAGTTCGGTCTGCTCCAGGCTGGTACCTACACAATGGCTGTTGAGTACAGACAGCCGAACGGTCTGTTCAAGGGCAAGCTCGGTCAGGTTTACAACGCTGACGCCGTGGATGAAATCCTTGGCGGCGCCTGTCTCGCGAACCCGCTGGCTCTGGCTGTCAAGCTGGCTTGCCTTGCGGCTCCCGACACGCTGGTGTATTTCACCACGCCGACTACGACCAAGGACACTGTCGATGGTTTCCGTGAGGCTCTTGACTTCCTCAGCAAGTACGAAGAGATCTACAGCATTGTTCCCATCATTACGGACCTTGACGCGGGTGTCACCTACAACGCCATCATCGCGGCGCTGCTCAATGATGTCATCACAGTGTCCGAAGACGAGGAAAGCAAGATCAGACGTGCGCTCTGGTACGGCATCGGAAATGTCTGGGACAATACGATGGACACGAACCAGAAGAAGATCAACGCGGTCATCGCATCTCGTCAAGAGATTCCGAACTCCTACAAGGCGCAGGCAGTCTGGGCTGATAGCGCAGCTTACAACGGCGAAACGATTCCGAACAGCATCCTGGCTGCGGCTCCCGCCGGTATGCGCTCCTATCAGCCGTGCCACCGCCCGCTGTCCAACATGCCATACAGCTTCCTCACTGCGAAGGAGCCGAACGGCTTCACGAAGAGCCAGCTGAAACAGCTCGGTTCTGAAGGTATCTGGATCATCGCCAACAACTCCGACGAGATTCCGATCAACATGAAGCAGGTCACAACGGCCGTCGCCAACGACCTGAACCAGGACGAGGAATCCATCGTCGCCAACGTTGACGAGATCTGCCTGAGCCTCTGCCACATCGGTGAAGACAGCGTCGGCTGCTCCAACATCAACGACACCATGATCCTGGCTCTGTCGGATGACATCTCCATCCTGATGGACAGCAAGACCATCAACCAGACCGGCAGTGCCTACATCGGTGCTCAGCTGCTCTCCTGGTCGCTGGACAACATCTATCAGGATCCGATTCACAAGGACCGCATCTATGCAGTCATCTCCTGTGAACCGCCGAAGCCCTTCAACGAGTTCAAGATTACCCTTCGGGTTATTTAAGGAGGACTGAACCATGTCTGACAAGATTTCTATTTTCAATTCGCCCAATACAACGACCGAGACCTGGACACTCCAGGGCGCGGTTGTCCTGTGGGGCACACATAACAGCGCAACCTCTGCGATCCCGATGCTCATGAATCAGGTCCAGTTCAGCTACGCTGTTCCCACCACGACTTTCACACCGCTGAACGCGAATGCAAAGGGCGGCGTTTCCCGTGTCATCATCAAGGGCACGCCGGAAGGCACGCTCACTGTGCAGTCCATCATCAGCCCGGATGTCACGGACCTCAAGAACTTCTTCAAGAACGTCACGAAGCCGTGCAAGCTGGCGAACGACCAGATCCTGCTCACCATTCGCCCGTTCGGCACACTGGAATGTACCAACACCAGTGTCAATGTCGCACGCAAGCTCACATTCTACCTGCATGATCTCGATATGCGGCAGATGGACTTCAACATCAGCCAGCAGAACAACATCGCTATCGTGCAGATGCCTCTCCAGTTCAACTTCACGAACCTTGAGATGGAATAAGCGCGAGCAATCACGTTGGCATACGTATCCCGCCTGTAGAGTAATCCGCAGGCGGGACTTTTTGTAAGGAGGCATCATGCGCTCAGACGGCGAACTCATTCTCGGTACAATCATTGTGTCAGCTCCGGAATACGGGCTGGCAATCGTCTGCACATCCGGCGGTACCCGTGTTGTGAAGGAGAAACTGCTGGCCTTCCTGCCATATAGCGATGCACGATGTGGTGCTCTGCTGCAGCAGCACATTCAGGACGGCAGCACAGTCATCTGCATGCGCAGCATCCAGTACCCGTACATGGCATACATCCTGACCGCTGTGAATGACGTCGGCTCTGATATGACAGACACACAGGCCGGCCGTGTGTTCTACAACACGAACGGGTTTACCACGGCGGACACCAATGTGTTCGATGCTGTGATCGACTCCATGAAGAACTCCTTCGGTTCCCGCTTCAAGAACCATTCAAACAGCACGGACATGGATGTGCTGCCCGGTGATGTGGATATCGTGAATAACGGTGGGCCGGCCGGCATCCACGTCGGCAAATACCTGACCCAGATAAAGGGCTCTCCCCTGGCGTTCATCGACGTCGCCGCACTCTCCGACCAGATCAGACTGGTGGCCTCCAAGGTATCCACGCATACGCCAACCACGTTCCAGCAGACCAGCGATGAAGTCTCCGTGGACGACATGGCGGTCGATGCCGCAGAAGCGTTTGGTCTGGAGTCCGGATTTGGTGTTCTCAAGCAGGAGTATCAGGTCGAGAACAAAACAGTTCCGCTGTTCCGTATGCAGCACGTTCGCGGTCCTGCAGTGGACGGCGAGGAGCACACGATCAGCAACTTCCCTGAAGGCGAACAGATTCACACAGACCGCACAGAGCCGAACGTTCTGTCCAGGACACGGGAATCGCTGTCCGGCGAACTTTGCGATGCGTCCACGCTGTGCTACAGCAGTGTGAAGTCTCCGGCCATCGTGTCAATTCTGCAGTACGGCTATTTCCTGGTGAACAAGGATAAGGACGAGAAGGCTGCGAAAATCCTGGAGCTCCTGTCCCAATACCAGTACGAAGAACCGGAGGAAGAGGAGAAGGAAGTTCCGAAGCACACACTGAACCAGGAGATCATGGATGCGGCTATCAATGGCATCGTTGACAAGCTCCTGTCCGGTGACTACATCGAGACACTGAAACAGCGTCTCGCTGCGGCCGGCCTGTATGTCGCAGAGAACCCGCTTTCCCTGCGCTTTGACAAGCACACGAAGACAGGCCCGACCACGAAGCCGTATTACGACCTGCCAAAGTCCTTGCAACTCACAGACCCAGTTACTGGCAAGATTCATACATACTACGACTCCACGTCCTTCATTACCCAGCAGCCGGATGGTTCTATTTTGCTCTGCGATGGCTATGGCAGTGAGATTCGTATGTCACAGGGCAACATCATTATCAGCCCTGCGCTGGATGTTATCTTGCGTCCAGGCCGCGATATGAGCGCGATGGTGTCCAGACACCTGTCTCTGAACGCACAGGAATACGTCACAGTCAACAGCACCAGGAACATCTACATCAGAGCCACTGGAAACATGCAGCTGGCTGCAGCGACGTCTGTGGACAAAGACGGAAAGCCAAACGGCAAAGGAAAACTCACGCTTGAGTGCAACGACACGTCCAACTCGGAGAAGACCGGTATCATCATCAAGAGCCTCGGTAATGCTTCCTTCACAGGACACAATCTGTACATAGGTATCAACAAGGGCAACAGTGAAGCAAAGGGTCGTGTTGAGAAGACAGATAACCCTGGTACAATCATACTGGATTCCGGTGAAGGCGGCGCGATTATCGAGCGCAGTTCACGACATCTGTCTGATACTCAGATGTTCACTGTCGTGACCTCCGGCGAAGTCAACACAGCGTTCACAGTTGGTGGCAACATCATCGGTCTCTACGCACAGCAGGTGGTTGCGCCTGTGGACCTCAATATGTCAGTCCTGGACGGGGCACAGAAGGTCACTGTGGTCCGTAACGGCGAGCTCCGTGTGCTGACAATCAGCACGTCCTCTACACCTGACCTTGTCATCAAGGGCAACATCGCAGCGTCTGGTCATGTCAAGATCGGTGGCAACATGCTGGTACTGCAGTCTGTGATTTCCAGAGGCAGCTACTATGTGAACAGCAGCCAGATCGTGGACAAGAAAGAGACGTTCGAGTCGATGGACATGCCGAGTACGAAGACGAATCCCAATCTGGAGAACAGCACCGGCTCATCCGCTATGTACAGCCTGCGCACCACCCTGTATCAGGATGCGTATGTTGGCGGCAACAGCTTCCTGTTCCCGACCTATTACGGCTTCGGCAAAGACATCGTCATTCCCGGTATGGTCTGGCAGGAAGCCACAAGAGCCATCGTGAAGGACGTCTCCACAGTTGCCTGGAAAGAAGTACCGGTCATCAGTCTGGATGGCAAGAAAACGACAGCATGTTACCCAGGATGGAACGCCTGGGAATCTGGTCATATCACCAAGTCCGGTTACGAGCAGGACGATCTGCAGACCGGCTACATAACCAATACAGAAAAGGATTGATACCATGCCCGACGAAGAGAAGAAATACATTTGTCCATGCTGCGGCCAGGAAACGCCAAGTCAGCCTGTCAAGGTAGATGGCAAGGTCGTGGATGACTATCTGGCCAGCATCATGACCGGTGAACCGTTCAATCACACCTTCCCGCTCTACGACGGCAAGCTGAAGATCACAATTAAGGCGGCATCGCGTGAAGAAGGGCTGAAATTGTATGATTTCGTGCTACTGGTTGAGCCGTTCGCGGCCGACTCTTCACAGCTCCGTGACCTGATCGGAATCGTGAACTCCTACTGCATGGTCAGCAAGATCATCGTGAAGCACGACAAGGAAGAGAGCGTCTACATGCCGTCCAAGTATGTCATCGAGGAGTGCTACAAGCTCGTAGAGACCTATGGGAAGGCTGACATGCGTGATGACGAGAACAAGACCAAGTTCCTGCAGGACGTGCAGGCAGCCTACACCAGGCTGTCCAGCCATGATGTTCTGTCATCCACGCCGCCGGCGATCATGAACAGGGTCATCAACGAGTTCAAGAAGTTGGAGACGACTCTTCTGGAGGCTGGGTTCGACGAAAATTTTTGGCAGGGTATCGCGCTTGCCTGATGCTCTGCCTGCCGGAGTTCGATACCTACCACACGCTTGAACAGTACGCCAGAGACCCTGAGAACAGTCGCACCAACCTGGCGCTGCGTGTCCTGAAGCGCCGCGCCACGCTGCAGCTGCAGTGGCGCATCGTGTGCTGCCGTCTGGCGAGTCCGAGAAATATCGACAAGTTGGAGGATATCCAATATGGACGCTCCGAAGCACAGACTGAAGATAAGAAGCCTGCACCTAAACTATTCGATCCGAACAACATGACGAACGAGCAGATTATGGATGTCTATCAGCAGGCTGTAGCCTCAGTTGGGTGGACCATTGACCCGGAGGCTTTAGCAAAGGCTCAACAGCAAGGCGGATAACACATGGGACCCTCGAATACAACTCTTAATTCGCTGTTACAAATGCTTCCAGCCCAGGCACTTGGACTGGATGCAAACTCACCTGTGGGGCAGCAGGCCAGCCAGATGCTGGTCCAGATGCTGAAGAACTACATCATCGAGCCCATGACAGGTATCAGTTCCACGGATCCTCTGTGGAATGCTACGCTGTACAGCAACATGACGAACTTCGGCATTACGATGCAGAACATGAATACCGCTGCCAATGTGCAGGGTATGAGCAACATGCTGCAGATGCAGGCATCAGCGCGTTACCAGTTCTTTGAGGGTCTGAACAGAACAGCTTTCTCCAGGGATGCTTTTGATAAGATGTCTTTGGAGCAGCGCGGTGGCTGGACCAACTACGATGCGTTCATAGAGCACAAGACTCAGGGCATGATGGACAACAAGCTGATGTCCATGCTCATGATGAACGGTATCTGGGACCCGACCGGCAAAATGATGGCTTCCTACAACTTGAAGGAGGCTTCTTCGAACATCGCACGTACCTCCATGTGGCGTGGCGAGAAGAACTGGGCGGATAAGGCTGATGCCGTCGGCCAGATGTTCCTGAACGATAAGTACGAGCTGGACTACAACAAGCTCGATTACGGCGGTATGTCTCTGAATGAGACCACGGCTCTGGTTGCGGCGCTGACTGAGAACCTGAACTTTGCACCAGGCGGTGGACCGGACGGTATCAAACAGGCCACAGAGAAGCTACGCGAACGTGTCAAGGATATGACAAACGCGATGGCGCCTCTGAAGGACCTGTTCGGTGACGACGTCCCGAAGATGATCCGGTTCCTGGAGGATCTGTCCGGCCGTGATCTGCGGCAACTTGACAGCAGTACGGTGGCAAAGCTGTCCAGGAACACAATGAACGACATCATGACTGGTGCTTACACAGCGGCTCAGATACAGGACATGACAACAAAGCTGGAGGCAGGTATGTCACAGATGAATGTCCCGTATCAGATCGCCGGTGGTGCTGGTGCGTTGGCTGGTCAGATTCTGGCGGCTACCAACTACGGCTTTACACCGTCCATGATGACGAAGAGCCAGTATGAGCGTGCTGTCACAGATAGATCTGTGCGCCAGGCTGCATCTCCGTACGCCAACAATATGAACCTTGCCTATGCTGTCTGGCAGAGTAGACAGGGTACCAATGATTCTTCTACGGAAGAGTTCACACGGCAGTACGAGGCTCTGATTGCCGGCGGCATGACTGCTGAACGCGCTATGCTGGAGATGTCCGGTTCAACCTCGATACACCAGATGGCACAGCGCGGTTATGCTCTGTCCGGTTACAACACAGCAGTCACAGCAGGTCTTGGCGCACGTGCCGCCGGTGCTCGTAGCGTGGAAAGCAGACTGCGTGCCTTCAGACGCGGTCGCAATGGTGCAGAACGTGCTGGTGTCGATGAGATCCTGGACTGGATGCGGAACAACCAAGACGAGACTCTCGAAGACTTCGTTCGTCGTATCAATGAGCGGGATGCTGATGACGGCACTCGCATGGCGCTTACAAGAATCCAGCAGGAAGGCCGCTATGAGGCACTGCGTACAGATTTCTTCAAGTTTGGTGAGCAGCGTGATGTCGATGTCAAACGCAGAAACGCGGAGCGTGTTCGTCAGCGTTCAGAGTTCCGTGAGAAACTTTTCGGTGCGGCTATGGATCATCCGTCCGATGCCGGTGAACTTCTGGTTCGTATGCTCACAGGTGGTGCGAACCAGGGCTTTGATACAGAAGAGCTCAAGCAGCGCTTCCAGGGTATACCGGATATTGAAGACTGGATGGAAAAAGCCGGCCTCACTGAGCAGGATCTGTCCAATATAAAGGCTGTTTCTGAAGCCACTATGGCAGGCGAAACATCTAAAATGACCGACGTCGAGCGCAATAAAAAGAACATCGACGTGATGAAGAAATATATCGAGGACTTCGATACTGATCCACGTCGTAAAGAATACCTGCAGCGCTTTGTGGATGCCTACAAGGAAACAGGCTCAGCTGAAGATGCGCAGATTCTGAGAACAGCAAATAGCATGACTACGGATGCTCTTGCCGAGTTCTTCAGCAAGGACAATAAAAACGAGACACTGAGCGGTGTCATTCGTGGTGCTTTGGTGAATTTCAACAATAAAAATGAAAAAGCCACAAGCATGTATAACACGATAAAGAACGCTGTTGGTGAAGACGGTCGCATTGATCGGTCAAAGCTGAAAGGTGTTACTGCGCCAGAAGCAATGGAAGCAATCTGGAGTGACTACAAAGAGCACCAGAAAGATGCTGACTACAGTGAGCAGTTCCAGGCACATCTGAAGGACTTCCTTGATAAGGGACCGAAGACAGGGTCTGCTGATGAATTTATAAATGACGCCATACGAGAAGTCCGCATTTATCAGATGCTGGATGCTAAAGATGACTCGAAAGAGTCACAGACTATAAAGCATGCAAAGAGCTTGCTTAGTAATATCTTGGGCGATGAAAAGTCTGCCAATGATCTCGTACGCCAGTATAGCACAGATGTCGTTATAGGCGGCATGTCCGAAGAAAAGTGGAAAGAAAACGCCATAAAGACTGGCGGTGCAAAGGTTGCTGAAAACTGGGAACGCATCCAGGAACAACTTGGTGTAGTCGCGAAAACAGTTGCCGGCGCACCGGATGTAGTGCAGCCTGAGAAGAAGTCACTGGAAGACATCATGGCCGAGCTCGCAAATCCAGACGGTGTTCTTGGAAAGCTGTCAACAGCCGTTGACAATCTTCTCGGATTCCTGAATGGTCAGGGTGCCGGCAAAGGTAACGAAAATGGACACCTTAAACAAGCTGGTGAAACAGAAAAGAAAGGCGGTGGCTGATGAGTGATCGCATCCAGATATTCCCTGAAGCAGGTGGTATCTCCTTCGCAGACGTGAAGGACTCGAACACCGCCTATGTGACTGTTACACCGGTGCTTGTGAAGAGCTCCAGCAAGTCAATCAAGACACGGGCTACAGGTAGTAGCGGGAACAAAAAGAACGCGTCTGCACTATTCGCGCACATGCCGATCACAGGTATTGTCATAAACCAGGGCGTTGATATGTCCATATCAAAAACACTCAACTCGGACTTCCTGGTGTCGGAGTTTGGCGATCACCCTGTTCAGATTACTCTGGCCGGTATTGACTTCTACGGGACCTGCGAGGGAAGCAATCAGGAACAACACAAGCAGATCATGGACTTCTACGAGCAGAACAAGCTGAGTGCCAACATTAACAACCGCATTGACATCAGCATTACGCCTGCATCCTCTCCGAACAGCGGCGCGTTCCGCTGCATCCTGATGAAGATGAGAACGACGGCTCCGGCTATGGAAGGCCAGGGGCTTACTCCTGCATACAGATACGAAATGAACCTGATAGGAGTCAGACGGACAAAATGATTGAGATCAACAAGCTCTACGGTGTCCTTCTCGGTACCACTGCTGTGCCTGCGGCCTACGAGTGGTACAAGAAGAAATTCACAGTTTGCACGACGAACGACAAGATCAATAACATTCTGGCTATTCTGTGCCTCACTGTACCGGAAGCCAGACGTGCTGTGTTCGCCTGTATTATCTGCAACGCTGTGCTCCATACGGTCTTCGGCAAGGAGATTGAGAAACTCGATCCGGTGAACACCTATGTTCCTGTAAAGCGTCCGACCGAAGACAACGATGACCAGGACTTCTGTCTGTTCCAAATGATAGGCAATGCCCAGACATACCAGGCACTCAAACAGTACCTGGATGACGACATCAAGGAGAAGCTGGTGGCTCCGACCTTTGTTGATTACATCGCAGCCGGCTGTCTTCAGATCTTGAGAGAGCTTGCGAAATGAGTGGGAATCTTGCAGCACACTCCGTCGGCGTTCTGCTGATGGGTGTTCATAACCTGTACAATGAAGACGGCGACGACAAGGTGTCGCTGTACTGCTGCACACATCTCGAATATAGCCTGGGCATCAACGAATTGCCGACGATTACGGCTACAATCGGTATAGGCTCACCTATCTCCGGAAAAGAGGCCACACTGAACAATACGAATGGCTCCATCAGCGACCTGCTCAGTGCTGGCATGCAACGTCGTGCTACGGCTTCCAAGTTCCTGCGCTGTTCCTTCTACGAGGCTGACAACGATGGTACCTGGAAGGCTGCGATCTTCCGTGGACATATCATCAGTATTTCCGAGGTCATCAAGACAGCCAGCGGTCATTTGAAGGCTCTACGTGTCATGTGCATGGGCATTGGCGCTATGCTGCATATATCGCCGCTTGCCGGTTACAGAAGGACGAACAGTTCTATCCTGGTGGAAGGCGCGAGCGGCAGCATGGAAGCACCCACAGCTGGTTCTATGAATACCAGTGTTGTTGAACCGTACACGGCACTACAGAACACGACGGAAGACGAGCTGTGTGATGTCTATGCAGACAGTCTGCTGTCTTGCGATATTCTGACAAAGGCTGCTTTGCTGGCCAATGTGATCGCTGCTATGGGTGAAGTAACGAACGGCGAGGGTGCTGATTTTGTTGAAGTACCTGATGACGAATTACTTGGAATCAAGAAATGTATCTTCTGCGACTATTATCTGGACAAGACCGAGATGCACGCTGATGCAGAGGTCGGTTTTGATACGTATCTTGGCCGACAGCTGATAACCACGCTGCAACAGTCGTCCGTGCTGGATTCTCTGGTTACTACACTTACAGGCATGGATGTCATGATGAACCTGGTTCCGCACTTTGTGTTTGGCGGACACGCTGACGACTTCCGCATGGAACTGCGGCCGATAGATGCCTGGAATGCGGTTGACATTATCACGATTCCGAACAAGAACGTTGTAGAGTGTAACACCAGCATGAATTACATGGCGCACCTGAACGATCCGGACGTGCTTGTCGTGGACTACTCATCTGGTGCCGGTTCTGCTGACGGAAGCAAGACCAGCGGTGAAGCCACAGGCTGTTTCGGTGTGTACTCAACCAACAAAGATATCCGCCGCTGGGCAAAGTACAGATATACAGGCAGTAAAGAACTGGAAGCAGCTGCGAATAAGATCGAAGGTCTGTCTCCGAAAGTGCGCTATGCAAATGCGCCTGTCTGGCTGGACTTTGCCATGCTGAACCAGCTGCAGGGCAGTACAACGGTCAAGATGCCGAAGTTCACTCCGCAGAACGACAATGAGGCAAAAGGCGGCGATAAGACTGCACAGGAAAACGACGAGATCCGTGCAGGTATTATCGCAGATCAGATTGCGAAAGCTATGTATCTGTATCTGCATGGTGCATCTGATGTCGCGTCATTCCAGTTGACTACAGATGTTCGCTTTGGGCTGAACAACTCGATTGGCTGTTTGGAGAACCACATAGGAAAGACCATTGACATCTTCGGTTACAGAGGAATCCTGAAGCAGATTCGATATGTCTATGCCTCTGGGCAATCAACGAACAACTCCTACATGATAACGCTCGACAGAGTTCGCAAGCGCAACACCAAAGAGCCGAAGATCACATGCCCGCTGTATCGAAAAGGCGAACACAATGACTATCTTACGGGGAACAACGAGTTATGGGCAGATACGGCAAAGCAGCGCGAAGCATTCAAGAAGCAAACAGCTGCCCAGGATGATGAACTCGCAGCCTTTGAAGAACTCTACAACGAGATTGGTGTATCGGATAGTCAGACTGATGTCAAAGATGAGCTCATTTCCACAGCCAAAACAGTTGTAAAGACTGTGAAAGCACTTGCCGAATCTTCTGGTATCGTGAAAGGTATTGTGAACATAGCGCAGGCCGTTGCTGATCATGTACGTTCGGAGTAAGACGGTACAGGTAATAAGAGGTGACACATGGAAAACGTTTTCGATAAAATCAACAAGACGATGCCGAAGGCGACCGCCGAGGAACTGGAACAGCTGGATGAGGACATCACTGTAGCTCCCATTGAGCAGTTCAAGTCCAAGACGCTCAAGAACCTTGTACTGGACTGGCAAAAAGACCAGAACCCTGAAAAGACGTCGTTTATGCTGAAGAAGCTGAAACCGACCATCAACTCCGCCCTGACCAGTTTTGCACCAGGCATGGAGAAATCCCTGTACATCAAGGCTACCAAGCTGGCACTCGATGCGGCTCGTACATACGATCCGTCCTACGGTACGGATCCCAGTACCCATGTGTTCCACACTCTGAAGCGCCTGTATCGGTTCGGCGCCAAGCGCAATAACATCATGCCAGTCTCGGAGCGCAGCTATGCCGAGTCACGTTATGTCAAGGAATTGGCAGCCGAATTTGAAGACGCCAAGGGTCGTGAGCCATCCGCGATGGAACTGGCAGACCGTTCCGGTTTCTCGCTGAAGAAGATCAACAAGATTCTCAGCCAGAACAAAATCAGGAACGACAGCTCGACCATCAACCCGGAGACGCATCAGTCCTATGTCGGCATGTCTGACCTGGATGACGACGATTACTTCGAGTATGTCTACGCCAGTGTTGGCCCTATTGACCAGAAGATCATGGAGTGGTCCTCCGGCAAGCACGGCCGGCCGCTTCTGTCCAATACGGCAATCGCCCAGAAACTCCATGTCACGCCGGCTGCTGTATCTCAGCGCCGCGCAAAGATCATGGGCATGATGTCTGATGTCAGGAGCATGTTATGAAGCATTCCCAGGACGTACTGCTCAAGTCTATGCAGGCCGAGAAAGCCTCTCTGGATTCTGCGCTGTCTGCCTTCTCGATGAACTACAAGAAGGAGGCTGCACCTGTAATACCGACCAGGAGCCAGTCCAACGACAAGTATGCCACGGAGCTTGAGAGTAAGGGCAAGAAGACGCTCTACACGATGGTGCAGACCACGACGGCTGTCAGACAGGTTCACGAAGCATCCCGTGCCCAGCGCGATGCCGAGATTATCAATGCCGGCCATAAAAAGCTGATGTTTTCATGCATCAAGGCCGCCGCGAATCGCAGTGAGAAGCTGGAACGTGCGATGCAGGCCATCAAGGAGACACCTCAATGAAAGATCTCCAGATCATACCGGCTGAAGAAGGTCGCGTTGAGTTCTATCCGAGAACGGCATCCGAAGACACAGGGCTGATGCTCCTGCAACGACTCTATGTCATGCTGTTCAGTGACCAGTCAGAAGGCTACAGGACAGGCGACGGCGGGTACACTTTGTGGAACTTCCTGGAGGGCGGCAACATCCCTCCGAAACAGATATTCGATGCGATCCTGGCTACCAGCTGTGCATCTGCTGTAAACATGCTGGATGACGAGGACAGGGAACTGATCGAATCGTTCTCAGGCGAGGGATTCAACGACGGCTCGGCGATACTTACGCTGGTGCTGGAAGATGGAACAACAGTGAAAGGAAAGCTGAACAATGGCTGATTACATAGAACCCACACAGCGTTCATTCGACAACGCCGAGAGTATGGCGGCTGATGTTCTGTCGCAGTCGTCCCCGAACCTGATCACCAAGATAGGCTCCGTCATCAGAGAGCTGGTCATCCGGCCGTCGGCATATCTGATGGCCTGGTCCACCGACAATTTCCTGAACATGCTGGCTACATCCAGTGTGATGTACCTGAAGACGTCCCAGGAAACGGACAACCCGATTGCAGACATGGTGGCATCCAACTACTTCGTGACCAGACTGCAGGGAACCAGCGCACGCGGTATCCTAACACTGACCCTGTCCCAGCCTGTGCTGCGCATCTCCCGTGGCTCGCAATTCACAGTCGGCGGTGCCACCATGATTACGCCGGAGCAGTACCTGATAACAAACGGTGACACGTCCGGCACGCCATCTGACTTCGTCTACATCAAGTCCATTGAATACAAGACTGCAGCCGGCGACTACTGGATTGCGAACCTGCCTGTCGTGAGCGCGGCTCCCGGCAAGCTGGAGATCCCGGTTGGCAGCGATGTCACAATCGACTTCAGCACCAGTATCATCATCCAGGCGGAACTGACCAGTCCTGTCACCGGCGGCTCCGATGTGGAGACGGACGCGGAACTCATGGCGCGTGCTGAGTACAACACGGCGGCGTCCGGTATTGGTTCCTACTACGGTCTGCAGAAGAAGTTCGCCAAGGCTCCTGTGGCTGTTCTCGGATTGTCAGCTGTTGCCGGCGAGGATGCTCCGCTGTTCCGGTCACGGTACAACAACGTGAACATCAATCCAGGCGGCATCGTGGACTGCTATGTGAAGACCGCCAAACAGTCTACCACAGACAGCTTCCAGGTCGAGTGCAGTATCGTGAACGGCAAGTACGTTGGCACGCTGCCCTATCTGAGCATCCTGGCTGTGAACTCCGTCATCGTGAATGGTTCGACGATACCGTTCACCGTCAGTTTCGAGTCCAGTGATCCGAATGTTCCTGCAGCCGGTGCCAGACTGTCCACGAAGCAGGTCACGAAGATCTCATTCGCGCCTGGTTCCATGACAGGAACGCAGACGGCAACCGTGTTCTGCACCTACATTCCGGGCATTGAGGCTCTGCAGAAGTACATCGACGATGATGCCGAGCACTTTATTGGACAGGACACGATGGTAAAGGCTGCAGTTCCAGTTGAAGTCACAGTGAGCTGCGGGTATTCTTCTGGTACCATGCTGGAAGATGACCAGGTTGCCATCCTGAAGCAGACTATCACAGACTACATCAACAGCATCCCAGTTGGGACCAGGAACATCAACTTCTCAGATCTGCGCACTGTTTGTGCCACGGCTGTTCCTGCCGCTGATCTGCGCCTGCCCTGTGTCATGACAGGTAAGGCTTACACGAAGAGCGGCTATGTGGACACCTTCTACAACAACACCGGCATCTTCGACATCAGCGACCCGGCCAATGACGATTTCTGGGATTTCCAGTGCTGCTTCTTCAGCATCACGGTTGAGAACGTCAGAGTGGAGGCCGTATGAACTGGGTGAGAAAAATCAGGTCGCTTCTTGGTGCTTTCTGGTACCGGATCTTCGACGATCAAGATTTTGTACTTGGAGTTGAATTTTTACTCAGCGAGTTCTACAAGTACACTGGATACCGGTTCGACAACTGGCTCTACGGCCTGTTTCCGATGAGTCAGACGGTGTATCCAAAGGATATGCCGTTTGTCGTCTATCTGGATGCAAGTTCTTTGCACAGAGAGTGGTACACATGGGAGCAGTTTGTGAACAATGTCAAACTTAGTCCTGTGTATAACAGCAGCGGTGTGGTGGATCACTGGGAAATCGGTAAACCCACAGACGAGGAGTATGTCACACTGCACAGCAACAACCGTGGCTGGGTCATGGATGTCGTGAATCCGATCCAGGAACCGACATATCTGGTGGATCACCTGTACCAATGGAACCGTGTGCTGACGAACGGGCCGGATTTCAAGTTTGCACAGGGGCAGATTCTGTTCTATGAGGATCCGACCAAGCTCAATATCCCGTCTGTGAAAGTCACAACGGCGAGCGGAGAACTGAAGGTCTATTTGCAACTCATCGGAATTGTCGAGCCAGTTGCAAATGAGTACGATGCCATCAGCGGGTTTATGTCACCAGAACTGAACGACTGCGCTGATATCGTCTGGGACATTCATCAGAACGGCGCTACCTATTACAACGCCAAGAAGCTCTTGGCGAGTGCCGCAAACAGCGTGGTCTGCGATGTGGATGGCGCTATCTCCGAGCTCTGGCAGGAACAGGACTGGTGGTTCGCACGCGTTTATGACAAGATCTACAAGTCACAGCTGCCGTGTAATCTGCATGCCGGTGACGATGTTAAGAAGGGCACCATCCTGTTCGGTGACATGAAGTTCTTCAAGGGCTCTGAAAGCCCATCTGCTTCAGACATCCCAGGCATCCGTGTACGCACAGATGCAGGTGAACTGGTTGCAGAGAACGCAACGCACAGTCTGGTCTACTGGTATGACCAGACGGTTCTTCCGCTGTCCGGTGATGTGCCTACACTGCTGAAGTACATGGAGATATGCACGAACAACAGTCTGAACCAGGCCTGCCCGTTCATCGAGATCAAGACACCGGCTGGTATGGCCGCAGGCACCATCAATCCATACCAGTTTGTGATGCAAGTTCTGCGCCGTGGAAAGACTTGCGCTGTGCGTCTTACAGCTGCATCACTGTCCAAATTGGAAGCCGCCATCCAGGTGCTTCGCAAGAGCACCGACCTGGGTGGTCTTCTCACTCTTTATGTAAAGGATTCGACCGACACTGCTAATGTAACCCTGTCGGGCTTTACAGCCGACGCCGGAATGGGCGTTGTTGCCGTAGATGCCACAGTCACAGTACAGGGACAAGCAGCAGAGGCAAGAATCCTTCCATGAGCCATTGGACATTTCAAAGAGGCGGCAACAAAGTAATTGCCGACATTCTCAGCGGTTCCGGCGAGAAGCTGGACGGTATCTACGTCACATACAACGGAGCGGATGTTGAAGCAGCCCCGGAAGTTGACCGCAAGTTCTTCGAGTATCTTGCAAAACGCCCTGCTTGCGGCTATGCCAGAATCCCTGTGAGAAGCTGTTCTGTCAACAAAGACGGTAGCATGATGTTCACCGGTTTGTTATCCGCTTCGGATCTTATAGGGTCCAAACCGACCAAGCGGTCCCGGATCACAACTGCCACGCTGGTGTCCATGAACGAGGACCCGACGAAGGACAGATTCGTCTACACCGCTTTGCTGACGAGTCAGATACCGCTGGTCGCCGGGACCCATATTGTTATTGACTTACACATGAAGATCGGAGGCTAAGATGTCGGATACGACAATCAGCACCTACACGGTGCCCCTCATAGGCAACCAGACGGCGCCTACCAACGAAGCCGCTGTTGCACTGCTCGACAACTCCCTGTCCTATATCCAGGATGCCCTGAACAGCATCGCAGGACGGCTGGCTGAGAATGATACCAAGAACGCCATTATCCAGCACGATGTTCCGATCACGGCTGATGTATTCGAGGGCGCTCTTGTTTATTTCAATTCAGAGACTTCCAAGTATGAGCCTGCTCTCGCAGCGTTGCTTCCGCTCCCTGGCGAGAACGGAGCCAGCATCGAAGCACCCAGTGCCCGCGTCGAAGGCATCATTATCAGCTGTGACGTATCCGGTGTGACCGGCACGCTGCTGCGCGGCGGGTTCTATACGAAGAACACTGTGGCTGACAACTGCCTTGGCACGAATGCGACCGCCGGGACCTATTATCTGTCAACCACGACGGCTGGTAAAGCGACCAAGGATACGGACGGTCTACTCAGGCAGCCTGTGCTGTCCTACTATGGCAACGGGATGTTCAGTCTCACGCTGTTCTATATGGCGCACGACAATCACTACCACACGACAGCTATCCTACTGGATGGGTGGTCAGAAATCGACTCTGAAGACGAAGATGCACCGGCCGGTGCTTATTGGGTGTATGATGGTACACTCCTGACATCGACCTACGTCGGTGTTCTATCCAAAGTTACGACAGCCGTGTTCTGGAACGGCGAACTGCAGCCTACGTTGGAAGATCCGTCCTCTCCATTCGACATTGTGAACGGCAAGCTCTACTGCAAGCTGATGGATGCACCAGAAGCAAAGTCCGTGGTCATCTTCAACCACTTCCCGTTTGCCTATAACAGCTCAGTGGTGCGCAGTATCCAGTCCACCAACGAGAGCATGCTCCGCGTAGATGATGCGAATGGTGTCGTGACACTGACTCCCTATGAGTTCACAACAGGCGCAACGGCTCCGAGCCAGCTCGCTATCTCAAGCATTGTCGAAGGCAAGATTACCTACACGCCAGTTGTGACCGGCATCAATGCAGGTCCTGGAATCAAGGTGAGCCGCAGCGTGACCGGCGTTACGACTGTCTCGGCTGCCAACCTCGTTGGTTCCCAGATCGACGCCTACAGCATTCAGCACAACGGAACAACGCTCATCACGGACGGTCTGTTCCAATTCATCACATTCCCGGCCGGCCGTGAATCAGAGTTCGTTATGTTCCTGCCTGTCACGGATGTACCGGAAGGTGTCACGCTCCAGGCTTCCGCATGGGGCACGCTCTACGGTTCGTCCGCTACACTGAATGTCGATGGCTGGTTCATTGAGCAGCCGACATCTGGTAATATGACAGATCTCCCCGTTACGACCAATCCGCAGAACACAGTGGAACTCAGTTTCACTGGTCAAGAAGGCAAGCTGTCATACAGTGAAGTCTCACTGACCGGATGCACCGTCAGTGCCCCTGGCATGCTGGTCGCCAGAATTGCGATTCCGTCTGCACCGTCCGACAATGTGGAACTTCTGCGTGTCGGCTTCAAACTGGATGTCGCGGCATCCAACGAGTCCTCGGCGGTCACGCCGGATCCAGGAGGGTCAGGAATGGTCATAGGTGAACTTCAGGCCGGTGAGTCGATTGCGGCCGGCAATGCGGTCTACATCAATGCCAATGGCAAGCTGGGTGTCTGTCATGCAAATGCACAGAACACGGCCGGCACTTGCGTCGGCATCGCCATGAACGGCGGCAACGCCGGTGCGACGATCACATATGTCGCTTCCGGCATCACATCGGTCGGTACTGATTCGATCATTCTTATTCCGGGAACACCCGTTTATATAGGAACAGACGGCTATGTCAAGAACATCACATCCGACGCCGGTGTCGATGACTTCTTTGCAGGCACAGCGCTCTATCTGCAGCGCGTCGGAACGGCCGTCACATCTAACCTGGTGCAGGTCTCGATTGAGCCTGCCATACTCAAGGGTGCGATATGATCAGTATTGACAGGCAGGCTCTGGAGTTCCTGAACCAGAACATGCACAGAAACTATCCTCTTCAGGATACGCAGGTCGTAGTGAGCGAAGATGGCGTTTACTTGCCGTCTTCGTTTCTGGTCGATCTGAAGATGAGCATCCCCTGTAAACTGGGGGATTCGAATATCAATGCGGCGAACTTCTTTGTGTCCTCCGTGAACCATTACTCGGCCTCCGTACAGGTAGTCATCAGTTACCAGTACGATGCGGAGCACTCGTTTGAGTGTGCCTGCTCTCCGGCAATCGTGACGGCCGATGGCAGTTACCCAGAAGTCGTTACGCTGACTCCTGCGGCTGGCATCCCGGCTGACACAAAGTGGGATCCGCTTCGGAATCTGACCGGTGAACTCTGGATCGGTTCTACCCAGGAAGTGGCGAACATCAGCTCTCTGAAGTTCACCTACGAGCATGCTGCGATCAATCCGACGCTCATCACGAAAATCGTCCGTGTGGACGAGATCATGTCGAGCGTCACTGTCATGGTCGGTGAAGATGTACTTGGCACTGTCAGCGGAGAAGTCAAGCTGAAAGCCGGTGCAGGCATCGCGTTTGAACTGGATACGAACACCAACGAGCTGACTATCAAACTGGATGAGACGTGGCTCTCAGAGCAGATCCAGGAAATCATGGCGACAGAGGTTGGCACACCGCTCAAGAGCATCAACGGGATCACGCCGGATAGTGAGGGCAACCTCAATATTGGCGGCATGGACTGCACAGAGGTCAACAACGTGGCTTACGGCATCACGATCAGCAACCCGTGCTCCAGACCCTGTTGCGGTGATGAGAGCGGTGACGTTGCCGACATCCAGGCATCCCAGGGTCTGCTCAAGGATCAGGTCGAGCGACTCACGCAGAGTCTCAATGCCTTCATTATCAGTCTCAACAACGTGGAAACAAGACTTCCTTCGCTGGTTGCCAGCAGAAAGTAACAACCGAGATGATCGAGCCAGACGGAATCAAGTTAGGAAACGGGCTCATTTGCGAAAAACAGGGCGATACCAATATACTGGGTATCGACCGGGATTACCTGCGCTCTATCGTGCTGCAGAACGCGGTCTACAGCATCAACGGCCAGCACGCCGCGCCGGACGGCTCTTTCTTTATTCACGGGTCCGAGTGCGACAGCTGGAGCGATGTGCGTGGCGGTACAGTCACAGAGACAGGCGATGTGAACAAGGCTGTTTATATCGCTGACATCAGTGGACAGGTTGTTCAGGAAGGCAGCGCGGAGACCAGTGAAGATACGACACCTGATTCCAGTATCAACAGGCTCAAAGGTGTTGTCACAGTGCAGGAAGGGCTTGTTCTGACAGATCTATGCCCAACATGTTCTTCCTGTGAAACGCTGTATCACATCAAGAAGGAGCTTGAGTACTTCGAGATGTTTGTCAACATGATGAAGGACGTCATGCTCCATAATTCTGCGGACCTTACTGCAGACAAAGCAGCTCTGAATCTACTCCGTGTGGTCGGCAGCACGGTGCACTGTACAGATGAAGCAGAGCAGGATGTGCTGATGAAGGGTATGCAGCTGCTTCAGCAGTACATCACAGTGGCGCACATGTGGAACTACGCTGTGATGCAGAACAACGCCAGTTTCCGCATGGAAATCGCGCCGGAAGACACCGCTGGATTCGTTGTTCAGACCAAGCGTGCGTTGCCAAGCTGCGACGGCACCTGGCGCATCCGCTGTACCATCAAGATCGAGTACGACCACAGACAGAACGACGACAACAGCATCAGCACAGCAAAGCAGGACCTCAGCGTGTTCATTCCAGAGCCTGTACTATGGTTCAAGCCTTTCAACATGGAGGATACTGACGAGCCTATCGTCGGTACAAACCCTGTGGAATATGTGAGTGCCGAGGATGCGGCTCTACAGACCCTTGTTGACCAGGGTGCCGGCGGAGCCACCAGTGTGCAGGTGCTGACGGACGCCAAGGTGCATGTCATCCACGACAATAACTGCACAACCAAGACGATCCAGACCGACTTCATCCAAGCTCGTGTTTCCGGCACCTATGGACTGCAGATGAAGTTCCTGCCTTTTGTGAACTTCGTCATGTATGACGCGCAGAATCATGTCATTACGGTGCGTGGCGCGACTGTGAATGTCTCCGGCAAGACTATCGGGGACAACGTCTACTACGATTTCGCTCCGGCCTATACCAGCAGGCAGCCTATCGTGGCTCCTACGAAGGATGACTACCTGAACGCCAAAACGGCGCCGACATCGTCTGTGCCTTTTAACAACGTTTGGCGCGTGGAAATCCTGTGGGAAGTCGGTAAACCGGAACGTTATACGGAAGAGGACTCGATACATTTCCAGGAGATAAGAAGAACGACGTCGGCGGAGCCCGGAAACGAGGTACCGGAGATCACTACACTGGTGCCTGGAACGACGACCTTCGAAGAAGCACTTGCTGGCTATGATGTGCCGTTCGAGTCCGAGACTTTCTTCGAGTACAAGGAAACCAGACTGTACACGACGACCGGAGCCCGTGAACCGAACAACCAGGCTATAATCACTGGGTCTACGATTCCTGTTGATGTGCCGATCAGCACGGCAAGTAGCAGTAGTACCAATCAGTAAAGGAGCCGTATGCTTACCACCTATATCAACGACAGAAAACTGGCTGACTATCCGTTCTACGGACTTGAGAAGCCTCGTCCGTTCCCTCCTGGGTGCATCACACATCTTGGCATCTGTGTCCAGGACCAGCCGGACGGTTGCTTCTTTGCATCTGCCATCAGCATCTCGATGGACGGTGTCCTGGTATCGCTCTGCAGAGAGGAGAACGGTGTGGACAAGGACATCGGGTCTGTCTATGTTGCATCCGGCCAGGACAGTGCAGGCGCCGAGTTCGAGAAGGATGACGTCAAGTATGCTGTCAGCATGATGGTTGACAGATCACTGCTCCAGAACTCCTACGGCAGCTACACAGGGCGCTTTTATCTGGACCCGCGCTGTGTTTCGTATGTGTCAGACGTCGTGGCCGGCAATCTGAAACAGGTGGTCATCAATGGTCAGACGCACCAGGTGGACAACCATCTGGACTTCTCATGTTCCGGCGATCTGATCGGCTTTACAGTGCCGGAAGAATCCCTGGCTGATTCCTGCTATAAGACCTATCTGAAGGCCGGCACAGAAGTCAACGAGACACCACTGGTCTACAAACTGGTGTCCACGGCTGTTCCGGTACGGGGCATCAACACGGCAACACCTGATGGAGTTTCTCCGCAGTTCGCTCTGGCGGCCGGTGATGCGTCGATTACGTTCTCTGTAGAAGAGAAACAGAGCGCCCTGATTGTCACGATCCAAGGCAACACGGACTTTCCGAACTGCTACGAGGGGAAAGGAGATGAAGCCTGATGCTGATGATGACCAACAATCTGGACCGCACGGACGAAGCTGCGATCTCCAACTGGCCTTTCACCTACGGCAGCTCTCTGGACACTGGGGACGGCGTTCTGACGGCCGACAGCTTCCTGTCCGTGTCTGTGAACGTGGACCACAATGTCGTGCTTCCATGCCGCTTCAAAGGCATCACGTCAGATGGTCGGCTTGTCATCTGCGACAGCACCGGCGCGGATGTCTGCAGCGGGCAGCTCTATGCGGCCAGTGAACAGACCGACGTCTGCTCCTTCTTCCTGTACGACCAGTACGCCATACTGCGCGGTTTCATCTGTTGCAAATCGGATGTCTGCACCAGGCTGTTTGCGCTGTCGGTTTACACGAACGACATGCACTATTTCGGCAGCAACGCTTTTGTTCTCCTTCCTGACTGTCATATCCAGACAGTGAGTGGCACAGCCAAGAGCTTTGGTGTTCATGGCAAGTACATGACAGCCGACCTCTGTATCAGATGCACGTCGGAGGTAGAAACACCGGTTGTTTCCGATGGAACGACCGTCTTGGGGCACAAGAACTGGAACGTAATCCCGGAAAGTGGCACGGTTGCCAGTTTTGGGGTTTACAACGTCGATGTGCCGGAGAACAATACCTGGTGCGAGATCGTTGTCAACGGCTCCACTTACAGCGTGGAGGAGAAGAACCTGATTATCAAGGCAGGATTCACGTCGAACCTGCGCGTCGTTACCACAGACGCTGCGATTATACTGAGAGGTGTTCTCGATGTCCAATGAGCTGAAAGACCTGTCCATCAGTTATCCGTTCATGCCGGTCGCGGTGCAGCCGGCATTTTTCCGTAACGTGAAATACATGCGCATTGTCGTAGTACTGCCGGCCGGTCAGCCTGCGAACCTGGCGAAGAACGGCGACTACATTGTGGCGATGCTGACCGGGTTCGATGCAACGAACGCGCACGTCAGAGTAACCTGCAGTGCCTACGGCTACAGCGAGAATTACAATGTGCCCATCATTTGGAGCGGAATCCCGACAGGCAACAACTGGATGTACGTCGAGGGCGACATCGAGTGGCCGCAGGATGCGCCGGAGATCGGCTACAGAATCCACCCGTCCTGCCTGGTCTTCCAGCAGATGGCTCCTATCCTGAAGATCGAGGGCTCTGAAAGCGGGCTTCCTCCTGTCATACTCCAGCAGGACGATGACGACACAATCAGCCCGTATATGTTCGACACTGAAATGTATCAGTGGGATGACATCCTGGAACTTGAGAACGGACATAACGTCGAGGTCTCCGGGAGCTCTGATTCAGTCGTGTTCACGGCGGCCGCAGACATTGGAAAAGGAGTGTTCCCGGCAAAATTCTACACGCAGGCTGACAATCTGGCCGGCAAGCGCGGCGTCGGCATGCACAGCATCAATGGCAGGACGGGTGACGTTCTTATACACGGCGACAGATCTGTGGAAGTCGATACTGTCGGAAACACCGTGACAATCACAGCAGTAAACCAGAACTGAGGTTCCAGATATGATTCGTATCAAGGCAGACAGATGCGGGTACGACAAGTACAAGTGTGTCGGTATCCCCCAGATAAGTGAAGACAGCAACGGCATGTTCGACGAAAACGTAGCCATTGTTGCCAGCATGAAGGCTGAGTTCAACAAGCTGCCGATGCGAATCAAGGGAATGGTGTTCTCCGAGGACACCACCAATATGAGCTGGCCTGACGGTGGTCCGCATCCTGAAGTTCCTGAGCTGACCTGCCGCACGAATACAGATCCTCTGTCTGATGAGACCGACGTGTCCGTGCATCCTGAATGTCTGGATATCGTGATCGCCGGCCATACCTACCAGTACCCGGTCTATGGCGGAACCAGTGGCTGGGCTGACCTGTTCAATGCGGAGTACCAGCATGGTGAAGATCCCCGGTATTTCTACAGGAACACCATCGTGGGTTCTACGAATGCGGTCGCATCCGATGTGTTCATCATCACAGGCGATACGCACTGGCACAATATCTACAGTCTGGGCGGTACCCGCAGCGGCTACAACGGGGTGCCGAACTTCACGGTCAATATCACAGACACGATGGAGAACAGCGTCGAGATGGGCCCCGGCCTGCTGGAGCCTATGCTGGACACAGACTTCGACCCCGTGGATATCAGCACGATCCCCGCATGGGAAGCCGGTGATGACAGTTTCACACTGAGCAATATCTTGATCAATGGCTGGAAAGGTGTTGTAGATGACCGCTTCCGGAACATCTACGCAAGACTGAACAGCATTCCGATAAGCGATGCAGACCGCAAGCTCCGGAGTCTCACAGGCGCCCAGAATACAGAGTCCGAGTGCAAAAATTTCCAGATCACACTGACAAGTGGCGCAGCTTTGCGGGATCCTGACGATGTTGACCAGCGCACTTATCATGCTGACACACTCCCGAACGCAGATAATACGCATACCCCGATCACAGTCGGCAGCAGATGGCATGGAAAGACGGTTACATCTCTGTGGCAGGCTTTCAATGGTGTCTGGTGGTGGACTGTAGAGGACGCGCCGAATCTTTATGCGGTCAGTGGTGGTAGCATCATATACGGAACCAGTACAATATCTGTTGCTGGCCTCTCCGATCTGTATGCGCCGTTCTATGCCTATTTGATGGCATCCTTTGATGTTCCTACATCGCACACCGATGTGAAAGCCGCAGATGTTCCCAGAGTACCTGGAGAAGGTGGAACGCCGCGCATGATCGAAGACGGCGACGTTGTCGCCAGCGGCGGAACTGTGACGAACTTCACAAGCACAGGCTCAGGCGCAGCGACCAGGTATTCTTGGGATACAATCGGCGACAACACTGCTGAAATTGCCGTGAAGACCGGACCGCAACTGTCGGAGGATGGGACCGCAGATCCAGAGCCTGGTGGTGTAGGCATTGGCGGCGTTCGTATTATCCAAGGCGCTGACTCATCCGACCCGCTGATTCTATATAAAATCTACCATGAGGACTGCATCTCCGAGATTGAGAAGCCGGAAGCAGATGCGGAGGCTGCTCTGCATGGAGTCATCGACTTTGACATATACGGAAACGAGATCATCACACCGCTTCCAGGTTCGACGATAACACCAGCACCGGGTATTGTGCAGCCTGTTGTAAACATTGCGCTGGTTATTGATGGCTCTACGGAAACGAATTACCACTCGACCACAGATGTTCCGACTGTCGAGTCTGTCTACAACTTCATACATGGTATTACGGCTTACAACGGGCCTGTCGCAGATGCGAAGGCGACTGAAATAGCATTGTCTGGGATTTCCGGTAGCACGGTGCTCGGTGAACCGGTTGATTATGTGATCCCGATCAATAAAGACAGATGGGCGCAGAACACAGAAGACGAGATATCCGGCTATACGGCGGCTGAGAGTATGTATGAGGCTGCTAAGGCTGCTTGGGAACTCGCCGGAGAGCCGGAAGAAGGCGAAATTTACGAGGCCTACATTGAGGCCAGTACAGCATACAGCGATGCTTACTACACTGTCTATGGCGACGTCTCTGATGGTGAGCCCGGTACCACGTATGTAATAAACAGCATCGTGCTCATGAATGGCGCCATGATGGGTGTTGCAGCTACAACGGCGCCATCAGTCAAGGCAGTATATGACTTCGTTCATGACATTTATGCGCTCTCTACAACTGGAACAATTCTGGTAAACGAGCAGAATGTGCCGTATGTCAGCCACGGTACTCCAGGCACTGTGTTTACTATTGACAGCCTGGACAAAGCCAGATATGAGGCTGAGGAGTACTACCAGGACGAAGTTCCAACAGTTAAGGCTGTCATGGACTATGTGAAGATGGAAGGTTCGACCTCTTCCATAATAGGTATCATCGGATACACCACAAATCAGCCTGAAGTGCTGTGGCCGATTCCGGGATCTACTGTGGATCCGGCTGCTGGCTATGTACAGAACGTCAGGAATGTGTATGTGTCGGGCACTCACGGGGTGTCAGGCTATGCGGTGCCCACAGTGGATGCTGTGTACAACTTCATCCATAACGTCGCGGTTGAAGGCATGACGTTCTCGTCCGCACTTGTTACTGGAGGAACCCTTGCCGAGATATCCACGACCGAGGGCGATGTTACGACAATTACAGGCTACACAGCGACAGGCGAGCCAGGCACTTGCTACATGGCAACCTTGATTCCTGTTGGCAGCACAGTGTCTATCGACATTGATAACTGCGCCCCAACAGTGCAGGCTGTTATTGACTATGTTGATGACATGCTTCCTGTCGATGCTGTTGCAGGTACACTGGTAAACGGCAGCACAACAGAAGTCTGGGCGGAAGGCGACCAGTATGTAGATCCTGTAAGAGGCACCGTCGAAGTGTCCAGCCAGATTGTGGTTGGTTCTACACCTGGGTTGTCTTTGCAGACAGTTCCTTCGGTGAAAGCGACATATGCCTTTGTGCATAATGAATCTTTGGATATTGCATATCGGTCTCTGGCAACTGGTGGTACTGTTTCAAACGCTTTTGGTCCGACGTATATGGCTACAAAAACACCGGCCAATACGCCCAGTTACAGGAAATGGAACAAGAGTAGTAAAGAACAGAATCTGCTTGGTACGAATGCATCTGTTACTGGCTGGACTCCTGGCACTATAAATGTCATCGACACGATTGTGTTTGTGCAGGCAAATGTATTTCTGGTTGAAGGGGATGTCAGCATAACAGTTCCTTCTATTAAAGCTGTTTACGATTTTGTGCATAATGCATATGCACTGGCTGAGCCTGGCACAGTCAAGGTAATGAGCGGTACCACAACGCGCTATGTTGCGCATGGTACGCCTGGCACCGTCTACTCCGTAGATACCATTGACATAGATGTTTATAATGCAGGTGCTTACAATCCAGGTTCAGCAGCTGGTTACAGCAATAACGGTAGCTACTGGTATGAAGAGGTGCCAACTGTTCGAGCAGTGATCCAGTATGTTGAAGGTAGATCATGTCCAAGCGCTATAAAAGGCATTATCTCTGTCTCCGCCGGCACAGAATCCCTGGTTTCGGTACAAGGAACCACAGCGGCTGCTGGTATTGTTCAACCGGTCAAGAACATCGACATCGGAACACAGGACCCGAACAATGTGTCGCCGGATGCTGTTCCTACAGTTCAGGCCGTATACGACTTCATACACGGGTATACCGTCGCGAACTACAAGGTGGCGGATGCCAAAGCGACAGCAGACGAAACCATCGCGGTAGCCGGCTCTACTGTCCAGGTCAAGTGCGGAACATCGGCCGTTCCTGGCACGTTCTATGTCACGAATGACATGGCCAACATAACGGACACAGTGACCACATATGTAGCTCCTGAAGCTGTGCCTACGGCCATGTCCGTGGTGAACTACATCAGGGCCTATGTTGCAGGACACACGGCGACAGCTTCCAGAATTTCTGTGAGCGATGACAGTCCATACGAGTCACTGGATGCTATCCACACGACTGGTACTGTCGATGTTTCTCGTTGTATCAATCTGAATCTAACGGTTAACAAAAGACCGGAGTCTTCCAGGGTTGTGCCGACTGTTGAAGCTGTTTATAACTTTGTACATGACCTCACTGATTTCTACTCTGGTTCCACAATGTCAGCGCAGTCGTCTTTGGCTACACGGGGTATCATAACAGGGACCACGACGGGTACCAGCCCAGTCATCACAGGCGCAACTGCCTCTGGATGCACTGTCGGTACATACAAAGTGGTCAGTAATATCGTGGGTGCTACAAATGCACAGGGCGGCCTGTTCAGCGTAGATGATGTGGTTCCAACAGCTGACGCCATTGTCAAGTACATCAAGTCACTGAATCTTGATCCAGCCGGCATGGCTGTATCTGGAAATCTGAACCAAAACGGTGACTGGGTTACAGCCGCGACGGTCAGTGCTGGTATCTATTATGTGGCTACGAACGTTGTTGCTGGTACAGCCGGATCTGCGGCATATTCATCGGTTCCTACCGTTCGTGCTGTGAATGATTTTATTGCAGGTTATACAGCGTCCGTCGGCGGCTTCTCCGTGACTGCTGCAGACAAGGAAGACTGGGAAACAGTCGGCACGGGCACGTCCGCAACCAAACGCAAAGCAGACCTAGGCATCGTTGGTGTGGTTGATACACTTGTTGCGGCCACGACCGTGAGCAATCGTTCGTTATCTACGAATACAGTCCCAACAGTAGCTGCAGTGAAGGACTATGTTGATATACATACACCAGATATGGCAGTATCCGGTAGTCTGAATCAGAATGGTGATTGGGTAACTGCGAGCATAGTAAGTGCCGGTATTTACTACGTAGCGACAAACGTAGTTGGTGGCACAGCAAATTCACCTGCTTATTCTTCTGTGCCAACAGTGCACTCTGTACATGACTTCGTTACTGGTTACACGGCATCTGTTGGTGGTTTCTCTGTAACAAACACAGGTGCAGAAGACTGGGTTACGACTGGGACAGGCGCATCCGCAACAAAACGTGAAGCAAAACCTGGTCTTGTTGGTGTTGTTGACACTTTAGTAGCAGCAACAACAATAAGTTATCGGTCCTTGTCTATCAAGACAGTTCCGACAGTGGCAGCTGTTAAGGATTATGTAGATACACAATCCAGAATAGATGCAATACCTGGCAAACTTTATATAAACACAGGAACATCAGCAGGCGAAGCGATTGCTGATGTACGTGGTACAACGCATACAGAGGGCATAATCCAATCTGTAACAAATGTGTTTGAAGATACAAATGCCACGAATCCACCTTTGTCTGTAAAAGTGGTTCCAACAGTGGAAGCTGTTATAAACTTCATGCACAACTATGATTTGGCAGAAGACCCAACACCGACACTTGGACCAGTAACACGAGCTATTGCAACCGAAGGAACAATCGCTGTGTCTGGTCAGACTGCAGCCAAGCTATCGGGTATAGATGCAAGTACAAATGCTATTCCTGGTACATGCTACACTGTTATAAGTATGTTGAACATGCGCAATCGCACACTTGTTAAGACAAGTGGTTACACGGTTGGTAGCACGAGTTATACAGTCGCCAGTATAGTTCCTACTGTCGAAGCCGTCGCAGAATACGTTGCAAATTCCACGGCCAGTATTGGTGGTTTTACAACATCTGGTTCAACAGAAGAGTGGATAAGCGGATATACAGCCGTAGCTGGTATGTTCAAGGTTGTCAGTACTCTGAATGCTGCCGCTGTAACTGATAGTCGTCCATACTCAACAGATACAGTACCTACTGTGGCAGCTGTGAAAGACTACGTGGATTCTAATAAGGGTGCACAGTATGAGGGTCAGTTCAAAGTATATAAGGCAACGAGCGCAGCAACTAAGTGGACAATAGATCCCGGAACAGTTTATTATCCGGGTGGTTCAAAGGATATCCTATCCAATTCAACTGCTGTATCTGTTACCACAGCTGCTCAGACAATCTGGTTAAAGATATACAGAACAGCAGAAAGTGCAACAATTCAGTATGAGTATTCAACAGCATATGCGCGTGACATATATTCACAATCAATTCCTATTGCTTATGTCATAGGAAGCACAGTGTCTCAATACCAGCACGGACCTGCAATTATTGAAGGCCGTTGGGAATAGCTATATTGTAACTCCGTAGATGCCTAACCTTTTCTGCGGAGTTACTGCCTATGCCCACCTTCGGATGCCACTCATGCGGCGTCGATCCGTCTAAATACAAAGACTGGATGTCGTCCCCATGCGCCACTTGTAAACTGAAAGACGAACAATACAACACACATCGACCTGCCTTGTTCGATAGCGGCAACTGGGACGATGATGACGAGGCCGAGTTCCTTGGAGTCGAGGACAAAGACCTACAAAACATCGACGAAAACGACATCGACGTCGAAGTCCTGAAGAAAGTCAAGGAAGCCACGGAGATCACCAAGGTGCTCCGTGAAGTGATAGAGAAGCAGGTCTTCCTTGTAGCATCCGGTCTCGTGCTCTCGCTTGTGAAAATGGCGAAGGAGAGCCCGGTGCTCTTCGAGATTCTCATCAAGAAGATGCAGTATCCCTACCTGAGCTACTCCGAGATCGGCGCCAGTATGAACCCCAAGTGCTCCAAGCAGAACGTCCTGTACCACCTGAAACACGCCGTCGAAATGTTCCCGGACCTGAACTCCGCAATTCTCACAGACACCAGGTTCTCTGGCGGGCACTACGCACTCAAGACCATCGCAGAGGCGAACAAGCAGAACAAGGCAAAGCAGCGCATCCAGGGTATTCTCTATGGAGAAGCCAATCCGGCCTTCATCGCCAGGGGCCTGAAAGAAATCACACGTATCTGCAGCCTTCCTTTCATGGCTGACAAAGACATCATCAATTTCAACCCCTTTATCAAGGATGAGGCCGCCAATGTCGCTGACGATCAAGATTCATGAAGACGTCTACAAAGTCCAGGATCCGCGCATAAGGAAGATCACAACTGGCGCCATGTCGCTGGAACACTTTGTCGCTACAATCAGCCCTGATGATCCGTTCGTACTGGTACATGACACGGTCTACGTCATGACCGAGCAGGAGTACTACTCCACCAGAGCCGTCTATCCGACGCACAGGCTGATGGACCACATGTTCACTCACATCATGCAGATGCAGGATCTGTCGGTGTTCTCGGAAGACGACCGCAAGTACATCGAAAAGGCTCGCAAAGACTATCCTGAGTGCCCGCGCTGTCAGCAGAAGAAGTACCGCAAAAAGTTCTACGAGCTGGGCCTCAAGTACAACCTGGAATCAGAGCTGAACGACTGCCTGAACATACTGCAGCGCGTTCCGCGATATCCGAAGGTGAACGGGGAGATCAAGCCGACGCTTTCTTTTGTGAGTGCTTGGGTACACAATGTGCCGGAGACCACACGCAAAGGCTGTATCGCCTGCGTGGAGAAGCATCTGTCCCAGGCGTACATCCTTGCCGGCGAGGTAGAGCAGGGCTACCCGGAGCACATCGTGCTGGTCTGTGGTCATCTTGGGCAGGCAATCGACGAGCTGCCGGATGAAGCCTTCTTTATGAAGCAGACGCTGGAGTTCTGCATGGCAAAGACCATTGAGTCCGGCGTGCCTGTCGTGCCACTGTGGGCGATTCTGTCGCAGCTTCTGCTGGTGCAGCGCGGGATGAAACCCGTGGAAGACTTGAGCAATCCTGTGTACGACATTGGTCTGGATGTGACCGATGATATCGTCGCGGAGTGGAAGAACCTGACACCTTACATGCAGGGCAAATTCAAGGCACTCATGGTAGAGTGCGGCGCAGCCATCGGGAACTACAAGGAGAACCACGATGAAAAGAGCCGGTTCCAGTTCTCCGGCTACATGGCGAGTGCCGCCGAGATGCTGGCATCTGTTGCACCGAAGATGGCGAACATGTTGCGCGACCGCAGACTCGCCTTCGTGGCAGCACCTGATTTGATGGAAGAAGCTGGATATGATCTGTACGGGCTGGTGGAACAGCTCGATGGCTCAGACAGCGGGACCAGTGTGAGTGTCGATCTCGGTGTAGAGCAGGGAGTCGCTGACGACCCCGCCTGAGTCGTCCATAAGGGCGTTGATCTGGTTCCATTCGACAACCAGGGCGTTCACGTCTTTCTCAATGGAGTGATACGTGAGGTCGGCCATCTTGGCTGTGTCGAAGATCATTTCGATCTCGTCGGTGCGGAAGTAGCACTCGTCTTCTGGTTCATAGTCCGGGAACTCGACAAGTTCCGACGGGGAACACACATGGCTGAACCGGTACAGGGGAGCCAGGTCATCTGCACTGCGGGGCAGCACTTCAATGGCGAACACCGCACTGGTGATGTTACTGCCGACTGCCTTGATTTTGATCTTGACAGAACCTTTGCGGCCGGTTGTGGTTTCCTGGCTGATATTGATGGTTGCGACTGCCATGACGGTCTCCTTATCTGATGACGACGCCGGCAATCGTGACCGGCAGTTTGAACAGTGATGCGCAGAGCTTGATGAACTCTGGTCTGAGGCGGTAGCGCAGTACCGCAACGCGAAGCAGGGCGTTCACTTTCAGCGTCTTGGCCCCGCAGGTGCCACAACGCTTCCAGGCTGCTGACGCGGCCTGTAACATAGGAAACCCGTCGGCAGGGTTGCTGAGGAGTTTTTCTTCGTCTTTTGTCAACATGACGTGCATCCTATAGTAAGACAATCAACCAAATGAAAGGCTTATACGATGGATAACCTTGACAAATCCTGCTTCGCTTATCAGGACGGTAAGCGCTACCCGATTCACACAAAAGAAGACACGTTAAACTCCTTCCGCCAGTACTGCGGGGAGAAAAGCCGCTTCGGTGAGGCGCTCAACAGGACCATCCAGAAACAGTTCGACAAGGCTGCCAAGTATCACGAGATTACTCTAAAGGAGCCTGAGCAAACCAAGACGGCTTCCGCCAAGCAAATCGAGACTTTCAAGGCCGGCCAGGGCACCATCAGCATGCCTGTGATCGAGACTGGCGAGGAACTGGACAAGGCTGTGGCGTTCGTTCTCGAAAAACGTGCCTCCATGAGCCGCGATGAGCTCAAGGATACGGCCAGATACGTCCTTTTCCAGGCTGCGAACAGCGATCTGGACATCGACAGCCCGGAAATGCGCAAGATTTCCATGATCGCCGGCGCCGGAATCAACGACCGCGAGGAAATCGAGCAGCAGCTTGGTGTTAGAGCCAAGATGGCGAGCCTGTCTCCGGCCAACGCACAGACTTTCTGGCAGTTCTACAACGGTCTGAAGGACGTTTCCGACGATGAACTGACCAAGGAAGCCAGTCTGGACAAGATCTGTGGCTTCATGGATGCGGTCGATACCGAGTTCAACCTCAAAAACCGCTATGGAGAGACCTACGACGGCATCACTCTGAAGGCGCCGGAAGAGGCTTGCTTCGGCCAGACTATCGACGACCTGCTCAAAGAGGCTTCCGACATGATGGAAATCACCTCAATCGACACTGTTTTGAGCAAATCCGCCCTTCTGGAGCGCAAAAACGAGGTCAACAGCTTCTTCAAGAGCCATTTCGGGGTCGAAAATGACCTTTCTGACCAGGAAATGATCGAAAAAGTGGCTTCTCTCGACGCTTCCGTCGCAAAAGCCTTCCTGGAGTACGTGAAGTGAGCTTCCCGCTGTCCAATCACTGCTTCGTTTCCTCTGTCACGCTGGCAACTTTGCGCCAGTTGGGCATGGAATCGCTTGAATGGGACCCGGAAGTGCTCATGATGGGCTTCGAAGCGACTTTTGGGGTGAAAAAGATGCCCCAAAAGCTGTTCGACAAGCTGAATTGCGGCTATATGTTGCTCGGAACCGACCTTTTCTACAGTTCTATCGAGGGTTTCCTGTCTGCGACGGCTGTTATGAACGATAGACCATTCGAAGAGGACCAGATTCCATTCTGCAGCCTGGAAGAATGCGCCTGGAGCGTCTGGGAAGCATCCCAACTGACTGGAGAGACGTCTGATGGCAAGCCTACGACGGAATTTCACCCGGATATCGTGAAATACATCCAGGAAGCCGGTCGTTTGAACGGCGTGAGCAAGTTTCCGCTGTGGCTGAGCTTCGCAAACACCGAAGATGCCCCATATCCGGACATGTCAGGCGACGAATCAGTCTTCGAAATGTATATGCAGCGCCAGCAGGAGTATATCGCAGACCTGAACCGATACGTGCAGGGGCGCCAGGACAAGCTGACCGAAGAACTGCAGAAACTCGAAAAACTGCGTCTTGTGGGTTAAAATCGGGTACTTTTGGCGGTATAATACAATGGTGCTGAATAAGCACTGTTGCGGTGACTATCACCGCAGCCTTTCTCCCTTGGCTTAAACAGGGAGATAGCTTTGCTTTTACACCATAGGTGTATAGTAAACCAGACGCAGGGATGGCTGAGTGGTTTAAGGTGGTCGGCCTGAACCCGACAGCGGCCTGCAGGTCGCCGCAGGTTCGAATCCTGCTCCCTGCGCCAGCTCTTTGACAATGACAACGCCGTGGTAGTTCAAAGAGGAGGCAACGATAAGCCTCCCGGACAACTCGCTCGCTGACAACACTGCAGTGGCCTTGGATACCTTGCGCAGGGTGGTCCTATGGTTCGATCAGCACTGAGGAAGAACGGTCCGAAGATCCGGACATCGTTGCAGGTTCGAATCCTGCCCACGGCGACCTTTTTCGCTCCTGTAGTCTAAACAGGATAAGGCACTCAGCTGTAAACGAGGCGGCTGAGGGATTCTGGATCGTGCCCAGACAGGAGCTCCAATTTCAATCAGACCAGCACGGTTTGGGTAAGAGTGCATGGCTCCAATGAAGGCTGGTCTGGTTGGATACTTGTTACCTGGAGATCCGGGTTCGACGCCCGGCGCCGCGTTGGCTGCGTGCCAGCAAGGAGTAGTGGAAGCAAGAGGCTGAGAATACCAGGTAACTTTTCGATCTCGTCGCGGGATACGGTAATGGCCACCGGGTGGTCCCATACACCACTTATGGGAGTTCGATTCTCCCTCCCGCCACCAATTTGGCGCGGTTCCGGAACAACGCGCTGATAGGGACTGGCATGCACCCGAATTGATGAATGCAAAGGGTACGCCTGTAAAGCTCTATGGGAGATCAGGTGGAAGACTCAGGTACCCGATTGAGCGAACCTGGCCTAATCGCTCTAACTTTCCGCGTGACTGCAGAAGTCGCGCTGGCTGACCGTAGCTCGACACCGTTATACAGGCACGGGCTTATCAAAGGTCTTCCAGCCATATCCTGGTTCGTTACCAGGGCGCGGAGCCACTCACTTTGAGGCCGGTTGTGTCTTTCCTTGACTTTCGCACTTCCGGTCTCTTTTCATATCAACCAATTTTCAACTTGGAGTTCAAAATTCATGCAAGAAATCCTGAATAACACAATTTATGTCTTCTGGCTGTGCATGCTGATGCACCTACTGGCCGACTTCCACTTCCAGGGCGTCCTGGCGAACATGAAACAGAAGAGCTGGTGGCAGTATCAGGTCAAGAAGCGTTTCGGTCCTACAGAGGAAGCCAAGAGGGCCACACGGGTGTTTGGCGGCAAGCTGGAGGATCACTACGAACTGCCGACATGGTACGACTACGACTGGTTCGCTGGCATCGTGTGTCACTCTACGATGTGGGCGCTCATCACGTATCTGCCCATGATGTTCACACTTACGGCGCCTGTGTGGAGCCTGTTCGTGTGCGCCAATATTGTGCTGCACGGTATCATCGACCATCTGAAGGCGAACCGCATGGGAACCCTGAATCTGAACCAGGATCAGTTCCTGCATCTGGTACAGGTCGCCTGTAGTGTAGTCGTGTGGCACTTTGTTCATTGAATCAACTTTTTGTGGGCCTCTGGTGTAAAGGTCAGCACCCTTCTCTCATAAAGAAGCCGGTCTCAGTTCGAATCTGAGGGGGCCCATAAACCTGTTTTTGACTGGCCAGTGAGCTGGAACGGTAGCCAGCGGCTTCAGTGCGATGCGGGTTCGAGTCCCGTCTGGCCGGTCTTTATAGTAAGACATAACCAGTCATGCTTAGGATCAATTCCGTGGCGTCACGAAATTGATAACCGCACAATCCTGGCTGGTGCTCGCCGGTGGTGAAATTCCACGCGATATAAATCACCGGCAGAGGGCGGCAGTCCGATCAGCTGCTGTCATAGGAAGAGGCGACCCGGTGCTGCCTGGTTGCTCGACTGATCTTCCGGTACGCCTGATTGTCTACGGCGGTGCTCCCCCGTTGCCTCTGGCTTCGGGTACGCTCCAGACGCCTGGGGCGGTTTTGTTCGTTGACATTGCCAGTGTAGCTCAGTAGGTAGCAGCAGCAGTTTTGTAAACTGCAGGTCGCGGGTTCAAATCCTGCCACTGGCTCCATTTTCGACAGGGAGCAACACAACGCAGACCTGGGTGGGTTCTGTGTGGTTTCTCCGGCTGTTGCTTCCTGTCTTTCCTTTTCTGCGTGTAGCTCAGCCTGGCGAGAGCGTATCCTTTGGGAGGATAGGGTCGGGGGTTCGAATCCCTTCACGCAGACCAGCTTTGTCCTGTTGCGCATTTCAGGACAGAGATGCGGGACCTCCTGTTCCAATCCAGGCAGCCAACGCAGCCGGTGCACACCTTACGCCGGTGCCTGGATGCAGACCCCGCAACAGCCTGTATTAGTCATAGAGCAGGCTGTCGCTCCCGTGTGCCTCACTATCTCAGCACACGGGAGTGTTTTGCATTTACCCGTGAAGTCTTGTAGGTACAAGGTCTGACGATGCCTTGTGCCTGCGGGACATAACGGCATGAGGGCTTTCCTGTTCCAATCACAGCCGCCTCTGCCCGCAAGGGCACCGTGCTATGCGCTCCTATTCCGGCGTGAAGTTGTGATGCAGACTGTCCACCCCCTGACCTCCTGTGCTGCCCGGCATGGGAGGTCTCTTTGCTTCTATTGACTGTGCGGGTGCTTCGCCCGCGTCTGTACATGTTCCCACCATGTATAGAAGGTCTAAATGGGTTCGCTTCGGCATCTGACCTTAGGGGAAGTTCTGCTCGGCTGCTGCAGCAGCCAGCATTCACTCCCCACTTGCGGTCATCCCTCGTCCAAGGCAGAGCCGCGCCTTTCGCTGATGGCGCACGGTGCTTAGCAGACTCTGATCTTTGATCTGAGTCTGCTTTCACCTGGCGCCATCTCGCTGCGCGAACGCTCAACCGGATGGTACGGCTCGCTTGAGACCAGGATCATCTCATAAGATGATCAGCCTTCGGATATCGTTCACTACGTTCCGATCCCGAAGGCTTACTTCGCAGGACGACCGGGTCCTCTTCGACCTCGGTAGTCCTGCTCGTACTGGTCCAAGCTCGCCTACCGCACGCCGGTCCTCTCAGGAGAAGTCCCGGCGTGCGCTCGATCCAGCGGATCGCCATCCGGCACGGCTTTGGACTTCGGGCAAGATGCCTGCTCGAACCACATTAGATTTATACAAAGAACAGAAGCAACTACCAGCCGTTTGACTTTGCAGGTGCTGCGCCTGCACTGTCCAGTGCTACCTGGATAGTAGAAACCTTGAACGTAATCCTAAAGCTCGCTGCTTTCAGCGTCGGAAGCCTTCCCCAGAAAGAGTAAACTCTTCCTGGAGGATGGCTTCCGACGACTTCCAACTGCGAGCTTCGCGGACGCGGCTTCCCAGGCTGCCCGTCGGGTGCGACGGGTAGCCGGAAGCCTCTCGACTAAGGTATCATCAAAGAAACGGCAAATTACCGGTTGAACCTGCGGGCGCTACGCTCGCACTGTTATCTGTGACATCCAGCACAGAGAGCAGTCTGCGTCCTGTGACTTGAGCTCAACCCGGTCTTCCGGAAACACAGTCTCCGGAAGACCTCTGTTGCGCCAAGTACAGGATCTGACATCAAGAACCGGACTTTCATCAGCTGACAGGGCGGGCGATGCGCCTGCCATGCGTGCCATTCCCAGGATCGCATAAGAGTAGTCAAGCGTTTGCTACCAGATCCTTTGGACCGTGTGTCGTCCCGCTTCGCGCAGACGACAAAGGTCCGGCGGCTCTGGTAACGCTCGCGCAGACCTACAGAGCTGAAAAACAATTACCAGCTGACACGGGCAGGCGGTTCGTCTGCCATCTGCAGTTCTGCAAAGAGATGCAGAAACCTTGTTTCGGATTCGTTCACCAAGGTACCCTGCGCGACATCACCCCGCCGTCACGGCCCAGATCTTCTTCGAGATCTGACCCGTGCGAGCGGAGAGATGTCACTTGCGACCGTGGTTAACGACATTCGTACACACTTGTAGAGCTGGTCTTATCGCAGTTGAACAGCAGGACGCTGCGTCCTGGCCTCACAGTCTTACCGGAACTGGTTAAGATGATTGAGGAGTTGACTCGGACTGGATTCGCAAATGGAAACAAGATTAAGTACTATCTGGCTTCTGAGAACCCTTGTTCCGGGGAACCTGGATAAATCCCGGTTCCACCTGCACAAAGTTCTCAACAGCCAACCGTACTGAATCTTTCCATGTGCTCATCCAGGTCACAATCAAAGAACTGCATTCGCGCTTGAGTATAGGAGCCGGTTCGGCTCCCCGACTATGAAGTTTGAACTTCAAGTTGAAAATCACGGCGGACCTGAAACTGATCACGGGGATTTTGATCAGTTTCTCCCAGCCTATTGAAGCGCACAACCGCTTGCTGACTATGCCGGTGTTCCGCCGGCGCCTGTGTCTGTTCCACAATAGTTCAGAAACAGGATTCCTTGTGAGAACATGCTACCTGAACCCTCACATGGATTGACTTTGGATCCTCCCTCCATTGCACAGATGCAATCAGAGAGGAGGATCCTGCAGCAATCCTGTGATCGTTCAGGATGCACACTGCACAATCCGAATTGAGCAAGCACAATCTATCCGTTGACCAGGAGGCGTTTCGCCTCCATATGCATCATCCCGCTTTCCATAGAGAAATTGGCTGGAACTTAGATTTCAGTTCCGACGCCAGCAATGGAATCAGGGACGGTCGCAGTGCGAACAGAATGACCTCAACCTACACTACGCCACGCCCGACGGCAGGTCGGACTCAGATCGACTACGCGATCTGAAGTCCTCTAAGCCGTCGGGCAGGCGCACTGTAGTTTGCACTTCTGTCATTCACAATCCAGAACGGAAACAAAGGCATAACTTCCGCAGTGCTTCGCTGCGGTCTGCGTGTGTTCAGCACAATCAGCAGAAATCTAACCCTTAACCGTCCCGCAGCACACCAACGGAAAGCTGTCCAGCACCGCCTACGCCAGGCTATCACCTGGCTGCATCGGGCTGGACAGCCCTTCCTCTGTTGCGCTGCAGTTGGTCGGTTTCTCTTAAATGCCTACTTCTGCAGGCTTGCGTTGAAGGCCTTCAAACGGTCTTGCTCGGCTTTCCAGGCGAGATCAGCCGCAACCTGCGACGCGGCGGTCGGAGCATTGCTCGTACGACCGCGCTCAACGAAATCCAGGACTGCTTGGGGCACTGGCAGATTGTCGTGCCTCCGCAGGTCGGATGCTTCCATGATCTTGGCACGGAAATCGTGCAGGATGTCGCAAAGCTCATCCCAGCCTCTTGTTCCGGCTCTGATAAGGCCGTCGCACATCTGGCAGATGTTGTAGTAGCGATCCACAGCTTTTTCCAGAGGTATGATATGGTCGCGCATCACGCCATGTGCTCCCTTGAGCACGATGTCATAGCCTCTGACTTCGAGACCGGCGAACCCGTGGAACACCATAGCAGCCCCATTCAGGCTGTCGTAAACATCTTCGCCGGACCTCGTTTTTTGGTTTTTAATGATTCCCATTGCAAGACTCCTTTCAGTATGGCATGTTACCTTCTACGATACAGGAACGCATGTTCACGGCTTCCGAGAAGCGCTCCCAGTCGCTTCTGGGCCCGAACTGCTCATCGGGCAGGATCCGGTCATGGTTCTCGTCGTAGTCAAGGATGGATGCGTCATATCTGGAACCAATGGCCGGGTATGCGCCGAAATGGTCCCATATCTGGGAGCAGCCGAAGTTCACGGCATGCGCAAAGTCGTCAGGCACCCCTGGTTTCTTGATGATGAGGATCACGGTCTCGTTGCCCAGCGAGACACGCGGGTCCTCTCTGAGAGCCAGGAAATCGCGCTGGTAGGCCTTGTCGTCCTCTGGCGAGAATGGCCGGAAGCGCAAGCGGTTCGCCTTGATGGACTGAATGCAAATCGCGAGCGAGCGGCTCTTGTCCAGATTGAAGTAGTACATGTCAGGCTCACGGTTGGCGTCGTGCTGCTGCATGACGTCACCGGCGTGTGGACGTACGTAGTCGATAGGTGTGATCCAGTGAAGGTTCTCAAGGTTGTGCAAACCCTGGTGCTTCATGATCTCAAGTCTGGTGAAACCGGCTCCGTGGTTGTCGTATGCGAATGCGTCAGCCCTGGTGCCCTTGAGCCAGTACAGGATCTCATCGGCTTCTTCAGTCGGGGACATGCCCTTTGGGATGCGCTTTCCGTAGAGCACATCCACGACACCGGCGTCCCTGCGCAAACCGAGCACGGCATACGCTGTGAAAGAATCTGACAGCATGCCGCCGCCTGACCAGTCAACACCGATGGTGATGTAGGCATACTGCCAACGTACCCGCAGAACATCGTCGGGTGTCTTGACATCGACTTCCTGGCCATGTTCATCTTTCGGGGTGAATGTGGCTTTCTGCATGTCTGTCATAGTGAGCGGGCTGACTGCTGCATCGTAGGGCCATCCGAAGACTTCATTGTAGAGGGTCTGTTCCGGATAGTGCTCTACCTTCGCAAGCAGTTGGTTCCACTTGTGCTGGTTGATGAGATGCAGAGGATGGATTGTCTGGGAGATGTGGTATCCGGGGAACGTGAGCATGCGCTCAGGCACGGAATGGACATACCCGCCGTTTGCTGGCGAAATGTCTTTGCCGCACTTGGCACAGATCGCTCCATGTTTCCCAATCATCTTGACCAGGTCGTTTTCAGGGTTTGGAACATTGTAGTTGTTGCAGTGAGTGCACTTTATGATCCATTCAGCCTGGCTCGACCTTTCCCAGAGCAAGCCCAGAGTCGTGTCTGTCGTTTTCGGGGTTCCGGTGTAGATGCTGAAGCCCCAGAAAAGCGATGCCGACATGACTTCTGCAGCGATGTCAAGATATTCATACTCAACGTCTTGCACCTCATCAACATGTACTGATGCAGCGCCGGAAATACCACGTATGCGGTCCGCGCTGTCGAACATGTGTTCTGCGTAGCACATGCTTCCGTTGCGGAACTCACGCAGTGCCAGTTTGGTGCGCTCGCCGCTGTCAATGAACTCGCCGATGATCGGACAGGAGTTCAGCAGCGGCTTATAGACCGTACTGATGAGGCGCTGTATCTGGTCCGCACGGGGCTGTACCAGAACCGTATGATAGAAGGGAATCAGCATGTTCCGCAGTTCCATGCTGGAGCAACCCGAATAGGACTTGCCCAGCTGACGAGCGAGCATGTATAAACTGTGCGACGGCTGCACAGTTGCATACATCGGCGAAAGCTGATAATGGAGCCGCAGATTCATAGGCTGACCATTCAGCCTGAAAAGACAAAGGTACGGGATGAGTGTCTTCAGCTCTCCTGACCTGATCAGATCGTAGCCTTTCGCAAATGCGGATCGCAACTTAGGTGTCATTTTCGACATGTAGTGTGCCTCTACAATAAAAGATTCGTGCTGTACGTTCCTCTTACTGTAATGACAAGGAGGTGCGTTATGCTCGTACAGGCTCAGAAATATTTACGGAACAAAGGACTGATACCGGCTGACAGATACCTGAAGAAAGATTCTTTCGGAACATCCAGAACACAGGAGCGTAGGAGGCCCTCAAGACTGGATGTCGTGCCAGCGCAGAAACCTAATCCCAAATAACCAGACATGTCCCAAAAGACAATCAACTCAATCAAATTCGTTCTCGTCATCAAGTTCATCATCGTGGCCGCAGCCATCATCTTTCTGCCTATCGGCGATTTCCTGATGTGCAGTTGCTTTGTTCTGCCGCCCAGCTATCTGACCACTCGTGAGATACGTCCGGGCTTCAACAGGTTCACCGCACTGTTCGTGTGTAACGGCGTCGTTGGTGCCTGTATGGCGGCTGCGTTGGCACTGGGCATTGAAATCGAAGGAGTATCTATTGGCATGATGTTCATCACCTGTGCCATTTATACGTTTCTATTCGGAGTCCCGCTGGACATCTGTGTTGCAGAAAGAAAAGCAAGCCAGATGCCGGTCGTGCAGAAGGACGACACGGTCATTGAAGCAGAAGTGATCGAGTAACCCATTTGATCAACACTTAACCCAGGGCTGGGCGGCTTCGGCTGTCCGGCCCTCTTTGTATCTTGAAAGGAAATACATATGAGCTTTCCCGGACATTCTATCGCAGGTAAGTCTGCTTATCCTGGCGATGAAATTCACGAGCAGGTCAAAGTGATCAAGGAAGAGGTTGTAGAACTTTGCAGACTTATCGAAGGTCTCTTTGATCTCATCGACGAAAAATATGGAGGAAATGAGGATGACTGAAAGGAGGTCTCTATGAATCTCACACCACCCATCACAATCGAGGAACTTACACAGTTGAGCAAGACCTGGAACAGGATCCGTGACAAGATCATGGAAATGGTCGAGCTTGGTGTGTTCGAACATCTGGATACAGACCGTTTCGGTGTCTGTGGCGTGAACTCGTACGACGTGTCCGAGGACGGCAAGGAACTCATCGTGAACCTGTATCTGTACGAACGCGGCTATGGCAACTACAACACGCCGTTCCGTTGTCCTGTTGAGTTGTTCTTCCTGGACACCAGCAGACTTGGCGAATATGTGCATGAACGTGAAGCAGAGAAACGGTGTCAGCGTGCAAGGGTTCGCGAAGCTGCCGAACGGGAGAGACGCCGCCAGGAGTACCTGAAACTCAAGGCTGAATTTGAACCGGAGGAAGCCAATGGGAACTGAACCAAAAGAAGTCGGCGGCTGCACCAGTATCGACGATCTGTTCAAACTCGATCATGACTGGAATGCCGTGGTGGACGCCATCTACAGATTGTGGCAGGACACCGGCATTTTCGATGAGTACGGCAAGGTCATAACGGACTGGCGCATGCTCGATAACCAGGGCGATGATACGCTTATCATTGTGCGCTATTATGTGCCGAACGAAGACTGCAACGACTCGTTCGTGTTCAATGCAAAGTTCCTGTTCATGGATCCCAAGGATGTCGTGGAAGAGTGGAACAAGCAGCAGGAAATATACGACGCTGAAAACGAGAAGCAGGAACGTGAAATCAAGTATCGGCAATTCCTGGAACTCAAGAAGATCTTCGAACCGGAGACCGCTAATGAAACTCGTTGACTACTGGATGGCTCGCTATGTGCACAACGCCGAGGACCTCGCCGAGATGCAAGGCGCGATACTTGCCATAGAGCGTAAGCTGCAGGAACTCGGAGACAACGGCGCGTTCATGTGTGGACCTGACCCGCATGGCACCATAACGACAACCCAGGGTTCGTTCATCGCTGTGGACGAGTGGGCGCTGGATGTCGAGCACGGCACTATTGGCATCCGTTATATCTACGACATGGTCCATGACAATCATGGCGACAGACGCTGTGTATCGGAGTGCTGGATGACGTGCCCAATCGAGTGGCTGTTCATGCCAGAGGACAAGTATATGCCTCTTAAAGAGGAACGCTACAAAGAACTGCGTGCTCAGCGTAACGAAGCCGTGCTGGCTTTTGAAAAGGAGAAGCGCCGCGAACGGTATCTGCAGTTGCGCCAGGAGTACGAGGAGCTACGTGCAGAGTTCGAGCCGGAGGAGAAACACAATGATAACTCCGAAGGTTGACGGCGTCTACTGGACCATGCTGATGGTTACATGCGGCTATCCTGTCCCGCGTATGGCTATGGATATAGTTGCGGTTCGCGTACACAGTGTTAGCATTATGGAGGCGGAACATGAGGACTGTCACACAGTCTGCGAGGTGTCGCCCTATGTGCTCGGAGACGGGGCTAAAAAGAAGCCTATGGTCAAGGCCTGCCCATCACCGCGTGAGCAGACAATAATAGATGGCAAGAAACTGCCATTCATTGGCGGATTGTTACCTGTTGAAGCCGAGACAAGGTATTCGGAAAGCACAGTTCCATACAAGCGTTTCACATTGCGTGCCGATTTCCTGTACGAGACGCCGGATCAGGCCGTTGCAGCGCTTTGCGACAGACTTGCAGACAGACTGAGCTACATGCGCAGCAATCTGATTCACAACAGATACACAAACATGGAACCAGACCAGGTTGTAACAACCTACTTTTGAAAGGAGAAAAAAAAATGGCTGAAGAGAAACCCAAAACCGAAAAAATCAACAAGTGCGATACCTGCGAACCTGCCATGATCCTGGCTGAAGCAATCGCTGTCCTGGATGTGATTGTGGACAACGACCCCGAAACCATCATCAGAGAAGGCAACGCAGAGGACTTCTTCGGAGCCGTCATGCAGACGCTCTGGGAACTGCGCGACATGATGTACTATAAGCAGCCGACAGGCAAAACGGATCTGCCCAAGTACATCAAGGTCTTCGAACAATACAACTCAAACAGGCTGGAACGGCACAACATCATATCCGAAATGAACGTTCTGGCATTCGCACACAGCAGGAGACACGACGATGAGTAAGAACAAATTCGAACCTGTCTGCACAGAGATCAAGATGGATTTCGACGACCTGACTGCGGACATCTGGCAGGAGCCGTATTCCAAGATCATCGAGGGTGCCTACATGATGCCACATACCAAGAAGGGAATCCTGGTCAGGCTTTCCAAGATGTACGAGTACGTGGACAAGTATCTGCAGGACCATGAGGACGAGGACCCTGCGGAAGACTTTGAAGAGCGCGACGGCGAAGAAGCCTACCACGCCCTGATCTACATGAAGCGCTACGCCGAGTGGGACACCGACCCGTACAACTACATCCGCATCCAGATTCTTGCAGATCTGTTCGAGGACATCGTCGAGTGCTGTTCGCTGACATCCATCTGCACAGTCTGCAGAGATCTGATGGAGCGTGTACAGGCACTTCCGGATGGAGCACAGATATGAGCGGCGTGTCACAACTCAAATTCACCATCAGGCATCGCATTCTGATGCCGGAAGTGCTTCGGTTCATCAAATTCCAGCCCTGGGCTGAAATGGCTGAGTACATCTTCAAGCTGCACAACGACTTCAGCATCATCAAGGACTACAGACAACTCATCAAGGACTGCGAGTGGCTCATTGAGGCCGCACGTAAGGCTGACAAGCACCTTGAATGTAGTGCTGATGGGCTGGAGGACGAGTATACGCTGAAAGAGTACGCCTGCTGGCTGCGCGAGGCTCTGGAGTGCGACGACAACGGCATGTCAGACTACGATGCGATTCGTGCAGTCCTGCTGATGGAGTTGCTTATGTCCATTTGCAACGACGTTGACCTGAGCAGTGACTTCAAGAATTGCTGCGAAGAACTTATCCAGGAGTACCAGGAGAAAATCAGAGAGGAGGAATCAAATGGAACTTCCGGAAAAGATTGAAGATCTGGAACAGCTGTCTGCATTTGAGTCTCTGACCAGAACGGTGGAGGACCAAATTGCGGACGCACTGTCCAATTCCATCGAGGACGACATAATCCTCGCCATCAACGGTTGGCATATGTACCCGGTGTACAGACGTGAACTGCGTACAGACAAAGCTACGCCGGCCGAAATGTTCCGCACAGAACTGCGTGGTAACGAGCAGCATCGGCTTATCAAACCGCTCTGGGAAACACCTGAGAACGACGAACCCAGCCAGTTCTGGATCAGTGTGCATTACATTGTGCTCACTTTTCCGGACGACAGCAAGGACACCCGTGTCTCCAGGATCCCGGCCAGATACCTGTTCATGCCCGGTGCTGAGATCACCAAGGCATGGAACAAGCACATCAAACGTTACGGAGAGAACACCAATGAAAACCGGAACACTTGAAATCACTCTGCACTACACCTGCACGGAACAGCAGCGCAATAACGCGCTTCGTGAATTGGAACCGCGCAAGTCTGCGTATGGTGACTATTTCGTGCCTGTCACGAGGCTTCAGGTCAGCGTCGAGAAATTCCTTCAGGCTTACTACAAAGACACGCCGACTCTGTGGATGTCTGTCGAGACGTCCAAAGAAGGCAATTACGGTGTCTATGCAAGTGCCCACGTCTGTTTCCAGGAAGAACAGATGTTCGGCGACCTCGCATTGCAGAAGCTGCTCAAGGCTCTGAAAGCTACGTGGAAGCTGCTGACGTGTGTCTACATCGACACGTATCCTGCGCAACTGCCGAAAGACTCGGAAGAGGCTGACTACAATGCTTACGCCATCAACTCTATCGCGAGTTGGCACAGGGACACTGATCGTGTCCGCCGGTCGATCATGCCGGAGCCTTTCGTGGATGCGATTATGGCGGCCGATTCCGACTGGGATTTCCGTGGAGGTGACGAAACGTCTGTTGTACAGAACATGTGCATCCACATCCTGGACAGCATGTGGAAGGATCAGACACTCGCCAGGTTCTACACGTCTGTGTTCCAGCTGGGAGACAGCAATGGCGAAGATGACTGAGAACGTCCAGAAGATCCTGCAACTGCGCGAGTTCCGGAAGCATATCAGGTACATCGCTGAAGACGACTGCATCAGTGCCTCCTGGGTCGTTCAGTTCTTCAAGAAAGACCCGTTCAATAAGGTCAACGACCGCGTAGCGCAGGAACAGTACAGACTCCTGGACATCCTGACGGATGAGGAGTTCGAGCAGCTGTATCATGCGCTTTACATGCAAAACAATAACCTCGTGGAAAGGAATCCCGAAAATGATGATTGAACAAGTCGAAAAAGCCATCAACAAAAACCTCAACGTGTCCTACGCTGTCCGCAACGTGATGAAGATTGCAGGACTGCCTGATGATGCTGTCAAACAGCTTCGCATGGTTCTGTCTGATCTCAAGGACATACACATGCTGCTGTGCAGCTACATGTTCACGATCCATGTGTCTGACCTGTCGCCGTGGGATCTCCGCAATCTTCCTGGAATCAAAGAGGCCAACGACGTCTCCGACAACAAGGAACTGTACGACGGCTGCGGCGGAAACATCATCCGGTTCAAGCAGGAGACCAACGACGATGACACAGGAAAGTGATCGTTATAAAGGCTTCAAGGTCGGTGCTCATGTATGGCTCTGTGACTGCGAGTGGGACGAACCGCTGCCCGTGGTCATAGAGTCAGTCGAGCTGCGTACTACAGACGAAGGTGTTGTGGTCGCAGACAGCTACAAGATGCTCGACGAGAACGGCGATAAGTTCCCAAGCCCGTACGATGCCTACAATGTCCGTGAGACCAAGCGCGAGGCGCTCATTCTCATGATGAAGATGCAGCAGGAGACCATCCACGAGATTGAAACCCAGCTGCAGAACGCGACTGACCGGCTCTGGAAACTCAACGCGATATACGATGAGTGCATCGACGAGGAGGTCAACAAGATGCTCGACAACGGTGAGCTGAAATGAAATTATTTCAGAAATTCCCCAAACCGTTCAGATGGCATCTGGACATGTGGATCCAGGCTGGCGTGAAACTTTCAAAAGACGTTGACGAGTCTGACGAAGCAAACATCCTGATGCGCAGATGTCAGGGTGACGAGATCGTGCTCGAACGTGCCTTTGAGGACAAGTTTGTTGAACTTGAAATATGGTTCAACATGCTTGCAAACGAACGTCGTCTGTTCAATCTGTTCGCTCTGTGCTATGGCAGGTATCTTCCCAAGAAATGGGAAGCCAAACTGTCAGCAGAGCATCAGGATGAGAAGACTTGGGTCATGCCTTACGCCATCTATTCCAGCTACACGGGAGACTGCGCTTCTGTTGACCGTGCGTTCCTAACATCGGACGAGCTGAAATGGCTCATGATGAACATTGCCGAAGGCGGCTGGTGGGCGGCAGGTGCGGCTGTGCTTGGATGCAAGAAAAATTACTTGCTTGATACACGCACGGATGTACTGTCCTTCACTGGCCGTGTGGTACGAACTTATGTGGACTGAAAGGAGGCAATATGCCTGACATCAATATGCATGACTGTGACTGGGACACCATTATCACAATTCACTTCGAAGAAGTCATCAAGGATGTCGATGACATCGCGCTTACCGCACAACTGTCGGACGCATTCCAGATCGACGTTGTGGAAGTCGGCTACCTTATGGACTATGATTCCGGCGAAGTCAACGGATTGTATTTGCGGTCCAAGAGCAAGACCTGCCCGAAGGAAGAGAATCTGTTCCGGCTGTTCCACGAAATCGTGAACATCGCACCGATTCAGGACCTGAACGGCAAAATCATTTTCATGGATCCCATCACGGACGAGTACGGAACCTGCGCGGCCATGTTCGTTAAGGACAGACCGGACGCAATCCATGAATGGGCTTTCAACGAGGACGCCATCGAACATATGCAGAACATGGTTCCGGATGTGAGCCGACCGCAGGTGTCCGAGGCTATCCTGGGTCTGTACAGGGACCACATGAACCAGCCTGGTGTCACCGTGAACGAGACTTTCTACACACTCATGAGCTACAAGGAGATTGCAGATGCCTGAAGTAGTACCACTGACTTCTATCTATTTGGAGCGCATTGCCGTTGCAGTTGAGAAGATTGCCGACTACCTTGAGCACAAGGACAAGAAGCAGATTCTGGGTTCTATCGACATGATGCAGGACATCGTGAACAGAATCCGCAAGAACAACTGCGATGACTGTGACATGACGCAGACGGAACTGGAAGGCATGATGGAGTCCATGCGTGCCTACGCCGAGAAGCACTATGGAAAATCCACAAATGAAATTGTTACGTCATTCGCAACGCCCTCGACTGCCGCTTATCACAATTAACCACGAAAAGATTCGAAATGAACAAGGAAACAGCTGAATACGTTTCAGAGCTGATCAGGAACACGATCAAGTACCTGCATCAGCAGGAGGTCGTGCTTCTGCAGCTCGCCTCGCAGATCGAAGTGGACCACGGAATCGAACGTCCGGGTCAGTCACCTACAGTGTATCCATACGACGAAACAGCAGATCTCTATAAACCGGATCCTGCAAATCCTGGGAAGACGGTCATTGAGACCTTCTGTGAGAAACATGGTATCAAGCTGACCGACAGTGAGAAAACCATGTTCGTCGGTACACCGAAGGGCGAGAATCTGTTCACCAAGATGTTCAACGAAAGCACCAACAAGGAACCTGTATACACGGCTGAGGCTGTGCAGACCGTAGGCGGTATCGCCATCGACTTACCCGCTGATCTTGAAAAGAAGCTGGATGAAGCCGAAAAGCAAGAAGCCAAGTCTAAAGACAGCGACTACCAGTACGCTTTCCCGTGGGGACGCCGCAAGAAACCCGAAACGGATCCTGAACCGCCGAGAGGCAACTGGGAATAATCAACCTGGAGTTGAAAATGCCAGAAAAACAGAAAACCCTTACATTGCACGTAAACGGCCAAAAGACGAAGGTTGGAATACAACCCATAAATGTAGTCGTAGTCGGCGCTACCTGCGATGAGAAGGCCGTTTCCGGTGAAGGAACAGGAAATGTCGGAGAGACCAACAATTCTGGATCAGATATCTGAAGCCGCTTATGCCGTTTTTCGAATGGCGGAGGCACAGGATCATATCCTGGAAGAGCGTCTTCGTATCAAAGGTCTGAATCTGTTCGATTGGTACAGTCGTCCAATGGACAGGGAATGCTTGGACAGGCTTCGTGGCTACATCGAAGATCTGAAGCATGCCTGCCGGCAACTCGGCAAAACCAACACCGATATCCAACGCATCATCAAGGAACAGGTTCCGGAGTACGACAAATGGTTCAAGCCCGATGAACAGGTCGCTGCCGAGGCCATGCTGATAGCCAGGCAGCTCGGACTGGACGGGCTTATTACGAAGCGCGATGCCGAAATAGAACAGGAGGTCAAGAACCTATGAAAGCAAAACACTGGCTCATCATCGTGAGCCACTACCCGCGTGGACACGCCAAGTACCAGGACATCAGCCGGCGCGGCCACACGCAGTACATGCGGATCATCCGTGACCAGCTGCTGGCAGACAGGACGCCGCTGAAGATCACGGCCAGCCAGCAGGGCATGCAGATACTCTTCGCCGTGCAGCCGGATGACCCGGACTATGCTGGGCACAAGCGCACCAACACATGCATGGATCTGATGTGCTCAATGCTGTTCAAGACGTTCAGCAACATCAAGGAAGTCGAGATCTGGGGCTATAGCGCAGAACCTGCCGTGCAGGGCTCGTGCTGCCTGTGGTACTACCAGTGGGACGACTTCGAGGGCGGACATCTGATGACAATGCCGGAGGAACTGCAGACACGCATTGTACGGCGTGGTTCGGTGTGCTCCGGTTATGTCAGCAGAACAGTCCTTGACTGGTTCGCCGCCAATCCCGGCCTTACCATCGGGTCCTGGGACTGGAAAGACATAAATTGAAAGGAGGCGTCATGCCTACATACAAATGCACAGGCTGCGAGATCGGAGCCTGTACCGTCACGATTCCGCTGGAGAGCAGGAAACCGTCGGAGTTCATCAGAGACTTCGTGTGCCCTGTCTTCGGTCATGAAACCGAGTGCGCGAACATGGAACTGGAGAACGCCGAGGAGTTCGGTCTGTGGCCGGACGGCACGGAGATGGACAAGGAACAGGAAACCGGCCGCACCGAGTTCCTGAACAACAGCCAGGTCATCAACAGGCTGGACTTGTGGATTCGCGTGGCCAAGTCATACGTTTCGGACTTCGAAGCCAGTGTCAAAGACCGTGTAAAGAAGGCGTTCAACGACGCATCATGGCTCTACAGCTTCAACGACAATGCAGCCAATGAAGTCGGTGCCTCGTACACGACGGTCCATATGTGGATCTACGGGAACATGTACTACGGTAGTGTCAGAAACCTGCTGAACGACTTCACGTCCAACTACAAGATCCACGACATAAACGGCGCAGGCTACATGTGCTTCTGGCCGGAGTACTATGACGACGATGACCCGGACGTCATTCCGGACAACGACCGCGAGCCTGTCCAGATGAAGATGCTGGACATCAGCACGGACGAGATCCTGGAGAACAGGATCATCCTATCTGTCAACAAGCTGAACTACAGCGTGTTCGAGTACGTGAAGAACGGATACACGGACTACAACGATGCGCAGAACGCGGCAGACGCCCTGTCAGGCGTTATGCTGGACATGACTATCCCGGCGCCGGTCAGAGGCAGAGTGCAGCTGACCAGCAAAGCACACTGAGGAGGACTGATCATGGGAGCAGAAGAGCGTCATAATCGTCGTTACGACGTATACAGAATGCTTAGCAAAGATCGCATCAGTGGACAAATGGCAGGTGTGAACGAGGGCAAGATGGAGATAGAATATCTCAACAGAGAAAGAAAAGAGAACCATGTGCGGGTCAAGCCGAGGTTGAAGGTCTCTGCAACAGGCGGCTTCGATTTGTCAGCACGCAACAAAAAGAAACGAACAAAATGACTATGCCAAGAATCAGGGAACTTTGTCCCGGTGAACTGAACGACTTCCTGGTTGAGCTGGTACGGAAGGAACTGCGTAATATCCCTCCGGATTTCCACTGCAGACGCAGGGAGCTATGCGAGGCTTTTCTGACATGCAACCAGGAGACTGGTAACAGGATCCGCATGAAAGAAGGCATGAAGAGCATCCTGCTGCAGTGGAAGCAGCGACAGGACCAGGTAGACGGACTCGAACGTCTTGGGTTCCGGATGACCAAGGGAAAGACCCACTGGAAGATCCGGATCCCGGAATCAAACTATTTTGCGGCACTGGCCGCTACACCTGGAGATCGTAGAAGCGGCGTGAATGCAGCTGCAAACGCGGTCTCCGTTTTCTTCTAACCAAATGAAAGGAGCCATAAAATGGCAGACAACAAAAACAACACATTCGACATCGGACAGGAAGTCTGGTTCATCTGCAAAGACGACATGGAGATCCTGCGTACCACTGACGGTGACGCGCCACGCTTTGACCACAGCAGCCCCAATGTGCTGCATCGTGGTCATGTCGAGCGCATGGAGAACGACGACGTCGTGGTCACGCTGGAAACCTACATGAACGAACCTGTCGGTCGCAAGGAATCCCGCCAGAGAGGCTGCGGTGCAAAGCAGATCTACTGCAAGCAGAGCGATGTGTTCTGCACGCCTGAATCTGCAATCGCCGCCTTCACCAGCAAGACTGAAGGCGATCTCATGAGACAGCTTGCGTGGTTCAAAAACACAGACACTGAGAAGAAGGCCATGAATATTGGCGATATTGTCTGGTGGGTGTGCGATGGGGATGTGGATAACGGCAAGGGCGGATCAATGACCGCTGACTATGTCCTCTACCGTGGTACTGTCCTGGAAATCAAGGATGGGATGGTGACGACATCTACAGAACTGCACGCCATGCCTTCCAAGGACGACATCCAGTGGCATAGGGAGCACCCCGAAGAACTGGATGAGGTCGAAGGCACTATTGAATCCTGTCACCATACCCCGGAGGAAGCCATAGCTGAAGCCAACGAGGTGGCACATGAAACACTGAGGAAGCAGCTGGCTATCTACCAGGCAAGAGACCGTAACGCAAACGCTGTAAAAGCCGCAGGATGCCTTGGAGGGGCATTCTGAGCCACGTCAGCACCAAAGACGTCCGTCGTACTGGGTAGCACGTTATCCTGGTCTCAAATCGTCTGGAAACAGATTTGACGAACTCTCTTTAATATTATAGACGTGCCCGCGCGTATGCACCCGCGTGCGCCTGCTCAGTTCATGTCGAGTTACGTAAATAACATTATCATGCAACCTCCCACTGGGCTCACTGCGTTCGCCCACCATAGTATACGTGTGTACGCGCATGTGATATATAAGTAACTATAAATAGTTCCTTATATACCACCTGTGGTACTCCCGCATGCTATTGTGGGAACCCTGTGGCCCTCTGGGCCGGTTGTATGATGTTATTATTCCGTAACTCACGCCTTTTCGAAATCAGAGATTTCTCAAGGCGAAATCCGGTCATTCAGAAAATCAACTTGAAGTTCAAAATTCAACCCAGAAGAAAGGAGCGAAAGCGACTCACAGATGAACCATTCATATCCAGAAAACAAATTATTGTTCCTTGCAGATTTCCATGTGAAGGCAAGGACGTGGACCAACAACACCCAGGTAAGGGGTGATGCCTACCAGGCTATGCAGGTCATTGGAGATTATGCAGAAAGCAATGGGATCAGCACACTCCTGATCGGGGGTGACTTCTTTGATTCCAACAGACCGACTCCGGATGACCTTGTCCAGACCGTAGATTTCCTGACCAGATTCAAACAGGTCTACTACATCAGGGGAAATCATGACAGCTGTGATCCTTCCTATCTGGAAGCGGTATCCAGAGTTCTTGGGAAAGACCAGTTCGTGACTCAGCTGATGGGACACATTGTGCATATGCCAGGTGTTCATGAAGGAAAGGGTGTGTGCCTGACCGGTATCCCCTGGATGTCCAACAAAGAGGAATACAGGAAGGCCGCGTTCGACACCATCCGGTACTTCAACGAGAACTACGACAAGAAACACAGACTGTACCTGATGCTGCACACCAGTTTCAAGGAACTGCTGTCTTTCGACGGCGCCTACACGTTCGCACGCAATGACTTCAGTGACCTGTGCCCGAACCACAACATCCATCTGCTTGTCGGAGATGTCCATGTACGGGAACTGGCGCAGACGCTGTTCATGAGGAAAGATAAGTCCATCGGTTCCATGATATTCCATAGTCCAGGTTCTGTTTATCCGCTGCAGTTCAATGATTCCGATCAGTTCCACGGATGCACCGTGATCGACATGGGGCAGAAAGGCAAGGAGCAGTTCCAGCCGCTGCCTGTCAGCGTCCGGCAGTACGTCAGCCACAGGTACACCAGCCAGACAGACCTTGAGGACTTCCTGAAGGATCTGGAGGTGACGCCGAGGGAGCCGACGCAGACGTTGCCGACATACGTCAGAGTACTGGTGCCTGCCGACAAGGAGATGCCACATATCTCGACGACGGACTGGCCGGACTTCGTGATTCAGGTGCAGCTGGAAACGACTGCACTGGAGGAAACAGCGGCCAGGGCTGCACTGGAAGGATACACGCTGGAACAGGCGATTGCAGACGAGTTCGAGGACCCGGACGTCGCTGAGATCGCCAATAAGCTGGTGTCCTCGCCTGATCCTGCGGAAGAACTCCGGGAGTGCATGGACTTCTGGAAAGTGGAAAGGAGTGCATGGTAACATGCTGATACTGAAAAAGATACATATGGAGAACATCTGTCAGTTCTCCAGCCAGGACATCGAGTTCGACACCGGTTTGTCCGCTGTCTGCGGCCGGAACGGTTCGGGGAAGAGCACGCTGCTCAGAGCGCTCGCATACGGTCTGACCGGCATGGTGGACGGCATCTGGGGAACCCAGAAGGATCTTCAGAAGGACGGCGCGGTTTCTCCGGGCTATGTGGAAGTCACGCTGATCGGTACAGGCGGTACCACCGTCACGGTGCGCAGGTATGCGGCGTCCACAACCAGCAAGAGCATGCCGGACAAGCTGACAATCACGAAGGAAGATGGTACCACGGAGGAAGTCCTGCGCAGGAGTTCCGTGGACAGTTGCCTGTCGGCCATGTACGGGATACCGTGTCGTCTGCTGTTCCAGGTGTTCTGGCTCAGGCAGTCGCAGATCGACATGCTGCTGACTGCGCCGGCCGCCATCGTGAACGCATTTTTGCAGGACGTATTTGACATGCGGAACCTGGAGACGGTGCGTGACAAGCTCAAGGGAGCCATCGACACAATCGCCACAGGACTGCAGGGTACGGAGGACGAAATCAAGTCGATGGAACAGGAGCTGTCGGAACTTGCCGACGACGATTACATCGACAGCGGTCTGAAGTATGTCGAGGAACAGCTTGCGGAAAGCAACAAGGAGCGCGAGGACTTCATCAAGAAATACGGCGACCTGTCGGATCTTGACAAAGTCGAGAAGCGCTGCGGTGTTCTTCGCACGGACTACTTCAAGTACAAAAAGATGCTACAGGACGCGGAGCATGTGCTGGAATCCTTCGGTGAGCCTCCGCCGGCGCCGGAAACAACGTCCACAAGACAGGAGATGCTGGATGGTATCGCCCACGCGGAGGAAAAGATTCGCAGGGAGCACCAGAACCAGTATACGCTGGAAGCTGCACTCAAGACGTCCGAAAATTCCATGAAGAATTGGAAGGCACGCATTGAAGATGTACATCAGAAAGTGCAGTGTCCGGACAAGTGCGAACTCTGCGGAGGCGAGATCCAAGACCAGGATGCTTATGTGTCTCATCAGTGCATGATGTTGACCGGCTGTGAGTCTCTGGCGCTCTTTGATGAGAAGGCGGATGCAGAGATCACATATCTCGAAAAGGAAATCGAGCGCGACCACAATGCACTCGTGGAGTCTCATGAGAACACGAAGTTGCTGGAAAACTCCATGCACCTGCTCCAGACGGAAGTCAAGCGCATGGACGATTACAAGCTCTATCGTGAGAAGCTCACCATCAAGGCTACTTGCGAAGAAATGCTTGCCAAGATCAATCCTGAGCTGAACAAGCTGGAACACCTGCTTGACAAGTCTGACGAGATCCGTGAGGCGAAGCGTAACCTCGACGAGGCATCTGCTCAGCTCCGGGAGACGGCTGACAAAGTCAAGGCAGAGGCAGCCAGAATCAGAGAGCGTCGCAGAATACTCACAGAGGACCTTGAGAAGGCACGTAAGCGCCTGGACCAGGAGCAGGTAAACAAAGAGGCTCGCAGAGTGCTGAAAGAGCTGCGTGACGGTCTGTCTGCAAATCGTGTGCAGGCCAGGTATCTCGCGTCGAAGATCGCGGAGATCAATCGTGGTCTGGAGCACTTCATGCAGTTCACAGGAATGCCGTTCTCGCTTTATCTGCGCGAAGACACTCACACATTCGCTTTCAGCACGCCGGACGGATTCGAGCATCCTACGATGCACCTGTCCGGTGCCCAAAAGAATATGTCTGCGGTTGCCCTTCAGATGGCGCTGTTCAATGTCATCAATCCGCAGATCAATCTGTTCCTGATCGACGAGCCTTCCGAGGCGCTGGACGACGGGAACAAAGTCGTTATGGCGGAGATGTTCCGCCGTATGAACAATATGCTCAACGCCATGCACGGAACGATGCTGATCGTCAGCCGTGACGAGAAGATGGTGGAGAGCTGTGAAACAATCATAACCGTAGGTGCCCAATGAAAGTAACATTGGCGTACTCCATGATCGAAATCGAGGATGCTCCGGCATGGCTCGATGCGGTCGGAAAGTACAAGTACAAGTCCAGGAAGACACCTGAAGAGATGCGCAACGAGAAGGCTCTGCGCAAACAGCTTGGAAAGAGCACGAAGGTCATCCCGTATAAGACCGAGGAACGCTCCGTGATGGAACGTGATGAGAAAGGTAGGCTGTACTTTCTTCCAGGTCTGTGGCCTCGTGTTCAGAAGAAGCTGGAGGAACACGGTGAAGTCTACACGGTTGTTGACAACCGGGATCCTGACAAGAAACCGCCCATAGACTTTGAGGCCATCAAAGGTATCGAGTTCCGCGAGGGTCAGGACAAGGCGCTCGCGCTCATCGCTACGGCTGACTGCGGTATTATCGAGACGACCGTGGGCTGGGGTAAATCGTTCTTGATCAGTGTGTTATGCAAAGCATTTCCGACACTGCGCATCGTCGTCTGCACCAGTTCGTTGTCAGTTGTCAACACCCTGTATGAGTACCTGATGAAACAGATACCAAGGGAAGTCGGCATCATTGGCGGTGGAAAAGACACGGCAAAGGGAAAGCGCGTCATCATCAGCACGCTGAAGAGCCTGACCAAGATTCCGAAGGATGAGCCGGATCTTATCTGCTGTGATGAGTGCCACGACGTCGGAGACAACGATGCCGGTCATACCATCATGCAGTTCTACTTTGCCAGGAAGTTCGGATTCTCCGCGACGCCTGTCAGGAATGATGGAACCGGTCTGGCTATGGAAGCCATATTCGGTCCGACGATCCTGCAGATGTCGTACGAAGCATCCGTCCAGGCAGGAATGGTCACGCCGATGAAGTATACGATGCTGCCATGCACATGGTGCTCGGACTTTTTGAAGCGCGGCCAGGATCTACCGGAGATTGTCGTAAAGCGTTTCTCCTATTGGGCAAATGTCGCCAGGAACAAAGCCATCGCAAGACTGGTCAGCGAGGTGTGGAATACCACTGATGCCCAGGTACTTGTTATGTGCGCTACACTGGAGCATGCGATTCAGCTGAGCCAGCTGATGCCCTGGATGGTGGTTGCGCACTATGGCAACGTGGATGAAGAGACCTTGCGCAGACATCTCAAACCGGACAAGTTCCCAAATCTGGACTTCAGCAAGTATAAGATGAACACCAAGGACTTGGAGCGAATCCGCATGGCGTTTGGCAAAGGAACGCTGCGCGGGGTTATCTCGACCTACGTGTTCAAGCAAGGTGTGAATGTTGTTCATTTGCAGTTACTTATACGAGCTGATGGCGCAACATCCAAGATCGCAAGCATCCAGATCCCAGGTCGTCTTTCCCGTCTTGACGAAGGCAAGGAATATGCGTATCTGGTCGATTTCGACGACAGTTTCACACCATGGGCAAAGCGCCGGTCTGACTCTCGTGATAAATTATATCAGGAGCAAGGTTGGACCAAGATCACACGAGAGGAGCTGTTAGATGATCTCAGAACAAAGCCTGGCGACGAATCTGACAACGCTGCTGGGCTCGTCGAAGCCAGGGAAACTGGATGTAGCGGCGCTGGCGCAGAGG
>Ga0310696_10000070_pt1 | contig 176439 bp, 239 predicted proteins | sample AusTroGonzalo_MG_4_FD_203885 | JGI IMG/M metagenome (GOLD analysis project Ga0310696, IMG submission 203885) | Bovine rumen microbial communities from tropical cattle in Woodstock, Queensland, Australia - Gonzalo_02 (v2) (version 2) | ecosystem: Host-associated > Mammals > Digestive system >...
GATGTCAAAATCAAGTGCATAAAATTGTCTAAGCTGGCTCTCTAAAAACTTCTGTATAGGGTCAAGCACTTTACGTTCAGCTTCTCTTAATGCAGATTGGTGTTCTTTATATCTAGCATCATAAGCAGCTTTATCCGCATCATACTGTGCTTTTCGCTTGAGTATATCATCTTTCTTACTAGCTGTAATCTTTGTGATTTTCAACTTTGTTACCTCCTATATAACTATTTGATCTTCTTTATCTCATCAGGTGAAAATATTAATGTAGTAACAGGATCATTATACATTGCTACATAATAATAGTCACCGTCAAAATCTTTAAAATGCTGTCGCAAGAACTCCCCGACTCTTTAGAGTCGTGGGATGAATTGCGACCTTGTTATGTTGTCATGGGTATGTATTGCCAATTATTGTTATGACAAAGCAAATGTAAATTAGCAATACCAACCTGTTTATAAGATTTACTTGGCAAAGTAATATAATTGTTTTCTGCGTCCTTGATATATGCTCCACCAGAGGTAAATCCTGTAATATACCCTATCTTGTCTAATACTGATACTTTATCATTTAGATAGAAACCTTTGTAAAATGGTGTATTCTTACTATTACGTTTAGCGGTACGATTAGGCTCTTTTCTCCCTTTACGAGCAGTAGCTTCGTGTAAAGACCTCTTCTTTTTGCGGAATTGCCTTATAAGCAACCATTCGTTAGGATTTTCTTTTATAGTTTCTATACCACTTATTACAATAGCGTCATTGTAATGAGTTTTCTCTAAACCTAACTCTTTACGCCTTGGTGTGGTTACAGAACCATAAGTAATCTCCGCATTTGGATACTTTGCAAAAATCCTTTTACGCAAGGAGTTCATAAATGGCGGTTCTTTATACTGTTTTACCTTTTTGTGTTCTTCTTGCCATTTATATAAGATACCACCCTTCTTATGATTATCAGAAGTGTGACAATCCGTACATACAGTAATAAGATTGTCCACTCTGTCTGTACCGCCATTACTGCGATAGATTATGTGATGTGTCTGCAAAATCTTATCTTTTGATTTACCACAAACCTGACAAGTGTAATTATCTCTTGCAAAAACAAAGTATCTTTCGTCATAAAAGCCGTAAGTCTGCCCCTGCTGATAATCTACTCCTTGTATGTCGGGATTTATCATTTTCGCTGTATCAAATTTACCAACTTCTATATGCAATTCTGCATTTGGTACAAGACTATTAAAAGTATTTATCCACCTAAAATGTTTGTCTATTCTGCTTTGTAAACTCGGCGGCAACCACTTTTCAGATTTCTTGCGATTAAGAAATCTTGGCTTGCGATACCTTATTTTGCGGTTTCTACGGCTCCTGCGATAAATACGCTTTGTATCTATGTTTGAAGATATATCTTGCCTTAACTCGATTTCAGCCTTATACAAAACCTTATCCTCGGACGTAATAGCAAGGCCTATGTGTTTTGCACCAGTGTCTACGCCTATATTTACGTCTTGTTTGTTTTCTCCCGTAGGATAATCAAGCTGTATCGTAAAAGGGTTGTATTTTACGATTTTGGCTTTTTTCTCTTTTAGAAGAATACGTGCTTTCCTCTGAGTGGTAGGCATTAACGGCTCACCTCTCATATTGAGTACGAATACTCTGTTGCCATTACTCATAATTGTTACCTTTGATACCGACTCGCAAGTGGTATCCCTTTCGTATGAAAGTTTGTTTCCCTTCGCCAATGTTATAATCGTTTGACTGATGAGGTTGACTGTTCCTACCCAACAGAACTGTTTACAGAGCCTCCACAGTTGCTACAGACTTGGGAATCATCCGTAGGTGTGATAACGAAAATAACGTAGTTCTCGAAGAACTTAGGCTAGTCAATATGGGCTTTTGCAAGCCCCGACTCTTTAGAGTCGTGGGTTATTGACTATCCCAATCTCCTCGATATTTAGATGTGATAATTACTTTATTAGTAGATGTAATCACTCGTTTCATGAATATTCGCTCCCTAATAAGAAATCAAATAGCTCTGGGTTGTGTCTAAGATCTAGTTTACCATCTACAATGTATTTTGCTACACCCTCTTTAGTTGAAAGTACCTGTTCAACTCGATCATCTACTGTATCTTTTGTTACAAGTGTAAATACATTGACGGATTGCGTAGTACCAATACGATAGATTCTGTCCGAAGCTTGTTCCTTATCTGAAGGATTCCAAGGGCTGTCGTAAAACACAACATTTCTTGCAGCTGTAAACGTTTGAGCTGTACCAGCTGCACCGACGGTACCTAGTAGTATTTTATACTCAGGATTTGTTTGAAACACTTTCTTGTGCTTTTCACGATCTTCTACTGACATTGTACCAGTAAATACACAAGTTTTGTATTTCTTTGTGATGAACTTATATAAGGTTCTGAGTGGTTCTACCCAATTAGAAAATACAACTACTTTCTCACCACGTTCGTCTGCTTCATCTAATAGCTCAAGCAAACGTTGTAACTTAGCATTCTTCTTAAGATAATTAGGATCGTCTGCGGATAATGTGTTATCAATTAATTCTGGAGATCCATTTACTTGTCGAAGTCGTAAGAATTTTGCCATAGGGTTTAAAGATGATATGATTTCAGTTTCTTGTTTCTTAAGCTCATCTAAGATCTTCTCATACAACTTACGCTGATATTCTGTATTTTCAACATATTCTGTGTATTTGATTTTTGGAGGTAGATCCAAAACTTCTTCTTTAGTTCTGCGAATCATGTTTTTCTCTAGTATGCCTTTTAAATATGGAATATTCTTATATCCAATAACTTCATGATCACCGAATCCACCATATATACAGAAAGACTGACACCACTTATAGTATGATGTAAAATCATGACCATCTACTAATTTTAACGGTGTATATACATCAATTGGCTGTTTAGTAATTGGTGTACCGGTCATAGGAATCCACATAGCTTTATCGCCTGTTTTCTTCTTTATTTCAAGTATCTGCTTTCCTTGCTGACTAGTAGGTGATAGGCCTTTATGTACTTCGTCTGCGATTATCATATTCAATTCACCTGCATTAATCAATTCAATCAATCGCTGTGTGATCAGGTAGTTTCTACCTTCTTTATATCGAAGTGCTTCTACATTGAGTATCAAGAAGTATGGGACTTCTTCCCCATCTAAGTCGTTATACTTCATACCAGATAGCAGATCTTCATATTTTGCCTTGCTACCATTTTCATATTTCTCTGACCCATCACGTCGTAATCGTGTACCTAGCACATAAGGTATCTCTCTACCTCGTGTATGCTGTTTTATATCATCTTGCCAGTTGAATTTAGCACTATTTATGCAACATAGCACAAGGCAATGTTTAAATTTGTTTTGCACTTTGTTGTATAGTGCAAGATTTGTAGACATCACAGATTTTCCAGTGCCCATCTCGTCTGCACATATGAATCCATGCATATTACCTTTGATTTGCCTATCAATTGCCCATTTCATGAAATCTAATTGATGTTTGTACGGCGTTGCACCTTCTTTTACATAAAACGGAATACTAGAAATATCTATATCAGGTATTTTAGTAGTACTGCCTAATTCTTCATTTTGATTGATATTTTCATCAGAATGTATCTTAACTAACGGTTCGTATTTTGTACCTTTGAATTCATTAATAAAAAATCCAAGTCGATCCACAGGTATAGTCCACATTTTAGCTTCGGGACTCCAGCGTCGACCTGGAACATTTTTCAGTGTATTTATTATACCTGTATCATATGGAAAAGTTATTTCATAGACCTCCCCATTCTGTATAACATTTATCATGCTACAACTCCTAGATGTATCCCATAGAAATAAGCTGTTCTTTGAATATGTCTTTCTCATAGCTGTCTAACATGTAGTATTCGGCTTCGGTTCCATGAAGTCCATAAACTATTATTTCTAATTCGTTTGCGATGCTTCCGGTAACTTTGTTATATGTTGCAGCTATGTGCTTAATTTCGGTAGTGTTTGGTAATCCGAACAACTTTCTACCGGCAAGCTGATCATATCCAACAGCCATTAGGATTGTATTGTCTACATTGTCCTTAACTCTCCAAGGGCCTACGAAATTTTCTTCTTTCAAATGATTTGTATATATTGTATTTGATTGCATTGACCGCACCTCCAAATCTTGATATGTAGTATAACGATTTTTAGTTGTCTGACTCCCAAGGAAATACAATCCATTTATTATCTTTAGTAGCCCAACAGTAATCTGGATGTTTGTCTGCATGAATGTTGTGTACGATGGTTATTATGTGAGGCTCTGTCACACCTAATGGTTGATTTTGAGGAAAAACTAAAAGGTCTGTTCGACCATCTAATCTCCTGTGGGGTGAGCCTACTCCCTATACCTAATCTAACTTAGGCTACATTTAACTGCGTTACTTTTTCGTTCAAGTATACGGGTGAGTTAACTTTTGCCTTCTTCATTATCTGGTAAGAAGCATTGACATCTGCATTTATCAAGACCCCTGTGTTACTTTGAAACTGTCCTCGGCTAACTCGTCTTTGAGGATTGTAATTTGATTGTATAGGCTGTTCGTTATCAAGATAAGAAGTTCCGCTTGTATAACTTTCTTCAACAACTGTTACCGCAATACCTAATCTTTCTGCTTTGTATTGTATCTTTTGTATCAAGTTATGAAAAGGTATGCTTACGAAAGTCTGGTTTGTTTTCTTACCCATATCAACATTCTGTTTCCAACCTTTGTTGTTACCTATTACAATCGTGTCTATATCATACTTTTCTGCAAGAGCTATGATTTTTGCACTTGCTTTATGCAGACAGTCAGCAACTTTATTGTTTCGTTTGTCTGTCAATCTGTATAAACGCATAGTGTTGAATGTATCATTCATAGTCTTTGCCGTTTCCTGTAAGTATGCTTTCTTTTTGTTGTAGTAATGGTTAATGCTTTTAAGTGGTCCGCCGTTAATGATAACTGGCTGCATTTCTGTATTGCTTGTAAGTGTTGCAAGATTGTCTACACCTAAGTCAATACCCATTACTCTGTTTTTCTTTTGTTTAGGCTTTACATCAGGTACTTCGTATGCGATTTCAAAATCTATTGCATTAGGTTTTGTAACTACCCTAACTTGATTGATTTTTGTCGCATACCTTACTTTGAAATGTAAGTTTAGTTTCTCCAAAAACTTCGGTTTTATATGAATTGTTCCGTCATTTTCAACCTCTGTCTGTTGACCTGTGATGATTAAAGCATTTCTTCCTGTGTTCTTGTCGTAATATTTAGGCGGTTTTGGTCTGCCTAACATATTTTTGTTACCTTTCTTATATGCCTTCATACCCTCATAATATGCTTTCCAATTCTGGCAAAGTTTTATTACGCATTGTTGAGCCGAAACCGCATAAGGCATTTCCTTATAGTCAAATGTATCTTTCAAGAACGGAAGTAAGAAGAAGTGGTTTGCTACAAAACCGTTGTTTTCGTCAATGTAGTTCATTAGTTTCTTGCCTTTATTATCATTAAAGGCTTTTATACCACAATTTACCCTGTATATGAGAGACTTTTCCCAACTTTCAAGTATTTCGCCTTGTTTTAACTTGTAACTGATACGGCTGCATTGTGTAATTAGATAGTTTGCTGAATTGTAGAGGTTTTTAGATTTGTAGCAGAAATCATCAATGGTTTTGTATAGTTCTTTCGTTTTTGGTTTTCGTTTTATACTATGTTTCTCTACTAATATCAAATCTGTGTACCTCCTTCCTTTGATTTTTATTTGCATTTAATCATCAGAATACCCAAAGAAGTTATCTAGGTCTCCTCCACAGAACTCCCAATCAATATCATCTATTGTGAGTGGTTCATCATCAAGAACCCCAACTTGTTCTTTATCTCTCCATTCTTTTTCAAAATTGAAATCTGGATTGCTCATATAAGTGCCTCCTTCCTATTATTTGATAGGTTAATGAATAGTGTAATACACTATATTTTCTCTCTTTCCATTTATTAACTGCGCTGATACTTCATAATTTGAAGATATTGCTGGTTCAAGTTTAACTTCTCTACCATAATAATACTTATACAAAGTTTCTATCGCATTTTGTGATGTAGAACCTGACATTTCAATTTCTACTGTTCCGTATTGTGCTACAATCTGTATTTTATACTTATGTAATTTACTATTAAAAGTATTTAACTTATTGATAACTGATGTTAGTGGTATTGCTGTACGATTACATATCGTACAGATCTACTAATGATTTCTCCATAATAATTCTCCTTATTCTGATTTGAAATTTTTACTAGACACTACGAAACCTTTTTGAGCCGCTTCTCCAGTTGATTCCATATATCGTCGTAGTAAAATCTGTTGTTTAGCTGCTTGGATACGCTCTGCAAGTTCGTCGGTATGCTCAAATTCTATATCTGTAGCCCAGTCTGTAACTTGTATCTTATCATCATCCATAACAACACCTCATAATTACTGATTGTTCATATGGTCAGGGAAATCTTCATATACTTTCTTAGAATTTACATATCGTTTACAGAACCATCCATGCCATTTCGGCCGCTCCATATAGTTGTGTTCATGCCAGAGCATACTTTGACCCATTTTGCACTTCCAAGTATAGAATGGATGAAATGCAAGACGACACCAGAAGCAAGATTTACATGATTTCACTGCAATCACCTCCTTGTACACTAATATGTAAGGTGATTGAAAGGTTTTGGGAGTGGTTGCCAAGCAGCTACTCTAACTTGTATGCCGTTTACAAACCATCGTTCATTGAACATGTACCCAATAGTTGTTACTGCATCTTCGGCTGAATCTTCATCATCAATTGTTATAAGCACATAAGTATCTTCTTCAGGCAGTGCATCAGAAACATGTATCCAGTTGTAATCAGCAGTTTCGTTCATTAATACCACCTACCCCTCAATCCTCGGCTACCGATGCAATGTTGCTAGCATCACTCATGTACTCCTTCAAGCATTCAGTACGTTCCTTTTTTATCCAAGCGTTCTCAAGTAACGTACTTACCTGAAATCTCAAACACTTTAGCTCACATAACCAAGCAGCTAGCTGATTGTATTCTGCATACAATGCTCTGTCATGTATCGCACCATCAGGGTTGAAATATTCTTTTGAAGCTGCAGTGCGTTTATAAGCTTCTGCTTTAGTTACATATGTTTTAATAGCTTCATCAATAGCCACAGTATCATCTGTTTTCATCGCACTCGTAACATCCTCAATGTTTTTGTTTGTCATAACACCACTCCTATATGATTGTTAATAGTTATCATCCTGCTCATCTCTGAAGTATGATTCATCATCGCTGCCATCTTCATCTTTTTCATCATCCTCAGACTGTGCATATCGAGCATTCAAGTATTCTGATAATTCTTGTACAAATTGATCGTAACCATCATCATTTGAATCTCCTAAATCATGTAATGTTTCTAAAGATTTACTAACAGCTTCAAATAATCCGCTTACTAGCAGTATGTTAGCTGCACCTTCAGCATTTTCATAGTCGTTAGAATTCAATTTATCCATCGTATCAAGTACCATACATTCATGGATCTTAGATGTTAGTGTAATCCACTCCTGATAAAGATCTATACCTTTGCCCTTTATTATAAGTTTTCCTGTATTAGAATCAAAAGATATCATAATATGTACCTCCTCAAATGTTATAACGATTTTATGTAAATAAGAAGAGGCTACACCGATGGCAAGTACAGTGTAGCCTCTAAATAGAAGGAAGCAAGTAAATGCTGGATACGTTAATTAGATCTATGCTCTTACTTTAATCTTCTGACCGTCTTTAAATGTGATTCCGTTTAACTCAAGCAACTTATCAACTGTAAGATTGTATTTGGCTGCGATCTTTTCAATAGAATCACCATCTTTATATGTGTAGGTGGTTTCTGGCTCTTTCAGATACTTATCTGCAACACGTTTTTCACGCTGCCCATATCCTATATAATGCATGTAATATGCTGGCCAATCATTACCAAATTTATTTTCAAGATCTGCATAATTAGCTCTATAGCATGCAGGGTTGAAGTTTTTACTAGCTTGGCGATGTTCTCTAGCTTGCATGCCCCACTTAACAAAATGCATGATATATTTATCGAAGTTATCTCCGTATGCTTTTTTCAGATCTGGATATTTTTCTTGGTAGAATTTTCCATCATATACTGCCGAATAGTCAACACCATCATATATTGAATACGGTACTACGTGATAATTAGCAACTCGTTTCTCTCTGATACCATTCTTGATATAGTGCTGATAATATTTCGGTAAGTCTTCCTTAAATGCGTCTCTAAGATCGGAGTAGTTGTATTTGTAGATTCCGATGATAAATGCTTCATTGGCTTGACGACCCTCTTTCATACCATGGCTAAGGAAATGATTGAATACACCTACCTTGTTTGGCTTACCATCTGGCTCTAATACAGCCTTAATGTCTGCATATTTCTTAATGTAGAAATTATAATCGTATACTTTGGAGTAATCTAATCCATCTACTACAAGGTCAGGTTCAATGACTTCCTCATCATATTTGGGTCTACCATATCCGTCAATTCGACTATAATTACGGCTGTACTTCTTATTATATACTCCGCCACCATTATCTATAACTCCAGAATCTGGTGCAGTATTACCTTCAACTGTGTATACATATATGTCGTCTACATCAACTACAACACCTGTATGCCCTTGTTCACCATAACTGTCTAAGAAGTATATGACATCACCCTTCTGTGGATTGCTGTAATAATAAGAATTCATTTGTTTGAAGTAATAAGCAGATGTTGGACAATACGCACTCCATCCGCCTAATAACTTTTTGGCTTGATCTATACCAAATGCTTTAACAAATAGCCAATCTACAAACATATCACACCAATATACTCCATCCATATATGGTGATCCAATCCATGCAGCTAAATCACGACCGTATTTGGTATAGTTGTTAAAGCCCGCGTTTTTAGTCTTATCATCTTCATATTCTGGGGACTTCTTTTCTTTGTAACCAATTTCCGCTTTAGCGAGTTTTATAAGGTCCTTTGCATAATTCATATAGCTACCTCCTTCAATTATCTAGCATACAAATATATGTACGAACTACTTGTTACATTTGTTGTTTGGTTATATACCGAGTTTAATGACACTTGCGAGCTACTTACGTTAACCGCAATGTAACCATCTGAGAATGATGTATAACCATTTGTGTATCTGTAAGATGTGGATGACAGCGCAACGGCCGGCAGAGTAAATGTCCAAGCAATTGTATTATTTCCTATTGTAACAACTACGCAAATTTCGCTTATGCCGGAAGGTACTGCAATAGCAGTTGTTCCGCCTTTATGATCTACTTCATACCAGCTTGCCGCTTTTGCCGCGCCAATTGCCGATCTGAAATTGTCCGGCGAACTAACTTCGTAAGTAGAAGTGCCGTCCTTGTTAGCTATTATCTTGAGTAAGTTGCTGACATTATCACCGTTTGTCTTCTTATTATATGCGCCGATTTGCGTTGTAACAGCTCCAGTATATTCGCCGAAGTTTGTTATTGCACCAGTAGCCGTATCATCACTACCTTTGAAATACACTGTACCTGAGTACTTTGTAGTATCTAAGTTGTTAGTTGCATCTGTTGAAATAGTCCATGTATCTGTTTTTGCATTAAGTATTGCAGCAGTAGCACCACTTTCGTTTGTAAGTGTTGCACCAACTGATGTAATATAATTAGATTTAACAGAACTACCTAGATGTAATGTGTCAGTGCTTGGCGCATAATACATTCTAGGCTCAACATATGGTTCAATATAATTACAAGGATTTACGCCAACAACATCCGAATTGTCATTTAAATAGAAGAATGTAATTGGATATTTGCTTCCCGCAAGCGCAGTATAGGGAGTTGATGCTATGTGGACATATGTGTTTACAGGCGCATCATTCATCATCCATGCTGTTCCGTCATAAGTAAAACTTACAACCGAATTATCTTGCCAAGATCTTGCATTATTTGTACCCGGTTTAGTTGTTCCATTACGATATATAGGTTTTTCAGTACTACTTGCACTATCAGATTGTAATGTAAGTGTTATTGTACCGCTATTAGTGTTACTATATGTAAACTTAATATAAACAACCATACCAGTTTCCAATGTAGTAAATTTTGGTACTACCGCTACTTTCGCAGCAGTAGCTGCACTAGTACTACATGTTCCATATAACGCCATGCCAGTAGCTTCGCTATTAAATGCCTCCCACGTACCTTTCTGTGTAAGACAATTAGTATCCGTGGTTCCGTCAAATGATATTGATGTGCGGGCGATCTTGTTACTGTCAGAGCTATCAGTCACCACCAGCTTGTCGCCGCTTGCTATAGTTATATCGTTTGTCTGCAATGTGCCGCCGTTCTGTATATTACCATGTGTATGCGATGTAGGCGTACGAGAATCTGATAATCTTGTATCATTGCCTATAACCACTTGAGAAGTAGATGCATTTCCGGTTGACGGCACATCTTTTGCTGCCGCTGTACCGAGTGTTGGAAAATCGCTTACTTGCGACTTTGTTATACTGATATCCCCGAATGTTGCACTTACTTTACCGTCTGTCTGCGAGAATGCTGTAAGTGTTTTTCCCGCGCCAGCTGAACCTGAGACTGTACCGTCAAGTGTGCCGAGGGCAGCAGCTACTGCTTTGCCGCTAGTAGCGTCTGATCCTGTTGATGAATATGTGTCGGTAACAGTAGTAGTAGGTATATCATACACATTGCCGTTTATAAACACAGTTTCAAGTGTGTCTACCGGAGATACGTCTTCAGGATTTGCAATAACTTGACTACCGGCGTATGTTGTATCATTGAACTTTAGCTCAGGTTGTGTAGATGTACCGCCGTAGGTGAAATATACGAGTTCTTTTACGTCCCCCGAATCAGCCCAAATATTGTTGTTGCCGAGAAGCGTCTTGACCTCGGTTGGGGTGAGTTGTACGGTTGTTGGAGTTGCGGATTTTATAACAAATTCAGAACCGTCATAAGCAGTCTGAAATTGTTCTGCGTCCTCATACGCTAAATCTCTGAATATCAACTTACCATCATAAGTTCCTGTTGTGCCAACACCACAAAGAAAATCCGAAGTTGGATTATTCAATATGGTATTAACTGATTCTGTTTTGAATTTAGTAGCTAACATATTCGGTACGGCTGTTCCCGCGGTCGGTTCGAATGGTACAGATGGTGATGCAGTAAATATCTTTCTTGCTGAAACATAAGTAAAAGTAAAATCACCCATATCATACTTTACCCTATCAACCGTCAGCACCCCAGTCGTGACGTTCAACTCACCGCCGTAGCGTGTTCCGTCAAGGTCGATGGTGTATGTTTGTCCGTTGTATGATTGATAGGTTGTGGTTTCTGAACCCACTTCAACTTGTATATTAAATCTTGCAAGGATTGAATCAAGTGTATTTTTAGGATAAACAGTAATATATCTTTTGCCAGTGATTACAAGTGACCTACTTTGTATTGCGCCATTTGTCACTATCCACGAATAGCCTTGTGTACTATCTCCCTCTGAGACAAACGCTCCAAGATAAGCACCACTAATATCTACGCTTGTATCCTTGTCCGTAATGGAAATATTTATCACAGAATCACTTTTGACAGAAATTAGCTGTTGCAAATAATTATAAGATTCTATGTTAAATGCTCCACTTGTCTCATTTAGCAAATTCTTTCCACAATCCGTAACATTCACGCTACTCCATCCGCTGATTGGACGCACGTTGCTTGGCGATGGGTCTCCACTACCGCTCTGTACTGGCTCTATCCCTACTACCAACGACTTAAGTGGTACGTTGTCTGCTCCATCGCTGAAACTTGCGACTGCTCCGGGATCAGCAGTTCTCTCAACTAATTCCGCATTACTTGGTGCATCAGGTATAAAGTACGCAGTATCTGAATGTTTTTGTTCATAACTTAATTCTTGGTAATCATCCCAACTAATAGTTGCGACATTCTTACCATATATATCATAAGTACTGTTATTAGGCAGTTCTATTTCATTTAATCTTGCCATAATTCTATGTTTCTCCTTCCATATAATTAGAGAGCCAACGTATGTTTCTTATACATCAGCTCTCTATAATGTATAAAATTAAGAAACAGTAATAGAAACAGTCTTGCTTTCTGTACCGGCAGTAGTTGTGCTTATGCTGTCGGCTTCCGGTGTATAGCTTCCCGTAGAAGTTGTTGCTGTGCCAGTAAAGCTTGAGCTTACGCTACCAGCTGGCGTGTATTTATTAGCAGCAGTACCGGTTGCAGACGGCGCGATTTCTACGTTTGATTTTGTAACGCTTACCGAACCAGCTGTTGTACCGGTTACAGATACGCTTCCCTGTGTACCAGTAAACTTGAGTTCTGCGCCAGTTCCACTAAACGTCTGACCAACAGCTGTACCGCTAATTGTTCCAGTAGATGCACTACCCGTAAACTTAAGCTCTGCACCAGTTCCGCTGAAGCTGTATGCCGCATCACCAGTCTTGACAGTAGTATTAGACGTTGTGATTGAATCGCCAGTTGTCTCTACAAATTTCTTGAGTGATAACTTTGTGCCGCTAACTGAGCAATAAACAAGCTCACCAGTTGCTTGAGTAGCACTTGGATCAGCGACGGACATATCTGTTACTACAGTTTTTGATGTAGGATTCTTAATTGTTGTAGTACCGCCCGCAGATGAAACTGATATACTACCAGCCGGCGTATAATTAGCTGTACCAGTGCCTACCGAAATAGAACCAGTAGGTGTGACACTGCAGCTGCCGGATACACTTGAGTCTGCGTTAGATCCCGCCGGTGTATAGTTGGCAGTTCCTGTTCCAACCGAAATACTTCCGCTAGGCGTAAAGTTTCCGGTAGAAGTCATTGACGCTGGGGTGAATGAAGCACCAGTAGCAACTTCGTCAGCAGTCTTAAAATACGTATCGCTTCCGCTGAAGCTTGAAGATACGCTACCATCAGGTGTGCCGCTTACAGATATGGTTGCAGCCTTACCAGTAAAGGTTGTAGTATATGAATTTGGTACAGCTACAGTTGTACTGCCGCTTGCTGTATCTTTGTATGCAAGGTCGCCGGCAGTTCCGCCACTGTGGCCTGTTTTGTTTTTCACGTAATCGCTCATATCAGGAAGACTGATTTGACCCATAACTTCCCATATGTATCTAGGTGTGCCAGAACCTTTATCTACTGTAATGTATTCATCATATGCATCATTTGTTTGAGATGTTGCAGCAGGTACAAGGTATATTTTATACATCGTATCTGCAGATGCTGCAAGTGTACCTGTAGTACTACCAATAACTACACCTGCAGGAATATCAGATGCAGGTGAGCTAGCACTAAGTACAACGTATTCCCAATTATTTATCGCTGCTATTAAGTCACGCGCCCCAGAATCGACAAGATCATAAGTGGAACCGCTCGGCAGCTCTATTTGTGTTAATTGCGGATTAGGCATTGTTATATTCCTCCTCGCTTTGCTTTGTAAATACTAATTTATCGCCTTTATCAGGATCTATAAAACATGTTACTTTGTTGTCCCAAAAGTTTCTGTCTCCTTGAGTAACATGGATTACACTATCTGCAATATGCTGTATATATACAGCATCTATGAATGGTAAATCTATCAGATACGCATTACCGTCACCAATTTTGATACCAGGTATATTAACATTATCAAGAGTTTGGTGATCGGTGTAAACATATAAATAGCCTGATTGAGATTGTAATGATGCTTGAGCTCCCCAACCTGCAGTCGTATTGAATAATATGTGCGGTACATTTAAACTTGATAATAATGTGTTGCCTTGAAGTACATTACCATCAAGTTGTGGCTTATTGTCTAAATTGTTGTAGTTGTATGTACCTGCAGATGTAACAGATGCTACTAAGTTACTGCCTACATATATCTGTTGTGCACCATTTAATATGTATATAGTTGCCGGATCTGGATTTGCAGGTAATGTACTACCCGATACGTATACAAATTGTACGCGGTCACCTGTAACAAGTGGCATAATAGCTCATACCTCCTAAAAATCACTGCTAGTTCTTATAAGAAATCATTATCTTTAAGAGCTTTAGCATAAACGGCGTTTATATTATCTATAGCATGTTTTGCTTTATTATTGACAAATTCTGGATGATCTCTACAATATGTTTCATAAAATGTAATATCATCGTTTAACTGATCAAACCATTCTTTTGAATGACGCATCTTATGAAGTATTTCATCAGAAGCACGAAGTATTCTAACACGAGCAGTAGTAGCTTTATTAGCTTCAAGTGACGCTCTAGTTTCTTCATCATTTATATTCATTTCAGTTCTTACAGCTTCAATCTTATCGTTCAATGCCGTGAATCCGTCGCTCATCTCAACTTTTACGGTGTCGATTTTTGATATAACTTTATCTAGCTTATCATTCTTATTATCTTTACGAGTGATGAGGAACTGAAAAAATGTAAATATTGCAGAACTTCCTAGAACTGCAAGTAATATAGTTACTAACGTATTCATCGTTGAATCTGCCCCTTCAATAATCTAATTAAAATTTCATATGCGAATCTGTACGAATATATCCGAAGTAGAATCTGCCTACGCCCGGCATTTTAAATCGTATTCTATAAAAATCATTTATTTCATCTAAAATAGTAATAGGCCCTATAATAGTTGCTATGCATGATTTAGTAGATGGTGAGCCATATACAGGTGTAGACGTAGTTAATACTGCCGATCTAGGATAATCAGATGTAGCAGTGGTTGCAGTAACCCCGAGTTCATCGGATTCAACAGCTACATCTTTATTAGATTCTTCAGCTTCAGCTGCGACATCTTCAGTTTCATCGAGTTCAGTAGTTACATCTTCGACAATAATATCTTCGACAGTCGAATCATCAATGATCTCTGCGCTAATAACTTCAGCACCATTTGTAGCATTCACCTTTATACCTGCAACATCTACATTCACTTTAGTACGATTACCATCAGCAACAATATCATACTCAGAAGATGATGCAAATTTACCACTCTCAATATTTGCAGATCCACCCTTTTCTATGTATATAGCAGCGGATGCAATAGACCCAGATTTGAATGTTATATTAGAGTTGTCTTTTGCAAGTGTGAAACCTGTTACGCATACTCCCCAATCTTTTGCAGTAATTGTAGCTCCGTCAACTATCAGCTTGCCACGTTTTTCTACATATATAGCAGAAGAATCACTGATTACATCTAAGTTATTGCCAAATGTGACTTTTGCATCTGTACCAGATACAATGATACCATAATCACCTTCACATACAATCGTACCATTTATGACAGTTGTTTCACAGTCTTGAAACTTAATATGATCACCACTAGGTACTGTAATAGTTTCACCTGCTAAATCAATTACATCTGCACCTTCAGCTATTTTAAATAAAACATCGTCTAAAGTCATACCGGTTGTATCACTCATTTGCTTACCTCCTAAAAATCAATTGAATTATCAATATGCATTTTTTGTATTTCGTCCCATATGATATTAGATAGTATGCGAACTCTTGCTTGCCTGCAAATATCTAATATGTTGTTGTAACAATATATAAGGTGACCTTCATGTTTTGATGTGTCAATAGTTATCTTTACAGCAGCTCGAATTTCTATATCGTCAATATAGTATAGACGATCATTTACATATGTTTTAGCCCTATGTTTAATACGTTTTAAATTATCACGATATGTAGCAATCTGTGCAGGTTCTTCTCCTGTTATGACCCATGCAACGGCTTGAGATTCTGATATACAATTATGCACAGATTTTGCACGTCTTCGAGCTAACTGCGAAACATATCTTATAGCAGCAAATGTGCTACCTAATGCTGTTACGTATTTATTGAATTCTGAATTGTTTGTCCAATAATTCATTTACCACCTTAATACTGTGCACCACCATCAGCAATATCAGCAACTTCTGCATCATCATCCCCAGAACAACGTTTAAGCAGCTTTGTTGCCATAGCTCTAATCATTTCGCCACCACGCTTTTCTACATCTTCATCAGATTCATCTTCGCCTTGTTGTTTATATGTCGCAGTATCACTAGCTGTATTAGACCCATCAGGTGATTTCATATCAAATCTAACCGAAACATAATCTTCGTCTTCACCTAATCTTTTAACTAACATCTTATATATAGGGCTTTCATCCCAATCCTCAATATCACCTGCAGGCATAATATTCAAAACAACATGTTTAGGAAGTGACGCAGCTGCTTGACCATTACCAGATTCATCTGCAGCAGCTTCTGCCCATTGGCTGATTATATCTAAGCTATGCTCTGCATGGTTGAAAATAGATCTTAATAGTCGAGACACTACATCAAGAGCACCTGCTTCAATTGGATACTTAACTAATCGTTTCATATGACACCTCACATAAAATAAAAGACCTCTTCGCAGTGAGCTAATACACTCATCAACGAAAAGGTCTAGCATCGTCTGCTAAATTAATCAGAATGTCTTACAACTTATCTCTTTGTTGTAGGAACTTTTCTAACTGCCTTCTTTGTAGAAGCAGCAACAGCCTTCTTAGCAACCGGTGTACGTGAAGCCTTAACAGCCTTCTTGCCCAGGAATGCTCTTCTTGAAGACTCAAGAATTTCCTCATCACCTTCAGCAGTAACTGTGAACTCTTCAGCTTCCTCACCTTCGCCAATTGCGAAAGTAACTTCATCACCTTCAGCTGTAACCTCCACAGGCTGTCCTGTAACTTCTGCTACAAGCTCTGCAACGTCTTCTGACTCGAAAAGAAGCTCTGTAGCCTCTGGAGCTACCATAACTTCATCTTCAGCAACGATTCTACGTTTATTGTTCTTTGAAATAAACATACGCGTATCTCCTTTACTTTTATAAAATAATATATTATTTTGCTAGTTTAGAACTACCAATTTGTTCTTACGTTCTTCAAGTTCTGCACGGATAGCTTCAAGTTCTGCATTAGCTTCAGCTAAAAGCGTATCACCATCTAAAGATACGTTAGAACCCTCTACTTTATATTTAGAACGAGTTCGCCCTAAAGCTTTTTTCATATTAGCTTCACTCATTCGAATAAGATAATTGATCCAAACTTCTTGTTTAATTTCAGATACATCTTGATAATCAGGAATATATCTGATAGTAACTACAGACGGTCTAGGATCTCTGTGAGCACAATAGATAACTTGATTATTAGAATCATATCTCCACTGGAAATCAGTTCCTAATGTGTTTCTAACTTGTGCCATTGCCATTTCGGTAACTATTGGATCAATGTTGATTGAACTTGTATTACCAATCTGGCTATAAGCATTGACAGCAGCTGCAACTTGAAATACATTACCGCTATCAATTGAGCTCATTGTTAAGCCTATACGAGGAATTGCTGCTTGAACATATAATACATTTGAGGTAACTATACCAACTGCTTTTAGATCTATACGAGTACTGAATGGCACTGTTTTCTCAACAGGTGTTTTCATATATCGTTTAAGTTCTCTAAAAGCGATTAAAACAGCTTGCTCAATCTGCAATCCTTCGGTATTATCATTAGCAGGAAGGCCTAACATGAAACTAATTTGATCAACGATCTCTTCCATTCTCATTTGCAGGCCCTCCTTCTTATGAATTCATACAATTAAGCTTCTGGTGTAAGTACAATATCTTCAAGACTTAATGTCGTTGTAACTGTATCTTTACCTTCAGCTTCTGCGGTGATTGTTACAGGAGTACTGGTTCCCTTTACAATGAGTACAATGTTACCATCCTCATCAAGTGTAGTCATCTTAGTGATTCCTACTTTTACAGTGGCAGCTTCATCATTAGCTTCTGCATGAATTGCAAGATAATTACCTTGCTGCTCTGCAGGATTGCTAGAGAATCCTGTATAGTCTGTGACGTATTTAAGAGTTCCTGTAATCTTGTCATCTGAGATTGCAATGTTCTCTTGGAGATCTGTTGCATCTTTTCCGAAAAGATCTACACCGCTAGGAATGGCGCTGACTGTTATAGTTAAGTCAGTCACCCTCCGATTCTGCAGGCTTCTCGCCATATTCCTTATCACCAACTTTGGTGTAGAAATAATCGGCCATATTAGCTGCGATCTGATTCCAATAGATCTCATCCTCGTAGCCCTCGATATCAAATGTGATACCTTCATTCTCTTCGCCTGCTGCTGCAGCTTCAGCTGCTGCAAGAACTGCTCTTTCATACTGCGCAAACTTAGTAGTTGTTGAAGCCATTGGAAGAAGTCCAGCAAGCTTGCCCCAACCATCTACGTTTGTAGCATAAATTGACTTTCCATATGTGCCCTTATCACCAACGGCATCTGCATTCTCATAACCATCTGTGAATACCGGAGTATCAACATATGAATTCTGAGGAGCAAAATAACGAGGGATCTGAGCGCCTTCTCTAACATCATCTACAATTGTGCCTGTGTAGATAATTGTAACAGAAACACTAGCCATGTTTTTTACCTCCATGTTAATAATAGATATAGATCTCACCCTCTATCTATCTTACATCTATATTAAAGGTTAAAGATTTTTAGCACTTTAACCTAATATGAACCTCGGTCTTATACAGCCCCAAATACCTTCTGCATTCTCATAATATGACATATTGCAGCTGTATACAAATGGGAAATATTTTGTAGATACAATATCACGCAACCACCAAGGATTTTTACCATTTGTTATGATTCTAATATCTTTGAATGCAGGGAACCTTGTAGGTCGTCCTCCAACATCATATTTAGAACTAGCCCATATGGTTTTACCATACACTTCATACTCACTAAGAATTACAGCTTGGCAGGGTACACTATCATCTTCAGATGCATCACTGCTATATTGTGTCATAGAAGATGAACAACCTGTGTATAGTCCTAATCTGTTATATCCGGTTGGATTTACTTTGTTTGTTAACTCTTCATTACGTGTAATAAGATGTGTAGTGAATTCATTATACAGTTGCTGATTTATGGTTAAATCCGTGCCAGTTGTAGTAGATGTAGCTACAGGACCTAATAATTCATTATGTATATAGCTTCCAGCGTATCCTTGAGTAGATTCAGTTTCGTCTAATCGCATCTTATATCTACCGAAATGGAATGAATCATTATATCCTTTACCTGGCACACACACTATATGATGTGATTTAGATACACGAGATAACCAATCAATTCCGATAATAGTTATGTAACTAGATCCGGTGATGTCGGAATTTGGTGCAGTTATATGACCGTAATCACCATTAACATGCATTTTGAAATAATCACCTGCATATAGGTCTTGATATAAACCATATCCATTTATGCCATATAATCTATCCCATAAAGATCCGTCAGTATAATAGTCTGTAATATCTTTAGGGCCTTGAGGTCTTATAGTATTATGTAATTCTTTTGCTGATGCCATAGAAAAAAAAACCTCCTATGAATAGCTTTCGCCATTATAAAAGGTTCTCATCACTAAATGATTATTTTGTTACTTGGAGTATCTTTTAAGATTGAAATCTTAGCTTTCATGCCATCTAGCATTTCAAGTGCTTCATCGGCTTGCTCAATCATTACATCAATATCATTAATAACACCGATAACTGGATTATTCTGATAAGTGTTCTGAAGAAGTTTTGTTAATTGGATTGCATCTTCTGTACGATCGCTAGGAAATGAAACTACGATAACTTCACCTTCCATCACATCTAGCACATCAGATTCTAAATTGTTGTTATCATCAGCAATTAACTTTGCTTTGAATGCATCTAAAGTTTTGCAGCCCTCTAACATATCTTCTATATTTGTTTCTGTGTAGAATTTCATATAATCTCCTTACAATCTATTTATGAACACAATATAGCGATTTTCGTCATCAACTAAACCATTAATTACTCTATTTCTTCTGCAGCAAAAAACTCTAAATGTTCGGCAAAGAAATATCCATCTATAGTTATTTGTTTGAGCTTGTTAATAGCGTCTTCATGACTATCACAGCTGTATTTGAACCAGCGTTTAGATTCAAGCTCGGCTTCAAATATGATATTAGATCCAGTTACGTTTGCTAACCGAAATGTTATTAAGCACTTACAATCGGCTACATACACTCGAATCATATTATCATCTCCTATCTTCTTTTCCTCTAAATCTGCGGCCGCAATGTTCGCAAAACTTAGGGCTGCTACTATTCAAATACTTCTTGCAACGGCTACACTTGTAAACTGTCTTTGTACTATTTACCCAACCGCCTTGTCTATAATCTTCGTGATACTCTCGATATGTTTCCGTTGTTATGATAATTTTTGCAGTTCCATCATCCATAACCTACACCTCCTAATTTCTTATATCTGCTATAACGATTTTAGGATCTAGAGGCCCACTCCCATGTAATAGTACCAGAATCAAATACTTGTACAAATCCATGCTCAACCATTATCTGTACTTCTGTCTTGTTTAAATCAATTGTGTCGTCATGAAGGAATCTCTTAAGATTTCGTTTCTGAGCATTGATTCTGTGATATGCAATATCTGTCATTGTATCTACCCATACATAATTAGGATCCGATCTTCGTATTTCTCTAAATCCTAATGTTTCATAAAGAGTACCCTTTGTATGCGCTCTATCCGAAAACGAACGAATTTGAGTGGGTGAATAATGTTTGATGAAATATTTAAATAACTTGCTTGCACCACCGACTACCGAAGTATCTAATTGTGAACAAAATCTAACTAATTCATAACAATTTGATAAATCTGAATCATCGGTACCGATAGTATTTCGCATCTTACCAAAGGTCATCAATGAAACTAACTCATTTTCATAATACAGCCCTAATCTTATAGAAGCACCTGCAGCACCCTGTCTGTGATTAATTTGTAAAAATTTTCTAGCATCAGAAGATGATACTTCTTGAACCTTGCATTTTCGAGCATATATAGTATGGCTAGAATCATGTATGAGATTCTTAAGCATTGATATTATTATATTTTGTCGATGAGTCCACTCATAACCGAATATATGGAATAGAAATATTCCTTTATCTTTACATTCAACTGATTTATCATAATGATATCTAGGATATTTTGGCTCTGAACCCCAAGGATCTCTTAAAGATGAATTATGTGTTACTGTAGGATTAAACTCGATTGCTACGTTGTATTTGGGTAGAACTATATCTAGCTCTTTATTATGGAGAATAGTTCTATCATGCCGTTTGATTTCAATAGTTGGATTAATTTGTTTTAGTATACTTACAATATCATCTTCACCTGTAGACAACGTAAACTTTATGTAATCTTGCAGACCTAATACATTCACCCAATATGATATTGTAGTAGAATTTACACCTAATGCTTCTTCGAGTTCGTGGTATGCAGGAACGTGTGAAAATGATGTTAAATAAGTTTTAGGGTCATCTAAGAATCTCAGCCACTCGTCTACTTTAGCTGGATCAGATATTTGGTTTTGCTTCCAAGCTTTTAATTGTGAGTATTTATCTACACCAAACTTAGCTTTGAATCGTTCATGCGCATGCTGCTTACCAACTTCAGAACCTAAATAAGTTGTAGCACCATATCGCTGCATACAAGTTTCGGCTGACTTAGCTTGTACTTCAGGTGATTGCATAGCATTGTCTACATTGAAGCGTTTTTGTATAGTTTGCTTAGATTTAAATCTTACGATATCAGATGCAATGGCCTCTTCTACATTATACACAGATAAGTTTGTTTTACGCCGTTTAGCTACAACTTCGGGATTATTTGCAGGATGTGCATATCCAGTTTTCTGTAGATAGCTTTTCTTATACTGCTCAATTATTTCTTGAGATTGAAATGGATTCAATACATGATAATGTTCAAACAGTGTAGCTTGTTGCTTTTTCTGAATCTCTGGATTCTGCATAGGCCACGCTGCACCATATTTCTTTACATTAGTATCTATAGTTTTTTCGATATATTCTGCGGTACGTGTAAATGATGTATCATCATATCGTTCTAGCATTGTAGCTTGCATTTTTGCAACAACTTCAGGATTTTGCATAGGATGGTCATATCCTGTTCGTTCTTTATATTTCATGAGTGCTGCTTTACGTTTCTCCGGATCTTGAAAAGGGTTACCATTTTGAAATCTTAGTTTAAGCATACACTCCTTAGAACAAGTAACTGCATGCTCAACTATACTAAGATCTGTAGTAAATAATTTTCCACATATCTTACAAGGGATTTCGTGTATAGATTTGCAAAATCGTTGCGTATTAGATTTAGGTTGAAATGGTTCTCCGCATATTTCACAATATTTTATCACACTAGCATATCGATTGATTGCACTCAATTTGTTTGTGCATTCTGTACTACAAGCTTGTCTTGTATCATTTTTAGAACATTTAGCTTCAAATTGTGAACCGCATACAGTACAAGTTCTTATAATGAGCTTACCACAATCTAATTGACGGGATGATTTAGGTACAAATAATTCACCGCATATTCTACATCGTTTTTCTTTCATTAGCTCACCTCCTCTATGTAACGATGTATCTATATTATATATTATAACGATATTGATGTCAATAGAATTACCTAAAATCGTTATAGATATTGAAAGGAGGTATGTTACATTGCCACAGCATATCTCAGAAAATATAAAACGAATATGTAAAGGTTGTAATAACGAGTTTAAACCGCATGCTAGAAAGCAATTTTACTGCGGTGAACTTCGTGTGTTTAAATGTAAGAATTGCGGGAAAGAGTTTGAAGCTATATGTAATAGTAGTGTTAAAGCTACATGTTCTGCAAACTGCCAAGCGGAGTATATTAAAACTAGACGGAAAGCTTCTGCAGCTAAATTGATTAAAATCTGTAAATGGTGTGGCGAAGAATTTCATCCCGAGTCAGTTAGAGATGCATATTGTAAAAATATACATTATCAGAAATGTGTTATATGTGGCGCACAATTTGAGATTGATGTTCGGCGAGATCCTTACGTCAAAACTTGTTCAGACAATTGTAGATACATATATGCATTGCAACACCGTGATATTCCTGCAGAAACTCAAAAGTTGAAACAAACACTGCTTGACAAATATGGTGTAGATAATCCTATGAAAATTCTGGGTACTGTAGATAAAATCAAAGCTACAAATAACATGAGGTTTAATACAGATTGGTATACACAGACGGATGAATATAAAGAACGTGTTAAAGTAACAGATCTAGAAAAATATGGAGTAGATCATCATCTGAAATCTGAAGAAGTTATCAATAAACGCATAGCTACTACTCAAAGTCGATACGGTTCTGATAATGTGTTTTCATCAGAATACGGCAAATCTAAAGTAAAGCAGCGAATGAAGGAGTTATATGGAGTAGAAAATCCATCCCAGTATTTTGAATTTAAGCGAAAAGCCACCGCTAGTGCAAGAAATTCAAAGTTAGAAATAAAGATAATAGATTTATTCATTAACTATGACATTGAATTTGAGCATCATCGTTTCATTAGCAATAATGATGTTTCACATGAATTTGACTTCTATCTACCAAAATATAAGATACTTATAGATGCAGATGGTTTATATTATCATAGTTATTTAAATGACCCTGACGGAGGTCGTGTAAATGATTATTATGATGATATAAGAATAAGTTTAGTTCCTGAGGATCATATGTTTTTCTTGCTTGTAGAAGGCTCTGAAGAGGCACAAGTTAAAGAATTAGTTAATATATTAGAGCAGATAGATTCTAACATATTCAGCTATGATTCATATTTGTTCAACTGGTGTAGAAGTATCGATTTTCCATATCCGCGATACCCGGACAATAGGATGCAGAAAGATTATAAACACTTATGCCAATGTGATGTTACAACTTATAATCCAAAATCAAGGTTAGGTTCATCTATTATTGACCAATTCCATCGTTCTATATATGATGCGCACGTAGGCAATAATCTGTCACCGGTTGAAGCTTGGTATGATGATAATAAACTAAAACAAGTAATCAAAAACCGACTCATATATAAAAATAATGTCAACCCTTTTAAAATAATGAGAGGTTTCAACATCAGTAAAATATGCCCAAAAATTTCAATATTCAATCCAGTTCTTGCTAGATATTTGACAACGAAATATTTAGATTCATATAGTTGCGTATTTGACCCATTTTCAGGATATTCAGGTAGGTTGCTCGGTGTAGCATCGGTAGGTAAACAATATATTGGACAAGATTTAAATAATACGGCTGTAAAAGAGTCAAATCAGATAATTGATTATTTAAATCTAATCAACTGCTCAATAACAAATGTTGATATCTTACAAGATATAGATACAGAATACGAATGCTTACTTACCTGTCCACCATATAATAACAAAGAAATCTATAATGATGAACAAGAATTTAAATCTTGTGATGATTGGATTGAGCTGATTTTAAATAAATACAAATGTAGACGATATGTATTTGTAGTAGATAATACGTCACGATATACAGATCATATTGCAGAAACTTTGCAGTCAACTTCGCATTTCAATACAGTTGTAGAAAAAGTAATAGTGCTTTAAACATATTTAATAATGTCATAAAAAAAATAACGCCTGCAAATTATTGCAGGCGTTATTTATTCATATGATAGACGAGAGGGTGAGATTTCTTTCGTCAAATTTATCTAGGCGATATTAGAATACGCCGAGGATCTTTCCAGAAACTACGGTGTCTGGGTTGATGACTTTCATGCCGTACATTGTTGCGTAACCCTGCTGTACAGAAGCATTTGCAAGACCAATTGCATCTGTATTGGTTAACGGCATATATTCTCCGAACAGAGCTGAGTTTCTTCTGATATCCTGAGACTTACAAGCCATTACCCATGTATCTGGGTTGTAGTTAGGATCGCAATAGATCTCGAAGTTGTCAAGCTTTCCGAGTCTGTAAGGACCTACGTTATCTGTAGCAGTATCTGCTACAAATCCGTTGATCATGCTGATGTAAGAAGCTACGTTTGTACCAACTACAAGTCTGTTTGCCTGAGCAAGTCTTGTTGCCTGATAGATAGATGAAGCTGCCTGATTCAGCTTAAGCTTGAACATGTTGAGATAATCTGAAGGTACTACAGAACCTGTAAGTACTGGAGATGCATCCCAGTTGAACTGTGGCTTGAACTGAGCTGCTTTGAGGAGCTCTGCAAATCCTTGTGTATTGATCTCAGCTGTGAGCTCTGCGAAAGCTGCTTCTTTAGCGATATCAGCGATGTTGCTGCCGTACTCCTGCTGAGCTGCAAATGCAGAATAGATTGACCAATAGCAAGCAAGCTCATGTGCTTCTGCTACGAGGTTAATCTCATCGAGCTGAAGATATCCTTTAGCCATCTGAGCGCCGTAATCATATCCATATCCACCGTTACCAGGTGTTCTAGGTCCTACGTTCTCGTTGTCGTACTGATATGTAGCCTTTACTGAGTTACCAGCTGCAGGTGAAAATGTACCAGCATCTGTGCTGATCATACCTGTTGAATAATCAATGTATCCTACAGGTGTTGTGCTACCAGCTGCACAAATATTTCCATTACCATCGTCTACGTAAGATGTAACTGTACCAGCTGCATCATACTTGATTGTAACTGTGTTCGGGAGGATTGGAGTATACATGAACATCATGTTATCCTGAATCTCTGTATCTTCAGCTACAACTTCATTCTTTACAACACGTCCTGTGAAGTTAGGATCAATACCCTGACGGTTTGCAAATGGACTTGAAAGAACGTCACCGGCCTTAGTCTCACCCTTTGTGTTCTCAGCAATGAACTTGAAGTAAGGGATGAGCTGCTGACGAGATCTCATTGCTACTGAACCAAATACGTCCAGGATGTAAAGCTTCTGAACGAACATTGGGAGGAGCTCAAGAAAATCAGGTCTTGCCATGATGTTTGTTGTGTTAGTAGCTGCTGTAATTGTAGCAGAACGCTTGATGTTGCTCTGGAGCTGACGAGTAAAAGCTCTCTGCTCTGGTGTGAGCTTTGCCATACTTGCCATTACAGATGACTGAGCCTGACGTCTCTGTACACCTGATGTAACAGATGTAGAAGCAGTTACAGGTCTACGAGCAGCACTGATAGGCATTCTACGAGTAGTCTTTCTAATAGCCATAGTACTAATCTCCTTTGCTATATATTAAATTTGAATTTTATATTGTTACGAGGCCATCATCATCTACGTCATCAATAACATCGATTAACTGTGTAGTTTCAAGTATTGGTTGTTGACGTACTGTAGAACTTCCGATTATGGATTCAAGTTCTTTTACAGATGTGGTTGAAGTCACTCGCACATCTTCGAGGTGAACACCAAGTGCACTTGCATATAATGAAGCATATGCATTTTGATAGTCCTCTATCAATGCAGTCGCTGCTGACACCTCGTCTTTAAGCTTCTTAATCTTTGCATCCAGGTTAGATGTCCTCTCTTCAGCATTCGTTGCTGCGGTGACGGTTTCACTAAGTTCCGAGCGAAGATTGGAAATGACAGAATCTTTTTCTTGAATGTCATTAGCGGTGGCTTCTATCCTCTGTTTATATTTAAGGTTATCCTTCAATATACGATCATTTTCCATTTTTAATCTACTAGAAGCAGTAATCAATTGAGAATTTTTCTGCTCTAATCTAGTATTTGCTGCGATCAATTTTGCATTTTCTGATTTCAATTTACGTGAAGCTGCTTGAATTGTTTTATATGCAGTGATTGATTTTGCAAGTTCTGTTTCATAATCCTGTGTCTGGGCAGCTGTTATTCTACGAATTGAATCTATTTTACGAGCAGAATCTTTGGTAAATTTTCTTAAATTTGTACTTGCTGTAAGCAATTCAGACTCAAGAGTTGTGTTTTTAGCTTTTTCTGCTAAATATAGCTCCATAACACCTTCTAATTGCTCTTCAGTTATATCAATGTCATCTTCAATGATCGGATCTAGATCATTAGGGTCAAGCAATTCAGCCTTTCTATCCTCAATCATCTGATATTCGTCAGATTGTCCTGCAAACTGTGATTGAACTAAGTCAAGTGTTTCGGCAGATGTAATTTCAGATAAGTTGGCTTTAACTGCTGCGCATACTGCTTGATATTTCTTACGCTTCTCTAAATCAGTTGAAGCTGCAATCTCTGTAAATGTTGGAATAGCTTCTTTATATGCAGGAAACGATACAAGATCAAATCCACGAAATACAAATGTATCAGGGTCAACGGAATTGTCGATAATGTCGCCAGCGCCTCTAACAGATATTCCGAAAGTAACTCCGGCATCAATGAATGATTTAATTACACGACCTACAGGAGTATCAATGAGATCAAATTCACCATAAACTTTACCGTCATCTGCAATATGACCTTCTCGCATGATGATGCAAGCATCTTTAAATTCTTGACAATTTGGGTCTTCTGGATGTCCTGCGAATCCTAAATACCACCCGTTTTCAATTGCTTGTTTATAGATGTCAGATGCAAATACATTCTCCCATACTTCTCGAGTTATGTCTAACCCATTCTCGTTTGTAATATTAGCATCGGCACACATACCCGAAAAGTGACCAATGACAGTCGGCTTCTTATTAGCAACATCTGCTTCCACTTTATTAATCTTACTCAAACATATCACCTCTCTTATTTCATCAACTTACCTGCAAGCCGAACCATACCGCCTACAAGTAGTGTTTTAGCAATTTCTTTAAGTACTCCGGACTCTATTAGCTGTTCGTCATCTAGCATAACTTCAATAGAATCGTCTAAATTTTCGTATGCTTCTACATTTGCATCTTCTACTGCATCTACGACAGATTCATCGACACTAATTTCAGTAACATCTTTATCATCTATTATATATGTAGAATCTCCAATGTTAAGCTGAAGTTTATCGTCTATAGTTTCTGTAATACCTATTTCATACTCATTGAGCTCATCAATCTGAGATAATAAATCTATTAATGATGCAGGAGTAAACACTATATTGCTCATAATAAGCCTCCTTAGTACCAATGTTATCTATATAGAAGGTTAATTGTTTTCATATATTCTCATACCGGTTATCTTAGCAGATACATGACCACCGCTTATAGCAAATGGTATTTGTAATACTGAATTATCCCAGAAGAATGGAGTTACACCATCACTTTGATACTCGTCTGTGCTGAATACTAATGCGTTATCTTTGTAGAAATCCCATATAACGTTGTTATTAGATGTGATTCGATTGATAATCTTCATTGTACTATTAGCAAAGTATGTTGTAGATGTTATGGATGATTCTGAAGCAGCAAAGCTTCCGGTTGAATCATATACATCAACGCTGAATGCTCCAAAGTCTGTGTTAATTCCACTTACAATCGAACTTGTATATGGGTCAGCAGCGATATTCATAACAAATCCAACATTCCAAGAAGCTGGTTCTAACGTACAATCCGTGAAGTCAATTTCTACTGCATAAGAAGTTGAAGTAGAAAGTAAGTCAACTGGAATCTTTAGAGCATAGTATCCGCTGGATATTGCTAATGCGTTATCAGCATATTGACCTGTTGCAGGTGTAGTAGTTATCGATGATGCATCTGTTGTATCTGTGAAGAATTCTGCATCAACACCATTAGTATCAACTAAACTAGTTGTAAAGTCCCAATCGTAATCTGCACCGCTAGGGGTTGGGCTTGGATCTATGATTTCATCTATTAAGAATGAACTAGTTACATTAGGATATTCTGTCATGTATATACTGATAGTTACATTTGTACATGCACCTAATATATAAACTTCAATACCATCTTCTGGGTAATATGTGTGATATGATAATGATAGCTTACCTGGTGCAGTAACAGTCCAGGAGCAATCACCTGGATTAGATGTATCATACTCCCTTTCTACAGTAGTTATACCGTCCCCAGATATATCACAATATATGTATCCATAAAATTCTTGGTATTGATTATCTAAGCAGAAAGTTGGAGTTGTTGTAACACCTACAGTAAAATAGTCACCGGGTTCATATTCAGAAAAATCTACAGGTACATTTGTAAAGTTGATCTGCGTTGATGGCTGAGCTGTAACAGTGAGTTCAACAGACTTGCTTTGCTCATCACCATTCTCATCATAATATGGGACAGAAATAACTGCAGTTCCTGGATAACCATTATCACTATTCACATCGATGTAACCATATAAACATGGATCATCCATTGGTACCTCATGTTCATACGTGGAATCTACATATATGTTTGCATCTCCTGAATAGCCGCAGTATATGAAAGGATATTCAGCTTGATGTCTATCTACGCCAGTCTGTTCAATGTGATTCGCAGTCCAATGTGTTGGTAAAAGATTCAGTTTCAGATGCTTTTCTTCATATAACCCCATCTGCAAATCAGCCGGTGTAACATCAAAAGCAACATCTGTGAGATTTACATATGATGCAACATCTATATCTTGATAAATGTTTTCATTATCTAGCGAATATACTCGCATCATATCTGAATGAAGTCTGCCGTAGCAGCATGCTTCAATTTTTATCTGTGTATCAGATAATTTAGTTATCTTAGAAGCAAAATCCGTCCTAGGCGGCGAATCCCACCAAGGGTAGTCGCCATCATCATTTCTGATCCGTTCAGCTCTTACACCTATAGATTTATTGGTTGCATTCTCTGGCAGAACTTTCACATAAAAGATTTCATATGGTGGATATTCTGAAATCTGTATAGCCGATTCTATAGGATTTAGACATAATATAGAATTGTCACGTGGTATTGTATATTCTGCATCTTCATATACTTCAATAGATTCTACAGGTACATATGGTATTAATTCTTCTACCATTGTAATATCTGTGCCTTCGATTATTCCAGCATCACCAATTTTTGTTACAACACCTTCAGCAAGCTCAAAGCTAATTGTATTAGAAGTTGCATAGCCACTCGGTGTTGTCATTTGATGCATGTAATACACGCCATCATTCAGATATGCAACTTTCTTGACATCAGAAGTTGTCCAAAGTAATTCTCGCTGCGTCCTAGCATCATAAGCAACATGTTCGCCAGCTGCATCCGTTGTTATTTTGATAACAACACCAGACATCTGCTGTTCAGAAATTTCATCAATCACATGAAATGATAGCTTTGTATAGTTTTCAGGTACAGGTTCGTCTTGATCAAACTTCTCTATCGCACCTATCTGTATCTTCCATACAACTTGAACTACTTGATTCTTACCTACCTTAAGTATATTTTCTTTAAGTATCTGACGATTTGCAGGTACTGTCATATCCCAATTATCATCATTTGGTGGAACAATTCTATAACCTGCAAGTAAGCCATTTTCACCACTATCTTCCCAAGTACGTTTTGACCATAATCCAGCTTCAGTTATGAATATGTAATCTTGTCCTTCAGGTCTAAATTGTTTAAGTGCTCCTGTAGATATCATTGCACTAAACACTACATCAATTGTTTTAGATATTTCTGCTTGATATTCTGGTACGATATCACGATATTCAATTGATGCACGAGGGAAGGACGGGCTGATTAATTCGAGTTGTATAGTTGTACCAAGTGATGGCTGCACAGCATCATCCATTTGCCGCCAGTTAATTGTATTGAATGCACCAGCTGGATTTGATGTAGCTACATCGCATACATATAATATGCCCATATACATAACTACATCACCTACGTCGTACTGTTCTGTTACATCATATGAAGAATATGCGTAGCCGAGACCTAGATATTTACGCCCATTATTTTCATTTGCATCATAACCATCAGCGCCGTAGCCAGGTCTATGTTTCATATATTCAACAAATCTAGCTTCTTCATTGTAGTTCATGAATGCATCATATGCTTCTGTATATGCAACTTGTGCATCATCGACAGCTTGTCGCTTAGCTCCTATACGAGTTGCACATGTTTCGCATTCTGTACAAGCATCGCACGCAGGCCAATATTGACAATCATCTGCAAGCGCTTCCTTTGCAGCATCTAACGCATCTTTTGCTGCATTCATCGCCTCTTGTAACCTAATGAATTCTGGATCAGAAGAACTAGGAACTGTATCACCAACACCTGCAGGTAATCCATTTGAATCTTGATTCTGATTTATAAGGCCCATTGTACCTAATGAAATATATCTCGGCACATAGTTTGCAAGCATCGAATATGCAGGATGTAACCCTATAGCCTCATTAGGTAAAAAATCCCCAGCAAGATGATGAGCAATTCCGTATAACAATGAATTGGTTGCAGAATTATGTCCGACATGTTCCTGCACAACTGCACCAGTAGCTTCATCAATTACTTGGATAGCTACATTCTGTTTAATTGATAAATTCTTGTAGGCTGATAATTTATTATTCACGTTTGATCCTCCTACGGGGTTTCGTCATCTATAGATTCTTCGTCGTGTACATTTATTTGCGTTGTCCGATACGAGCGAACATTTTGTAAGTTTAACTGATACTGACGCGGTGATAGTTCTTGATTCTTAGGATCATCTGCAATCGGTGGATCATGTGGTTCCACTCTACGATGTAGATTAGGATTAGTAAATCCTAATTCATCTCGATCTAAATCATCTTCATCCGCCAATATCGCAGGACCTTGACCCATCCTTGGATAAGGATGCTCATTGCCCTGCGAATCAGTATATTGGAAATCAAAATCATACCTTGTAACTACTGCGTCAATATTAGCTTGTGTTGCAGAATCATTTGCCATAAATGTACACCTCTCTTATGGCAATATACAAGGTTCATTATAGATTTTTTATGAAATTATGTATTGCTTGATATACATGTGCATCAAAATCACGGTCATCATAATACTCATCATATGCAGTAAATTGAAAATATCCGTCACGTTTCATTTCACCATTTACATATACAATGATAAGTACACGAAGTGAATTAGGATCATCATACCATTCAACTTCGTCAAAATCTACATCTATCATTCTACCTGGTCGCCTATAATAATCCCTGATCTTATCTGAAAGTTCATCTAAGATATTATCAACGACCTCTTCGGTAAATTTCGGATAATACATACAATCACCCTCCCCCATTAACTTTAACTAGATTTGGTATATCTAAAAATAATATAAGTATCAGTATAATTGCTTATTGTCCTTGAGCCAAACTCAAAATATATGTTTTGATAAGCTGAATCTGAAGGATCAGTTATGTAATATATGCGTGAAAAATAGTTATCATTTGCATGATACGGTATGGTGGTTATATTTGTACCAATAAGTAAACCACGTAACTCAACAACACTATCAACATTCAACGCACTGCAATCAATTGTAGCTCCCATTGATATATTAGTTGTATGAAAACATATCTGATATATTTCTTTCCCATCAACCCATTTTAGTCCTGTAGCTTGTTCTTCGTATGAATAATTAGCACCGCCGTCACCTGCTGTATAGCTTTTGCCATTAAGCATTAAATTTGCCATGATTGCTCCTCCTTATGTTGTACTCTTGGTATATCTCAAAGTCACTTTAATATCTGCTCCACTAAACCAACTTGAACACATTATACGGATATTATTGCCCGAACAATGGACATTGAGCCAGTCACTGCCGTCCCTGTAATCCATTCCAAATCTAATGGTACTGCCTCCCGAGGTCTTCTCTCCCGATGCCTCAATATCTACTAACCTCCCAATATTTAGGTTGGTTGTGATAGCCGTATTCGTCCCCGATATTGTTCCCGAGAATGTCTTCTCATACACAGTCTCTCCGAACCATGTGCCGATGACCTTCTCACTGTCATCATAATGCACCATCGGGATTCCTAATGAGCCATACGAGCCACTGCCTGCTGTATCGTTGTCCTTGGTGTATAGGATGGTGAGATATAATGTACCCGAGTCAAAACCCACATTATTGCCGATTGCAAAATACATATCCCCTTGGTAATAGTAGAGGCTTGAGCCGTTTGATTGTGCATAAGGGATTGTATAATCATAGCCCGAGCTTGTCTCGATATAATGTCCGTAAGCATTAACCACTTCAATGTCTGCTATGCTCTCAACAACATGCTCTCCCGAACTGACTCCGCTTGGATAACTTGCTACAATGGTTTTCTGATACAGAGGTTTGTCATCAATCCAAGCTCCGATTTCTCGCTCTGTCTCGCTGTATATCATAGGGGCTAGTCTATCTGTATATAAGAAATAACCAAATTTTACTCCACGAATTCTTTTATATGTTGCTTCAATCTCAGCAGATATTGCACATAACCAAATAGTATCAGCAGCTTTTGGGATGATGTATATTAAGTTATCAGCTTTATATCCGGTATCAATTACTAGATCTTTAGATAGGAAAAATCCAGTTGATCTAACAGTGGTATTAGTACCTTCAGCTTCTATAACGATTGCATCATAATCTGTTACAGGGTTATTAAGCGTTGCTTCGTATACGCTTAATCCTGAAGGTGTTTCAGATCCTTCCCATAGTGTATCTATTTTACTGACATTTCCAGCACTGCCTACTCCGTCTGTTATGAAGTATAATGTACCGTTATTTTTGGCACCATCACTTAATGCGTCATATTCTTGTTGAGTTAATTCAATATAAGTTGCGCCACCTCCAGTGTAACTTATATCATTAAGTCGTAATTCACCCATAATACGTTACTCCTTTTACGATATTGGTTTAGTATACTGTATTGTGATGATTATATCTGTAGGACTGTGTGTGTTTTTAAGATATAGATCACCATTTTTGTTTGGTACATAGAAGACTTCATTATAATTTGGTGCAATATCTACATAGCCGATAGACGCATCACCTCTTGCCATATATATTTGTCGCACATCTATGTATTCAAATGGCGGTAAACAATTCTGATAAATTTCAGAAGAATATGTATATTTGTCAACATTGTTTGCTTTAAGGATGATTGTCTTTTCGTACAAAGGCTGACTGAACCAAGTTCCGACTAACTTTTCAGTATCATCATATGTATGAAACTCTGGGACACTGGCTTTAGCTGCTTGTATAGCATATGCTCTAATAGTAACTCCAGAATATCCTGCAGCAATTGCTACTTTATTAGTAGATATGTCATAAGTATATGCGATTGTATCATGGTCTGACCACACAACCCACTCAAGTCCGTAATTAACTCGAGTGCGACCTGCAGACTTAGCAAGTCGTATCTGTTCTGCTAAATTAAATACGGCTGGCATCCAGATTTGATTCTGATAATCTACGGCAATTGCTATATGTGTTGTTCCTGCAGGTACAGCAGTTTCTGTGCTAAATCCAGCAGCACCTTGCTGTGTAATTAATAATGACCAAACACCTCCAGCTATATCTTCCGAAAATGCAATGGCTTGACCATCTCCACCACGCTTATCTGTGATGAAATACATCATATCTTCTACAAGTTGCCCTGATTCTTTAAGCGCTTCATATTCAGCTTCGGTTAATTCGGTGAGGTTAGCACTACCACCCCCACCACCTGTAATACCATATATTATCTGGCCAACTTTTAACTTTGTAAGATCCTCTGATGCAGTCCCTGCTGGATTAGCTTCAACACCTACGCTATCTTGTAGATCATGGACTGCAGTATCTAATATGTCCATATTAGCATTGAGCACATTTACATCAGCTTTATCTACACCGATTTCCGGTTTATTAAGATTGAGATATTCTGTCTGTTGCAATTACCTGTACCTCCTATATAAGTTTTACCATACGAATGTATCATATACATCTTGCCAAAGCATATCTTCTATATCTGCCCAAGTCCATCCACCAAAGTATAAAGATGAATTTGTGTGAGGTATTATCTGACCATCCGGAATAACATGTGCAGTTGTTAAATAACCTTTCTGTACTTCTGGATGTGACTGACCATGTTTAATGTGTGAAGTTCGTTCAAGTGGATAAGACCCATCTTGGTTCACAGCAACTATGTAGTATTCATTAGTTGGACCACTCATATCAACACCCCCTATTCACCTACTGGATAGCTTGGTTCATCTATTGAAATTGCATCACCAATAACATGCATAACAGGATTAACTGCAGGTCTTGGATTAACAATATCTGTACTTCTATCATCTTCAATTGTCCATATATCTGAACTTTCAGCTTCTTCACGAGCTTTATCATATCGAAGATTCCAATCGCTCGGACGCCGAACTCCATCAACTGTAAAATAAGAATCAGCTTCATCTGGCAATACATAATCATCCGGATAACTTACAGATACATCCTGCGGCTCCCACCCTAATCCAAAAATCTGCTCTTTGTTATGCAGGTCTACATCTTCAATTGGTTCACCTGGTTTTATAGGTACTAAAGATCTAACTATGTGTTCATTGTTACAAAGCTGCAGTGAATAAAGTGATCTATATCCTGGATTGATATCACGGTTGCGAGCTTGTACTGGATCATCTTCTAAACCGCCCTCATAATCAGCATTACGATACCACACATTACGACGCGTATCTGTAAGTTCTTGTTTTGGCACGCGAACTGTTCTATCAGCTTTATCAACCCATTCAAGATGTAATGGATCACGAATTGTACCGCGGCGTAATTTCTTATCTGTCGATTCAGCTGTATGAATTTCTGTAAGATCTTGAGATGTATTGGTAAGACGTTGTAATCTGGCGTAATCATCACGACTGTAATGCCCAACATGTGTCGGACCTATAGATAAACCTACATCATTCATATTTGTAAGTCTACCATCAATTGTGAGCTTTGTTCTACCATCCATCCTTACACCTGCATGTTGAAAACAATACATCCCAAGCGGTCTTACATATTCAATACATGCGTCTATTGGTAGCTTGTCTGAGAAATATACTACCTCAATATACCCTTCTGCAGTATGGGGAGTAACTTGTGCAGAGTTTACAGGTAAACTTGTATCTTCTAATCTATCATACAAGATATCTTTAGGCGGAATTACGTCGCCTTGACTGTTAGTATAACCTACGCCTGCAAGTGTTTCAATATCAAACTGTTTCAGATTAGCTTCAGCTGCGAGAGTAACCCCATCCTTGCTGCCTCGATTTCGTATCATCGACATGAAGTATACTAGTACAAATCGATTGAACGCTGTAGGTAATCTGTCATCATATTTGAACCCAATTGTATCTGCTAGCATCCAAAGCAGATTAGCGGGGCAGCGCAAACAATCATATAAATCATATCCATTCTCTGTATCATAGTTAATTTTAGTTAAACATTGATCAAACCATTCTAAGAAGAATCGAAAATCTTGACTTTCTGTGTATATTTCAGGAACAGCAATATCTTTGAATCGCATCTAGTTACCTCCGAGTTTCTATAAGACATTCTGGAGCAATACGTAATCCATTTGTAGCACTACTAGGCGTATAACGAGCGAAGCTGATTATATTGAAATATTCCGGATCACATTTATCATATACAATCACTGGATTACTTATGTTACCAGCATCAAAATAGTCTACACGGTCATCTGCATTCTGTATTACTTTAACCACCTCCATTGTGGTTGGTTTCTGACCCATGTGCCTGCTTGCTGGTGCGAAACATAACGCCAAAGCTTCTTGCACTTTTGCAATTATAACCTCACCAACATCTTTGCTTACAGGTTTCTTTGTATATATTTGACCTACAATATAGAAGTTAAACACTCGTACATCACCGAATTCTAATTCTACTGACATAGCTTGTAACGGCCTATAATCTCGCTTAACTGCATCTATGAATTGATCTGATGGTCTGTATTTGATAAATACTTGTCTATTAGATACTTTCGCAGATGATGTAACTCCTGGACCCCATATACTATTTTTTGCAAAATCATTATGTATTGCAAAACACATCGCTGTATATGTTTTGAAATTAGTAGTAAAATCAATTTCAGGTTCTGCACCGACTGCTTTAGGTATTTTTAACATGTAACCTGGATTAACTACAGAATCTGGAGTTAAGTTGTTATACTCTAATAAATCATCATAGGAAACATTATACATGTTTGCAATTTCTTCTAATGTCTCTCCAGGTGCTACTTTGTGCATTGTTTTAGTGACGAATGTCTCTGTATCTATCTTAGATGCCCAATCTTTTGAAAGATCTCCTACTGGAAAATCATAATTGGTGATGTACATTTTACGTTTTTGGCTGACGGACAGATTATCATCTTGATAAATTGCTAAATTAGTTTCGAGTGCTTTTTGACAATCTAATACAATACCACAATCTACACCAGGCTCTCTATTTAAGAATCTATTGAAGTCAGGTAATGTAATTAAACTATCCCAGGTGTTGATATAATTTCTGCTGTTGAAATATGCCTCTTTAGCAGTTTCGGGACTCTTACCAGTTACTGTGTGCGTGTTTGGCAATTCTACAGTATTAGATAAGTTAGATACTGCCCAAGCATTCGAAGACTCTTCGGGTAATCCAGTTGAATCATTGGCTTGAAGATAATTAGATAATACATCTGTACCAACACAACCAATAACTCCAGAACAATCTAACCAATATATCATTATGTACGAATTATCATCATAAGATTCGAGCTGATCTAAGTAATTACTTATTTGAATCTGTGCATTTGAATAAGAATCATAAGTTACAGCGAATCTAGGTTCTGGGGTAACAAATTCTGCAGGACTAGCACATTGTACCCACTGTGTTGCTAAGAAGTTATCTGCGTCTTTAGATGCTTTGGCCTTCACCCAAATAGCAGTAGTATCAATATGCTGTGATGGTATATTTATTATGTAGTTGTTTTTACGAATGTAATCTACAGATACTGCATAGTATCTGAATTCGCCTTCAACAGCTACACGAGTTACAGTTTCACCGGGATTAAGTGTAACTTGATCACTCTCAGCAAATACATTTAAATTATCTGTTGTAACAGAGCGTCTACTACGACTTTCAGAAGCTCCATACTTATTTGTAAGTGGCAATATATTATAAGTAATTACTCTGGACTGATTAGTTATGTCTGTATACGCATTCAACGTACAGAAATTAGATCCGTTGAATCCAAAATCAAATGTAATCGGATTCTGAGAGTTATTTGTAAACGTTACTTCAGTCCTTGCAGCTGTATACCAACCAAGCTCATAACCTATTAACGCAAACAGCTTCTCAGCATCCTTTCGTTGACGAACAGAAGGTGCATATATCTCGGTTGCAAGTGCATCTAAGTTAACACCCAGCATATTAGCTGCACTCGCAAGTAACTTACCTAATACAACTCCTGGATCCGCATCAGCTTCAGGCTTCCACAACTCAGTAAGTTTAGGCACCATATCCCAAAAATCTGCTAATATGGACTCATAATCACGGCTTGTATATTTAACTAGACCCTTTTCTTCATAATCTGTATTATTAATATCTACCGCCATTTATTGCTCCTCCGTATTGAAAAGTTTAGCTCGCTCTTCTTCAATGTCAAGAGTCATGTTTAATCTATCTTTATAGATAGTTTGTAAACCGATTGTCATTTTAAGCTCATTAGCTTCTATAGCTGTACCTGAATACTGTGTATCACCTGTAAATGCTAAACCATCAGCAAATTGTGTTTGTTCAGCATCAACATAAGGTTCATGAGCTTTAAGCTGCTCTTTTATCCTAGCTTGTATGATGGCCTTTGTGTTAGGTGTATTATACTGCCATAAGTATCGTTTGAGCCCTACACCTTGCGTAGGTTCATTATACAGCTCTGTTGGGTTTGTTAATATAAGTAATCGAGTTCGATTTACAATAGATTTGTCTCCTGTATATGTTGATACACAATTTCGCGTAACGTCTATCATATTTGGGAAACTGATACTAGATGTTGTGTTATTCATAATCAATCTCCTGTATTATTAACTGATGTATAATATGAACCACCTGTAAGACCTATTACCATAAAATGTGAGGTATTTTCGGTAGTATTCATGAGAGCTACTACTTCGCCTTCGACGGGTAGATGTGGTAACAGCACAGATGGGTAATATGGTAGATCTCCGTCACGTGTGTAGCTCTTTACAGATCTACCCTCATATTCTCTTTGATTCATAGGCCCATGAATAGAAGGAATTCGCACTTGAATAAGTAATGTCCCATCACCAGCATACTTATAATCTTTTACATAACCATTTACTACCAATCTATCACCTCAGCTCAACCATGAACCATAATTAACTATTCTATCTATCTTTTTATCTAACCAACCAGCATCTTGTAGACCTTTACGAAGTACATTTTGATCATGTCCATATGCTTCCCATTCAACTACATCTACTTGATTGCCGAAATAATGCCCCCATTCAGAAGGAGAATCACCACCCTTTGCATCTGCAATAATTGCATTGAAATAGGTCCCATCTTTGAATACTACTGACACAACATCTCCGACATCACCAAACACCGGTTTAAGTGCAATCAAATAATATCCGCTAATTGTTGCTACACTATAAGTATTAGGCCTACCTTGTGATGCCCATATATCCGCTAATTTACGCTGTACACCTACCCATTCATTAAAGTATTCTGTATAACTAGTATAGTTAGCGATTATACCTGTTTGAGGCACCGAGTCAGGTATTGATACCGCAGTACCTTGAGTCACCTTCACACCAGATTGTTTAGTTATTACTTCTTGAGCACTAGCAGAAACGCCAGTAGGTCCTGCATTGCTGTTAACTACAACTACTTGGTTCCAATACTCTTCTGCATAACCTTGTCGTTCTATAGATTTACGATTAACTTCTGCAGGAAATTCAAAGTTTCTGATAAATGCATCAGTAGCTGTTTTAGCACCCTCAAGTGTATTAGGTACACTTTGTAATGTATGTAACAAATCAATATAATATGATTGATTAAGCTCTATCCATAAGTATTCAAGTTGGCCTGTTAAATTAGTACTCCAATTTGTACCAGCAACTTGACGCATAGCGGTATTTCGCTCATTATGCCATTGACATAATCCAAATGATGTACCATAATCACCAACAGCATCTGTTCTAAATGAGCTTTCAGCACGAATGTTAGCAATTACACCAATAGCTGCAGCAGTGTTTAGACCTTTGCTTAAAAGAAATTCTACAATTTCACGAGGTATTGGATCTAATCCATCTATGTTATCAGGACTACCTAAGTATCCATCAGGAACTGCTTCTACAACACCCCCAAGTAACCTAACAAGCACCTGTAACATTGATGTGTAATTGATAACAGATAACTTTACACTTGTTAATGATATAGAAGGTTTACAGTCATAAGTCATGTAGCAAACTTCACGAATAGATGCATCCAATCTATCGTTTTCTGTATCATATAGATCTCTGCGAATGTAAGATGCAGTACCCGTACCAATTGTTGCAGTGCCGCCTACTTTTGTCCAATCAGGTCGAGCATACCAACCAATACCACTACCTGTTCGATTCTTCTCTCTAAATTTGTATTCGCTATTACCGGTATTACCTTCAACAGTATACACGATATCACCTTCGCAATATCTAACAATGCCGATATGTTGACCATCCCAATATGGATCACCTGGGTTTTGATAAATGATCAAATCGCCAGCTTGTGGCACAGCGTCTGAATTACCACACATAGGCCCATCAATTCGAGTACCGCCATATTTTTTGACAATTTGTTCTCCAAATGACGGAGCTACATAATCGTCTCCTGGCATGATTACACCAGCATACCCACAGGCCTTAGCAACAGCACAACAAGTAGCTGCGCACCAAGCTTGATTCCCTATGTTGGTCATGGACTGAACCCAAGCATGCCCTCCAGTGCCTACATGACTTTCAGCTTCGGCTACAAATTTCCTTGCAGGGTGTTCAGGGCTTGTTATGTCTACAATACTAACAGCATCACCACTAACTGCAGGATTGTATATGAATCCTACAAATGTATATCCGCTATAATCATCATAATTAGGTGGATATCTTTTAGTAGTCCAAAACCGATTGCTCCACCCTACACGACTAGACCATCCGCTTTCGGATGTAGTTATCGAAATAACTTTGCCAGTAGCGTCTCGTTCAATTTCTTCTACAATACCTACATGGTTAGGCTTCCATACAATTACAGCACCTAACCTTGGTTGATATGGGTCTGTAGTTTTTTGATATACTTGCGACTCATCATACCAATCGCCTGCATTACCTGTAGGAAGTGCATCAGGAAATCCATTCATAATCTCAGCAAATCTGCCCCAAGCATATCCAACACACTGACCTGTTAGCTCGCCTCCACTTAATACACAAGTATGCGTGATAGGTTCTACTGGACAATATACTGTAGCAAATTCATGAGTATTATATACATTAGCGATTTCAACAAATTCCTCAGTTGCTACAAGTTTAACACTCATACCTTCGCATAAACATTCGGTAGTAATGATTTGATAGTCTTCTGCATCAGCTAGATTATATATCAGCCATCTGTGATTTGCGCTAGCTCGATAAGTATGACCATTATTAAATGTAACTGACCAAAGTTCTTGTAACCCAAACTCGCATATTTGAGCTTTTCGATATATTCCGTCTATAGTTAGAATATTTGGCGATGTATTCACTGCATCTCGTAAACACACATTACCTAAATCTGTCATGATTTCAGTATCTCCTGAAAAGCAATTTGGTAACACACAATTATATGTTTGCGATTCTGGAGAGTTACCAATTAGTAATCTACCTTGAGCAAAGTCATAGTTCCACCACTGTGCAGTAGGTTCTGGAGTTGTTAATCTAGGACTATATCCTGTATTACTTGGCATGAATCTACCTCTCTATAACTGCTGTAAGATGCTACTGTTAGAATCATAGAATTCACGCTGTGCATCTGTGTCAAAAAATGTAGGGTCTAATAAAGTATCTAATTCAGATAAATCGCTAACATGATTTAATGTCCACAAGAAGAATTTATCTTTGTAACTATCCCAATCAATATATGATAGTTGTAAACCAGTGGCCATTATACCCATTTGATCTTTGTAGCCTAATCTAACTAGACCTTTCCAATATCTATCCATTATCCCATTGTTAATTTCTTTGTTTCGTCCTAGATCTAAGTATATCCACACACCTAATTGTGGTACTCTAGAACGTATAGGAAATGAAAATTGGAATATTTCCTCATCTGCTTCTTTTTGTGTAATGGCTCGGCCATACATGAACAAACCGTACGGCATATTTATTTCTTCTAATGCATCCGCTTGTTGTGTAAAGTTAGGATTTAAAAATTCTTTGGTACGTCGTCTGTTATCTTCAAACACATATCCAGCTTCAATAACACCACCAATAACACCTGCATCGTGTAATTTTGAATAATCAATTTTAGAATTTCGTACTAGTGTAACTAAATATGGATTATATTCTGTGTAATCAACCGGTGCCGATTCGGGAGTACCTGTGGATGTATAAGAAGCACTTCCATAAAGGTATGTGACTGAATTAGTAACGGTTGCAGCAGTCATCCTACCCTTCTTAGCAAGCGTCAACTGTTCGTTTACTTCATTTGCAATCTGATCCATATGCATAAACAGCCAATTACCTGGACAAGATTTGTCCATATTAAACCATCTATGCACGAACATATTCTGTTCTCGAACCGGTCCACCATCTGCTGCAGCAAGTGCATAATGTATATCATTTTTCCATTTAAGTTCATATATATTATGTCGATAACATATATCTACTAATAGTTTGATTAATGCTGCATAAGCTTCATTTGTAGGTTGATAAGGCTCATCATCTGTCATACTAGCAACTTCAATTGTAATTGCCCTATGATCAACTCCACAGCTATCTGTACACCAAGCACGATTGTCTTCATCAACGTATCCTGCGATTTTTCCGCTAGAGTCTATACCATAGTTAGATGAAGCTTGTGCTTCAGGATTCTGAAACCAAGTACCGCAGCTTTCTACAGAAATATTAGCTGCCATAGTATGTATAGCCACAGAATCAATAATATGATTTCTAGGTTTATTACAATGTAGAGAATACATTATTACAGATGCATATTTACTAAATCCCATAATTTATTCTCCTTTGTTGTTAGATAATATAAATTTACTATATCCAGAAACTTCTACTGTTTTACCACTAGGATAATTTGAAATTTCTCGAATGTTTAGGGTATCAAATGAATGTTCATTTGCTGCTGATAACGTGTCAGTAAATATGTTTGACGGATCTGCTTTGTACCAAGTCGTTGCACCTATGCGAACGGGCCATGCTGACTGTGTTAATCTGAGTAACTCTAGATGTACATATCTATCTGCAACACCAATCAATTCACCTGCAGCTACGTACTGCCCTGCATGAACATTCATAGATGCCAAATGACCATATACAACACAGAAGGACATCCCAGTTTGTATTATAACTGAATGTCCTAGATGTCCTTGATTAGCTACTACAACAGTACCATCGTATGCTGTGTAAATAGAATCACCTGATATATCAATTCCGATGTGTGATTGATTAGTTGTGCAACCCTCAATGACTTGAGACGTTTGCTTAGTGATTACACAGTTTGAAATCACCATAATGTCACCCCTATTTATGTTAATATGATGCACCCGCACCGAGATTCTGGAATGTTGGGTACAATGTTCCAAAATCTACTTTATACGCAGATTTTACATTAGTTGTTTGTGTATACGCATTACTTGGGTAGTTACTGCTACCAGATACAAATATATTTTGAGCCGAAGCTACTTGATTAGCTGAACTCATTGTAAGTCGCTGTAGTTTAAGTGTTGTTATGAATTGATTAGATATTAGATGACTTACTGACATTATATTATATACACCGGAAATTGGCGATACAGTATTGCCCACCATGACAAGTAATGTTACTGGTTGAGCTACATCGTATTTCTTTACACTACCAGCAATACTTACTGTAAAATCACCACTAAACTGTGACGCAATTGCATTGATATCATTTACAATGTTTACCGATTGAAATACTTCTGATAATGAATTGCTCCAGCTGTTTACTACTTGTTCATCTTGTATAAGTGTATTACCGCTGCCATCAAGTGAAAATCCTACTGATGCAAAATTCATGTCAGTCATGTTATATGCGATACCATTATATGAACCTGATATAGATAATATATTAGTATCTTTAGTACCATATTGTAATATATCTCCGATATGTGATGTCATTAATCCTGCGTTACTCTTGTAATGTATAACTCCTGGAGATGTCATTGTCGGCTCATCTACCCAGTAGGAGAATGAAGCACACTGTGGTGAAGTATCTGTTAAACTTTTCTTCATAAATTCTTTGAGCGGTGTAACTGTAGTGTTATTGATGAGCTGACTTAGTTTCTTATATGGATAAGTTATGCCAGCAGCATCTCGAGATCCGCTATATGATTTTGATAGTTTTAGCAATCCTGGAAACGTGTCATAATCATCATCACCGCTCATTGTACCACGCACGTAGCGATTGAAACTTGTAGTCATTGCACCATGACTAATAAGCGTAGGTGCATCATTGTGGTCTATATCTAACTCATAGTAGTAATCAGCTTTTACAGCTTTTGCAAGTGCTTCTACTACTGCAGACGGTTGCACAACACCGGTAAGTTCTGGAATCCGTAATACAGGCATACTGCTCTGTACAGCCTGTGAAGCATATCCGCTGACTGTATATGTCATATATAATCCAGAAGTAGAAACATTGAATTTAAGCGTAAATCCTTGATATGATAGATATTCTGCAACTTGACCGTTATCGTCTAACCATCCAAATGCAAATGCAACTGGAACACCCTCAGCTTCAGGATATGCACTAGCAGCTTGTGCAGCACTATAAAGCAGAGCTTCAAATGCAGCTATATTTATTTTCTTAGAGTCATCTCCACCAACTACTATCTTAAGCTCCCAGTTTGTGAAACTCGCTATCTCAGAATTTGATAATGCGAGGCTACAAAATGGTGAAGGAATCTCTGCACCGAATTCTGTTAAGCTAGTTCCTGCGATAGAAAATGCTGCCCAATGTTGTTTCTTCATCTATGTTACCTCTGATTATTCACTACCTAAATTCAATGTATTAGGACTTACACTAGCTAAGCACTCACCTTTTTCAAATAGTTGAGTAATAGATTTAGGTATCATAAGCTTCTGACCTGCATGTACAGTGAATCCATCTTCAATCCCATTGAAATATGCAAGTACCCATGAATAAGAAGCTGCACCTAATGCTTTGTACGCGATAACATCTAATCGATTTTCTTCGGTTTGAGGTACGATATAATAATTTACTTCTGAATTTGTTTCAAAAGGATTAGGTGTTTCTAGTGTTATGAATCTGTCTGTAAGCTCTTGTGGATTGTTAACTACTTGTCTCAGACGTCTGTACCTAGAAATATGGCTAAAATCTCGACATACACCATATTGAATACCTTTATGCTCTATTATATTGTAAGGCGTTAATGTGTCATACCATTTCATACACTGAACCCCCTAACCTACTAATGGTTTATTTTTCACTACATGATAATCAAGTGCTTGTTGTGAAACTTCTGTAATAGTTAAACTTAATTTACAATGTAAGTACCAATTATCACGTTTACCTAACGGCCCGTCCCAACTCACAGATACATCTGTCATTATTCCTGATATCAGAGGTTTACCTGCAACGTACAATGTAACTTGCGAAGTATACACTGCAGAACCTCGATACTCAGGATAGCAATTAGCTTCGCAGAATCGAATAAGCTGATTAGCTTTACCGTCACCATGATCTCCTGTCCACATATCTCTATGAAAATCAAATGTATATGTTTGAGATCGTGGGCCTGAGCTATTGTATATCTGCCAAGGCTCATATTGATAAAGTAAGTCAGGCATTGTAGAGTAGTTTGCTTTAACCCCATCAGAAATTTCTTCAGGATATACAGGGAAGTCCATCTTTTCATCGCTAAGTGATGAATATAACGATACCATGCCCCAAGGTATTCTGAACCACTGCATCGGATCACTACCATCACCTGTACGAAATAACCCACTTATAGATGCTGTTCGAATTGTGCTGTAATCATTAAATATACCAGGATCAACTACATGTGGTATAGACACTAATGACTGTATTACTTTATCATAAACCGTTGTTGCAACAGGCTGCCCATTACCTAAGATAGAAGTTGACGCAGGTACTTCTATAGATTCAGGTATTCGTAAGTATCCGAGTAACGTGTTTGCAGCTGAAAGTAATTTCCACCCAGAAGTACTAGACAATGCTGCAGTTTCAAATACGTCTGAATCAGATGTTAGTCCGTTCAGTAATGATATCTTCTTATCATAGCTTATGTCTGTTGCATCTTGAATCTTATCACCGCAAACCTTCCAAAATGCTTCACCTACATTAGGAGTTCGTGGAGTATCGTTCAGATGAAGTATACTCTCTACATTTCTAGATCCAACTGCAGCCGCAACATCAGTTAATTTTGTTTTTCTATCAATTGCTAAGAATTGCATACATTAGCCCTCATTTACATGTGAGTTATATTCTATATCAGTTAAATTAGCAGCTTTGAGTCTCAATGACTTGATTACATGTGGCTCACCAAACATTGTAGGTGGTCTATGAATCTTTTTAGCTGGTAACAACTTATTTATCCAATTAACGCTTTCAGCATAGCATGCATCAGCACATTCAACAGTGAATTCATCATAGAGATTATCCGTGCCGAGTAGCACAAACAAATCATGTAGATCTAGCTGACTTGAATTAACACTCAATACTGCGTTTAACATATAACTATATACCCAATTAGGTAATATGTATGTGTCATTAGCTTGTTTCAGTTGATTAAGATGCCAAGCAATCTCGGACACTAGTTTCTTGTAAGGCTCTAGTAAAGACTCATCAATTAATGGATAGTAGTCTCTAAAGAAGTTGATAGGCGCATCCATACATGCATCATATCCAGCATATGGATCAGCAGAATCATATTCATAAGGTAGAAACGCATCACACATCTCAATATCTGATATGAGATGATATGGATAGTTAGGTAAATATCCTAAACTAGATAATCTTATTTTGACAATGTCATGTATAAACATTAGTCAATTGCACCTCCTATGAAATAATGTGGAGTATTAAGATCCCAACAATCAACTGTAGTAGTAGGTGATACACCACTAATATGATCAACTAATTCTGCGTCTGTATAGAATGCAATTGTACCGGTTGTTATGTTTGTAGCAGAGATTGGATCATATTTTTGAGTCAATGCTGAGAACTCTGTAGATTTCATCATATAAGCTGAATCAGATGCTACATAATAGTGTGATACAAATGTACCAGTTACTTTGATCTGATGTGTCATCTTAGTTGCAGGGTAGGTAAGTCCTACACTTTGTGGTAACATAAACTGTGATACAAATACAGATTTACCTTCATCTATGTTAGCTGTAGTAGAATCACCTACAAGCATTCCTACATTTATAATAGAACCATCGTTACCAAATGTTATAGACCTTAATGCATATGAATAATGATTATCATTTGCATATGTACTATCCCATGGATCAATATCTTCGGTTGTTTCAATTGGGCCTGTAAGCGATACGGTCATACCGTCAACTTGTAATTCTGGATCCATATCTGACCATCGTTGATACCAAAGTGACAAGTTACTTATAGTTTCGCAAGCATCTAATACAGTTGCATTATAGTATAAATTTACATTCTGTAATATGATTTGAGGAGCCCCTTCAATGTCTTCATCAATTCTGAGCTTATCACAATTTTCAAATACAAGGGTTGTTGCATTAGTAGCGTTACCACGAATATGCACATATAAACTAGATTCGTATCGACTTCCAATATCATGTATTGTTATTGTACCCGATTCTTCTGGAAGTGTTAAGTAAAGGTGAATGATATGTGGATCAACTTCTGACTCAATAGCAGATGCAATCTGTGCAGAATTTGGGAAGCATACACGATCATTTACTTCCTCATCTAATATAGATTGTAATTCTGCAACTGTTAAACCAGCACCTTCACTCCTATCTTGACCCAGCTGATATGCTAATACACCTGTTAGTAATAATTCATAATCCATTACTTTCAGGTAGCCGTTCTCATCCATCCTAACATATCCGCCACCATAAGCGCCTTCCGGTACATTTACGAATCCACCAACAGATGTTTCGGTAGCTAATGGAACACCACCTGTAATCCAAATTGGGTCTAAATAACTAAATCTGTCTTCAGTCAATGCTGGTGTATAATACCAACATGTCCATGTTTCTATATGAGTAGATTCATTGTAGGTACGGCGTCTGGCAACAAAGTAATCAATGCCAGGCGCACCTTTATACATACCATTAACGAGATCCCATGCATTTGGTAATTCAGATTCATCAGTTACCATACGACTATCAAGCTCTACACCACCAGCTAATTGTTCTGGCACTTGTCGAAGCATCTGAGCATACAATTTATCATACTCAGGATCTTGTACATCTATAGGAATACTAAGAGCAGTAACACCAGTAATTGTAAGTACTTTACCTGGGCCTATTACATACATTGTAGATGGAGATCTACCATTTATTGTAGCACCTACAGTGTTATCTTGACCTACTAAAACATAATCACCAGGTGACCAAGTCCAGGTAGTAAATACGTTTTTCTTATCAAGCGCTTCATTCACTCGATTAGTTATATATGTCTGTAAATCTGTTTCTAGACCTACAATACGAGTTGCATAATTAGCAACTGCATCATCTATTTGACTCATCAGTGTTAAAAATTGATTTCTAACAGCTTCTGGAACTGTAGATGTTTGGATATTTTGAATATCTGTACTGAGCTGAGTTACAGTAGTACTAAGTGCATTTACACTACTTACAAGTTGATTGAATTCTTCACGAGTAGGGGCAGTACCACCAGACGACTCTGACTGGCTAAGCTGATTCCATATAGAATTTAACTGAGTCTCTATAGTAGTAAGTCTACTAGTTATGCTATCAATTTCGCCTGACTGTCGTAAAGCTTCTGGAATGCTATCAGATACGATGCTTGGAATACTGTTGCGAAGCTCTTCTAATTCTGCACGTATCTGGGCAATATCTGACTTCAAACCTGATATATCTAATTTGTATTCTGATGCAGCATACGGCCAACGTTCATCTTTTGAAGTTGGAATAACAGGCAAGTCTGCTCGATCATTTAATACTGGGATGTATTGACGCATTCTACCATTTGGTAATCTGTAATATGTATTTATTTTATTTTCAATTTCTAATACTCGCCTAGAATATTCGGGACTTATAACACCGCCGTGTCCTGCAAAATCAGCTGCAGGTAATACTAATTGCTTATCTTGAAAGTAAACATGTTGTCCTTGTGTATTGACCATACCGTCTACTTGTTTGTGTGGAATATTAAGTACTGTCTGACCGGTAGTATCATCATATACAAATGCTGCTTGCGTACTAGGGGCGGTTGTAGAGATGTTTGGGTGCGTATCCCACTGCATCAAACTATCAGTAGCATCACACCAAGTATCACGCCCATCAATAGATTCACCATCTGCACTTTTACCTGCGAATACATATAACTTATTCGGATCTAGTCCAGTTTTAGTAACAAATACATCTGAAAATGTTCCACCCATATTAGAGATTCTATCAGCTGTAATACTGCAGATCTTCTCAGGATTCTGTATCATATTGCTGATTACACCGTTTCTATAAGTGAATGTTGCAAGTAACAAGTGCATATTTACTTTGCTGAATTCGGTCTCACCAGGTGCATCCTTTGGAAGAATTACTTTATCTGCAGGTAATATTACTGCTTGGATTCCATTGAAAAACTCACCATGTTCGTCTTCTACAAGTGCAGAACCTGCAAGTGTTTGATAAGTGCTATAAGCCATGCGAAGACCAATTGCTAATTTACCTTTAAGTGCAGCTATCCCTTCGCGACCTGCATATGTGTTAGCATCATTTAGATCAATAACAATAGGTGTAAGAGATTCTACATAATGCCCATTAACTAATGCACGACCTGGTTGAATCTGTACAGCAGTGTTACTTATGGTAACATCTTGTCCATCTTTCTGACAATATACTGCGAAATCATCCATAGAATGTGCATAAGATGGTCCAATGAAGTATTTAACAGTTGGATCTGTTTGCACGCTTTCACGAGATCTAATATTAAACTCAGACATCAATTGACCACCGGCTGATGAGTTAGCTAATGGAAATATATTTGTTGCTCCGACAGGAAATACAACGAAATTCATTGTGTTACCTCCATAAATATTCTTATATGACTATAGTAATATACAAGGTGTTTTACAATACTGTACCGTTAGGCTGTGTAATAGATCCGTTACTAGTAAGTCCTAATGCTAATGAATTCAATCTATCTATTAGAGAAGAACCTTCTACACTAGCGCCCGTTGGTGCATTATTCTGTGCTCTAATAGCTTCAGTAACCAGTAAGATTTGGGCCAATAAGGCGTTGGTTTGTTTCGTAGGATCTGTAAGATCCATAAGATTACTTGTAAGCATTTCAGCAAGTGCGTTAACTACAGTACCTTGCTCTTTTATCTTTTCAGATTGTTGTACTGCTTGCACATCTTGATATCTATAGCCTGTTGTATTGCTGTAATATATGTGATTGATGAAGTAGTTCATAAATTCGTTGTAGAATTTATTGAATAAGCCATTGCTTCCTTGAGATGAAACAAATGCTGCCCAACCCTTGTTTAACCACTCAAGTCGATACATCAACAAAAACTTTTCACTATCATCATAGATGTTCTGTAGCTTATTATCCATCTTGCTGAGTATATCATTAGTTGTGTTTAATGTACTAAACAACGGAGTTTGAAATCCATCCGGGAAGGAAGTGTTCCAGAAATTGATACCAGCTTCACGGAATACAGCTTCTTGCATCTTGATTTCATGTGCTTCTTGCACACCTTGCTCTGTTTCTTTAGCTTGGAAATAATTCATAATATCCGAAGCTGTGTAGCCTGCAGCTTGTAATGCAGCATCTAGATCTGATATCCCATATTTAGAAGCACTCTGTGCCCAATCTGCATAAGATTTGCCTTGCTTCACGTATTGATCTACTAAATAGGTATCTGAAAGCATTGCGTTGATTCTAGACTTAACTGCAGAAGCAGATGACGACTCCATCATTGTACCTACTTCAGATAAAACTTTAGATACTGACGAATCTATTAAATTGCCTGAAAGCTCTTTTAATATATTTTGAGCAGCAAGTCCTTGAGTCTTAGATACACTACCCCAGCTATAAGATGATGATGGTGAGTGTATATTGTTCAGCATATTTTGTGTTGCAAGTTGACTTGACATACCAACAAATTGAGTAGCACCACTACCAAACAGCACGTTTGACAGATTCTGAAAACTAGTTGTACTTGCTCTAGCACGTCCATAAGCCGATCTACCTCCTAGCAGATCTGCCATAGAGCTAATCAAGTTTAAACTCATGTTACGCGTAGATAATTGATATAAAGAGGTCGCATTACCTTGACCTACTTTACCTAATTCAAGTATCTGTCGCACATCAGCTTGCATAGCCTCTGCTTCAGTTTTAGTACTAACTAAATTTCCGAGTTTCTTAACCCATGCAATAGGGTTGAGGAAATTAAGTATGTTATTTACTAATTCTTTGATTGCTAAGAATACTTCCATTGTAGATGACGAAAGATTGACAGCATACTCTTGTTCCATCATCTCTCGAGCTAATTGCTCATCCCACATATGCTGTTGGATAAGCTGTGCAGCTTCATTATCTATTACATATGAAAGTCCTTCTTCAATCATATATTGATTGATTTGCTGAGCTTTCAGCTGTTCTGCAGTAGTTGTTGTTTGACCCTCGGCAAGTAACTTCATGTTCTCATTAAGAGCACTTGAAGATGAATTCATGTTTTTGATAGCATCAGCTAATCCTTGGAAATCAACCCTCTGGAAAGCTTCTACAGATAATCCAAATAACTGTGCATAGCCTTCAGCTTTTTCCATGTATGCATCAGAAGAACTGCTATACATTCTAGCAAGATTTGTGAATAAGCTTGTAAATATCTTCTGAGGGTTGCTAGCAAATTCACGAAGGAATTCTGTATTAGATGCATTTATATTAGCAAGTGATCTTAAAGCTACTATATCAGAAGCATTACCACCTACAAGGGCTTTGTATATTGTATCTACTAAACCACTTGCAAGATCTGGAGCAACAGCTCCGATGTAACTCTGTGTAGCTAATAATACGCTCGAAATTGCTGCCATATTTTCAGATCTAGCAGCTTGTGCTATCTTTGCAGATTGTTCATATATAGAACTAGCATTCTGTAATCCTGTAGTAAATCCACCAGATAATTCCCTACTAGCATATAATAAACTTGATGCAAAATCCTGCAAACTCTTTGTAGCAGTCTGTATAGCTTGATTCTGAGATTGTCCCGCTCTAACAGCATTTGCTGCTATAGAAGCATAAGTGCTAGCATATCCGAAGAAATCTTGTGTAGGTATAGCTTTATTTAATATTGTAGCTTGATATGCAAATTCTTCTGCAATTGCACCGCTCATGCCAGAAGATAAAACTCTTGCAAGATTATCAAATATATCAGAACCACTTATGTAACTGGATAAACCCTCTGACTGTAATCGTTGTGCAATGACAGACATAAGATCTTGCACATCTGCTTTTGTATAACCTTGAGTAGCAGCAACTGTTGTAAGATTTTGATTCCAGCTATTTATTACGCTCTGTGCAGCTTCTTTGAGAATTTTGAAAGGTTCTTCAATAAGCGTATTGAAATCTTCTTTCATACGTTTATTTGCATATTCAAGATTTTTCTTTCGACTTTCCGAATCACGATTAGCTGCTGCAGTAGCTGCACTGAATGCTTTGCTGAGTGCTTCACCAATTCTTTTTAATCCATCAAATGCAGTTTTGAGTAACTTAGCAGCAACTGCAACTGCTGCAAGTTGTGGTGCAAGTTTAAGTAAACTAGACCCCATAGATTTAAATGCAGCAACACCCGTAGTACGTATCTCTTTTGCAATACTGCCGACCTCACCTAATGCACCGCTAGTATTACCCTCTTTAAGCAACTTTGCAACTTGGCTTGAACGACTTTCAAGTATCTGACCTACATCAGATTTAAATGATTGCCCTTTGCTTATAATATCGCGTACATTCTGATTCTTCAGCAATTTGCTACGAGCGCTTTCACCAAGCCGCTTACCTACTTCATTTGGAATATCTTTAATAGAAACTCCGAGTTCTTTTGCAAAATTATTAAATATATTTGATACGTTTTTCTTGAAGCCTGATGCATTAAATCCACCAAACAAAGCATTTTCAAAGTTATCTAGAAATCCTTGAGGCCCATTACCTTGACCTGATCTAGATCGCACGGAATTAGCACCATATCTACGCGGATCATAACCACGAGTATATTGCTGTTCACGATACGCTGTTCTGAAGCTGTCTCGAGCCGCAGATTGAGATAATCCTAAACTACCAGCACCGCGTAAAGCGTTGCTAAGTGTTGCAAGATTATCATCAATGTTATCTAATGTTTTCTGTAATGCTTTGATATCTTGATTCTGTGATTCTGATGTAGTTGTAACATTACCAGTTACATTGATTATATCGCGCACATCTGCCATACTACGATATGACCTCCTGAAAGTTAAACAAAGAGGATAAGATGTTATATTGAAAGTTACACCTTATCCTCATATCGCATCATCGTTTTGTAGATTTTAAAGATTGTTCACGTTCTTTAAGTTCTTGTGTGAACGAATCTACATATTTCTTTCTTATGAATATTGGCTGTTCCATCAACCATTCCGCTGATACGGCGCCTTCAGACGCTCTAGAAATAAAAAGTGCTTCATCAATTATACTCTCATACAGTTGTTGCCTTATCTCGTGATACGACTTTGTCTGCCCGTTCACTTCTAGACTTCTTCCATTCCCGTAGATCTCCCACGGTCGGACGAAAAAATTTATCATCTACAAGTGCGAAAAATGCAGCGTCTGTATGACCGCATTTTGGACAAGTTGTAGTACCTCCAATTCTTAGACCGTAATCTGTAAGTTCTTTGATTACTTGAGTAAGTATGATGTAATCTGCAGATGAAAGCTCGTTCTGCAGAATCATTTTGATTTCTACTGGTGTAAGATTACTATTATCTTTTATAGATGAAATCATGTAACATGTTCTTGCAAGTTCTGCGTTAACAGAACCATCAGCTTTCTGGAAAATCTTATCCTTTTCCGCATTTAACATCTGCTGGATGGTCGGCAGCTTAACATGTATATCACCAGTGAAATCAAGGAATTCATCCTTAGATATTGCGATATCATTGACAAATCCTGGCGGAAGTGGTTTACATTCAATTGTTTCAAGATTTACTCGATATTCGCCATATGATACTTTACCGCATTTGTCGCAGAATATAGAATTTGTAGTGAAATACGGACCGTAGTTTAAAAGTCTTAAACATCTACAAATCCACTGATAATCGATTTCAAGTAACTGCTTAAAATCGATTTTCTCTTCGACAGCCTTTGGCAGAATCACTTCAAGCATTGTTTTATCAAAATCCTCACTACCAACATATTCAAGTTCAGAAGCTGTTGGAATGCTTGTAAGTGTAAGCACATCAGGTATGATACTGCTATCATACACACCTTTACCGAGTAACTCAATTTTTTCTGACATAGCCATTTGATTATACCTCCAATTAACAGTTTTAAAAGGATTTACTTTTACTACATTATTAAAGGTTCCCCTTAATGTGCCTAGATTAAGAAGAACCTAATTATATATTATAAATCATTGTATTGTTTCTGTAATTCGATTAATTCATTATTGGATATTCTATGTACATCATCTGAAATCTGTTGCATGAAATCTTCTATCAAAATTGCCGAATTGTTTCGTAAATATGTTTGAACAGTATTGAGTATGGTTTGTTTGAATACATGTACTTGTAGCTCAATTGGATAGTGATTAACAGTTAGTTGCGAAACTGTTGATGCTGATTCAGCTGCAGATTCATCTAGTATCTTATTTGTGATATCTTCCATAAGCTATTCCTCTATATCCCAACGCCATGAGTCAAAATTTTCTTCAAATGTAGCATCATTGCATATGGATACGTCTGCCGAACCTCGCTTTGCATATATGATAGATGTGTTAGGATTATCTTGAATACATACTAAGATATTAGATCTTCTTACACCTACAAGTGAATCACCTGGTGATAATGATAATGTTGTACCATCATCATATACAATGTAGTACCATTCGTCTTCTTCAACATAATCATCACTGTGATAATTGTATAGTCCATTTTTCTCTGCATAAGAAGCAGGCATCAACCACTTGCGTACCTCAGCTAATGACATCTTTTCAAATATACTGTATGTATCAGCTTCAAAAGCAGATTTGCCAGGTTTATCAAGCCATCTTGCGAAATCTGCGATTACAGCTGCGTTGTGAGCTTCCCATTCTTCTTTTGTCATATTCAAGTAGTTTGTCTCGATATCGGACTGGATGTATTTTTTCATATACTACACCTCTTTGAGCTGGTCTGTGACTGCTTTCTTGAACTGACGGTATGAGATTTCGCTGTCATCAGCTGCTCCTATGACTGTTCCGTCGTCATACATGTATCCTCCAAACATGTGGTCAACCATATATCTGATTTCATCACGGATGTCTGATGCTTCGTAATCGTTTACTTGACAGAATTCTTTGAAAGAATCGCATTCCTGCTCTTTCATATCTTTTCTCCATTCATCTACTATGTCTTGAATTAGTTTCTGCATAGCAGGTGTGAATTGAGCTTCTTCAGCTGCCTTAATATATCTTTTCATATATCATGTCCTCCTGCATGTACTATAACGAATCTATAGAGATGCTATAGTACCTGCAACCTGATTTAATTTAAAATATGTTTCGGATAGTAACTATCACCACGAAATAATGAGATAAACACAGTAGCCCTAAATTTTTCATCGAGGTCTACGTAACACCTAAAAAACAACAAGGTCCGATGATTTATCTACAGTATATTCAATAACATGTGCAGCTAAATATCTTTCAAATACATCAGATTCATATGATCGAAGGTTTAAAGTCCACCAAAACTTTGTTGCATCAATTGATCGCATAGTAACTACACCTCCTTCGTGTATTATAACGAAGCTACAGATTTTTCTATAATTATCTGATCGCTTAGCTGTAACACATAAAATGAGTTCATATGTAAAATTATCTTCTAATTTTCAATCTATTCAGCTATATCATATCTATTTACATGCTGTTTAGCCCAATAGATTTTATAGATTTCATTGACAACTTCTCTTAGATCATACTGATTTAAGTGATTATCATCTGCCCACGCATATATATCGTCAATCTGCTTCTGAACATTAGGATCATTGTATCTAGTAGATCTGCGATTATTAACAGATTTAGCTTCCACTTCTTGCTGTGCACTACTTAAATCATTTGCATATGTACTTAGTATAAATGTTTTTAGCTCTAACGCAGCATCTACTATGCTATCATCTGCATCATACGGATATGGTTTAGACGCTACTGCCTTATCTTTATGATACGACTTCAAATAATCATGAACCTTTTTCTCGGCTGCCTTTACAGTTTTAGGAAAGTATCTTCGAAGTTGTTCATCAATCTGACCTCCATGAACTAATATACGAAATAATCCATCTTTAGAAGGATAGAACTTATCATCCCCTACGGACGTAATTATGTCATAGTTCCTTATATAGATTGTATCCTCAAATATATGCCAATCGGAATTCAATGGATCAATATCATAGAAATCAAATACACACTGACTTGCAGGGTCATGGACCATATTTAGAAAGATTTGAGTAACTGCGTGTATTAACTGTGTATCTGACGAATAACTTGAAGGGTCTATTTGTAGTTTAGATAGTTCTGTAGCCCATGTACCTACAAAATTGATATTCTGATTAGGCAACTCACCTACAAAATATTTTGTTTCTGGGCCGGAATCAAACTCGCAAGTTATGCAAAACACATGCATATCACCTATACACTCACCTACATCTTCAACTGTGCATTTAGTCGACGGCTTTCGACCAGCATAGTTGCGATTATATTCGCTTTCATATGTGAGCCTTGTAGATTTAATATATTTTTTCATGTAGTCTATCTCCTTTTATGACATATTATCTTACATATAACATAACAAATTTACCTACGAATTAGAGCGTGGATTTCATATATCTGTCCCCTGTCTATGTGCTATAACGAAGCTACAGAGCTGCAGTAACTTGCTTTTTGAATTCTCTGTAAGAGACTCCAGAACCATTTGAAGCTTCTACATATGATCCGTCATCAAACATTAAGCCACCATACATACGATTAACCATGTAATCAATTTCTTCACGTATGTCAGATGCTTCCCAATCATTTGTCTGTACAAACTCTTTCCAGGTTTCGCACTCCATTTCTTTCATGCTCTTTTTGAAGTCATCGGCTACATCTTGGATGAGCTTCTGCATAGCAGGTGTTAAAGATTCGGTAGATGATTTGATATACCCTTTCATGATAACCTCCTATCACCCTACGCCGAATGGATGAACGCTATCGCCATATCCATAAGAATCTTCATAGAAGTATTTGCAACCGTTTTCAACTTGCTTTTCTGCTTCTGCTATAAGCCAATCAAGTTTGTAAGGACATCTAGAAAAATTCTCCCTCAATGCCGTAAGCAATTCTGGTGTAGCTGCTTCTAACAATTTCAATGCAAGTTTCTTTGTAGGGCACATTATAGCTACATCGGTCGGATACTTCTCCTCATATTGAAACCATTTTTTAATGGCACTTACAGGGTTATCACATCTGAATGAAAGATCGTGTCCGCCATGTACGAGGTAATTATACTTACCATATGGTGACCAATCATCATCGTCCTCTTCATCAATATCTGTATCACTTGTAATGCCTTGAGGTGCTAATTCTCTGAGGTCGTAGTAATCAAGTTCATCAGTATTAAGTACACCATCTAAACAGATGTATGTGCCCCAAGTACCTTTGTCGTTCTGACCTTCTTGTACTTCTAATACATTTAAGTCCTTTGGAATAGTACCAGGACCAATTCCGTGTGTTGTAAAGTACCAATACTTTCTTTCTTCATAGGGTCTTACGTCTGAATATCGGTTAATTTCACCGGCAGATTCAATTGGTAATGATTCAGAGCGGTCAAACATGTCTGTATGTCCTACAACAGGACCAACATAGTCCTCAGGCCAGAAATGTAAGATGATTGTATCTCGTGTTGCAGTACCTTCGCATTCAAAGGTCAAGACAGGTTCTCCGCTTATACTATAACTGTCCGGGTCAGAAGAGTCTACTCGGATAATCTCAACTTCTGTTCCAAGATCACACTCAGCAGCATCTTCTGTAACCTTAACAATGTCGCCTACTTTCAGTTCATCAGCAGTAACTGCTCCAGGAGTACGATATGGATCTACCTTATACTTAGTAAATGTAGCAAGGTCAAAAGGCTTACCATTTTCAATAGCCCAGTTAAGTTGATCCTCTTCACTGATAGATGAATGAATATAGTCGTCTGGTTCAGGTTCAATAGTTGACGCATCGATGAATTTGTCAGAACCGTGTCTTGCGATGTACTCACGTACATCTATCAAATTTGGATGTTCTTCGAGCCATTCATCTCTGAATTCAGTGTCACCTGCGAATTCATCTATGACATCAATGATTTCACCGCCGTCATATTCTTCAGGATAGTCACGCTTAAGTATCTGGTCTGCATACCACCATTCGTCTTCACCATCAGGTACCCAAACACCACCTCCAGATTCTTTACCATCAAAAGTCACCCAGAGGATATTCCAATAGGTGTAACCTTCTGGGCGATCTTCCCAAGTATCATCAATGTAATCAGAAGAACTTATATATCGTTTCATAAGTCACCTCCATATGTAAAATAATGTCCTAACATTATGTAAGGTTCATCATTTAAAAAAGTAGAAGAAAGAATTCGGACTAGCTATTGGGAGTCCTACATCTTCTACATCGTCATCTATTGTCAGATCTTTAATAGCTTCTACAAGGAATCCATAAGGCTTGTTTGGTTTAACCTTAACGAGATATTTATGACCTTTGACGAATCCACAAGCACCATCTTTACCTGTATAAGTTCTTTCTACATAATCTGTAGGTAATCCATATTCTGAATCTTCTGCAGCAGGTGCAGTAGATGGCTGCATCAACGGTGATTTCTTTCCAAGTTTAACTCCGTTCTTTCTGCATTCTGCACATCTCGGAGTAGGGTCTGTTAAATACTTTATTTCAACGGGCTTACCACAAGTAGGACACGGACGATAGTGAATATCATCACAGTATCTCTGCTTTGGATTTCTTGGATGAAATAGTTTTCCACATTCTTTACAAGTTTTCTGTATGTCCATAAGCATTATACCTCCTTAGTATTCGAAATTATCTAATGCAGGATTACCAGTTAACTGAAACACTCTGTAATGAGGTTCTGTAATAACATCATATCGTTTGTTATCTATTTCAAATTCTTCAGCTATCTTGCTAATTAAATCAGCATCTGCAGCTACAGATTCGCTACAAATGATTTCATACACCTGAGCTCTGATGCTGTAAACAACTCTTCCTCGTTCAATGCATCCGAACCCTTTATTTACAATTGACTGAGCAGATTCAGGTAATTGATTCATAACAACATCTCTCCACTCTGTCATATGATTCTTCGTATTGCTATACTGGATGTACCCTCTATCATCTACGCCATCATCAAGTGGAACGCATTTTCCAATTATTTTATCTTCATATATCCACCATATACCAATTAGTCCGTCAGTATAGCTTGACTTAATGTATCTTTTCATATTAACCTCATTTCTGCGGAACGTATCCGTCATCTAAATGACATTTGTAATGGTTGCTGTTATCATAATTAACGATGGGTTCAGTTCTTAGCCCAAACTGTCTTTTAATTTCAGGTATCATTGAATCATCAATGTTTGGATTCATATAAATTACTGGCTGCCCATTTGATTTAAATTCTACTCTACCACGAGGATAGTAGTCAAACGGTTTATTCCTATGTTCTTTAGGGGCAATTTCTTTCCACAAGTTACGGTGATTATAAGTACTGCCCGATTTAGCAATACCTATAGTACTACCTTCATAATAAGGGAATGCAAATAACTCTCCATCTATCACCCAAAATACTCCATTTGATTCTTCAGCAGCTTTGATATATTTCTTCATGTGAACCTCCTACAATGTAGCAAGCTTCAACGGTTTTACTAAAACTCTAAGATGGTATCTCTGGATATTCCAACCTCCGGCATCAATTGTTTCTACCTCTGCACTACCATTCTCACCTACAACTATACCATTGAGTGCTTTTCCACTCCAATGTATGTCAGAACAATCTATGATAGGGCCGGTGATGTTGTATACTCTATTATAAAGATCGAGTAACCAATCATCTGCAGATTTTTCATTCATCTGTCTGAATTCTTCATCTGTATGCTTGAGAGATTCTTCCTTTGAATATGAATAAAGATTTCTCCACGCTCTGCTGAATTCACGATATGCTTTCATATCAAATCCACCATATCCGTCACGCTTGTTAACCTGATATTCTTCTTCCATTTCTATTTTTCTCTGCTTCATGCGCTCACGAGCGTTTATATCCCACTGTGTCCAAAGGTCTACGAGTTCATCCCTAGCTTCTTTAAAAGCTTCCGGAATTTCTGTCTGAAGCGTTTTCTCTACTTCGAGCTGTCTTTCAAGACGACCTCTCCAATTATCTGCAGTCTTCTGAGCTTCTGCAAGTCGCTTTTCTGCATTCTTTGCATCACTCAACTTATCTTCGTACTCGCATATTGTCCAGTACGCATCTTCATGATTACCATCTGTATAATCGCGCCTATTAAGTGTCCAACCATTCTTATTGATGATTTCAAGCTTTTTCTGAGCCTGAGCTTTATGACGTTCTATAGTCTTCTGAATCTTTGCTACATTTGCTTCAGCCTTCTCAAGGCGTTCTCTTAAATCTATACTATTCATATACTAATCCTCCTTATGAATTAACTGCATCGAAAAATGTATCAAGAGCTTCATCTACGTCCTTGGTGCCGGTTTCATGCCCTTCACTATTCTTAGGCTTTTCTGCATACTTAACTCTGCATCTTGTAAGCCATGTCTGCTTAACTCCGTTGTACTCATCTAACTTCTTAATAGTTCCGGTTATAGAAACAACTTCTTCTCTATCATTATCTCTGATTCCTGATGAGCTATCCCACATGATTACGTTACCATTGGTATCTACTATCTTATAACGAATTGTAATACCATAGTCAGTCTCCCAACTTGTTATGATTGAAATCTCACAATCACCAGTAAGTGTAACTCGTTGACCTACTTCTCCGATGTAGTTAGAAATTTTAGCTTCTGCTTCATGAGCTTCAGCTCTTCTATCTGCTTCAGTCTTCTTCTCAATGTACTTATTATATGTAGGAATAATAGATACAGCGTAGCCGAAATTCTTAGCCTGGATGTATTCAGAGTCTACAATGACTTTAAGATTATGCATGTAATCTGAATTGTCTTCTGAATCCTTAACCCACTTCATTGCGTCTTCTACATAACTGATGAGTTCTGGATCGTTGTAATCCGGGTTGAATCGAGTTCTATAAGTTTCTATTGCTTCTTTATAAGCAGGCATAAGTGAATGTGGGTTGATGTCGTACTTAAGAGATGTGTGTGTCTGTACTCGTGTATTCATCTCATTCCTTGGGCCGTCCCAAGATGATGAACGATAGCCGATATGATCTACTATATCTGCTGCATGCTTAAGTACGTCTACTGTCCTGAAATATGGTGCTGAATATCCACCTTCATAAGGAGCTTCGCCTTTGATAAGCTCATCGAATAATGCGATATATGCTGCAGCTGCTTCTGCATCAAATCCATGTGTGAAATCGCATAAGCAAGAAGATCCAACCTGTTTGTATTCATTAGTGTCTTGATTATAGATAAGGTATGTGTCCTTGCGATGGCGGATTGAATGACAATGATCGCAAGTTGGTTCGCAGTTGAAATACTGCTCAGGAACAGGAACTTCGTCTATGAGCTTCCTGACGATATTGCCGTTATCATGATGCTCAAGAGTTGCGATGAATCTCCATCCGTTGATCTTTGCTGTGCCTTCGCATTCAACTACGATGAATCTACAAGTCTGCTTAGAACCATCTTCATTCTTCACTTCTTTGAACTCTTCACTTACTTCACGATAAACAAAATCGCACCCGTACTTATTACACTTAGTACGAATGCGAGTAAGCTTCTTCTGAAGTCTTTCCATGTTATCTTCAAGAATTAAATATGTATTCATATGAGTACCTCCTTGCTCTTGCAATCTTGATATATGTACTATAACGAATTCACCATATTATAGGTGTTATTGTATACAATTATAGACGGATTGCACCAAAAAGTCAAGTAAAATACAAAAATTCTTTTTAGAAATTTTAATATTTCCATAAAATTTTCTACTCACCCATCTATGAATACAATTATGTTAATTCGTCAAGTTCACGCATAAGGTGCAGCCATGTCTGTTGAAGCCTTCTCCCAAAGTCGGGTGAATATATCATACTCATCATCTTCAAATATGTCGTCTTCTACAGCATCTGCAAATGCCCAATCAAAATACTCTTTTGAATCTCTTGTAAATGTTGACCAAGCTTCTTCAGGTGCATCAATGTCAGGTGGGGCAGGTGATTCAGCTACACACTTATATACATACTGCTTTTGCTCATCTGTAACATTTGCAAGAGAATTAGTTGATTTGATATATCGTTTCATGGTATACTTTTTACCTCCTTATGCATTGAATTGTATGTTGAAATCGAATTCATCTAAAAATTCTTCTAATTTATCTACAACCTGACCTTCGATGTCTCTTTCAAATACATCATCAGGATCATAATAGAATCTGAATGCATCAATTTCCTGGGTCTGCCCTGGTCTAGCAGTATTGCCTTTGAAACTTCCTTTAAATATAGGAATCTCAAAGCAATCTTTGCCCCATTTAATGTCATCAACTTCATAATAAGTTGTGTCTGTGCAGAATGATTTAAGGTGCTCCCTTATTTCACGCTCTGCTATATTTAACCAAGGCATAATATCTATGTTATCTGCAGCATCAGAGCTGCTCTCTATCGTCCTATTCTGATACTTATATCTAAGATCATCCATCTGCTTTTTATATTCAGCTTTCTTCTTTTTAAGTTCAGCTTGTTGCGCTTTTGGCATGTGTTTAGAAATCCTGACAGCCTTATAATTCATATAAGCTTCATCTAGATCTTTAGGTGAATCAACAACAAAATCTTCAGCTGTTTTAATATATCGCTTCATTATTACCTCCTATCCAAAGTAATCAGGTAATGCCTCTGGATTACTTTCAAAGTAATCAAGCATCGCTTCAATTACTTCTGCATCTGTTGCCAACCCACTTGGATCTAAAACATTAGAAAGATTATCAAGTCGATCTACATCTGTGTCATATATTTGTATTGATGTCATGAGATACCTCCTATTCACTTGCATTTTTAATATATCTTTTCATATGCTGCTAGCACCTCATCTCTTGTCTTAAATGAATCTGCAATCTTATTTTGCTTCTTCATTATGTCAACAGTAGCTAAGATTGTGTCATCATCCTCTAAGATGTTATCTAGTGTTGCATTGAAGAAAAATGCTTTGTAGCCATCGGAATCTTCTCTTAATATGTTAAATCTGGAGTTAGGTTTCCAATCATAGCTCAATATTACGTCATCAATTATAACTTCGTTCCAATCAAAATTGTCCTCGCTCTGTATACGAAATTCGACTATTCGGCCTGTAACAGATAGTTTGACAAAATTATCTTTTAACCAAGTATAATACTCATCATTTAAACGATAAAAATCTACTCTATCATCATCTGACAATCTGCCGTAGAACTCTTTCATATGACTTGTAAATATACTATGTGCAGATGATGAATACTTTAATTCTGCCCAACTCATAAATGATGTTAAATCTAACATTGAAGGTTTGAATACATTGGTCTCGTGTAACTCAGTTTTGAGATATTTTGCTAACCAATACTGCAACACAACTAATACTTCATCTTCATCAAACTCTCGAATATCAAATAAAAATCCTGCATCAATAGGGGCAAGTAAATGAAGTCCTCTATCTAAGAAAGTAGTAGATGGTACATGCATTGTTACGTCATACAAGTTACCGCCCCTATCTACTAGATATGACCCATTTAAATATTTAGTTGTAGATGACGTATATCTTTTCATGTACTTATCCTCGTATCTTACAATGAGCTGATATCACAGCATCCGTTATAATGACTGTTACCATACTGAAGAGCTTCTCCGTAAGTAGTAAAATAATGGACGTCTTCTTCATATGGGTCATCCCATGAAACTACTTTGTAGTTCTTATAATATGGGCTAGTATCGGAATCTAAACTTGCATTGATATATCTTTTCATAGTTAACCCCCTTCAGCCTATCAAATCAACTTCAACTATTTCATCCCCTACATACCCTACACTTGGTGCAACCAAATCTGCATACTCGCCATAACCATCAAAGACTTGAACATCTATATCTTCTACACCATTTGCAACTGCCCACTCAAATAATTCTCTAATTGTCATGTTATGAACCTCCTTATATTGATAGTTTATTGAATCAACTCAACTTCGTATTCGCCACCATTTTCAAAGATACTGCCAGTAGCAACGAATGGATCGGTTAATGGTGAAATATCACCATAATTATTATATATCTTGATCTCAAGATCAAGTGCGTCCTCTGTTTTAGCCCATTGGTATAATTCTCTAATTGTCATGTAAAGTATCCTCCTTGTTTTTTTTACTGTATTTCAACATACCAGCAGTCAGGCTCATGATAATTATGAGCTTTACCTGCTTTTACATGTACGCCTGTGTCAGATAACAGATCCCAAGCAGTCCAGCTACCTCCACGACCTGTTCCATAGTACTTACCGTCTATTGCATCTACTATGCTATCTACAAATTCAACTACATTTTCATTATCAGAAATTGGTTCAATTATCCAAGAGTACTGTGTTGGCTCATCTATTACATTGTAATTAGCATCTAAGAAATCATTAAGTTGAAGCTTCAATACAGAAGCTTTTATTGTATAATCTTGATCTTTTTCGCGTTCAGCTTTAAGATCTTTGATTGTATCATGTATATTATCAATCAGATAATCTATAACATCTTCTATAGAATTTTGAGAATTCATTTGCTTTTCTGCAATATCAGACCAGAAAGTATATGACTCCCACTTGATATTTAGTATATCATCTACAGTAGCAACATCCGGATCTAATGCAGCTAACTTGCGTCTATCACGATTAAGGGCTAAGATAAGTTTGTTTAATCGTTCCAAATCGCGCTCAGCATACAATGTAGATGTAGCTTTTATATATTTTACCATTACATGTTCCTCCGAGATTCTAATATGTGTTTGCACTGATTATACTTCTGACTATCTACATATTTTAGATCTTGTGTTATATAACGATGCACAGTAGTTTTGCTTATACCTATGTTTCGAGCAATTGTTCGTATACTCCAATTATACTGTATACAGTAGTTAGCACATTCTAAAATTATTTCTAATTTTTCACTACGATGTATTCGCATATCGAAACAAAACCTCACCGAATTATTCTATTAATATGAAAGGTTAATCAATTTGCTAAATGTCACAAATCAATTAACCTCAATACACTTAGATATATTAAGATAGATCCTAAGATCTTAACTAGATTTAACTGGAATCTTATATGCTTCAGCAACTGACATCAACACGTCATATGCTGTACAATCTTCTGCAGTTGTCCAACAAGCTGAAGGGCTCATGTAAACTGCATCACATTTGCTTAATTCTTCAACCATTTTAGCAAGATAATGAATCTTAATGTTTTTAACACCGCGATCTTTCATCTTATCCTCTGACCACCAATCACCCTCAAACACATTGTAAGCAACTGCATGTCCTGCATCTTTGAGCTGATGAATTATACTCATCCGCAATTCGTACAGTTCCTTATCCTTAAGTGAATTTAGCGGTAAAGCAATGAAGTATTTCATAGATGATTTCCCCCCTCTCCCTTTAGTTTTCATCTGAAACAATAGGGCATGTATATCCACATTTGATTAAGAATACACTGCGATCTGTGCTACCATATACATTACCGCAGCTAACACCAGCCACTGATGTACTGATTGTTGTCCCTTGATTACTACAATTGTAGCACATTGATGTTATAGGTGAGTAAATATCACCACAAATAGGGCACTGCCAACCTTGTGGTACAAGTCCATTAATCATCTATCATTTACCTCCTTTGCATATGTAATCATCTAAGCACAGTCGATCCAGCTTGCCCCAAGCTTCAGATATGCGGCTCAGAAGCAATTTAGCTTGAGTCTTTGTTGCAGGTACTCGAAGCAAGATGTGCATATTGTTATTCATTATGACAACACGATTGTCATCATAATCAATGGTAGAGGCATGATCCAAATTGATAATAATATTATCTGTCTCACTATATAGTATCACTCTTCGCACCTCGCTTTCAAAATTAGAATCGCATTATTTGCCAAAATGATCTAGCATACATCGTTTAACAGCCGATATGAGTTCATCTCCATCAACTGTGTATCGCTTCTCATCAACCTCAAGTTCTACTTGTCCGTGCATAAACGCATTATGAATCTTTATAGGCATTTGTGCAGGATTTGAATAATCAGTTATTTCTGTCGTTATCTTCATTCTTTACCCTCCAATTTTGTTTTAAGTATTTGAATTGCCTCAAAGCACTTGGTCGCTGATGATGTGTCGAAACTTGACAGCCATTCGTGGATACCGTTGTTAATCCTAATGTATTTCAAGGCATAACAATAATCTATCTGTGCTTGGTCACAATGATTTCTGCAACAACAGTTATAACAAGTAATGCACTCTATTAAATCACTCATCATCCTCACCACCTATCTTTAACCCAGATATCCAAAGTTGCTCTATATGCGCCAAATCTTTCGTCAAATTCTGTCTCTATAGGCATCTGCGTTATGTTGTCCGAAAAAGCCTTCACCAAGTTGTGTTTCAGTAAATCCATTTCCAAGTCTTTAGGCACAGAAGCAACCTCTTCTGCTCTAATTGACGCACACAATCGTAAATGATTTAATTCCGGTACTTCTCGTATGATTTTAATAGGCTGATGCTTTAAGAATCTTACTTCGTCCTTAAGCGCCCTGATAATATTCGTCTTGCGTTCTTTATTCATTGTCCACCCCTTCAATTACTGGTGCATTATTTATAATTCCGACTGCATAGCATAATCCCTTATGTATCGGCTTATTTCGTTTCCACTTAACATCGTCATTCGTCTCAAGAGATTCTTGCAGTTCATGAATCTGCTGAACAAGCAAATCTTTATCTACTAAATTCCTTGATGGAGATTGTAAAGATTCAAGGCGTTTGATAGCACTGCCAAGAACCTCCCAATAATACACATCTCCCCATGTTTCAGACGTGTTCCTCAATAGCATCAGTCCTGTGATAATCTCTTCATCATTCATCTCCCTCACCCCCCTCCTTTGCCTCTTCCATCTTATTCTTAAGCCATTCACCAACTCGGTCATGCACAAACATAAGGTCTAAAAATAATGCTATTGTTAATATCCAAGAGCTATTATATTTGCAGATAAAATATGGAATTATAATTATTATGACCGAGATAATTGATGTTAATACTGCAATTAATATTCTCTTTATCATTCCGCATCCCCCTCTCTGTATGGTGATGGTAACTCTCGCCATGCTATAACGCCAAAGTCATTCCAGTCTGTTTCGCCCTCGTCATATATCCAAAACCAACTTGTATCGACTTCATACATACCACCGCTATACATCGTCACAAGATACTTTCCCTCTTCACTCGGAAGTCGTTCTGAACACGGAATCCACCGCTGTGATTCAAGTGCTTGGATTGCCGATACTAAGAATTGCCTAGCTTCTGACATCGGTTCATCTCCTCTACTCTCCAACGCTTTATCCCAATTAATTCCATATTGTATTAGTTCTTCATTCGTCATCTTCGTCACCCTCCTTTGTATGGGCTTGGTAACGGCATCCATGCAATTATATTTCTTTTCCAATGTTCTTCATCTTGTTTCCAAAAATACCTTGGATATACAATCCTACTTTTCCCATCAGTACATATAGCTGTAACAATCACGTTCTCAGCATGTTTTGGTAATCTATCTTTCACTGAAATCCACTCACTCATTCCGCTCACCTCCAATTAGCTTAATAAACCACTCAAATGTCTCTTGACTGTTAAAGCTTGCTATCTTAGTTTCGCAATTCCCTTCGAGAATTGAGATAGTCGGCTTCTTGCGATAAGGCTTGAATGTGGAATCTGAAAACATAATCTTGTATTTACCCATATTGATTGAACATGTCATTCCGCATCCTCCTCTCTGTATGGTGCGTTCCACCAGCTGCCACGAAAACTTGTAACATCATCTAAATTTGTTATGGCGATATAATCATCTTCAGCTATCATACTATTTGGAAACACCGCCTTAATAACATCGCCATTCGTCACAGTTCCACGCTTATCAATCATTATCTGTATTGTTTTTGTCATCTTGCTCCTCCTCTCTGAATGGCTGTGGTAACTCACGCCATGCTATAACGCCATAGCCTAAATTAGTAGTATTATTTAATATCCTAATTGCTCGGTCTTTCTCTTCTATGAACATATTCATAGGAGCTTCTGTATCTTCATTCGTCATTCGCTATCATTCCCTTCACATAAGCATCATATTTTTGCACAATAATTCTTCGTTTTTAAAAAATTTATTCTCAGCAAATCTTCCATATGGATTAGTCCATTTCAAATAAGTAAGGATTCCGCTTTTATATACTTTAATTACGTTATAGGCTAGTTCAGCAGAGTCATCATAAATCACATCATCTTCTTTTATTCGTGATAATTCTTCATTCGTCATTCCGCATCTTCCTCGCTTTCTGCCTTATATGGTTCTAATAGTGGCATCCATGCAATAACGTCAGCACAATCCCATTCTTTCTGTTTTTTTCCCTGTACACAGCCATGTTGGTTTCTATATAAACATCTCCAGAATAACTACCTTTCCATTTAGTAGTGACAAGGTAACAATCCTGCTTTTCTGGCAACCTCTCGGTAACTGGAATCCACCGCTGTGCTTCAAGGGCTTGGATTGCTATTGTTAAAGCTTCGTGTATTGATGCCCTGTAATCTGTCAATACAAAGACATCATTATCTCGTTGGTCTTTTAATAATAAGATTGCTTCTTCATTCGTCATCTTCGTTATCCTCCTATACATCAGCATATATTGCTATTACAGGTCTCCAGTATTTTTCATATTTCTGAAGCTCAGTCTCAACAAGTTTGTTCCATTCGTCATCAGAAATATATTCAACATCAATTTTGTTTCCGAGCATATATTCCAAATCCTCTTGAAATTCATCTCTATCTGAATATACTTTCGTTTCATCTACGTCCTGTTCACAATCAAGTATTTCACCTATTTTAAATTTAAGTTCTGGAGCATACCACCAACGATAATCATCATCCGTCGCAAACTCACTTCCAACTAATACTACTATTGGATAGTCTGGATGCTCTTTTATAAGCTCCTTTAATTCATCTGTTTGCTTTGTAAACATATTTAATGGCTTGTATTCATTCGTCATCTTCGTCACCCTTTCCACTTGTATGTTTTCAACCTTCTGAACAATTCTACAAAGTCACCATCTAAATCAGCTAACCGTTTAATGGCTTTATCATAATTTCTTCTTATCCAAGCAATGGATTCACAATCCCTCGGACAGAACCAATCATTTGCGTTACATAGATAGCACAGATTCTTACACATTTGGTCGGCATCATAGCCGTATTCCTCTTTCGTCTCTTCAAGAGTCATCTTCGTCATCCCCCTTATCAATATACGCTTGTGATGCTTTACAGAGAATTTCAGGATCATTTTCAAGTTCCTTAATACACTTCCAAACATAATTAGGAATTGCATTTGCATTGTGATCCCATGCACGCAGCTTTCGAATAAGCTTTTCCGAATCTATCAATTTCATTCGTCATCCTCCTCATAAGGATTGTAGTAATAATGCCAACCGTATCTCTCATAGTGTTCAAATCTACGCATGATGCACCTCCCTATAATTTACCTTTCAACCTCTGAGAACTCATCAAACAGATCCTCTAATTCTGTCATGTAATATGCATCCGACATCTGTGCATCTACATCGTCTCGCCACGCTGTAATTACATCTTGACATCTCTGCAGGAATTCCTCAAGCTGAAATATCTTATAAGTAGCTGCATCGAAATCTTCACGAGGTACTGCAGCAATCAACGGCTGATTTTCTAAGAACCACTTAGCATCACGTATGTCTTGCGTAGTATCTATAACAGGTACTAATCCGCAATCTAAATCACGTATCGCCTTATCTATATCAATTAGTCTCATATTAGTTACACCTCCATTTGATAATTTGATAATCATAACGAATTTCTATGTAACACATAACGATTTTACATAGAAATAGCCGATGAGTATTTCATCGGCTGATTCTGGTAGATATCAATCTAACTTTACAACATCTTCAATTGACCATATTTCTGAATGCATTTTAGATTTAGCTACTCGCTTAGCATCATTTTCATCTTTTGCATCTACATAGATGGAAGCTAAATTGCGTGTAGTGTTTAAATAATCAACCCGATACTTGTGTAAATGTTCAGCTGTAGTGGCTTGCATATCGTCAATATATTCGATAGCTTCTTTTGCATTACTGAAATCGGTACGGCCTGTACCATGTCGTCCAGTGTATATGTAAAATACGCCATCTTTGTCATATATGGTTACACCTTTATATGTTTGATGTGCTGCTGAAATATATCGTTTCATGTGATTCACCTTTCATATGTTACATTGGATAGCTTTTCTCGGGTTCAATCTCGCCTTTGACAAATAACTGGCAATCATAGTAATCATCACCTCGTCTATCCAAGATCTTACCCTTCTCGCCACGATGCAAGCAAGTTTGACCGGTTATCGATGCATAGTTACAATAGGTATTACCATCATTACCTCGATGATATATACATTTTCTACATCTTGTTTTACTGAATTTGTATTTATGCATGGCCGCACCTCCATAAAATTTATCAGAACAAAAAATCAAAATCTCCAAATGCTTTTGTAATTCTTTTAACGATTTTCTTATAAACTATGTCATATGCTTCATTCATATTTGAAAATAATTCAAGTGGATATGTATCAAATCCTATGTTTTTCTCTTCTGGTGACATTTGATTGATATTAACTCGAATCTTATCTGCATAAGTTGTTATGTTGATGTCTAGTGACATTTCGTTTGTATCTGAATATAACTTATACATTTTAACGATTTCGCTAGGTATTGAATAGATTACAAGCGTATATACATCATACACATTAGGGCTTTTCTTAAAGCTATATGCCCCATCTAAGTGTCTATACAAGTATTTGCCAAGTTGATTTACAATTGTACCTGCAGGTATGTTGTTTGATTTTGATCCACATGTTATTCTCATAGTACATCCTCACACTTCACCCATTGTTTCACACCGTCAACAGTTTTACATACATATATTGGTTTAACCAAGTGCCATGCAAGTGGTTGTGACATATCAGGATTGTTTGGATCAGCTCCGTGTTGAGCTCTCCACACATAACCTTGACCTCCGGATGGGTCTGATGGTCTATATTGTTGCCAACCTGTTGATGTCATTATATGTATTGGGGATTTCAGATCCCATATTGCATAATATGCAGCATCTGCATCTGTTGTATAATTGAATGGTGGTATTGATATTGATGAGGGCGATACTGACTGTGTTGATAATCCAATGAAGTCATACCCAGATCGTTGAAAACTATTAGTAGTATATGGTATCTGTAACGTTCTGCCAGATACTTTATATAAATATTGCGTAGCTGTTGTCCAATAAGGTGTACCACTTTGGTTGTATGCTTGTATCTTACCGCCATTTGGATCAGTGCTTATAGTGTATACAGGAATACCTTCACCAAGTAATGATGTGCTACATACAGAACCTGCCCAATCAACTACAGAACTATCTGCATTAAGGATACAAACAATACTAGTATGCGAGCCGTCTGGATCATCTACTGGAGGTGTTGTATCATCTCGTCTATATATCTTATTGTTAGAATCAATAGTTAACCAATGTCCTCCGGTAGGATTTACAACATATACATCATTATTGAATCCGGACACTAAATCAACAGATTCATTTCTTACACGACTGCTACCTGTATCAGATCCAGTGTTTACATCATACAGCATATCTATATCATTGAATGGATATGCGAATGTTTCACTAGATGATGTGGTGTTTGATATACTGAATGTAATCCTTGCAGATACACCTACAAGTCGACGATCCCCTGATTCATTATCTCCAGAAAATCTCTGTGTTAATGACTGTATCCAGAAACCTGTTTCGTATCCACTAGCTGTGCTATCTGTAAGATTTATAACTGGTATGTATCTTGAATAGCTGCTGCGAGTACCTGCGGAAATGTTACTTATTTGTATAGTTAAATCATGTAAAGTACCTTGTGTAATATGCTGAGCAGCTTCATGGAATACTAAAGTTATTGTGTGATTTGACCAAGATTGATTGTAATAAGAATCTCCGCTTGGTACTGCTTGTATATCAAATCCCCATACATGTTCATTGTACATGTGGATATTCTGTTGAGATTCTGTATCTGTTAATAATATTTCAATATTGGATTTCTCAACCCAACTACTTCCAGAAGTTGTAACAGATGCATTACTGTATGTTAGCTTACTTGGAATGATATAATATGTCGCAACACTTGCACCCGCTTGATATATATTATTATTTGGAACTAATTGTGCCATGTGAGTAACCTCTTAAATTCTATGATGAAAATCCCCAACCAATACCAATTGAACCTTCAGGTACATCTGTTATATTAGGTGCTGTGTTTGAGATATACAACCGCATTGGGGCAGCTATTGGAGTACCGCTATAGCCTTGATAAGATGTTGTTGCATCATGCCATTCATAAACGTGGTCATAATAATCACCTGGAGTTTTTACACGATATACAAATCCGGGAAGCGGTGTAGATGCATTAGCAGCGGTAGGTGTTGAGAATGTAGATAACCATGTCTTAGAATACAACGTTGCGCCGGATACAATCCATGCATCTACACAATTAGTATTTGGACCGAATTCAAGATATGGGCCATAACTGTAATTATAAGTTAAGGTTTCTTTTGCTGATTTCAATCTCAGACCTAATATGTCGATGGCTCTGTTGTTTCTAAGAGCATTTAGTAATGCTGCCCAAGATAAATCATTATCCGAATTACCATGTGTAAGACGAATAGGTGCAGTACCGATGTTGTTTTGATTAGACGGATTAGAAGAAATCTTCATACCTAATACATTTTGATTAAATTCACTTTCGCTTAAATCACGAAGCTGTGTATCTAATAGTAATGTAAGTGCTGATTGCTTGCCGACTTTTGTCTTAAATACTGTTGGTCTACCTGCACCTTCAAGTGTATCTTGATAGTTATTTGTTGCACTGATTCCAGGAGCTATGAATACTTGGTCAGAATAACTAGTTCCCGAATCAACTGCAGTATACATATCTGAATAAGTGTTTGAATAGTTGTATACGTAGAACTGCTCTACGTCAGCTACGTAGAATGAAGTGTACTGTGTCTTATCTGTGTATGCTTGTCCGACACCAGTTTGCACAATCATCTGAAGTCTGCCATCAGCTCCTCTACTTATTGCATGTGTACCAGGAAATGTAGCCTCATATTGGTATAATCCGTCACGTCCTTGATCACTCATCATTTTAATGGTACCCGGAGCCACCACATCTAAAGGATTAAGGAAATGTGCACCAGTTGCATTGATGAATGTACCGTATAATGCTGGTGGGTATATTCCGTTTCTTTGATAAACTGTTAAAACAGATTCGCCATCATCTGGAACAGTACCTAATGTAGAAAAATTAGTTACATCATATTGATATCTAGGATTATGCGGATTATCAGAAAATCTTTCCATTCTATCTTGATAATATGAATCAGGATTGTAGAACGTTTCAGGTTTACTTGCTTGCATATCTATTACAGATATATCTTTGATACCTTTGTAGGTTGGATCTGCTATCTGACCAGTCTCAGGGTCTATAGTAGATGCTGTAGGTGTTACAAGGCCACGTTCATATCCGCTAGTAGCAAAATATCCAATATAAGAATTAGGTACACTGAATACAATTTTAGCTGCCCAAGGGAACACTGCAGGACCTAAGAAATCTCCATCAGATGGTGAATTAGTATCGAGTGTAGTATCTGTACCAGAAATACCTGCAAGTACAGATCTTATGCTAAATCCCGTGAGTAGTACTAATGGATTGCTGGTTATTTTACCTCGTACATGTAGACGAATGGTTGGGTATGAATTTGCACCCAAATTAGCTTGGAAATCACTTTGAGGTGGTTGAAATTCTTGATCAGCTTCGCTCCATACACCTGGTTGTAATACAACGCCATCTACAATTTTCAAATAATCTACTAACTGCTGCTTCTTAGTAGTATTCCAATCTTGTAATGTTTTTATAGGAACTTTGTTAGTATCTAAATTATCCGCAGATGTCATTTCACCATCCGGTGCATTTCCTGTACCTGCATAATTAGCAATCAAGCTTCCATAATCTGTAATGCGCGTTGCCCAGTTATTAACAAATACACTACTATCTACATCACCGTCAAAGAACTGAGCTACAATAGTATTTGCTGCAGCTAATCTAGATGTTGCAGGTAACTGTATCTGTAACATGGTATGACCATCATCGGCAAGTGATGGATCAGTATTAGGTACTTTCAATAACATTGAACTACCATTAGTTAAACTTGAAGCTAACCATTCACGTTCTGTTGCAGGCGGCGTGTCTGGATCTTCGCTAAGATGCTGTTTTACATATACCTCGTACGCAGAGAGCCCGCACACTCTACCTTCTGACCAAATTTCTTTAGGCATGGTATGTCCTCCTATTCATCTATCTTAAATGTTAAGTCTTTAGCTTTTCGATTCTCTTTTATTGCAAGATTAATAGTTTCTACGTCCATATTATTATCTCTAGCAGCTGCGGATCGACTAGAATAATGAATATCTCGTTCAACACAATATATCTTAACTGCTCGTCCTTGAGATTTTATTCTCTGTCGTATTGCAGCATGAATTTTATTGCATCTGTCTACATCTACTATATCATCTTTATGAAGTTGATAATAATCTTCGGATATGATATGAAACATCCAACCTCGCCCATTATGGGACCTCTTATGTTTATGAATATTATCATGTATGCATTCAGATTTTATATATTTCTCTGCAGATTTAATAGATTCAAATATCTCACCTGTGTCATCACATTGAACACGAATTGCAACTACATCTGTTGCTTTGCATCCGTTTATTCTAGATTGTTCAGGATTAAATAAACCCGTAGCAATTGCATGTTGAGTATTATCTACATAAGTTATCCATTCTAAATTATCTATTGAATTGTTTTGTTTATTTCCATCTATATGATTTACACAAGGTAGATTATTTGGATTAGGTAGGAACGTCATTGCTATTAATCTATGAACAGGATATGTTGTTTCTACACCAGATTTATTCAGTGTTATGTTGTAGTATCCTTGATTTTCAAATGGTGCACGAACAACACCTTTTCGAACATATACATATTTACCATGTTTAACTTCCCTATCTAAGCTTCTTATCCTACCTTGATCAGAAGCTTGATAGTAGCTTTCATATCCTGGTATATCTGACCAAATTTCTTCAGGCATGTAACATGTACCTCTTAATGACATATGATAAAAAAGAATCACCCTATATAAGTTATTTGTACTTATATAAGGTGATCCAGTTGATAAGAAGAGAGAAGTGACAGACATATCACTGATATTCATATTATTAAGAAACTACTGTCCAAGTTGCAATAGCTGCAGCCGCCGATCCATATGCATCATACGTGTTAGGTGCAATAGAACCAGAAATTGCAGACACTTGTCCATTTGTTGTTGTTACAGATAGTGCTAATCCATCCGCACCCGCTGCTTGTGTTTCTGCATGTGCTGCGATATTTAATTTAGATGATGTAACACCACCATCTACTAATACTGCAGATATTACATTATTTTGGTCAATAGTTAATTGAACTTGCGTAGCATTCTGTTCTGTGGTATATACATCTACAAGTGATTTAGCTGCAATGTACAATATATCATCTGTAGCATTTGCAATAACAAGTTTAATGTACTTACCAGCATCTGCAGAAGTTGCTGTGCCGCCAGCGCCTTTAATAAGTTCAGTTACATCGGTACCTGTAGTATTAAGTACATAGGTTGTATTAGATGTATCCCAATCATACATCTTATTCTGATATTCACCAGCAGTTGCTACTTTATACACTGTACCTTCTACAGGAGTTAATGGTTCACCACCATCTGTTAAAGACAACCATCCCGCAGATAATGCAGTAGCGCCATCAACAATGTAAGCTGTGGTGAATATAGATGCATCCCAAAGTTTATTGTTACTGTATGTAATGTCTACAACTGTACCCGATTCAACTACCATATCCTTTGGTATGTTGATTTTAGCACCTACAGCTGTTGAACCTTGATAAAGCTGATATGTTGCAGAATATCCAGCATCTGGTGTACCCTCTCGTACAATAGTATATCCAGGTATTTCAATTGCATCACCTTCCGCAACACCATCTTTTAAAAGTTCATAAGTTGCAATACTACCAGCAGTTGGTGTTGATTTTTCTGTCATTGTGTAAGCTGCAGCGGCAGGCAAACTTGACATAGTAAGTGTAAGTGTATTAGTAGAAGAATCAAATTGTGCATTAGATACTACATTACCTGAACCTGTAATAACTACAGAAATCTGTGCATCTACTAATGCTTGTATTTCAGATGCATAATCTTTAGAAATAAGATCAGCACCTACATATATTTGCTTTTCATCTACCGCAAAATAGATAGTATTTGCATCTCTGACGGATGGTACTGTTTTGCCTGTAGGTACATAGCTAAATAGTACTCTGGAATCTGCAGAAGCCATATATTAAACCTCCTATGATGTATTTCTTCTATGTAGTAACAACATGCCATGTAGGTATGTCGTTTATTCTTGCAATATCCGGATCATTATCGATTACAAGCTGTGCGGTATCTGCAACTGCTTCAGTAATATCAGCAATTTCAGCTGTAGAAACATGACCGAATTCATCTACCGATACACTGCTGATTAATTCTAGCAAAGTTGCACCGGTGTATGTTTGACTAGAACCTGTACCAGTATTGTCGTGAGATAACGTTATGCTATTATCAAGTGTTCCGCCTCCAGCTAATCCTGAGCCTGCAGCAACCTCTACATGACTTAGATAAGCTTGTAGCAGCTCATCTAAAATATCTGCCGTAATTAAATCAAAATTTCTCCAGCAGTTTCCTTCTTCAAACCATTCATAATATTTTGGCTTGCCTAATACATCATTTACTCGAACAATCTTACCATCAGGTACGTTCTTAATTGCATCGCGTTCCTCTACAGTCGCTACAGATATAAAGGCTTGTTCTAATTGTGTTTTAAGTGCTTGTGAGAAGAATGCTGGTAATCTTTCAGGTGGTATAGGTTCAGGTGTCGGTGGTTCAGGGGGAACCGGTGGTGGTGGCGGTGGCTCTGGAGGACACGGTGGTAACGGATTCACTGGAGGATATTGTGGCTCATCTAAATAAGGATAAGGTGGTAATGCATCGTTGTATTTTGTTGATACAATTACTACGCCTTCTAGTTCCTCTTCAGTGATTGGTAAAACTGTTTCATCAGTTTCGGATGTAATATACCACCCATCTACCATATCACCTTGATACTCATACCAACCATTGTTTAGAATCCATTTAATTGTTGGATATTTCTGAAGGATTATCACGTTACCTTCAACTAAGCGTATATCGGAATCAGGTACACGTAGGTACTTCAAAGCTTATGCACCCCCTCTTCAGAAATTAAATTTCTGCAAAATATATGTCATCGAGATCAGTTTTCTGCAGAGGTTTAATATCACAAGGATTTGCCATGTTAATTAAATACCAACCACATACAGGACGATTTCCTCCCCAAGAATACCAACCATGTGACACAATCCAAATAGTTGAATCAAATCTACCAAGTTTGACTCTAGATCCGTCAAACAGTGTCATGTTGAATTCAGGGATCTCTATAAATAGACGATCAGGCTGTTGTGGATGCTGTTCTGCCATAGAAAAAGACCTCACTTTCTAATCTGAATCTTCACAAATATTAAAGGTTCTTCAGATCAAAAGTAAGGTCTAGCTGCATGCAATTTCATATTAATGATTTAGGTCGAGTCGATCTTAGACGTGTACGGCAAGTTGGGCATTCTACCCAATCTAGCTCGATAGCTTGTCCACAAACTTTGCAAGTATAATAATCAGCACCAACTGGATCATCTTGCCAACGTCCTGTAGTTAACATGTTATATACGTAATCTTCGTTTTCTGTTCCATGTTTCTGTGCGATCCTCAATACAATCTGTGTAGTAATTTCATCTAGTTTCTGAGCATTAGGACATCTTAATCTACACTCTTTGTACCCATCAGATTTCTTAGTTAATGCCCTTCCTAGACGGTGTTGGCGAATTACATCCTCGATGATTTTATCATTCTTAGCACCGATGATATGACGGATTGGGCTGTACCCTAATCCGCAAGTTATATATAATGTAAGAATATCTACACCCGTATCATGATCTAACTTCTTTTGATCACCTTCATAATACACAGGTCGGAATTTAACTACGTCTAGTTCAGTGAATCTAGTTCGTCTTGCCATATCACCCACCCCCTACAATATGTCATGAATGTAATCCATCTCAAGCCCTAACTCACAATACATAATATCTTCTATTTCGTCATAATCTCCGCCACATTCAAGCACATCATTGATTTCTGCTCGAACGCTATCTAAAAGACTTTCAGCTTCACTTCGGGTCATATTATCTCGTGACATTAGTATTTCAACTACTTTGTTGATCTTATTTGACATAACATCTGCCTCCTTAGAGCATTGATCGTATTTGTTACATCTACATTAACGAAATTACTTTATAAAATTTGAGTCAGAAAACCAATTACCTTCAGGTGATTGGATGAATGGTTATTCTTTTTGCTATCGCCTAAGCGATAGCAGTTGACACTAGAACTGTATCTCTTGCAGACAGTCTTGTTAAGTTATTTAATTTCGGCGTTTTGAAACCTTTCGGCATTGATGAAAAATCTATTTTGTTACCGCGTGCATTCATAAGAATTGCATATCCAGAAGACATCCTTCCTTGTATGAAATACTCTTTGCCAAAATATTTGACCTTATCAAATTTTCTGAAGCCACGTATCTTCCCTGTCGGAATTTTCTGCTGGCTTCTAATTCCTTTAGTTTGTTGATAATCTCCTTTAGATACACTCTTTTTAATATAGACATAGTTTGTTGCAAATAGAGGCTGTTTACCCTCAGATGCAATGACACATGCATCTAAATGGTGGTCTTTAACAATACCTTTCAACGCAAGTCTGTTAGCTTTTGTCACATAACCAAATGTTTCTGTTGCTCTTGAATATCTTTTTAACAATTGACAGCGAACACTATTCATCTGTGTAGCATACTTAAGTTGTCCTTTAGCTTTACCACCAAAATTAACTTTGATGCGACCTGCATGTAATGCAGAATGACAAGTATGACAAAGAGTAATCAGATTATCTGCTTCATCACTGCCACCTTGACTGCGATAGACGATGTGATGAACTTCTAATTTAGAATCTTTGTGTTTACCTTTACATATCTGGCACTTGTAGCTATCTCGATTAAGAACCCTTGCTTTAGTGTCTTCAAAGCCATAATTAGCGCCTTGCTGGTATCCCCAATGTTTTACTTTTTCATCGGCAAGAGCAGGATTCTTCATCAGATGGCAATCAAATGTTGCTGTTTCTAAAACAAGCATCGATATAAGTAATATTGACTTGATATACTCAATCTCTTTGATATGACTGTTCAGTTTACTAATCATTGTAGGACTAAATCGGTCTTTCTTGATGCTGTTTCTGCGATTGAGCCATCTCGCTTTGCGGTAGCGTGTTTTTCTGTTTCTGCGATTTCTACGATAGCTTGCTCGCTGTGTCATTTTGTCTGTGATATCATTTCTGACAATAACTTTTGACATATAAACAATCTTTCCGTCATTAGTAGAAACTGCTGCACCTAATGTTCCAGAACCTGTATCAACCCCTAAAGTTAAACTTTGCGTATATTCTGTAGTATCGTAAGTTAACTTGATTGTAAATGGCTCTCGCTTCTTAACTTTTGCTTTGCCTTGTTTAAGCAATAATCTTGCTATTACATTCGTGCAAGGCATAAGCGGTTTGTTGTCTTTTGACAGAACATAAACCATATACAAGTCCTCCTTGTAAATACTCTGCTTTATGGCAGGTGATGCGTATTCTTATACTGTACCATATAAGAAATCCGACCTCCTCTCGACAATGATAATTAGGCTTTTTACACATATAACACAAGGCTGTTTTTACTCTCACCTAACTTAATGATATATGACAGAGCAACGGTCTGAGGCGACAACCGTAGGTGTCATGACCTAACTATCGTAGTTAAGATTTCTCTTAACTTAGTCTGTTGACGCATTTAAGAGAATCCCATTGGCTTTAGCCGATGGGTACGTCAAGGATATATTGTTCTTTTGTAACAAGTTATCATATTTATGTCGGAGTTGCATTCGCAAGTGCTGTCATTCATTGGAAAGAATGTTATCTGTTCTTCGGGTACCTGTAACTCCATAATAACTAGTCGTTTATCATTCTTTTCTTTGATGAAATTTCGAGCGTGTTGCTCTTGTAAAAAGAATGTTTTACGACCTGTAATCTCTCGTATGATATGTTCACGAATGTATGTAGTAACATCATCTCTGTTACATACTAAGTAGCATGTTACAAATCTACCAGATGCTACAGATTTCTTCTTTTTGAATATATTAAACATATGATCACCTTCACAATATATTTGTATGTATCAGCCCTAGTTGGATTTGAACCAACGAATGCAGGAGTCAAAGTCCTGTGCCTTTAACCGCTTGGCGATAGGGCTATTTTTGATATGGTGACTCAAAGCTATGCCTCCGCTACGTTTTATCTCCATATCTATTCGTCAAGTGTGTTGACCTTGACGACCTTACGGTGGTTTTTTACATATCGCATAACAACACTTGCGGTATGAAGCTCTTTGCAGGTAGAGGGACTCGAACCCTCAAGCAAAATTGCGTGCGAGCTTAAATCGCATGTGTATTCCAATTCCACCATACCTGCTTAAGTTTAAGGGCTGATGGTAGGATTCGAACCTACGATGTTCCACTATCAACAAGTTGATCAGTCTTGTATCACTTAGCTTCTCTAAGGCAGCTCGTCCACTACTGCTACATCAGCTTCGTACATCTGGAGGGACTCGAACCCTCAAGCTAACTGCGGCAGATTTTGAATCTGCTGTGTTTACCAGTTTCACCACAGATGCGTGTTGACGGCTGTTTCTAAATAAGATCTAGGTTCAATTTAACCAGGAAAGGCAAGGAACTATGAAATCCTATAAAGCTGATTCAATCTACGTCCTGTATCTTATCTAGACATTTAACTATTAACTAGCACCGCCTTGCTTGTTTCATATAACGATTTTAGCATTTTTTAGAAGAGGCTGTTACCTTATTTGGAATGACGAACCCATCAACTAAAGTTAATGGGATTTCGTGAGAAGTTTGTCAAAAGACCTTATTCTCACAGGCATCGCCAAGATGCCTTTATACAGTTACCAAAATCGGTTTCTGCTTACATTTTCCTTATTTAGCAGGCATTTGTTCCCCAAATCATTACGCTCTGTTCTCGTCCTGTTGCCTCAAAATTTAATGTATAGAATCAAATCAATTGTGGTATTGCATCTGCTCTACGTTTTATGGGGTTTTACTCTGGACATTGGTCATTTAACTAACAAAGCAGTTAGCACCTCTTAGTTACGTCACAAACTATAACGAAATTACTATTTCAAAGCTTCGGAACATTTAGCTGTATACTCTCGAATGTATTCAAGAGCTTCACTGTAATTGCTAGATGTCAGATCATTTACAGTAATTCTACGAACTTCTCATTAAATTGATTTAGATCTTTGATGTATTTTTTATAATACACCGCTTGTCTTTGTTATATTTTCGATGAATCTTTCTATCCCTTCCGTCAGGTTTAGGTAAGTATCTTTCTAACAAAGTATCAAAATCTTGATTAGCTTCTTCTTCAATGAGCTTGTCTATATCTACATTACGACGTGTGAGTTCTATTGCTTTAACTTTACCAGGAATTGCAAGTACTTCGCACGTGTCACCAATACTAACATATTTAGATACATCTTGAACAAATTCATCTGCGATGTTTGAGATATGAAGCAGATATGTAGATTCATCACTGAACTTAAGCACTGCCCCATATGGTTTGATTTCAATTACTTCCCCTAAATACCTTTCCCCAATAGTAAAATGCATATGATTCTCCTACAAATGTAATATTCGAGCTAGCTTGTATTCGTCACCGAACCATCCGTTATCATGTAAATCATGCTTAAATTTTTCATAATCGTGATAATTTGTATGACGTCCTAGTAGCTTCGTGTTTTTATAGAAGGTTCTTGCATCTTCTAAAATGTCTTCAGAACTCCTTCGTGTAGTATTTTGTAACATCAATTGCTGTGACACTGCTGGTTCCATGTTATTTAGTTACCTCCACTGTTATGTTATTTATCTTTACAGGCTTAACACCTGCAAATATCATCTGGATATTATCAATTTTTGATAAAGATTCAAACAGCTTATCAAGATTAACATCATCTAAATGGTCTAATAAGTCATCTACCATGACTAATTTAAGTGGAGATGGTGATACTTCCGTAAGACTTAACATGAGAGCTAAAGTATACATGCACTTTTCACCGCTAGAAAGTAAATTAAATGGTATATACTTACCATCTCGTGTAACACCAAAACTGAAACTATTGGCCTTAGCCTCTAGATTGAATTTAGATACGATATCCGATCCAAATACTGCTTGTAAATACTTATCCATTTGTGCTTGCAGATCTATGAAAGGTTTAATTGCAGTATCATCATTCTGTAAGCCATTTACACCTATTAAATTGATCCAGGATTTATATAATAGGATGCGTTCTTCTATCTGATATTTATCTGCTGTGAGTTTATCTATGAGCTCGTTGTATCGCTTATTAGCTTCATACTTAACTTGAATTTCACGAAGTTCTGCAAGTCGGTCTGTATAGTCTGCTTCTGCTACCTCTGGTACAACAACGATATCTGCATTCAGTCTAGCTTTTGTTGTGTACCTATACTGAATAGTTGATATAGTAGATGTATAATCAGCTTTAGCATCGCCAAGATCTTTGATTTTAGCATTAAGTCTGTGAATTTCTGCATCAGTTTCTTCCATCTGAGCTTTAGCATCAAAATAATTTTTTCTAACACCATCTAATTGCTGTTCCAATGCAGTAATTTCTGTAGTATACTGCTTAATCAAAGGTTGTACAGACTCACATTTGAGTTTTGTAAATGGGCAGAAACCGCCATTATCTACTATTTCTTTTTTGGTCTTAATGATAGCAGATATCTCCCCATCATCCTTACTTAATTTAGATAGCTCCGTACGAATTTCATTCATAGCTGATTGTAATTCAATGATATCTTGCTGATACTTGCATATTGTATCCGACGCTTCATTATAGTGTTTAGTAGCTTCTATGTATCTAGAATCTACTTCGTAACTATCAGCGTTACAATCGTCATAGTCCCTTAACTGCATGTATATACGGTCATTCTTCTGTTTAGCTCTAGCGTAATCTGTGGCAGCTAACTGAGCAGCTTCACATGACTTGATTTCAGCTAAAACAGTATCGATTGAAAGTGACGTATCTATATCATCATGATAAATAAGTGACTGAATTGTAGATTGTGCTCGCTCTAATTCTTGTTTGCTGTATGATAAACAATCTTTAAGATATGTGTTAACGTCTCGTATAAGATCTGAACCAGTAGATTTAAGATTATTTTGAATGTAGGTTACAACTTCGTTTACAAGCTTATCTACATTAGACATATTTGTAACACCTACTTTAGACGCATCATCTGCAAGCACCTGTTTCCAATCAATGAGCATATCTGCAGATGGCAAGAAATTAATGAACCAATCTTTCATCTTATTAGCTGTAAGGTCCATAAAATCATTAAAATTAAATATTGGCAATTCTAATGATGCAATTATTTCTGGCAGATTCTTTGCATAGATTTTAGGTTCAATGTCTACATCATACGAAATACTTGAGGCTACACTTGATGCTACACCTGACCAGACCCTGCTTATCGTAACTGGGGTACCATTATCATCTAAATGAAGTGTAACCGCTAATGCATGTCCATTTGAGTGCTCAAATATTGCACTTTTAGAAGCTTTGCTTGTACCAGGTATGTACCCAAGTAATGCAAGCTGTATAGCTTCCATAACAGTCGATTTGCCTGCACCGTTAGATCCATGCAAATAAGTTAAATTATTGAAGGTATAAGTTTTCAATACAACGTTGTGCATACCTTCAATCACTACCTTAGTTATACGCATTATTTATTCTCCTTCCGCACTATTTGAATCATCAGATGCAGCCTGCAATGGCTGATCATCTAAAAATAACGATTGAAAATGTTCTTTAGTCATAACTAATAAATATGGATTGTATGAATCAGTTTCAATGCACTGAACAGCTACACCTGTAGGCAGCTTGTTGCAATTGAATATAGCAATCTTTGGTGTAATTCTATCGCCAATTTGAACATTGAAATTAATTGTTTGAATATGTGAGAAATCTGTAACCATGTTTATATGTACCTCCTCAGTATCTGTAACGAATTTAGATTAATCGTATCCATTTTCTACGCTTCTCATCTACGGATAGCTTATATTGATACACACCAGGTGTTAGTGTATCTGGTTTGAATACAGCATGGCCATATTCGTTCAGACCATTGAATACAGAGTTATGAAATCGGGTGATAAGTATATAATCCAGCACACCGACTAAATCTGTTTTCTTTCTATGATGTATATCTGGATATATTTCATAATTAGGCAATATGAATACTCTGTCCGCAGATTTCATATCTAGTACATTAGAGTGATGAGCTTCTGCCTCAGATCTAGGCGCACGTCCTATGTATATAATATACTGTACTTTCTTACAATCTGTTCGACCTGACAAGCGTTCTGCAACTGCTTGAAGAAATTCTTCTGTGTGATCCTTTGCTTTCATATCGCACCTCCTATCCAGCAAAGTATATGAATAGATTAGTTTTTGCCCTTGTTACGGCTACATAAAACAGATTTTGATTATCTTCTATATTTAATGGCCAGCTTCGGCTTTTAGGCCCTATAACATATACGTTATCATATTCTAGACCCTTTACCGAATGCACTGTGCCTACATATAGTCTGCAAGCGTCAGATGAGTATGATTCTAATTCATCGGCTAATTTATCTAATACATCGGATAATTTCTTAGCGTCTGAAACATCTATTTTCAAACTATTATCATACCCTAGTATTCTTAAGATATCACGTTGTTTGGCTGCAATTGATGTAGAAGCTCGACAAACCTTTCGCAAACGATATAGCTTATCTACATTTAATTTTATTTCTGAATTTGTACCAAATTCTTCTATGAATTCAGATAAACTATATGCAGCATTCTGCTGTTTACGGACCGCACTTCTACGGATAAACTCTGAATACAACTCAGCAGATAAGTATGTAGCTAACCATTCGGCTGCATAAGTGTCATCAAATACCGATTTGAGCAGGTTGTGTGCATTCGATGTAGTTCGTTTTGACATGAATGGTGTGTTTGTCTCACGTAATCGAGCTTGTATAGAAGCAACTTCTGCATTAGTACGAACTAACACAGCTGTTACACCTGTTAATGTTGTTGAGTTATGACTTACAATCAGATCTACTAAAGATTCGGGGACAGTACCTCGATATTCAGGATAATAATGTTCTACAGTAACGGAAGCACCAGTGTCTTTAGTAGACTCAATCGCGATTCGATAACTTTCCTTGGCATAAGATTTGCTATATTTATTAGCGTAATCACATATAGATTTAGTTGATCTATAATTTTCATATAGTTTAATAGTTTCCCAATCTGCATCTTCAGCAAGTGCTTTGATCATTTCTGAAGATGTGCCGCGAAACGCATATAGATTCTGTAATGCATCACCAACAACAAATATATGTGAATCTTTAAAAGACAGCACAAACTCATGTTGACACTTATCGCTATCTTGATACTCGTCTGCAAATACATACACGAATTGTTTCTTATACTGTGCGATAAGCGGATCATCTGCAACAAACAAATTACACACCTCACTACATAATTTATCAAATGTAATGAGGTTTCGCTGTTTCATCAATCTATCTGCAGCTTTAAGTATAAGCATAAGGTCATAAGCTTCTTGTTGCGTCAAAGTACTTTTTTCAAATATTTTCTTATCAGATAACTTGATCCCTGTTTGCATCTTTGCTTCAGTGATTATGCGTTTTTCAGCAGCAGGTTCCGCAATAGACGGAATTGAGCTATAACCTAGCTTCATCCGGATTGTAGGATCTATTGTAAGTATGTGATAACAGAAACTGTGAAATGTTCGGAATTCTGGAATCTTATCAGAACCTTTATGATCTTTGAGATATCGATCTTTCATTTCAAATGCAGCTGCATTAGTAAAAGTTAAAGCTAATATATGTTCTGGTTTAACACCTTCAGACACTAATCTAGATATTCGTGCTAATAAAGTTGTGCTCTTACCTGTACCGGCACCTGCTAAGCATACAATACGCTTATTATTGGAATCTACAGCTTTCTGCTGTGCTTCATTTAACATTTACGCCTACCCTTCTATATCATATCTAGAATACTGGTCATAAGTATCCTGAACATCTATGTAACAATCTATATAACTACCGGCCATTTTCTTTATCTTATAGCATCTACGAAACAGATACTTCCCTGAATGCGTATGACGAATGATAGGTTTAAATGCTTTATAGATCATTGCACCAAAGCATACAAATAAAGGTACGAGCCGTCTATAGTATATTCTTGGATCATATAAATAGACGATAAGCATAAATGATATGATTCCGATTGTAGCGAGCAATGACAACCAACCGGTAGGCATTAGTTCACCTAATATCATAAGTATAAATGATATGAACAATATGACTATTAGTAGTTTGAATAAGATTTTTCTTAAAGTTTCTATCATATCTATGCCCTCCTCAACAAAATAGTTAGTGAGGTTTTATCGCCTCACTAACTATAACGATTTTCTCTTAAATTGGGTGCTGAAATGTCAATTAAGCTTCTGCATAAGAGAATCCGGATATTGCAGAGTCCCGATAATCCAATTTAGCATTTGCACGATCCGGATTGTATTCAATATCATAATCCTCTGGACCTTTACCCCAAATATCATGTTCTTCAAGTAAGCCAGTTATATTGTATTTTAATGATACTTTACCGTATACTTTATAATTACCTGGATCTCGTGGCATCAGCGGTTCAAGTAAATCTGCAGTATCATCTACGATTGACATACTATCTACAATAGTAACACCAGGATATTCGTGGGATTCAGCATCAACTTCATCACCCCAATCTGGATATCTACCATCCTCCCGGAATTGAATAGAACCATCCTCTGTTACAATTACAAGTATCCCGTCTAGATCGAACTCTATCCAATCCGTAAATTTAGGGATTTGTATTGCTTCATCAAAATCTTGATAAGGATCGTTCACACTAGTTATGGTTGTAGTAGCATATAAACTTGAATCATAATGTTCAAGAAATTCTTCTTTAAGTTTATCTACTACCTGCTCGGTGTATTTGGAAATATCCGTAGGTTTTTGAATACGTCGCATATCAATTATAACACTACAATCTAAATCAAGATCATGATTGCTTATCTGTATGTAGAATTGTTTTGGTGTGTCAAAATATGCATCTATTAACTCCCATTTCGGGCCGTTATAATCTACATAAGGGCTAGTTAGTAATGTATTGAAATTAGTTAAAATATCGTCACACCATTCTAGCATCTCGTCTTTTGTAAAGAACTCGTCATCATATTCACTCAACCAATCATTTGCTTGAATCGCTGTAGAATCCATTATATCATCGCTATATGATGGAAGTTGCTTCTTCAAGAAATCAAGTTCGTTATCTGATGCTTTATCATAATCAGGTATACCCATATCATCTGCAATAGAATCGATATACATTTGATTGCTGTGCCCTATACTATTGTACCAGCTATAGAACTCATCTATATTGATATTACCAAATAATGCTCTACCAAGTTCTCTACTAAGCTTATGCGCATTAGATTCATGTTCGGTAATAGGTTGATATCCTAATGCTTGTTCGTATGTAATAGAAAATGGTGGATAGTTTTGTTCACGATCTTGTGCAACCCATACACCTTTATCATCTACAATCTTTCTATATATGTCATATTCGTTATCTGGGCTGGTCATCAGTGTGTATTCATCTAAATCAATAGCAGATGCTGTGATTTTAGATCGATGTATTTTCATCTATACATGTCCTCCTTTAATTGTAACTCATTTGAGGTTTTACATCTTTATTAGCTTCTATCAGAGCTAAATATGCGATGTCAAGACACTCGTTGTAATATTCGATTACATCTTCATAGATTTCATCATCAAAATCAGGTACAGGTAATGAAGATATTCTGCGGCCATCTTTATAGATGTTGAATGATGTTGGTGAAACTTTCTTAGCCCATGCATAGTCAGCTTCATCATACGGATGTACTTCCAAGATTTCAAACATAAATTGAGATGGATCTTCATAGATTGTAGTGCTAACACGAAACTTTGTACCAGATCTAGTAATAGTAAAGCTTTGAGTATCTGGTGCAGAATCTCTATCAAATTTACTGTACCGTTTCATCATAATTCCTCCTGAGATATTTGTGACATAGTTTCAACAATTTGTTTATCTACTTCTGCAAAGATGCGGTCTGCAGCATCAAACGCTTCAGCATCTATTAACTCTTTTAATTTATAATAGCAGTTATAGCAACAGAAATGACGCGTCCGCTTCTTATATACAAGTTTGTAAATGTTCCCAGGGCGTCTATAGTGTGATTTACCACAAGCGTCACAAATATATTTGTTAGTTTCCACTAACGATTTACTCAACCGGATGTACCACCCATCGTAGATATTGATCAGTTTCCTTTTCACACAGTGGACATACTCCCGAAATCTTTTCAACTATCTGATCAGATTCTACCATAGCTGAAATGAATATGCCATGACACTTTTCGCATTCTGCAATATAGTGATTATCAATATTGTTATCTGCTTCGATATCAACGTCATCTTCTTCGACTTCGTCTAATGTATCTTGCATGTCTTCAATACTATCTTGCATATCATCTAAAGTGTCATCAAATGTATCTGTGTCATCTACCATATCAAAATCGTCAAACCGCTCATCTTCGTCAGCAGCTACGATTCTAGCACCACGTCTAATATGTATTGACATATTAATGTACCTCCTGTATTAATATACAGTATACAAGGTTACTTTTTAGTGATTTTGACGATTCGCATATTATCTAACTCCCGCACTTCGCCTACCAAGCTACCCGTACAATTTAATTTACATTGATCATATTCTGAGATTACTTCTACAGAACCATCTACAGACGTGATTTCGGTTCTATCAAATACATGATTATTCCAATCATATCCAGCACCTGGTGGCAAGATACGACTGTCATACATAAGTGTAGTATGTGTATCGTTCAATATTAACATATGCAAGAACCTCCTTAGTATCGTGTTATAGATAACTGATCGGCAAACTGGATAAGATGCACTAGCGGATATGTTTCGTTAGCTTGTTGTAATTCATTTATCTCTGCTTCACAGCAATTCCAGTGTGCCATATGCCAGCGTATTGCTGCAGCTACGTCAATAGAGATGTTGAAAAACTTCATAACAAGATACATAGATGATACACCATGACCTAAACATATTGTACGATCGTCTACTCGCTTGTATGCATCTTCTTGATGCCATTGACCTGTAGTATCATCTTTCACGTTTTTCTTATAAGAAGTATATAATCCAATCTTGCACCAATCGTGGACGAGGGCTACAAAAATTGCATCCTCTAAGCTTGCATCTCGAAACGTAGGAGCATCATGCAATTCTACTGCTTTATCAGCTACACGTAATGAATGGTTTAGTAATCCGCTAGGTTTTGCGTCATGATATTGAGTAGATGCTGGACAGGTATAAAAATCTGTACTACGGAGCCAAGTTAAACACTTGCTTAGCTTCTTCCAGCAATCATCAGGATTCCTACCACATTTGAATTCTTTCAAGAAGACAGACCCAATGAGCTTGATATCATATTCATCTACCATAGACACAGAATTATCTATAACTGTAAATATACTACTTTCAGGACGTTTGACATACAAATCCCAATCAGCTAATATATCATTAACCACATCCGCCCCAATGCGACCTATTGTATCCGATGTAATTACCAACTTATTTCCGTCAGATGATAAATTTATCACATCTACCAACCCAATTGCTGCATCTCGATATGAAGTATCTTCTAGCATGTGCTTGTCAATAACATAAACAAGCTGATATGTTGCAGGTACAAACCAATAAGACTTAATATCGGTGTATTTTGGCATAGCATCAAATGACTCTTGTGTAAACATATTCCCTCCTTTATGCATCTGTAATTGATGTGAATTGATCTAGATAGTAACGTTTGTTGTCCAATATGATAAATAATTTATTGTTTCGAACATTACAACCTGTTCTAACTTTACGATACTTTTTAGTTGTTCCATATGTCTCTGTAACATATGCAGTACTGTCATCGTTGTAACTGTAAATAGTTATGACATAGTCACCAAATTCATTGAACTCGCTTATAGGTCTATGTGTTTCGCAGTAATTCTTTACATCAGCTTGTACAGACATATATGTTACCTCCTATATCGGTTATAACGATTTTAGTTGTATACATGGAAATAGACGAATCGAGGGTGTATCTCAATTCGTCTATCTCGAGGAGTGTTTGGTTATGAGTATCAAAGAGATCAAGCAAGGGATTGGATACTTAATTCTCTGTTGAACCTTCATCTACGGCTTCTGCAGCGTCATCTACAGATATATCATCTACACCAGGAATTGCTTCCGGCTCAATTACATGACCTGTATCAGCATCTGAAGCTTTATTTTTTGTAAGCTGCTTATAAATTTGATGTGCACCTGTAGCAGCAAGACCAGATACTGCACCTACAGCTGCTGCATTAAGTATGTCATTAGCTGGAAAATCAGGTATCTTAATAAGAAATGCAACAATTCCGAGGATAGTACCAAATACCATGCAAATTGTAGGTATCCATTTGTCATTAAGTTTATCAGCTGTTTTCCAAGCATATCCAACTATAAAAGCAAGTACAGATATAGCAGCATAGCTTGCGATTCCAAAATCCATACAACGTCACCTCCTATTTTAAATTTTCACCATTGGCAAATCGATTCCATTCATCGGTAGTTAACTCTGTCAATGTATACTGATTGTTCCAATCACCTACCCATTCAAGAGCAAGTTCGGCAGCATCTTCCATGCCCCAATCATCTTCTTGATTGTTGTCTATAATATACTGATAGAGGGCATCACGAAGTACATTCAAATCCTTCTTTGTATTTCTACAATCTTTAAGTCTATCAAGCACATCTTCTGGAATATAATTGTCCCATGAGATTCTCTGCAAACTAAATTCAGTGTTTGTAGCTGTAATTTCAGTAGTTGCGGATTTAATATAACGTTTCATCTAGAAGTCCCCCTCATCATACTCTGAATTCAAATCTTGTTCGAATGGTCTACGAGACATTTCATTGACCCAAGCACCAAGCTTAACCCATCTTTCTAATATGTAGTAAATAGTTTTACCGATCAGCTCACTACTATCGAGGGTAGGAAACTCAATAACTGGTAGGAATGATGTATAATTAGTTTCACCATCGCTGTAAAGCTCAACTTCAAATGTAATTGTTGGTGGATAATCACCATATTCGGAAATATCTGTAATTACGCCTAATGTCCCATGATTGTTATACACCTCTATCCCATATTCATAAGAGATGTCGTTAATAGATTCTACGTATTCATCAAAACTACTCATCTAATAGATCCTCCACTTCTCCAGCATAGTCCAAATATTTTTTGCGACTATTAGGTACAGTCTTCAATTCTTTATATGGTATCGGCCATCTATCAAGCTTCTTTATGTTTAACGATTTTTGGCCATTATTTTCTAACTCAACTATATCTCGTATATCTAATTTGAAAGCTCTTTTATATGATGCAAAGAGTATAATTATCCACCCATAACTGCCAGCAATTTTAGATTTCTTTAGTAATCCCTCTTTCTGATGTGGTTGTATCATGCTGAAAGGGAAGTTATTTGACCAGGTTGCTTTTGATTCTATGTAGTAGATATTAGGATATTTATAGCAGACAAAATCACATATATTTCGGCTAGTTAGATAGTAACCAGATAATTGGTCATAGAACCTATCAAAAGAATATCCATCATCAGGTCTATCCAACCATTCCCATATTTTCTTTTCTGCGTCTTTACCTAATCTATCGTCACCCATGTTTACCTCAAATCTAAATTTTGACGTCGAAGTGCGGTGTTGACCCACGTTACAATTCGCTCATCTAAACTATCACGAATCTCTGCAAGAGCTTCTTCATAATAACGATGCATAATATACTCTGGTACATATATTGATACATCAGGATAACTGCGTTGAATATCAGATCTTCGATATGTATATTTCTGCTCATTTTGTCGGATGAAATTTCGATGCAGGTCATCACCATAATCATTCAATTCATGGTCAGACACCCTTATGTGTATAAAACAGTAGATATCACCTAGATTACTTAAATCGATATTAGTACGACCTCTTCGATGTAACGCATCCATGCTATTCTTTAAATTATAATAAGTATCAAAGTATATCGATGTACTATCTTGCCTATTAGATGTATAGCCTTTTTGTTTTACACCGTCATATGTATCTTCAATGACCTCAAATCCGTAATCATCTTCTAACATAGATAATATGTCTTGTTTAAATATATCAATTCCAGGAAATCTGGACGCAGTTGTTGCTACAATATATTTAGATATTGGAATATTAATATCAATAATTAATATATCATCAAATACTATAGTATTATTCACATATGATGATGTTGTTACATATCGTTTCATAGTTGTACCTCTTGTTAATATTTAAGGTTCTAACCATCAACTTGAGTTAATATTAGCTGTAATTCTTCCTTTGCAAGTGTCAACAGAAACAAGTCGCCTAAGTATAATGATATCTTATCACCATTTACAACAAATGAAAAATCTTCTTGATATGGTGGAAGATCTTCATCACATTCTGTAAGTAGATCACCAAACATGCTTACAGCACCTTCTTTGCAGAATATTGTACCTGAAGCATCTGCTACAATAGCGTAACCATATTCCGATACAAGTTCTGATGTAATCAATTTATCCATTGAGAGTTCACCTCCTATAGAGATTATAGAAGGTTCGTTGTCAGCTATCTGGCTAGATAATCTCGTATTTCAAGGATAGTAGGCCATCGCTTGTCCCATTCACACCATAAGAATTCTCTGTAGTAATCTGCATCAGATTTTGGATCACGCATATTATTTTCAGTTGCTGTAGCGTAGTATACAACCCTACCATCGAAATCTCGTACATATATATCAAGTTCTGCTTGAAATCCATTCTTTATACAGGCAGGTGTATAAGTATAATGATGGAATTCATATGCAGATGTTCCATGGTCAATAGAAACTTTGCCCTTTCGAGTCATTATATCTAATCGAGCTTTTAAGCTTTCTGGTGTTCTTAGTCTCATATAGTTACCTCCCTATTTAAAATAAATGACCTTTTCATCTACTATTAACGAAATTAGTAGACGAAAAGGTCAAATACATGTATGCAGTAAGGATTTATAAATGTATGCTAATGTTTACGACGAGTCATTATATCTACTACTCGTTCGATAATAGCATCTACTTTCATGTATGCTTCTTCATAAGAGTCTACTTCTTCAGCATTGACAGTGATTATCTTTGTAATAGGGCGAGGTTTTTTACCTTGAGTAATCTGATTCAATGCGGCTTGTCGTTCTTTCTTGTGCTTTTGAGAATTTTCACTTCTATGCGGTTCATGATTAGATATTCGTAAACTAAAATCAAAATCAAGAACAACATTCCCTTCACAGTCCTTTGCAAGCATACCAAAGTAACAAGAATGATATGGTGATACATTTTTATAGTAGATTTCAAGATCATAATACTCTGTGCATAGATCTTCTACAGATTCAAGAAAGGCATCAAAATCAGCAATTGCTTGAGAATCTAAGATTGCATCGGGTATGCCAGTAATAACAGGCCCATCTGGTATTGAAAATCCTTTATACTCTGCAGCTGCGACAGGTACTGGATCATAATATTCTATTTCTACTACAATATCAATATGTACAGGTAATATAGAATCTGAAGTTTTTATATAAGTTTTCATAATAACCTCCAAGTATAAAATGTATTGACCTCTTCACCTACTATAACGAATCTAGTAGACAAAGAGGTCAATGTTTAGAAGAAGATGTATTTGAAAGACGTTGTTCTTGTAGTTACTTCAGATCTATTTTGATAGCCCTATACAGTTCTTGTAATATTTCAACAGCACTTGATAGATTCTCCAACTCATCATGAGAAATGTAATCAGGTAATTGATATTCATATTCCGCTCTATGAAATGAATCCATATAAGATAACAAATCTTCTAAAGAATTAGCAACTTGTTGACTACGTCTGCATATCTGCATTAATTCTTGTTTACCTTCAGATTGTATTGAACTAGCTGATGTAATTGCTATTTTCATAGTAATATACCTCCTAATGTATTATATCCATGGTGAAAATTCATCATTGAAATCATTGAACAGTTCACGCAATCCATATAGGTAGTTAAGATCAACACCTGGAAGCTTCTTGAGTTCTGCATAAAGCTGTTCTGGTGTCAGGTTTATATCATTCATTTCGCCTGCATCAAGATCCTCAGTACACCAGAATTTTCCATCATATCTGTAAGTATCTTCATCATACTGGCTTTCATCCCAGATACCTAATTTCCAAACACCTTTTGAATCTTGCCAGAAGTTTGCTGTACCATCATCAAAGAATACATGAGCAGCTATGCCTTCATCCTCATAGTACTCTGGATAAGTTTCTGCTACATCAATATACATTGCAGTAGCAGTATCTGGCGGAAGTATCTCTACAACATCTCTTTCACCATATCTACTATTTAATGCGGTTGCAGATTCAACTTCATCATAGTCATCCAGCACCTCATTGAGTGTACGCTGACCCATTCGATGGTATCTACCACGATTAGTTTTGGATCCATTATAATTTTTCACTTCACCTTCCGGTGTATCCCATTTCATATATTGACGAGCAACAGTATGTCCATCATCATACTTTTTCATTTCAATGAATTTATTCGGATTACGCTTATTCTGATAAGTTTTATCGGGAGCAACTGCATTACTCTTGATATACTTTTTCATGTATATACCTCCTATATGTAGTATTGAGTTCTACTAATATAGAAGGTTATTTCAAATCGATGAAATTTTTTAAATAAGATAGGAACCAGCTAGTTCTTTTTAATACGTTGTATTTGAGTGCTTGTGAGTAATCACCAGCTTCAACTACAGCAGTTATCTGCTCTAAAACTGTACCATAGTCAAGTCCCACATCAGCAATTATCATATTGAGCATACTATCTAATGTTTCTTTATCCTTTGCTATCATATTTGGGCCATATTTATTTCTTATCATGATATTAACTCCTTGACTTACTATGAAATTACAAGGTCTAATTTAGCGCTCCCACCATTCCTCAACTTCGCCGTCAAGCCAATAAGTGTGATGGCACATCCAACCTCTGCTGTCAATCACAGCTACATCTACGTTATCTTCAACCGCAGCTACAAGAATATCATTCCCGTTTCCATCGTTACCTGACAAAGGAAACTTATCATTCTTGTGTGTTGCAATATAGGACTTCAAGTAAGAACGATTTCTGAAATCCAAGTCTATCGATTTTGATTCTACATACATGTTATTATCCTCCTAGATTTTTGATATGTGTAATATAACGAATTTCGGCTATCACAACGTGTAATCAGAATTCATGTATTATTTCATTGAACTTATCTCCATTGCATTGCATCTGAATTGGTAACCCGATTCGGATGTTTTCCAGCTGTCTCATTATGCTTCCGACACTTTCTATATGCTGTAGCGTAATGCTGAAGTAGTTCACAGTAGTCTAGAATTGCATTGCCATACGCATCAGATGCACAGCTCACGTTTTCCATGATATCTACGATCTCATCCTCATCAAAGTTATCTGATACAAGTATGACATACAAATCAACATCACGCTCGCATGCATCATACAAGCCTTCTTCTGTATATAGGCCTTTATGCCATTTAGCTACAGCTCGAAGTAACTTGTGCTTTTTAAGATAATCAGCATAATCAAAGTTCTTATATGCATTGTAGAGATCTTTTAAATCATTGTAATCATTTCTATCTTCAACATGCACCGTAACAACTCCAGAATCTGCATGATAATTTCGCATTTCATCATCTAGTAAGATTAGAAATCTATCTATCATATTCTTTTCAGATTTATTATGAGTTATGATAGCTGATCTATGATTAACATCCTTTGAATCTCCTTTATACTTTATATTCATGCAGATTCTTCCTCCTTTTCATTTTTGATCTTTTCTATTTCTTTGATTAATTTCTTGCGAAATGCATCAAATGTCATTGGTACGAATGTACCTTTGGTGTTTTCATATCCCATATATGATTTATCTCCATAATCTCTATAGAAAACCGGATCATAATTATGTTCATAACACCAACCATTGAATACCTCTTCACCAATATTTATGTCAGCATTGTCAGGTGAATATATGTATGCCTGATATCTTATAATATCTCGCCAACTGATATCATGAAAATAATCATCTGCAAACTTATCATCATCAAATAGATAATATTTATAGCCATCTGGTACCTTATCCATCGGCACATTGTCAGCTACATATCTAGTGATTTTACCGCCACAACTAGGGCAGTATCTTGTAGGTCTGCTCTGAAATTTGAATCTAACACCGCAGTCACAAGTCACAGTAAACTGATCTTTAAATAACCCGTCATAGTGTATTGTAACATTTTCTCTATCCATATACCTGACCCCCTATCTTGTTTGTATCAATGTATTAATCTAGTCGACGTATTGTTGTTTTCTCATGCATCAAAGTGAATTTATAATTATCATCATAGTTTGATTCTAACAATTGTTTGATTTTTGTGTATTCTGTTATTGCAGATTCTTCTGAATTTACTACATCATCAGAAAACCTAATAGTTGCAAACACGGCGTAATCGATATCATCACTAAGATGTGGGCAGATTTCTTGTTTCTTCATAACTGTAATATAGTAACTTATGATTCACATCCCCTATTAGTATTAAAATGATGTTATGACGTGTTTTCCACCAACTTCACACCAGATTACATTACTGTTGTTAATTGTCTCAAGCCGCTTAGTAAGCTTATTTTTTAGATCATTGCGAAAATCATCCATCAACTGCTGTGCCGTAGACGCATCTGATGTGTAATATACATAGATTTCATCACCGATTTCTAGGAGTCTATTTTGTTGACCTATAGTAACTCGTGGTGTCGATGTACTTCGACTTGTAAATAGTGGAAAAGGTACGCCAACAGTACCGTCTAACAGCATAGTTGCTTCATACATATTCACCTTGTATTTACCTTTATTTACATCTATGAATCCTGCATACAGTATCATATTAATCACCCCCCCCCTTTTTTTTTATACTATCTGTTCACTCAGCACTCGTATATGCTGATTTCATATGTATTTTTGGTTATATTGACAAAGCCTGCGTACATTTTCATATTCTGTATCTCCTTGCATTAATTTCTAATATTTATATCAACTTCGTATACAATCATTTAACTGGAGTTCTTCAACCCATAGCCCATATTGTCGATCCATATCATGTATATCATGATAAAATGTAGGTTTAAATGTAGGATCAGCATACATCACCCGAACTTGAAATGCGTTCCACTTTCTACGTAATGCCTCTTCAGCCTGAGCTTTTGTAGAACCTGTAGCCATCCAGTTAAAATGTTCGCTCCGCATGAATATTACAAACATATAACTACCTCCTACACAATACTTGCAAGTAACTTGCGAACTTTATCTTTGTCTACTGATTCCTGTGCTATACTATCTGAATACTGTTTATTTAATTTAGCTACTGCATCTCGACATGCATGCCAAGCATCATCCCAATCGGCTCCTACTGGTTCTTCTAAATCAGCTAGATCCCAAGATAAACTAGAAAGTACAATCACAATAGCTGTAAGCATTTCATCAGTATTAAATGTAATATCATCTTCCATAACTAACACCTCCTATGTGTACGTGCTATAACGAGTTTATGTTTAATTCAAGTCGAAGTATGTAATGTTGTCTATCAACGTACCGTCGGACAATTCAACATCTATGAACACTTCTACACCTTCTCGCATACCAAAATCTATGAAATGTTCTCGCACAATACGGCATCGTGTACCAGCTAAGTAAGTACGACCATATTTGGTGATATCACGCTTAAGTGTACGATTATATCTTTCATCACCCTGTATAATTAAATCATCATACATTTGACTCCACATAACTAACACCTCCTGTTTATTTTATCACATATAACGAATTTTACATAAAAAGAGGTGCATTTCTGCACCTCTGCAATAACACTTATTCAGTTGTAGAAACTATACACGGAATTCATCAGGTCTATCTATCACTACAACATATTCAGAAGACTTTCTAAAATGCGATTTCGACTTCAATTCTTCTACCACATTATCTTTATACTTCTCAGTTTTATCTACAACAAATACATATCGCTTACACTTATAATGCTCTAATACAATATCAATCCATTCGTCACAAGTGTGAAATTCAGTTTCATTGTTATAGATTTCTTTTTTGTTATATGGTGGGCAGGTAAGTAGGCACGAGTATTCATAGTAGCTATCTAAAATGTTTTCAACAGTGACAGAAGCATTTGTTAAGCTGAAAAATTTTAATATCTCATGACTTTCAGATACTGCAGTTGAATTTAAATCTCGGCCTACATATTGTTTACCTGTAGAGCATACACCTAACAACCGTCCAGAAAATCCGGAAAACGGATCACAGATACAATCAAAATCATTTAAGTATTTCAATGTTAAGTATTTAGCTAATATAGGATTAAACACAGACACTTTAGGTGCAATCTTAGATATGTTGAAACCGCTAAGTACTTTAGATGGATCAACATCATTTTGATATATTAATCGGTTAGCTATACACTTCTTAAGCAATTCATCAGATTGCCATGCTTCATATGGAGATACATGACCATCGACTTTACAGTGATAAATTGACGGATGAAACTTACGAATAACCGATATCCCCAGTTTGCAATACGGATTGTAAGATGTTGATGTATAGTCACACAGATGTGCATAATCATAATAGAGTCGATCATCTGTGTAATTAGGGTACGGAAATTCAACAGACCTACACCAACTAAATATATGAGAATCATAATCAAATAAGTTATTATCTATTTGCTTCAACATGTAAATCAAGTTAGATAATCCAGATTCAAAATCAGATTCTATTAACAACACAAATATATGATCATCTGGCACAAGTGAAACGCGAACATCATCATAATCATCTCGAACCTTCTCGCCACCAGGATCACTTATGTAAGAATGCCAATATATTCCATCACAGTCTATGAGCATCTTATATTTTGGTAAATACACATCAAATTCGTGCGAGCATGTACCATCGGTTAGCACATGATGCTCAACACAGTCAATGTTGAACTCTTGTAATATTGAATGTAATCGAGATTCCAGTTTGCTTAAGTTTTTAGAATTCCGTGATTGTTTAGCACGAAGCTCAGGGCACTGCATAGCATAAGGATAACCTGTGCGACTTATATTAGTTTGCATAGTTTGCGCAATACATGCTGAACTTGTAACTGTATCGCGTATCTTGTCTCGTACTTCTGGTACCTGAGCAATATTAGTATATTTCGTCCCGTATTTCATTTGGATTGTTTTTATTTTAGCTGGTTCATTAGATATCGCTTTATCATGCAATAGCTGTCGAACAGAACTAGCTTGTGAAGCAACTTTAACACCATATTTTGCTAAACAGGTTTGTTCTCGGAGCTTATTTGAACATGCTTGAGAACAACATCTAATAGGGTCATATTCTAATTTTATTTCAACAGGAGTGCCGCATATAGGACACGGATTAAAATGTTTATTGTCACAATAGCGTTGCATGCTACTTCTAGGTGCAAATAATTTACCGCATAGTTCACATTTCTTTAAAGTTTTAGCAATAGTTTGTTTACGAAGCTGTGCTGCACATTTTTTAGAACAGCATTGTTTAGGATGTTTATAATTCCATATGAAGCTAGATTGACATACAATACATCTTCGATAATGAACATTGTTGCAATAAGCAGCAGTACCAACTCCTTCAAATGGTTGACCGCATTCTTTACAATATTTTATCACTATAAATACCTCCTAACTAGACACAAAATTATGTCACTAACTTTACATATATTTAACGATTTTATAGAAAAATGTCGACCACAATTGACTGCGGTCGACATATAATGAATCAACAACTTACTTTAAGAATTTTAGACTCTGAATTCATCTGGTCGCATGTAAATCGCTCTTGAAATTACAAGTGTTGTCTGGACTTTTACAAGGCCGCCTTCCTGATTCATGGTACCGTTACTAAGACCTTGAATCCAGACACCTGGACACTTTATTACATCTCTTGCATTACCTTGACCATCATATTTGATAAAATACGCCTGCCTCATGTACTCAGACGGCAGACCCATTTTTTCTGTCACCGGATTGTATACCTGCTTGCGCCATGCACGTAAACTCTCAAGAACGTTTGGCTCACAATAGCAGTTAAGTGTCCAATCAACATCTGCAAATGAAACTTTTCCAGGGAACTTGATGATTCCATTTCCATAATGTACTGTGATTGAGTCTTGGTCTTCTTTGATCTCACCTACTTCGTCTGTTGAGAGTGTAAGTAGGTCACTGAATTCTGTTGGGGAACTTCCGTCCATATTGTATCTAATATCTTCAAATAGATTCGTGACATCTATCCGGCCTGTTACGGCTCCTCTTATTTTCATAAGATGTAGAGACTATATCATCACCTCATGTTGTTATGGGGGCTCGGCGCTACCACACGATTTTGTGGACTATAGTCGTTGAACCTTCCTCAGATCTTAAGGCTTGGCTGCTGATTGTCTAATCCAACTACTTTTTAAGCATTCACATCTATCTTTCTAGATTATGTTGTAGCAAGTTGGCTCTAAAGATTTTCCAGCAATTCACCGAGTTATTCGAAACATATTACTATGTTAAGGGACTAGATAAGTTAATCCTGATCTCGAAGTTATTTTGTGTCAATGGGACGAAGTTGTCGATACCTAACCAAGTTTGTTACGATGGCTCGCTACACCATCTCTCTTGCTTTCACAAGACGTTCAGACTATATTATCATCTTAATATTAAGATGCTCACCCCTTCGAAGACGCTTGTCCTCTACTCCTTTCGGATAGTCGTTGAACCTTCCCTTACAGGCTTGGCTGCTGATTGCCTATTGTATACGTGTTTAGGATTTAACCTTGCACTATCTAGATAAATTTTTTCTACTTTCGTCACCATCACGTTTACATCTAAATTAGATATTGCGTTGTGGTTTATCTAGCTTTAAGGTGTTCCAGCAATTCGATGAGTCTTTTATCATACAGATTTCTCTATACGCATACCTTAGATCACTTTAGCACTTTAAAGTGTTAAAAATATGGTTTGTGCCCATATAAAGTGGACTAAACATATTTTTTACCTCCTTGTGTATGTTTTATTTATACAAACATATATAAGGATGATGATAAAAATTTAATTTTGCATCGGTCATATATTTATTTACAAAGAAAAATTAAATATCACTTGACAGTTTTAGAAAACAGCCATATAATTATTATAGAGAGGAGGTGTAGTTACATGAAGTTTTGCACAAATTGCGGCGCACAGCTACCTGAATCAAATCGTCAGGACGATGTCGATCGTGTGCACAGAAAGCAGCAGTATCTAAACGAGAAGCTACATGTTTAGCACGATATGGTGCTAGAAATGTGATGCATATTGATAGGTTTGTTAAGAAAATCCAGCATACATTCTTAGAACGATACAATACAAAATGTGCTATGGATGTACCTGAATTCAAACAAAAACAAGAAGATACTATGATAAAACTATATGATGTAAAATCGTATGTGCTTACAGATGAATATATGCAAAATGCACATTTTAGAGAATCTAATACGCAGAAAGCTATAGCATCTAAATTGAATCAGATAAATATTCAAACAGGGTCAGAACTTTTGCTAGATGATAAAAAATTTGATATCCCTATCTTAGGCACAAACATATTACTGGAAATAGATCCGTCGTACACGCATAACATAATCGGGAATCACTGGAATAAGAAAGGGTTAGAGGAAACCTATCATCTAAATAAAACAGCAATTGCAGCATCGCATGGCTATCACTGTTTACACGTATTTGATTGGGATAACATAGACGAAATAACTAGTAGATTATGCATAACACAGAAAATAGCAGCAAGAAAATGTAAGGTGATCTTCCACAATGAACCAACTCCTACAGTCAATTTAATATATGAAGATAAAGTCATTCTATCTGTACAAGCTCAGTTATCAAATATAGCAGCATACGAATATGAATTAACAATGATGTTTAAACCAAACATACAAGTGGTTGGTGGTGTAAGTCGAGCTATCAAGCATATCATGCAACATCTACACACAAATAAAATATTTATAAAGTGTGATTTGTCAAAATTTTCTGGTGAATGCTATGAGAAAGCTGGTATGAAAGCAGTTGCAATAATACCTCCACAAGAACATTGGTCTAAGAGCATGTATGAAATGCAAATAGATGATAAAATAAATGCTGAAAAACTAATACAAGATCATTGGTTACCGGTTTACGACTGCGGATATGTAATATATAGTTATGTTGATGGTTATCCTACACAAACATCTCAACCTTCATTAAAAGAATACTATCAAACTATTGCGAACAGCATATCTAAATCAAAAGAAAGATTATGTGACTTTTGTCATCAGCCATTTATACCAGCATCTAACAGACAACGATACTGTAAACGTGTGCATAAGAGAATATGCCCTGTATGCGGAAAAGAATATGTAGAAGATAATGTTGAAAATTTGAAACGACCTCCAGTTGCGTGTTCATATGCATGCAGGGTGAAGAAAACTCAATCCACTAGTCTTGAACGATATGGATGCACCGCACCTGGTAATTCTACGCAAGCCAGAGAAAAAGCTAGAGAAACACGGCGAAACAAGCACATCTACAACTAGTCTATGTGATATAACACAAAATCACCTCATATGTAGTCTTGTTATAAGATTACATATGAGGTAATATGTTAATGTTATGTGTTATATTTATTTACGATGAGTTTTGTTATCTACGATGTAATGACTGCTGATATTTTTCAGCGCATTCACCTATGTAAGCAACTGCATCATCATAGTTAGTGAATATTTCATCATTTATTCGTATATCTCTAACTTTCCATTTAACTCCAAGCTTTCTTGTAGTTGATTCACGGCGTTTTCGAATCCATTGTAATACATCTTCATCTTCAGTAGGTGAATGATTTGATATACGCAGGAATATCACGAATTTCATTGTACCTAGTACGTTTTGTTCTAGATCAGCTAATGTAAAGTATTTTGAAGTTTCGCTTGTCTTGCTTTCTGACTTTTCTAGAATAATTAGATTGTGATCTTCTAACTCTAAAATAGCTTCCGCAATGAATGCATGATAGTCTGCAAGTGTTTGAGCATCTATTTTATCTCTATCGGCAGATATCATAGACGCAGCAACCTGTTCAACATCACGATCTAGTTCAACAATTATATCCATATTTAATTCATCGCTACGTAACAATTTCTTCACAATCCTCCACCTCGCATCATATTTATCTTGAATACTATCAGTTTTGACTGATGGGTGTGTTATTGCATACACTATAACGATATTACTTCTCAGATTTCTTAGCTTGTTGCTGTGATATCTTTATAGCTTGTCCTTGTTTAGTAGCTTTCTTTTTAGCATCTTTACCGTAATAGATTTTACCAGTTTTGCCGTATTGATAACCGCCTGATTTTGTTTCATGTACTGGCATATGAATCACCTCCAAGCTACATTGAAATTCTTCTCTATGCCATTCCATAGATATGTGAGATGGCCATCTGGATATAAGCTGATATATGTAGAAGTAATCGGATTATTATCTTCTTGTGTTTGATAATAGCATCCATCGCCTTCATGTTCATACATCTTTGTGTATTCAACCCAAGTATTTGGATAGAGTTCGATTTCTATTGTTTGTGGATATTCTGCGTAATCGCAAAAGATATCATCAGTAGCTTCGATAGAATAATTAGTTGCAGATTTGAAAGCATTAATCAAGTTCTTGGCTGCGATGCTACCATTTTGTATATTGTTCCTAGACTCATATAGAGCTTCAGGAACGTCTATGATTACTTTCATATAATTACCTCCGTTTTTATGATTCCTTTTTGACGCACCCATCGGCTAAAGCCAATGGGATTCTTGCTTCACCGTGCGGTTGCACTATTCAGTAATTACTTTTGTAATTGCTTCTTCATATGAAATATTGTCCCAATATATTTTACCTGATTTATTTTCTACAGTTATTTTTGTGTTTCTAACAAATGGACAAGTAAGTAAGAAATCTATGATTGGTTTGTACCAATTGAAATCTGCTGAAGTGATTCTGAATGTAAGCTTATTGTCCCACCATAATCTCACTTTGCACCAGTTTTGATTATATGTGTATAATATAGCTTGTTTTAATTCTTCAGCAGGGTTAGCTCGATATTGTTTGCAATTCCACTTGTCTAAATTAGAACCATATTCTGAAACTATATCTACAACGCTATCAAATTCAAATGATTCAGACGGATGCGCATATACATCTATGCAGTTGCCGGATCTATCTAATAACCATGCTCTGCTGAACATATTCTGTTACCTCCTTCATTATCTATAACGAATTTGATGTTGTAAAGTAGCTATTAGAAAACTCCACCTTTATCAAAATAATCGTATTGACCTTCTTGAATACTTGTGCTATATATACGACATACACCTGGGTCACCAACTTGTAAGCAAGTGTTATATATGTACCAAGATTCAGCTAGCGGGTCAACATCTACTTCTTCAAAAGTTTCTTGGCTCCTTGGATCATCAACATATTTCATAAACGCATCGTTAACTGCATTTATAATCTGCATATCAGAACTGTATTGAGATGCATCTATACCAAAAACTTCCTCTATATTCCAAGCCCACGCACCAAAATTGTTTATACTCCCGTTTCTAGGAGCTTCACCTACATAATAACCTTGATATGTAGGCCTATTACCGTTAGGAAATACTTCAACATAGAAAACATCCATATTACCTATTGATTTTCCTAAGACTTCAACTATAGCTTCGCTAGGATTATCACCACCATACCACGTACTATATCCACTTTCATATCGTTCTCGATCGCATGTTACATAATCTTTGTTATCATCTGTATCTGTTACAGCAGATGATTTGATGTATCTTTTCATACATATGTCTCCTTTCTATATCATATAATGACCACGTCTCTGCAAACTAGCTTTAGCTGCACGTTTTACACGACCCCAATCATGTGCTGCAAGATCTTCAAGAACTTCTACAGGTGTATTTGGATTATCAGCAACGCTGCGTCGCACATCTGGATAGTAATCATTTGCAAGTTTACTAAGGACGTCTGCAGGTGTACCTGGATTTTGTGCAACCATTTGTCTTACAGCTACATGTTCATGACGTGCAAGTTGTGCAAGAATATCTGGAGCAGTTGTTTCATCTCTTGCCAGGTCACGTATCTTATCTATACCTGTTAGGGTAGAAGATCTAATGTATCGTTTCATGCACTACCTCCTTGGACTGAGCTAATCTATCTACTATTGCATCATATGCTCTTCTTAAATCATCTTCAGACATTGTTACATAATATCTTACATAATATCCTTCATCTGGATCACTGTCGTCTTCAGAAGCACCATACTGGTCTAGAATAGATTCTATAAGTTCATATTCATGAGATTCTTCAATCAACATATCTATCGCATCCATGTATTCTTCACGTGTCATATTACACCTCCTACAAATATATTCGCTTATCTCTACGAAGAGTACTTGTCATCTTCTCTACATCTTCGAGTACAGATGCAAGTCCCATATCAGTTAAATCATTTGCATGATTTGCAAACTCAGTTGCATACTCTATAAGTTCTTGAAGTTCAATATCTAGATCATCTGCCATTCTAGATCTTGATCTAGCATCATTTGATGCTGTGATTATCTTTTTCATAAACTATCTCCTTATCTATCACCTTATATTTATTTACAAAGGTGGTGATTATTATTGTACAATAACGAAAAACGCATTGAAACTAATCTACTTAAATATAAGGTTCAAAATGTAGCCCAGCTTCCAGAAATTCAAGAGAAGCGACGAAAGACATTTGAGACAAAGAGAACTACTATTCTATTCTATCAAGAGCCTCGTGTTAATGTGATTGATGGACATGATTTAACTGTATATCGTCTCAATAAAGATGTAGCAGACTGTTGGCTCAATAAGTATCATCCATTTAAAGCTCCAAAAGGTAATGTGTTATGTTTAGGGTTAGTTAAAGATGACATTATATATTGTATAATGACATTTAAGAAATCACGTGATTCTCAATATGTAGCAGAGTTATCTCGCCTTTGGATGCTTCCAACCTATCAAATTATAGGTGGATACGATATTCTTTCAAATGAAGCGTCTCAATTAGGCCTGTACAATATTGTTGCTTATGTCAATATGTCATTTGAGAATTATAAAGATTATGAGTCGATTGGTATGAAGTATGTTAGAGATGTGCAGAGAACGAAGTGGTGGGTTAGAGGTGATGCGAAGATATCAGATGCTTCTCGTCGTCAATCAAAATTAAAACAGGAAGATATGACCGCTTCTGGATATCTTCCTGTATATGATTGTGGTATTAGGGTTTATGTGGTGTGATCATTGATTCAAAGGCTGTGTTTACCTAACGAATCCAATCTCAAGTTCTCTGCATTTCTGCAGGAAAAGATCACGAAGTTCTTCAGTACCTTCATAATATTGAGCGATTTCAATTAATTCATCATCACCCCAATCATCAATATTGAATGTTATATTATTGACCATATGCTCAAATGTTTCATTATCTAAAGGTCCACCAATATCAAACTTATACCCCTCAAGAATGTCAGTAACTACATCTTCAAGTTCATTGACATTATAAACAGCATCCTCGCCTTTCACATACTTCTTATTTGTTCCGCATGATGCCTTTACACTCTGTGGATATACTTTAAATCTTTTCATTGTTTGCGTTCCTCCTATATAATAATATGTAATATACCATGATCAACAGCTTCATTGATCTATAAATATAAGTTGAGCTAGAATTTAAACTAACTCCATTATTTGCATCATTGTATGGGCCATCCTCTGATGTTTAGCTGAAACTTTTTCAGGTACTTTATCTTCAGGATATGCAGTGTTTAATGCATAAGTTATATCGTCTTCATCAATCGAACGAGCGTATTTTAAAGATGACTCTACAAGATCACATTTATAATAGCTCCAATGATATTTGTCTCGGAGTATCATATATATTGCGCCGCGAATTTCAGCAACATTACTTGGGTCGTCTACTTTGTAGATGTTATTGTCTATTGTTGATTTGATAAATCTTTTCATTGTGCGTTTACTCTCCTTGTCTATTAGATTCTTCTACTTATATGATCTCTGTATCTTCTCTTTATACATCTGACGAACTTAATCATTTATATTAAAGGTTGTTATTAAGTTGATATTCCCATCTTATTACTCCGGAATCAAATACTTGAACATATCCGTGAGACTCCATGACTCCTCGCTCTGTATAGTTAGCGTCATGTAAATCATCAAATAAGTTTGGTAAATTAGATTTTTGACATTAATCTACGTGATGATTTAGTTTCAAATTCATCACCGCATATTGCACAGATTCGTTTCATTATAGATACCTCCATGAAAGTTTATATTGAAAGGAAGTAATCTAGAATTCATGGCTTCTAGAAACACTGGCCGGTGCTGTCCTTCCTACAATATCTGTAACGATTTTAGGTTAAACTACCATATACATACACCGCTTGTCCGCAATCATAAACTGGTAACCACCCGTTATCTAACATGAGCTGCTCATTAGAAGTACCTTTACCATAATTGGCACCAAATAACTGATCATAACCACGCTGATTAAGCAGATTCTGTGTGATCTTTTTATCATCTTTTGACCATATTTTATTAGGTTCAGCAATGTATGTCAATTGCATACCAATTGCTTCATATACATCCCCACGAAACTTTGCTAAATCGCAATATGATATAACAGAATCATTCAGATGATCTGATCGAAAATGTTTGAATAGTTTAGACGCGCCTCCTATGATTCTATACCTTGAACGCGTACATAATCTAAGTAATTCAAAATTATACTTATTATTATATCTAGGTTTTCCAAATGTCATCAATTGCATAAGCTGATTGTCATAATATAACCCATAACAAATCTCTTGCCCTTTACAACTACCCTGAATATGAAATTGCGCTGTAAATTTATTAGCATCAGATTTAGATACCTGTCGAATTTCACAATTTCTTGCATAAATAGATGTCTTAGGTATTAGCATATTAAGAATATCATCCCAATTATCCCAATCAAATACATGAATACATCTGTACCCATTATCTAAAGCAAGTTTAGTCTTAGTTAAATGATAATTAGGATCTAATCCATCAGAATCCCAATGATTACCAAAAGAATTATGCGTATATGTAGGATCAATTTCAATGAGTATGTCACCTGATTTAAGATCATAAGAACATTTATCTATGTGAAATTCAAATTCAAATTCAATGTTATTCGCTTCAAGCACGTCTCCGAAGCGTTTATTTATATTAGAAATAACAGATGAAGCATTTCGGCATTCGTCTCGCATACAATTATAAGGTACACCATATTTATCTAAGCAAACTTGGGTAATCTTTTGCTTTACAATAGGATTTTGCGATGGATTAGAATAACCCGTTTCACGTAGCCGATTTGATACAATCTTTGAGCGAATTTCAGGTACAGCTAACACGTTTTCGTAGCCGTATCTTTCTAAATTGGTTTGTTTGGCCTTTTCATGTATTGTATCACATTGAAGCGGGACTCTTACACCATAATGAGATTCAACCGAATCCTGTTGTTTAGAATGAATTTCAGATACTTGCATTGGGTTATCTACACCATACGTATCTTGAAAATGTTGTTTTATTTTTGATTGAATCAAGACAGATTTACTAGGATTATCAACACCATAGCGTTCTATACAAGTAGCTCTTATCCTTGCTTTAACTTCTTGCAACTGATTTGGATTATCTACACCATATTTCAATTGCATAGTTTTCTTACGAGATAGATTACCTAATTGTTGCCCACATTTCAATGAACAAGTTTTAGATGTGTATGGAGGTTTTCGTATAAAAGTTTCTCCACATACACAACAAACAGAAGTGTGCTCAGATTTACACACTTCTGCTCGTTTACTTTTAGCAACAAATTGTTTACCACACAATTTACATATCTTAATATATTCCATATTGATACCTCCTACATAGGTATAATAAGAGAGTAATCTAGATGATGTAGGCATCTAGAAACACTGGCCGGTTGATTAGAGGAAGGCGTGTATTCCCATCGGATAACTCCTGAGTCAAATACACGACCATATCCATGAGCTGTCATTATTTCAACTTCAGTATTGTGTTCGACATCAATAGTATCATCGCGAAGCAGCTTCTTAAGATTAGATTTCTGACATGTTACTCGATTATAATAGCATTCAGAATTCGGATCAACCCATACGTATCCCGGATCTGATCGATGTATTTCAACAAAGCCTAAAATCTTGTAAAGATTTCCAGAAGTAGTGGCAATATCGGAAAAAGAAACGATTTTATCAGGATACCAATGTCTACAGAAGTAGCTGAATAGTTTGCTTGCACCTCCTACAACATTGTAATTTAACTTAGAACAAAATCTAGACAACTCCCAGCTATCTTCATTGTTGATCCGACCACTTAAATTTCGCATTTTACCAAATGTCATGAGAGAAACTAATTCATCGTTATCATAAAGACCTAACCGTATGGAACACGTAGTAGGACCTTGTCTATGATTGATGCGAAGAAACTCTCGAGCATCTGACCAACTAACTTCTCTTAGGTGCAAGTTCCGTGCAAATAGTTTACGAGTTGTGTTACCTAATGCATTTCGTAACATGGAAACCATGATATCTTTATGATTAACCCAATCGTATCCAAATACATGTATAAGTCGAATACCTGCTTGCTGTGCCAAATCTGACTTATCCTTATGATAAGATTTAGGTACAATATTACCTTCATGCATGAATGCAATATCGGAATTGTGCGTCCATGTAGGATTACACTCAATTCCAAGCTTATAATCCGGCAAGTAAATATCAATTTCATAAGGGCTTATGATAGATCTAGAATGCGGTATAATAACTGCATCAGGTACGGTTGTATGTATGATGTTGGTGATATCTTGCTCCATATTAGATATGTTACATTGTACCAAATCATGTAAACAGTATTTTACTATGTAATATGATATAGTTGTGTCACAGACTCCAGTAGATTCGGATAGTTCCTTATAAGTTGGTTTATGATCAAATTGAGTTAGTATGTAATTTTTAGGATCTGATTTAAATTGTTCGTAGTAGTTATATCTATCGGGATTTACTACAGTTGTTTTCAGATACTCCGGTGAAAATATATAAGCAGGGCCTCCATATTTTTTAAAGTTAGTTTCAGTGCGTTGTTTGATGATTTCATCAGCTTGTGCTGCATATTCTACACCATAACGCTTTAAGCATGTAGCTTTCACTTTAGCTTGAATATCTTCATTGGATAGCGCATTCTCATGACCATAACGTTCTAAATTAGTGGATTGTATATGTTGTCGTAACTCCTCAGATTGCATAGGTGATGCAACTCCATATTTATCTAGCATACCTTGCACCATTCGAGCCCGTATTTCCGGATCTTTAGAATAATGATCTACACCATAAAGTTCTAAACTATGTTGTTTTATTCTTTCTTGAATCTCAGCACTTTGAGATAAATTATCTACACCATATCGAGATTTTACAGTCTGATGAACCTTTTCTTTAATATCACTGCGCTGTAGTGGATTAGCTGCTCCATATCGTTCTAAATTAGTAGCTTCTCGTTTCTGTTGAGCTTGTAATTTAGCTTCAGCAGATCTATTTTGATGTCCCTCGGAAATAACAATCTTTCGGCATTCTGAACATGTTCGAGGCCCATATTTCATATAATTTACATAAGATTCTTTTACTAACAACGGTTGGCCGCATCGAGCGCATGGTCTATAATGATCATCTCCACAAGACTGTGCTTTTGCAGAATGCGCCATAAAAACTTTACCACACCATACACATTTTCTTTCACCATAGTTTCGCATAGATAACCTCCTTTAATAAATAAAAGGTTTGTTGATTTGATTACTATAACGAATTTAACAAAAAACAAGACCCAGATTGCTCTGAGTCTTGTGTTGAAACAAATTGTATCAAGTATGATTAGCTTAATGAACTAAGATCAATACCTGCACCGGCAGGTAATGCAATAAGATCTACGTAAATATCGTTTATAACTCCATTTACTAGGAGCCAAATTTTTCCAATAACAGTGTTAGCATTAACATGATCTAATTCATCAATGTCCGCTGACATCTGAACACGATAGCCATCGATTGCACCAACATTCTTCATTGTATCAAGAAGTGGTGTCACACCTGCATAAAACTTATTATAAGCCTGACCATTATTATATTGGAATGTGATGCTTATTCCGCATTTGTAAACTACATCTTCTACTGCATTTACTAAGAAACGAGTTGAAAGATTTGCAAGTGCCTGATAAGTTGCAGGAGGTACTTCAAATAATGTTGAGTTACCCCAGATGTTTGTGCCGAGGTCTGGGATTGTTGTAAGTACGTTTACAGATACTCCGTCAAGTTTCTGCCATTTATCAAGTAATTTCTTTGGTACTGTGTAATCAAGTTTTCCAATTCTTACATTGTGTTGTCTATTTGTTGGAAGTGCCCATTCATACTGTGTAGGCTGATTGAGGATCTGTGCTCTTTGTATCATAAGTGCTGCGAATGAAGGAGATGCTTCACTCATTCTGCTTGTACCTACATACTGGAATTGTGTCCATGGTGCAAAGAATCCACAATGTGTGTGGAAGAGTGATCCATTTACATCAAGTGCTGCGTTTACAGGTGTTACACGAGCTAACATCTGTACATAACCTGCACGATCTGGATTAGCTTCATCCTCAATGTGAACGAACTTTCTTTCTACCATATGCGGTACATCAATGTAACCTGTTGCACATCTGCTGTAGTATGCTACGTCCATTATCTTAAGGTTAAGCGGAGAGACTGGAATTGGACAAGATCCTGATGATGGTGTAGGATAATATGTACTGATGATTGTAGAATTATCTGTATACATGAAATAATCTTGATCATCCCAACCTGGGCTTATTACACGATTCGGGTTGTAAGAAAGTTTGTCTTTGAGAAGATCAAATACACCACCTACAGGCTGTCCATTTGAATCAACATAAGTACCGCCTACAAGATGTGTAAATAACCATTCTCTATAGTATAATGAACATTTTGTATCGTCATCAAGTGCAGCTTGTACAGTTGAATCAGCAACAGCGGTTGGATACGTATAAGTAGCTGAATTTGCAGCTACTTGGTAAGCTTCTGCCCAATCATATCTAGGTTTTGCAATGTTTTCAAATGACATTGTTCCGCTAGTATATGTTGTGATATAATCTGTACCAGCAGTAGCTGTTGTACTTCCAAGTATAGCAGCTGTACCAGTTGATGGAACTTCATCCCACTTTGTAGCGTCCCAGGCACCTGTTGTATCATCAGCCTTGCATTTATATACGTTACATTCATGATATACAAGTGCATCTTTTGCATATGTAGCAGTTGCATCAAATGCTGTAACCCCTGCAGTAGATACTACAATGTCCGCAGAAGTTGAAGACTCATCAACTGTACCAGTGATATTTGTAATATCCCAGAACTTAGATTCAACTTCTTTGTAGTAAAGAATACTGTCTGTTGAATTAGCAGCATTGAATACAAGTGTCTTTGACTCAGCTGCAGTTTTTACACCACTAGAATCTACAATATAAGTAATAATGTTCCAATAGAACTTAGTTGTTTGTGACTCCCTATCATAATAAGCAACTTTGCTAACTACAATCTGGAGATTATTTCCAAATGTTCCAGGATACTTTGCTCTGAAACTGATAGTAGCTGCACTATCTGTATTATTCTTATACTGATACTGCGTAAAGCTGCCCTGTGCATAAGTTCCAGGGCACAGACGACATACAAGTATATCATAACCAGCAGTGAGTAATGTAGTTGCTATCTGATATGAATAATCTTTTGCAAGTCTATAACCTGCAGCAGGTCCACGATAAGTAGATACAAATGCATCAAGTCCTGCCTGTGTAGCAGGAAATCGCTGCCAAGCGGTTTGCTCAAGCATATCGCTTACAGCATCACCATATCCAGCCCCACTTGGCTGAATACCAGAAGCAGCAGTTGGATCAAAGTATCCAGGACCCCAGCAAGATGTAATTGGAAGTGCTACGGTAGCATATCCACCATCTCCAACAGCCCAAGAATAATTTGTGCTGATTTCATTTATGACAATTTTAGCCATTTACGGATTCCTCCTTTTCTTCATTTTTTGTTGATTTATTTTGAGACTCTGATTCAGATTTCTTAGATTCAACTGAAGGTTTAGTTGATGATTTTGTAGTAGACTTAGGCGCTTGCTTAGGAGCAGGTGCAATAGGTCTTTCGCAACGTTGGAAATCCTTATCATTTATGTATCCAGGTACTTCTTTGATTTCACCTGGATTGAAGGTTACGCCGTAAAAGGTTTTTGTGGCTATTGACATGTTTTTATAAAACATATTTGTACTCTACCTCCTCATTTGATAACATTATTAAAGGTTCATTCTTGTATATCTACTTCGTGCGCCATTCGTTTTAATTTAGCTGGTGTATAAGTTACTAAAACGGCACCATCAATATGTAGTTGAATTGTAGCTGAATAGAGCTTGCCCTCTTGTAGATAATTAGATGAAGTAGTTTGACGTTCTATATTTGTAGATGGATCAATTCTAACACCAAATCGAATCTTACGCTTAGATTCATAAGGTATTTTAAATGTTATGAAATACTGACTTGTGTATTTAAATAATAATTCACGAATCAATTCATCAATATCTGCAGTATTTGTAGCCATACATACAAGATCATAATCTAGTTTAATTGGAAGTACTTTCTCATAGTATAATTCATTAGTTTTCTTGTCAAATACAGTGGCAACACCTTCATGTAACCTAGTGTAGTTTAGTCGATCGTTATCAACAGGTGTATCGTCATGTCGGTTAACTGCAATCACAGGAAACTTGATTTTGTCTTCTTGTACCTGTGCTGCAATAGTTAACACACTATCAGGTGATACTATATACACTGCAGGCTCTTGTCCAGGTTCTACTGCAAAAGATTGTCGTAAATCTGCAACTATTGCGTTATCGTATGCCCAAAGCATTAATTATCACCTCGCTTCTGTCCAGTGAAATTAGGATCTTGATCTTCTGCAGCTGTATGATAATTCCCTCGATAATCTACATTTGGTTTTAAGAAATTGTTAGATTTATCGAATTTCTTCTCAACTTCTTTCTTAGTATATCCTGTAGGTTGTTTCTCATCATATACAGGAATAACCTGAGCCACGAGGTGATCTGGTGCGGCAATATCATATGTAATTTCTGTAACACGAAACAATCTATCAGGTAATTCACTGTATTGACCAGATATTCTAAACAGACAATCCTTTTGCATATGTGGCAGATGAAAACTGCAATGAATTAAGAATGGGAGGTTCTGATCATTTTCAACTACCCAACCATATCGCTTAAATGTTTTCACTTTCGGATTACCTTCAAAGAATATGTGAGTGTTGATATATTCTGAATAAGAATCTATTACAGTTTCACCTTGAGCATTGGGCTCAGGTTTAAGTGGATACTGATAGATAGCTGATATACCTTGAAGCTGCAATGCTTCATCATACCTGTTTCGCATTAATTTTATGTCAGGACCGATAAGATTAACTGCCATCACTATCACCACTTTCAGCTGCATTTTGAGCAATGATATCATCTATGCTATCAACTTCATCCATAAGCCAATCCCATCTATACTGCTTGGTTTCACTCATATTAGTTAAATTAATTGCAGTACCTTCGATGAGAGCATCAGTGAATTCCTTTTCGCTAGGACTGTATCCGTTATTCAACCAATCACCTAATGGATTAGATTGAAATGCTACAATTTTTGGCTCCCATTGTTGTACATGATTTTTATAATGCCATGTATTGATTATGCGAATTTTGTCATAGCCTAATCCTCGAAGTGTCATCAGATATTCAATCTGAGGTCCGCTGATTCCTAATTTCTGTGCAAATTCAATTATGAATCCATATCTGCGAAGTTCATTGAGAATAGCTTCTGCAGATAACTCTTCAGGACTATACTCATCTACATCAGATACAAGTACACCATCTGCTTCTAATACACATGCAAACAATGTACCAATTACTGGGTGATCTACGCTTATGCGAAATCCTGTAAGTAAATCATTATTGAATAAATCCGCTATATGTATTCGTAATTCTCTGCTGTTATTAGATAAACACTTTGGAAGATCTCTCCAATTAGTTATTCTATACTGCAGAGGCGGTTGATTCATCGTCACTATTACCACCTCTCATTTCTCTTACATGTCGTTTCAATTCAATCTGAAAAGGTTTCAATAAATCAAGATTGACACTTGGATATTCACTGAAGTAGGTAGCGATCATATCAATCTTGAGTTTGAAGTATAATACTCGTTTATCTTCGGCACTGATTTCAGGATGCCGTTCAGCGAATATGAAATATCGAGTCACTACACTAGAAAATGCCTTATGTACTGTCGGATCATCTTGATCAAGCGTAGCTCGTTCAATAGTCCGGAAGTTACTTGAATTAAAATTTTTTAAATCCTTAAAGAAGAGTTGGGTTAACTCTAAACTAGAAAGCATTTGCCGGTCCTCCTTGTTCTGCAGATTCAGTTACGTCTACATTCCATTCTATTGCATTAGCACCAAGTTGTGGGAATACTTCAGAAAGAATTTCTACTAAAGCTGTTTGATAGTCTTTCTTATCAGATACACCTAAATTCTTAAGTAAATCTACAAGTGTTTGTGCTTGACTTAATGCGGAATCACGTTTTTCAAACTGTACAGTGGATTGTGTAGTGATAATTGGATTCATATGTAATTTGAACATATTAACAAATCCACTCATATTCCGTGCAATGAAATACTTGTTAATTGCGTCAGTCCAGCCCTGTATGTATGCATTCTCAAGACGTTGTAAAGAATTAGCGTATAGTGCAGATCTTTGTGACAGTACAGAACCCGCACCACCTAAACCTTCATTAGATGAAAAGTTCATTGCTTCTTTCGGTACACCTAAAACTGATAACTTCTTATCCTGATAGTAATTAAGTAAATTATTATCAGCTTCGCTAGATTCTGCCATGTTTAAATCTGTAATAGATATTGCATCATTTCCATTTATCCTTGGAAGGTAAATGAGATTATTAGGGGATTGTGGGTTTACAAAACTCTGAGCATCTCCAGAAGCTGTATTCAATGCTAACTGTTGCTCAATAGCATCTTTAATCTGCTGAAGAGCATCTCGAATCTCCTCCTCTTGCGTACCACATTCAACATTTAAAAATTTAATAGTTCTAGATAATGATGATAATACTACCGCATCTTCAAGTAACCCCAATGTTTGTGTAGGCTGTACAGCTCTAGACATAAGAGGTTCTGCAAACTGTATGTCATAAGTTATAGGATCACCTTCAGAATCTACACTGTCAATCGTATAATCACCTAATAATCCACCTAATGTAAAATGTATACAAGCAGTTTCTGGAAGTATGAGTATCTCAGATTGTATAGCTTTATCATCCGGATCCATCAGATATCCAGTAGGCTCACCACGATGCCAAAGATGTATGATAGTTTCAGGTGGTATTTTATACGATGGGATTATATCAAAATCTTCCTCTGGAATAGTATTATTATCAAGTGCAACATGCTTGTGTGTATACATTGAAGCACTGTCTTTGTATAAATAAGTTGTAGGTATGTAGAGATTACCAATGGTTGCTAATTCAAGTATATGATCTCTAGCATACTTATCAACTGCCCAACGTTTAAATAATGCGTTTACTATCTCAGCAGCTTGCTTACATTGTTTTGTATTATCTGCAGCTGTTGCCCATATGATCTCACCTGCAGTATTCGTTGTAGTAGCATCTGTTGCATAGTATGAAAGCGCTGTGCTGATCTGTGAATCATTTGCAAGTGCTCTCATAGTATCAATTTGAGTTTTAATATCTGCAAAACTTGTGTTACCGCGTATATCAGATATTCTATATAAGGAACCTGTTATGACTGTTCTGAGCCAGGATTTCGGTCTATCTAGAAGCTTAGAACGTCTGGGCACTAATTTATCAAGCCATCGATTTTTCGCCAATGTTCAATACCTCCTCTATAGAAATATTAAAGGTTCTCAGCCAGATCTTTGTCGATATCATACTGTGTGAAGAATTCAGATTCAGACATGATAGGTACACGACGCTTTCTAGCTTCAATAACAGCATGGCCATTGATGTTTTCTTGAGCATCACCAATAAGTACACAGTTAACATCATCAACTAATTCTGTTACAACATCTGCAGAATAACTACGCAGAATGTTGCTGATTTCATCAATGCTGCCATGCAAAAATGTTCCGGTAAGCATGATAAGTTTATCTCTAAATATTGGATCACCTTCAAACTTCTTAGTTTGTTTAACAAGATGAATGTTGCTAAGTTTGAAAAATTCTATGACATCCGAACAATTTTCATTATCAGATATCCAAGTGAAGAATCTATTGAATGCACCGAGCTCTAATTCTAAATCTACTTTCATTCTATCAGGATGCTGCAGATAGTATTGTAAAGTCTGCATAGAATTGCTGCAAGCATCGCATAACTGATTAATTTGAACCATGCTCGGAAGGATTGACTTCGGAATGATTGCCCTAAGCCCTTCAGATAATGTGACATCAACTTCACGATCTTTGTATGTAGCTTTATCAAATGTATCAAGTACAGAAAATATAGTACCAATTTCATCTGAATATACTCTATAGTCTTCAAATGACATAAGTGGAAGATGCAAACATTTACATAACTGCAATACTCTAGGATATAATACAGAATTGCACTGAGGATCTGAGCATCTAACATTACCAGATGGTGGTACTACAATCTGTTTACCGCAGCATTCGCATTGTATCTTATTAGATAACACAGAATCTCGCTTATTAGTAGATGCAGAAATACTATGGATTATAGCACTTTCAGAATTTCGAACTACTAAGCTGTCAACTTGTACGTTGAATCTAACAATTGTAGAATATGGTACAGTCTGAATTTCATTAGTATCATAAGTTATGATACCAATAATATCACCAAATTCTGTGTATGTACGAAGTACATCTACAACTATATCTTGTTTGAGTTGTATCTTTGGATAAGATATAGAATGGTCTCTGTGAAATACAATGTAGCTATCAATTAATGGGTAAGTAAATGGGTAGTTCTGTGTAACCATGTATCTGAATTTATCTTCAGTTATCTCACTAGGCATAACATATCCAGGAAGTAATGTAAATTTCGATGTAGATAACCATTGTCTAGTAGCTACTGCACCCTTGAACTTAACTGATAAACTCTGGATGTCACCTGCATAGAACGTGAATGAATTTGGATCAGCTAAGTACAGCTGTTTGAATTCTGCTTGAATGGATTCTGGATGTTTTCGTAAAGACGACGCTACATCATTTGTTACAAATACACCACGAACATAAGACGTACCACCTGTAACCGATATCTTATTAGGTATCTGCTTGTTTTTAAGAACAAGTGGTAGGATGGATTCAGTCTCATCTACCCATTCATCTTGTTCATGATTGAGCATAACTTTCTGGATCAATCCTTTATCACTATATTGAATAGTGACTGCTAATCCAAATGGTACAAGTGCTACATATTCACCTGACTGTAGTGACACCTCTCGACCTGATTGTAGAAGGTTTCTTACAAACATTTAATTACCTCTCTTTCATCTTTTATATTTTGTATATGGGCCGGAAAACATTGACAAACCTTTGTATGCTGCATTCCGGTTATTAACAGATGCAATTGCAGAAGCTACATGACTTGGTTGCGGAGTTGGTTGTGAATGCTCAAGTGTGAGTGTGTAGCATGCTCCGCATACACAATCTGCTACGTCCTTTGACCCATTTGCAGGGTGATCTATTTTATTATTTACACGTTGCAAGTGAATTAATTCGTTATCACGTAATTCATTAGCAACTAATTCTATACGTTGATCATATAATATGTTTTTCAAACCGATATATGGCTCTTCGGACCTATCAACTGAGATTTTAGCTGTTTTGAACCCTTGACCACTGAGTACTTCTCTCATATAACTAGACTGATACTGGTCAGTTGAAATTGTTCCTATGTTGAACCCGTTTCGTCGTAACCAAAGTATGAAATTAACTACTTTCTGAAAGGATAATCTATCCCCTGTCGGTCGTTGTATACCTACAGAAAATATCTCTTTGAAGTATGGCATACTGATTTTTCTACCTTCAAAATCAGTCACTACCTTACTGCCGTCTACGCATACACCTGCCATACCTGTTCTGTCACCAGTTTCAGATAAGTCAAGATGTATATTTAGTAAACAACTTTTCAATCGACTAGGTACTGCTTCAAGATGAAAAAATTCTTCTATTGTATTTTTATCTTGAGTTCCTACTTCTATAACATCAGTATAAAACGGGTTATGCCGAGTATCTGTAATATTAGGGGTAATAGCTGCTTGCGTGATAAATCCCATAGCACCTATGATAGAAATACCTGCGACATCTCTTAAAGATATGTCATAATCTGCAAGAAATCGAGTTCGCAGATCTGCAGGAGCTTCGATAACTTGATAACCTTGACGAATGTATTCTTGCCGATGTTCTTCGTCATCATTTTCTTCTGGTATAACAAACCCTTTCTTGTATCGATCTCCTACCGTAAAATGAAATACTTCTTTGCTGAATCGTTCTTTAGGTAATACCTTCCATTGAGGTTGATCTACTAAATAAAGATGAGAATTACCTGCATTCATCTGCGTTTCGATATGATCAGACAAGAAATCCGAATCTGTATTTTTTGACGAAGCTGCTACAATCTTTCCATAAACTTCTCCGTTCAAAGAAAACGTACCAGCAATACGTGCATTAATAGTGTCATATAAACTTTTCATATGTTGCTTTGCTAACGATATGTCTTTTATACCAGATTTAGCAAAGTTGCATTCGTCAATAACGCAACAAAATGTAGTTTTTCCTAAGAAATTTGTTGCAGATGATCCAGCAACAATTTCTATATCGCCGCTATCTGGAACATATATCTGGTTTACAGTGCCTCGATTCATTGCACCATGATCCATGAACCAAGGTGAATGTTTCATTGTTTGATTAAAATCTGCAAATGCTACCCCCTCAGCTAAATCTTTTGTAAGATTAGCAAATGCTATTGTCATCTTAGCAGTAGGCTGCAGATGAAAATACTTTTGCGGCTGTCGATACAACATCAATTTATATAACATATATGCAACGATTTTGACAGCAGTTGCACTTTTGCCCAAACGCGTAGCTCCTGACAAAATTATCTCATTATACTGATTGCCATGGTTGAATATATCTGTTAAAGTTTTTCGCCAAAACGGATAAACTTGTGCGCCATTATCAGTACTTTGACCTAAATAGTAAGGATCACTTATAAAACGGTCAATAGAAACTGGCACTTCTGTAAAATCCGCAAGCCATATATCTCGATATGTTTGAGATTCTCCATGTGTTGCAACTTCTTCAAGTATTTGGCGTAATATAACCTGTTCTGCAGGGGGTGAAGATGCATATATGCTTTGGATACGTTCAATTACATTTTCATCAATTAAATCTGCCATATTATCACCTAACTTGCACTATCAACGGTTTCAAGTGCTCGGAGTACTTGTTGTGCACTAGTTCTAAGTGTTTCTCTAGACTCTTTTGTAAGTACACCAGCTGCATTTGTTTCTGATTGCTCTATAACTGCAGGAGAGAGTGTTTCGATATTAAATAACTCGCTGTTTAAATATGGTTCAAGTAACTTATGAGACTCAATCATATTTTTCTGTAGTTTCTCTTGTATAGTTAAAAGTGACATCCATGTAGTTGGGTTATCATCATCCATCATATCAATAGATGCATCAATTGCTTTATACAATTTGTCTTCAATCTTATCCATCATCTCAATATATTTAATAATTCTAGATACTTGATGATATACTCGAAGTATTGTTATATTTTTGATAGCTTGTCCTGCTGAATATATGTCTTCATTACAACACAATAAGGACGCACGCATCTTTGCGACGTCCTCTTTTTGTTTATGTATTAATGGATCGGTTGATATGATGCTTTGATTGACGGTTTCAATATTCGGCATATTCGTTCTCCTAATTATTCAGATTTAAGATGAAAAATTTACTCAGATTGAAGATCGAGTAATACTACACTGAGGTTTGCAATAGCTTCTTTAGCCTTTGAGTCACCAGTTTCGTTTGCACAAACTGCTAAACAATCAATTGCTTGATGGATATGCTCAATGCAATCACTATAGCAAGGTGCAGCTGTCGGAGCTTCTTCGATCACCTCTAATTCAGTTACCGGAGCTTCATCGACGGTTTCAAGTGTCTCATCAATGAACTCATCTGCTTTAATATTCTTCTTTGATATCTTCACTACTAATCACCTCATTTACTTTATTTAACTTCACATAAGTTGTATCATCGCTGTTAATTAGTTTTTGGAAGTTTATAACAGCTTTATCTAGATCTTCATCTTCAACTTGTATATCATGAGCATATAGAAGGAATTTATCTAATGCTTGTGATATTTCTGGAAGATCTTGACAAGTACGATAACACGCAATCTCCAGATCTGCTAAAGCTTCAACTGCAGGAAAATCCCACAGATACTTGCGAACTTCCTTATATAATTTATTATAAGAATTTTGTATATCTGCGTAACTAATCATATCTGCAAATTCCTCAATTCATTAGATGTAAGTTTATCTATATCAAGAGATGAAAGAAAATTGTTTCTGAGAAGAAAACTCACCTCGTTGTCAATATTAGTATCCTGTATCTGCATAACATATTCAGTAAAGTATTGTTCAAATGTTATAGAAGGTAAATTAATTATTGTCTGCTTCATCGTTTCTAGCATCGAACACCTCTGAAATCTTACGAACAAGTCGACGTAGATTAAATGGTATATCTTCAGGTGACTTTGTATGTTTCATATTAACATCATAGAACCATTGTAATGCGTCTATACTCTCAACAAGTTGATCCAAGGTAGGTATCTGAATAGTTTCTCCACCAGCATATTTACATAACAATATGAGTTTTTCATGTCCGATGATAGAGAATAATTCAGGTAACCAACTGAATTCCGCTATGTTATGTAGCGGAGGCATGAGTTCTAGTAAGCAAGCAAAATCTAATTCCTCTGTAGTAGGAAGTTTACTCATTTATATGACCTTTCAAAGGCTGTGTTTGTTTAAACACAGGTGAAATTGTAAATACAATTGCATTTTCTGTTCTAGCTAATCTATTGAAATCTAAATTGCCGTATCCTGCAGCATTAAGGAGTGCAATTGCAGGTTCCATAACATTGTTAAGATTTATGTTATCGTTATAATGAATCCAAATCTCAGAATCTTTAATAATAGCTCTACATACACCTTTTGTATCATCTCTAGCATTAAGCGCACCAATAATGGAATCTACGGATAAAGATGTGTTAATTGCAGGAATTACTACAATTGAATCGGAAGCAGTTACAGGAGTAGCTGATATATCCAATCGTACACTTTCTTCAACATCTTTCGATTCTGATTCAGGTGCTGATTCAGGTGCTGATTGAACTTCAAATGTTTTCTTTTCTGGATTAAGCGCTTCATCACGTTCTTTATCGACTTCTGCAGCAGCTTCGCTCAAATGATGATCAGGTGCCGATTTAGGCGGTGCAGGTTTACTAGAAGTTGTACTAGGACGAATAACTTCTTTTTCAGACTCCTCAGCGTCTTCAGCAAGTGCAGATTCATCTGATATAGTATCTTCAACCTCATCAACTTGTTCTTGTAAAGTATCTAAATCATTTTCATTGAGATACTCTTTAAGCTGTGTAACAAGTTCTGTATTGATAGGATTAGCTAATGCAGCTTTTATCTTATCTTTATGCTTACTTGCTCTATAAAGTTTAGATGCAAATATTGCATTCATGCTCATAATCTATTACTCCTTCTATACTACTAATAATCCCAACCAGGTCTAGAAAAATCTTCTTTGTACATTTCAAACTGATTTCTCAGATCCTTCAATGAGTCAGCTTCAAACGTTACTGCATTGTTGTATCGATCTGTGCGAGGGTCATCCGGTAATGGAACCATGTTAATTTCATATCGTGGCCAATAGTTATATGACTCTTGACTCATCACAGAACCACGATCATGTGCATATGTAATAAGTGGACGAGCCCACTCCGGACATTGAATCAACAGCTTTTTATCTCCATAGAATCCAGAACGTGCTTCTGCAGCTTCAGCTTTTGCCGATTTAGTTATATCATCCTTAATATTATATAACCAATCATAAGCTTTCTGTTTACACTTCTTTGTAAGTGATTGAGTATTCTCCTCTTCAGAAAGCCTTGGATTCATTTTCAGGATTATAAAGTTACCATAAGTTCGATTACTCCAATATTTACTACTTCTAGGAACATCACCAAGTTTGCAGGTCATATATATTTTATAAGTGTGAATATTACCGCCGTATCTAGCTATAGATTCACATTCAACATCCATACAGTCAAGCTGCTTAGGTTTAAGTATATTCATAACATATGTATATACACTGTTTGCAACATCAGCAGCAACTGCTTTCCAATCAGCTTCGTAAACTTCAGATCGTCCTGTAGATACAGTTGCATAATTCTTGACATAATATTCAAGCGAATTCCAGCTATCATATATGTCGCCATTTACAACAGCAATCATATGAGTTGTGTCTCTGTTATTAGGATTCTTACCTGCTAGTAACAAGTATACACCATTTGGATGAGTCTCTCCAAATTCCTCTACCGTTACATAATTATTAGGATGAACTGAATTGAAGGCATCACCACGTAGTTTCATAAATAAATTAAATACACGCGGTTCGTTAAACTCGTCACAACCTAAGTTTCGTTTGATTCGATTCAATTCTGTGCTTACTGCATCGTAGTCCATACTGTATGCAACAGATAAACTTCGCTTTACACAATCACCTACATGATTATTACGAGAATTTGCATTATATCTAATTAAAGCCGCTTTTATATCATCCATCGCAATTACACTCCCGATTATACTTATCCATGTAGTTGTAAGGTTGTTCCGGTTTGTTGTTTTGAATCACATATGAAATATATAATGTGCATGTATCATCTGCGTGACGACTCATGAAAAGAAGTCGATACATATGATAACCAGTATCTAGATTGAGCTTATCTGTGCGAAATTTATACCATTTACGGAATGGGTCGTGCTCCCATAAATCTTCATCACTGATAGCTACTACTTCATCACTGACCTCACTTACTTGACAGAGTTCAAATCTCTTAGCAACGTCTACAGGTACTTCTACAAATAGAAAATATTCTACTTCAGAAATACTAAATACTCTGCTAAAAGAACTTGCATGCTTATAAGGTACGGCATCAAGTTTAAATACTGGGGCAGGAAATTTTCTAAAATCCTCCAATAGTCCAAGAGAAATCGGGATCAGCTGCACGAGTGTTACGCGTTACTGTGTAACCCTGACCCTTAAGGACAACTTGTATAGCATCGCTTAGAGATTTACTCCAAGTAATTGAGTGCTGACCTGTATTTGCAGCACTGTTGATCGCAGCCGCTACGGCTTGTTCTTCTAATATCTTAACAGCTTCGTCTGCTACAGCTTTAACATCAGTAGCAGGCTTAAGGTCTGTTAATTCATCAATAGGAATTAATGTTGCCACAGATATGACCTCCTATTCAGTATTTTTTGTGTATTCATCCAAGAAACTGAAGTTTCTTGGTTTTCTACCTGCCTTCCATATAAATAAAAGGTTGACCTCAATGATCAACCTTTCATAGTAAATTTGTGTAATTAATTGACGCTACGAAGCTTATTTGTAGTGTTGTGGTAGTTCTGTTTACGCTTCTCTTGTGTCTGTAAAATTTCTAAACTTGCTTTAGAATGTCCATTGCCTGTAAGTATCGCGTTCTGGATTTCGCCTAAAGTAAATTGGTTTGATTTTTCTTGAGCAAGTATCTCACGAAGCGATTTGTCGATAGATGCAAGTAATGTCAAAATATTCTCATAATTGAGATTGTCTACCTGCTTAATGATTGCAGCTTTTTCAGCTTCTTCGGTTATGACATAATCTATTTTATCTAAGTCGTAAAATGTGCATAGCTTATCTAGTACGTTTTCTTCCATGCTATTCTTACATATACATTGTGCATAGTATGATTTAGCACGACCCATGATGATTGTACTTATATTACTTTGATTATATCTATTGCCTTCAGCTTTCCTGATGTCTGTATCTAAAGCTTCGCCATTGATCTTAATATTTGGTTTTCTCATATTATATCCTCCGCACCGAACATTACTAAATTGTTTGTGGTGTTATGCATTTGGTGTTAATTGTCTGAACCACTTTTCTGTCTTGCATACAACACCTGTGTCATCCATCAATACACATACAGCAATTTTGCACTTATCATTAGCTACTGCGCTGGCCATAGTGGAATACATTGCAGAAGTAGCTTCTTCAGTTGTATGATATGCAAGTAACTGACGTGCTACAGTGTCATCTACAAGTGTCATGAGTGATATTAGATTCATATTATGTGCCCTCCTAAATATATTTAGATTCTGTAAATATATAAGGTGTTCAATCCTCTATTACATATACTTCAGCAGTCTGCCTACCAAATTGGTAGCAAGCCTCGACATCACCCATGTAGATATCTATGACGTTATTGCTCATTCCTCCTGTGTCTGTTACAACTCTTTCACCTAAGCCTTCAATGTAAAGCCTAGTACCAATAGGATAGTAGTTACTAGCACATGTATAGCCTACTACAGGATATTCGCCATTAGCACATGTATTACCTGTCCATTCATAAGCGGTAAGTTCAAATACACCGCCAGCTAATGTTTGTGCATAATCACCAATAGCACTAAATGTATTAGAACTTCCACCATAATTACGGGCATACATCATCGCTGCTTCAATCTGCTGACGACGCAATTCAAGACCTCTTTCAAGATCTTCACGAAGCTGATCCATTTCTTTGCGTAAACGTGTAATAGCTCCGTTACTGTTATGCTGAATCTGTTGCAAGTTAGAAATTTGATCTTGCTGCTGTGCAAAACCATCTTCCATATCATCGCGTACAATTTCAATAGAATTAGACAAGCTATCTAATTGACGCTGTTGATCTGTTGCAATATCTTTTGTTGTTTGATCCAAAGTTACTACAGATGCATCTAATGCAGTTAATTTGTGAAATAAACTGATTACTACTGCACTTAAACCAATTATTGCAACAAACATGATTGCAGCTACTGCCGATATAAGGCGCAGCAATCTTTCAGATTTGAGTTTTGCATCAGCTACATCGTGAACACGAGCTGCTGTTTCGGTAGCTAACTTACCACTTTCTGCAGCTAATGCAGTTTCACGAGCTGCTATTTCGATAGCTAACTCATCCTTAGATGCTACTGGAATAGGCTCAGCGATATGATCAACTGGTGTGAGCGTAACAGTAGAATCAGTTACTAAATTATCTGGTTCTGTCATCTAATTACCTCCATTTTCTTTCATCATTAGGTTACAAAACATTTAACGAATTTAGTACTACTTAGATGTCTGTGGTTTGATACGTTGTTATGAAAGGTAGATCTATTAATTCTGGGTGATTAACTTGTGTCCAAGCTGCACCTAACATGTTCCAAACAAATGCACGATCATGAGGTTCATCGTTGTCGCCACGGAAAAACTTTAATAAATGTCGTATACCACTATCCATATAACAATGGAGCGGAATACCTTTCTCCCAGTTCCTCTCGCCATACTTATTACAACCTTGTTCATAGTGCTTTGCAACTTCAAGCACTGTGCTGATTGCATCTTGCTCTAAATAATTTGAAAATCTATCTATAGCGTTATAAAGCTGTTTGCATGACCCTGTTTGCATATATAAATAAATGAGCTGTAGTATGTCAGCACATACAGGTTCTTTAAAACTCAAAAGTTCTGCAATCTCAAATAAAGGTAGAAGATCACATCTACCTTTACCATCTACAATATCACGAACTGCTCCGCTATCAAATTGCCTACGTTCTCCAGAATCTAGTATCTCTTTACCCACATCTACTTCCTCCTCATTAAAATAATCTCTTAGGTTTCTTCGGTGTAGCTGCTGAATCGGTTACAACACTATTAGTAGTTGTAGAAAACAGCTTCTCAAGTAACTCTGCAACTGTATATTGTTTTCCGTGAATACTTACAGTTGCAGGCGTATTTGGTTTTGTCTCTATTTTCAAAAAAGACCCATTTTGAATGTTTCTAACACGACCTAAATTAGATACTTCATAATTAGGCCCAAATCGTTTCCAAATCTCTTCCATATGTTTATCACCTGATCTTAGAATAACTTCTTAGGTTTCTTAAGCTTAGTTGCATCAAACGCATAAGTAGTTTTAATAAGTTTCTGAATACTTCTAATAGTAAATGCTACTCGTGCTGAAGATGACTCTCTAAGCTGTTCCAATGTAAAACCGGAAGATGTTATTTCATCCATTAATAATTTTCTGTTGTAATCATCACAAGTGTCTATGAAACTCATATTTGATTTTGTGTTTGAAGTTCTTGCTTTCTGTGTTAGTGAAATAACTCCGAAATTGATAGACAGTATTTTGTTGTATGCACTTATATGTCTATGTGATATAGAATCTGCACTATAGCAAGCCAGTTTACTTAGACCTTCTAACGATGTATATCCATATAAATGTGTTTTAACATTAGGGTTAGATGATGATTCAATGACACCATTGCATTCATTTATGTAGATATTGCGGACCGTCGTTACGCAGTCGTTCGCTGGCGATAAGCCGACATACTCCAAATGCTTACCATTTTCGTCCTTCCATTCAAGCATATTTCTAAGAGCATCAAATGACTCGTTGTGATGGAATACAGGCATGATCTTATTTGGTGACTTTACTTTGGTACGCATATATAGATAATTATCCCAGCTCTTCTTCACAGACTCAATATAATCCTCAGGAGTTTTAGGCTTTTGGAACTGTCCTGGAATAGTATCAAGCTGTGCGAATACATCTACGTATTCATCAATACTATTGATGTAATTTATATAATTATCTTCCCAATCACGAAATGTTGGATTTTTTATCGATTTATCAGGAAATTTAGCATTACCAGTATGCACACTAAATGCTCCCGAATCTACAAATAAAGTTCTGATGAATCCTTCTTTCTTCCACTCAATTGCTTTTGTAATTGCACTTCTGTCAAGCTGTGTTATAAGTATGTCTAACGGCTCAAAATCTGGCGCTGACAATAGCATATCATGCATCGATTCTGTTAATGAGCCAGAGAAGTAATATGTGTCCATCCAGGTACCTCCTTAATTTTAGCTCTAGGCCATGTAAAATATTTATCTTTTGTTTCCTTTATGTAACTGTTTATATCAATTAACGAATTTATTTGATCTGTATATATGAATGTCCACCCAAAACAGCAGCTACATCTTTCAATAGATGATGTGATTGCTGCAGGATCACAATTAAGTTCATTTGCAACTTGTCCAATAGAATCAAATATATGTCCAGTATCTAAACAAGTTATCTGTCGACCTTGAGTGCGTCGGATTGCAGCTATTGCATTAGCTCGACCTGAACGTGCTATTTGATCATGTACGTTATATTTAGCAGTACACCACTCTAAATTTTCCACATGATTATTATTTCGTACACCATCAATATGATTAACTTGAGGTAAATTATTTGGGTTAGGGATGAAAGCTTGAGCTACAAGACGATGAACGGTATAATATGCATAGTGTTCATTATGCACCAAATTTACTTGTGCATATCCATCCGAGCTTAATGTCAACTTCATCAATCTATCAGGATATCTGCGGATACATGTTGTATGAGTATCCTTACGTGTGTAAGTTTCAACATGTGCTAATCGCTTAACTCGCCCCTTATCAGATACTTGATATATGCCTTCAAATCCTTTGATATCTTTCCAATGCTCATCTACTAAGCTGTCAGCTGTATCTATTTCAAGATTATCTAATCGAATGTTACTATAATCACCATCTTTGTGACGTATCTTAGGTTTTATATTGGACGTGATATCTACACCTAAAAATGCACACGCCATGAGATATTTAACAGAAAATACTACGTTGGAATTCTTCATAGCTATGCATACAGAACTTTGTCCAGAAGTTGGATTTGTAATTTTCAATATATGATTCCGTTTGATGTGACGTACTCGGCCTAGATTACTAACTTCGTACCGGTCTTCCATAGTAGGTATTGGTTTCCAAACTTCATCCATGTACATCGCACCCCCTCATTGATTCCTAGATTCGTTTTCATCTAGAATTCATGATTGCTTAGATAAACATAAATATCTGCATACGCAACACGACCTGAAGTTGCTAATTCATTTGCAAGCCATTCGAAATAATCATGTATATCAGATTTTAATGCACCTTTATCAAATATTTCTGAATCGAATCTATCATTATAATCTACATCTATTATATGAATGTAACGATCTAGTCGACTTTCATGTACATCATATGTGTGCTGTAGTATGAATCGAACAGAAGGTAGCTTATGAGAGCCTTTAAATGTATCGGTGCGATGTAGTTTCTCTGCAACCTCTTTACGCCAATGATTAACTTCTGAGGCAGCTGGGTACATCCGTAATTTGATAAGATGTAGTATCAATTCATCGCAACCTTGTTCTAAATCTGCTGCTACATCAACTCTAGATTTTGACATAGCAAAAATATATCGTTCCATAATTACCTCTCATGACTAATTCCATAATGTACCGATATCTAATGCTCGATATAAGTAATCTCCGTCTTTATCTGTAACGAAACTACCACCAGTATCGCATACAATACCTTTGCCTAAGGATGTATCTACAATTGATCCAAAAGGATATATGTCAATGTTTGCTGCTACAATGACATATTCACCAAGCATCTGCACCCCGTCTTCACGAACATAATATGGATATTCAGTTTCAGAAAAACCTCTATATCGCATATCACGTACCATACATGGATTACAGTAGTAATAAGATTCTAATCCTGAAGGTCCTTCATACATACCAGTAATTGATGCAGACATAGGGCGTAGCCTATCAGTTGACATATGCTGTATGTAGTATGTTGTTCGCAATTCACGATGCATTTGTATGAACTCATGCTCAATACATGAACCTGTAGCATTGATGCTGATAATCAGCAAAATTATTAGTACATTACACATCTGCATCACCTCGTTTTGCTATTTTGAATTGCTTCTTATTCTTATCTTCAAGCCGAAATCCTCGTAGATCAAAGTAGAAATCTTCAAATGTGTTATTTTTAATTGCAGTTTCAGCTAACTCACGACATCTGATAGCATCTTCTAAGAATTCAAAATAACCAAGTGTAGCTCGATAATTTTGATATCCAATATAACAATGCCATCTATTAGCACTATTACTCCAACTTACACCTTGATGCCCTGATGTATTAGTAGCAATAGTACCAGGTCGTAGTGTCATCTGTATGTTGCAGCCATTTACAAATGCATCTTTCCTATGCTTACCTGCATCACGACACCTTTCAGAATCGCCGCTAGTTAAAAATTGTGTATGATAACAACCACAACTAGATATTCTACCTGCTCTACGCGATGCTTTTAAAGATATTTCATTATGTATACATGTATTGCCACAATCACAAATACACTTATATGCTCGCTTAGTATAAGGTTTTGCAACTACAAGTTCTATGACCTGTAATCTACCAAATCGTTCACCTACTAGATTCATCATAGCACCTCCTTCATACATGCTATAACGATTTTAGCAAGTTCAAGAACCTCGTACACACTTCGTAGTAGAAGCTTTCAGAGCATATGTCAGATACAGATTTGAGGCAGCACACCCACCGCATGGATCATAGAATCGAATAGTGTTAGTAGATTTATTTGGATCAAATCCTGCTAAGAATGCTTCTGCAACTAATCGTTTGATAGCTACATTACGTCGTGGCTCACCTTCTTTATGAAGGTGCACATAAGCTGTTGATGTACCTGTATATATCGGAGTTAATAGTTTCCCCAATCGCTGCCAAGATTCGTTACGAAGCGAACCGTCTTTTCGAGTAACACCGATAACATGTGTAAGCCTAGGAAGAGATCTAACTCGACCTAAATTACTAACTTGATAGTAACCCTCATACCCCATTATATCTTTCCACACCTCATTCATACCATAAAGTACCTCCTATGTGTCGTTACTATGACGCTGCTGATATGCTTGAATTAATTCATCTAAGTTATACTGCATTGTTTGAATTTCGATTTTATGTTTCACATCAGCTCGTATTCCTTGTATATCCTCTAGATATCTATCTTTAGCATGCATCCATGCTCTATAATCTTTGTCTATCTGTGTTTCCTTATAACGCTGTTCCAATTTCTCTACCCACTGATCTTTTAAATCTTCATTAGGGTAGATTCCAACTATGTGTTGGAATGACTCTCTCAGAAGCTGCCGAACTTCTTTATGGCTGCTTACAAATACATCGTAACCTTGCCTAGACAGACCTACAGCTATTCCACAATAAGGCTTATACCATTCAGTAATGTATATATCAGGTTTCGGTGCATAATAGAAGTCAGATGAGTCTAGGTCAATGAATTTGAAATTCTTTGCAGATAATGACGATTTACCAATACCTGCATATCCTATAAAAATCATTCATTATCACCTCGCCGGCTTTCTAATATATTATCTATGTACATCTGTAGCTCGATGAGCTCTTCTGTAGATATTTTGCGAAGCTGCATAGTATTGGGCAATATAATTAATCTATCATGACCATCAATGGCATTTTCCAATGAATGTGCTAGTGCGTGCAGATCATCACCAGATACTTCACCTAATTCATAGTTCAACACATATAAATTACCAGAATCTTGTAATACATTATTGTTTTTCATATGCTACTCTCCATATTTACATTCTAACACAAACTTTGCAAGTACTGCATGCGCAGCTATTCTAGATCTAACAAGATCGTCAACAGCTTGTATAGCATAATGACGCACACGAATTGAATCACTTGCACCTATTATGAAATTAAATACAAACTGTATGTTAGTTTCGGTATTATCCTCATAATGACCTAGCTGCCACACTATATTAGATGTAGTATCCTTAAACTGTAACAATGGTATAAGTGTCTGATAATATGCAAGTTGATCGGAAGTCAACTTATACACATATTCAACGTCATTTAATGTTTTAACACCTTTCCAAGCAAGCTGCTGAGATAGTCGATTATATTTTACAGTATCAATTAACTGTGCATAGTCGATAACATCGCGATCTATAGGTGTTGAAACGGTGACGCAAGTACTTCTACTTATAATAGTATCAGGTACTTTGTATCTGTTACGACATGTCACTACAATATAAACGTTAGATGTAGGCTCCTCTAAAAACTTAAGTAATGTATAGGAAGCAGCAGGTACACCGGTATCTAAGTTTTCAATACAAAACAGTACCGGCGAAGTTAAATCATAACTAGCATCAAGCGTGCTACGTATGTCCTGTACTGTTGGGGATATAGATGCAAAATCCATGATATCGAGCATCTTACCATATTCTTTTGCTAACATAGATTTACCACAACCTACATTGCCTTCAATCAACACACTATGCCTGTCTGCAGCTGCAAGCAGCTGTAATTCTTTTATTGCAGATTCTTGAAATGTTAAATTCATGTTGCTGCCTCCATAGCTTCTACACTCGGGACTGTCTGAAATTTGAGTAAGCTAAATAAGTATATCAAACTGTTTGATATATCTGTAGAATATGTTCTAGACTTCTTAAGTTCTTCATAAGTATTCATAAACATGTTGTAGATATCTTCTTTAGTCCACCGTTTCGCATACTCTCGAAGATTAGACGATGCTTGAGTATTGGAAGTTATTTTATCTAGCTCTAGCATAGTTGAAAGTATTGTATAATAGACTCCATCAACTTCTGTATAGTTCTGAATCAATTGATTGAGGTATGTAAAATTTCGACTAGCTATGCCTACCTTAATTTGATCTTCTGTAGATATATCCAATTTACCGAACAGCTTCATAATGGCCTTATCTGGTAAAGCAAATAGCTCTTCTGGAGCTACAGCAGACATGCATGCACACATGTTCTGCGCATCATTATAATCATTTGCATACTGTGCAGCTAGGTTTATTAACTTATCAGGTAAATGTGGAAAATCTGTATGCAAGTATTTTACTTTAAATTGTAAACTAACTGCATCAATTCGAACAGTGTAATTAGGTAAGAATTTATCTAACTTAGCAAGATGCTTTTCATTTTCATATAAGCATACTGCAGTACCTATTATCTTTAATGACTTGATCTTAGACGCAACAACTTCTGTCAACGTTGATACCAGATTCTCGTCATATCTACATATGTACAATGCAGGCTTCAGGGGTATGATATGTTTAGTAGACATAGTGTTAATTAATTCAGCAAAGCTTTGAATCTCTATAACATTATCATTGTAATGTTGTGCAAGCATTGAAAGATACTTCTTCTTAATACCATATTCGGTACCACCAAATATATAAAAGGATTTTGGATTATTGTTTAGAATTTCACTACCAACTTCTTGTATTGTCCTCAAGATTATCACCTCAATCTATCAGTGCGTAGAATGTATCTATTGGAGTTAATAATACTTTATAATTTCCTAGATCTAAAGAATATAATGTGTGCGGAGGTGTTTGCATCATCAACTCCACATGAGAAAATGAAATTGTATTACCAACCCTATAAGGATATGGTTTAATAACGAAGTTAGATGACACATCACGAGTTAGTATCATGACCCAAGTGTGGGCTATTTTCTGTGAACCATCATCTACAAAATATGCAGGTTGTTTGAATTTAGCAGAAGCTTCACCTACAATCTTATTAAGTATCTTAGAATCAAACATAATTGGCTGATAAGGCTTAGTATGTGTTTTACACTCACCTAACCATTTGTCAGATTCAACATCGCCTGTAACTAGTGGTCTAGCCCCACTACCTGTTACTTGATGCCAATCTAAATAATTAGCAATTGTCTTTTCTTGTTTATCACTGTATTCTTTATTATTCGTCATATTCATCAGCCTCATCGACAACAGGATTGCCTTCAATATCTGCCATGATTACATCCTGTAACTTCTTGAAATAATCTGGATTAAGCTGTAAATAATCGAGTACTTTAGCCATGCCTTGTACTCTAATAGCTTTTCCAGTTTCATCTACGATTGCTTCCTTAGTTGACGGATCTAATATAGAATACCAAGCCCCAGATTTTGTAATTATTTGATATTTATTAACTGCAAGATCTGCAAAATCCATATCAATACGAATACCAGACTGCGCCATCAAGTGATATGAAGCATTTTTTCTGTCAAATGATGCAGATTTCTGCTTAGTAAGTCTCACATTTATAATATATCCTGCAGGATTTTCTGCGCTCTGTGGAAGCTCATTACCTAAGAAATCTACCGGAGAACCTATTCTGAATCGCATTATTAATGAAGCATAGAATTTAAGTGCTCTACCGCCTGGCATGTTTTCTATATACGGATTGTCTAGATTATCACGATTCTGATTAATCATAAGAAGCGTGCAATTGTAACGAGTAAGTATAGGTATAATCTTCCTACAGAATACTGTCATCAATCCTGCTAATGCTGCTACAGTACGCTCTCCAAGTTTTTTCTCTAACTCAGCTTTAGGCACAAGTGATGGTATACTGTCTAAAACAGCTAAACCTATTTCGCCTGTTTCAATCAGAGATTTAAGTGCTTCTAGTTCCTCTTCAGCGTGCACATCAGGGGGTTGCATAATATCAATGGAACCTTCATCAATGCCTAGCACAGATGCCCAAAATGCATCAAAAGTATGCTCAAGGTCTAGATAAAATACCTTTTTCGGACCGCGTTCTTCGAGATCTTCAATTTCAGCAGCTAACTGTTTCTGACCATTTGCATACTTAGTCCTAAGATCACTGAGCTGCGCATCAAATTCTTCATCAAATATCTTTTTAGCATTTTTGCAAATATCGGCAGCACTGGTACTCTTACCTCCGCCTGGATCTCCGAAGAATACTGTGAGTTTGTTCCTAGGTATTCCGCCATATGTTGCATAATTCAAAAGAGGACTGGAAAAAGGGATTTTAGGCCCCCGTTCTGCCTTAGCACCGTCCATCAAACCAGGGCAGTTCCAGTCCTTTTTAAGCTTATTAATAATACTTTCATAAGATGACATAGTCTATCTCCTTTCAACAGGTCTCTGTATATATAACGATTTTACTTGACATACTGTTGTCGATTATATTCAGGTAGTTCAGGTGTAACCGGTTCAACTGGATTAACTGCTTCACCTGCTCTACGAGAATCCCATATCTTCTTAGACCCCATTATAAGTTCTTTAGAAAATGTTTGCTCATTCTCTACTCGAGTAATTACAGAAGTGTATGCTGCTAAAAGTATCTCATATTCGATTAAGCTTTCACTTATTTTATGAGATACATGTTCTTGTGTTTCTACTTTATTCATAGCTAGTGCAGCTGCTTCAGCAACAGCTTGAGTACGAATTGCCTCTACCTTCTCCTTGTTCTTGAGCTTCACAACTTGTGCATCAAGTCGAAGCTTATTTAAATTTTCAGCTACACTTATGAGCTCCATAGGGAATAATGTAAGTATATATTCAAGTTCTTCATCAGTAATAGGCTGTATTTCAGATTTTAATCTAGTATACAAGTACTTAACTTGAGTAAAGTGTTCAGCAAACAAGTTATCATATAGTTCATCACAGAAGTTTTTGATAACAGCGGAATCACTTTCGTATTCTTCAATTACTTTATATAGATCAGACATATCAACTCTCCTTTTTAGGTACGCATAAATAAGTAATTGCAATCTCTTGCAGATATTGAGTAGTCTTCAATTCAGCATTGAGTTTAAGTAACTTATTAGCAAGCTTTAAGCATATCAAGCTGTGTTTAGGTCCATAAGGGGCAACCTTCTCTGCGTAATGTGCTGGTATCATAGTTGCTTCAATATCTTGCATGAATATGTATTTCACTATGTTTATTACAAATGCGTGGAAGCCTTCAAACCACTTGACAAAATTAACCCCAGAATTGTAGACGGTATGGATTATTTTAGCAATCGCTTCATTATCGTGTTTGGCATATGCAGATAATAATGTAAAATAATCATCATATTGAGGTAAATTAAGTGCTTCTACTAATCCTTCTGAAGTTATATGTGTGCTGTATGCAAGTGCTTTATCTAAAAGTGTAAGGGCGTCACGCATACCACCATTTGCTAGCTTCGCAATGTAACTGATTGCAGAATCTTCATAAGTAATATCACGACCTTCTTTATTCTCGCAATCAATAACATATTTAAGTCGATTAATGATACCGTCTAGGCTGATCTTAGATAGCTGAAATGTTTGAACTCTTGAAGTGATTGTTGCAGGTATTTTTTCAGGATTTGTAGTAGCAAAAAGAAATATAGATTTAGCAGGGCTTTCTTCCAATACCTTCAAAGCAGACTGCCATGCCGCAGATGATAGTGCATGCGATTCATCAATTATAAATATCTTATAATTCATACCAATTGGATATGTCTGTGCCTGCTCAACAATACTTCGCATCTTGTCTACACCGCTGTTTGACGCTGCATCAATTTCAATCGGCTCACCTTTACCTTCATTCAATACATTAGCAATTATACGACAAGTAGTTGTATTATGCGTCGGTATAAATCCATCAGAAACATAAGTATGATCAGGATGGTCGATGTAGATACACTGACAAGATTCGTTACCAACATATCTTATATCAACAATATGTCGTTGTTCTAAACACGAAGGAGCATCAAAATGCCACTTAGTTAAGTTTGCATTAGGTATAGTTATTGTGTGTCCGCGATCAAACTGAGCTATTAAGCAATCAGTAGTAATAACATGCTCTACACCATCAATGCAAACTAAATTTAAATGATTATCTGCAACTCGAATCACACACTCATCATGTAGCGTAATTGCATAAATGGGCCGTTCACCTTGCGGAAATACACCACTGACCTTGCCTGTATCGCCGGAATGCGTAATTACTTCTGTACCTATCTTTACATCTTGCATTTCAATGAACCCTGACGGTGTAAGTACTTTACTATCTAGAGGCTGAGCTTTACCGGTCCCCGCAGGTCCAATAAATAAAAAGTTTCTACAATTAAGATTTTTATCTTCGCATAACTTTCTAACCATGTTGACTACCAACTTCTGTTCTACCATATCATCGAAAGTTGCAGGACGATATTTGTTTGCTAAATTGCCTAGATTTGCCATATATTATAGCTCCTATCTGCCATATTCGGCACATTTATTGTAATATGGACACATTGAAATCGTACACCATGGATCACCTTTAGGTAATGGATCTGGTGCTAGATTTTTATCAACCATATCTATTACATACTTAAAACGATTTTTCACTTCCAACATATCTTGATCAGTTACATGTACTTCATAACATTTAAATCCACCATATTGCCTATCTTGGTACATGAATAGTACGTCATGTATGTTAAGCAGGGTTGCATAACATTTTATTTGGTCTATATGTTGCAGTTTTGGATCTGTTAAATCGTTCCAGGAACTAAATTCAGATGTTTTGATTTCTAACAAGTAAATCTTATTATTCCATCGTACTAGTCCATCACATGCAAACATTATTGGTGGATCTATTATATGTATCTGACATTCTAAGTCGTCAGCAGTTGAATCAATTATATATTCATACTCAGGTTTTAGATCTTCTAGATAATCTGATACAGACAACCAATCATCTTTAAGCATTGATTTAAGATTAGTTTGGATTATTCTATGACATGCTGTGCCGATTTCAGCACTGAAGTTAAGCACCAAATCAGGTTCTTTTACAATATCAGGTTGAACTCCACGTAATCTAAACCAGGATTTTCGATTACAACGAAATGCAGACCCTGCAAAGGTTTGATGTGAGGGCTCAGAGAGATCTTCACGAATCTGATCTTTGATATAGTTTTCGTAGTTATCTAAAAATTCTGAGCTTATCGCAGAGTTAAATCTTGCAAGATGGTCTGCGTTCCATTGTTTAAATGCCATGTTATTCTACTCCTGCTACAACTGTAGTCAAATCGTTGTTCCATACAATGATACCTGTAATCTCTGTTTCACCAGTATCTTCATCAAAACGCGATGACGAGCAGATCTGTATAGTATCATCAGTATAGTTGCTAAGTACCTGTTTAAGCAGATCTAGCTTGAAATCAAGTGAAAACTGAATATTATTATCACCATCACCGGCAATCTGACCATCTACATTCTTATCTCTGAGATATACAGTACGATTATCTACAGATAATTTGATAGTATCATCAGAAGATGTTGAAAGCAACAGTGCCTGATTAAGTAACTTAGTAATAGCAGCTGTTGAAATCTTAATGCTGTTTGCAGGTCGCTGCATAGCTTCAAGTATCATACTAGAACTATAATCCCCTACACCATCATCTGATTCGTAGAATGGACTAAACTGTGTTATGTAAGAATAGCTATCAGCCGATATCTGAATTACATAATCCTTATCAACTTTAGATAATTTAGCACCGTCAGGTAAGGAATTGAATAAGTTAATAATTGTATCAGATACTAAACAAGTACTTCCAAGCTTGTTCTTATTAGAATGTGTGAATAATCCGATATCAATATTACCTACAAGTACATCACCTGATTCACCGAGCCATACCTTTGTATACACTGGATGAACAAATGCCATTGAGATTGCATACATCTGATTATCTTTGATGAACTTCCAATCAGCTTTATCAATATCAATAGCAGTAGCCGAAGCATCCGGTACTACCGGTGATTTGAGCTCAAATTCTGTACTGTCAATCATCTTCGGCAAAGTAAATTTGGATTTACCAGAATGAATAGTTAGACCACTTTCTGAAAACTCTAAAGTTACCGTTGAGGAGTCTAAAGTGCTTATTAACTGCTTCAAGAGCAAACTATCTACAAATATTGTAGCAGAATTACTCTCACCAGAACCTTCACCAGAACCTTTGAGCTGAATCTCAGTACAGATATTAGCAGCTTCTATGTTTATTTTAAGTGTAGTAGAATCTGCACTAACCTGTACTACGCAACTTTTCTTATGAAAATTGGAAACATTAGAATTAACAATTCCAAGATTCAAAGAATCTGAAAGCGGTTTTGTGTTTGTTGTAAATTTCATATGCTTATCTCCTTTATGGATATATTTCACTTACTATAACGATTCTCCATAGATTACTTTATGTTCTATATGCTCAATAAACTGAATATCTGATTCAATGTGATAGCGTCGTTTATAGTCTTCAATAGCTGCAAAATACTCATCACTTTCAATACCATTAACACCTAATGCTGCATCACCCCTAGGCTTCTCACCATTTTCATCTTTATATACAGGCAATATGTATTCATTCTCGTACAGCTGATATTGAACCCATTTAATCTCTTCTGGACTTAAATTTTCTAGAGATTCAGGTTTTGGATATTTACAAGGATATTCTAATCCATACCATCTAAGTGTTGTTGTTACGTCGCACGTCATGTTAAATGGCAAGAAAGAAGCAGCTTCAATCATACATCTACTTAGTATCTCTCCACCTTCTTTCCAATGTTCTATAGGAACTTCACAGCATAACTCATCGTGAATTGGTGTAAGCAAACGCCCCCCAATACGTAACCAATCAGGGTCGTTACATAAGTTTAGTATGGCAAGTTTTGACATATCAGCTGCACTGCCCTGGATAATCGAATTCAATATCTGTCTAGTAGCGTCTTGTATTTTAGATCGATTGTTAATAACTTTAATATGTTCGCCATCATGTAATTGCTTCATTCTATTAGCAACTTGACCAAAGTACTTGTATCCTTTAAACTCCTTTAATAAGGATGCTTTTATTCTTTCAGGTATGTCTGATTTGTTTTTGAGTGTTTCTGGATCTAACGGATCTATATCAGGGTTTACATATCCTGCAAGCGGTTTGAATTCGTATTCCGGCAATTGCATATCCGGAAGATGACGACGTCTGCCAAGTATTGTTTCCGTATATCCATGAGTTACTACAAATTTTTGAGATGCTAACATTATTTTACGAAGACCTGGAAATGCATTCATAACAGAATCATATACTTTTTGAGCACCTTTGATCTTCTCTTCATCTGTCATATCATCTCTAGAATTATATAACTGTTCTGCAATTGACGGGATTGCACGCCCGTATGAAATTCCAAGCAAAATTGTTTTAGCTTCACCCCTTCGTGCCTTACCATCCGGTTGATATTCATGAGTATCTGGATGAAATTCGAGACATTTTTCATAAGGTACGTTAAATGCAAGGCTTGCAATACTTGCGTATATATCACGATTCTGGATAAAAGAATCAAGCATACCTTTATCCCCTGACACAAATGCAGTTATTGCAGGTTCCTGTCGACTATAATCTGATGACAGCATAACATATCCAGGTGTTGCTCTAAACATATGTCGTATATCATGAGCATTAGATGGAATATTCATTACGTTCGGTTCACTCGAACTAAGACGACCTGTATTATGTGATATCATACCATTACTTATGAAAGAATGAGTTTCCGGTACAACAAAATCATAAACATCATTAACAGAATGTTCAATCTTCTTGACCTTAACATAGAATGAATCACCTACACGGCGATGCCAGTATTGATTTTTTACGCAAGGCTTTGTATCCTTTATCTTCTTAGTTTCTATAAAACCTATATGATCTCTAAAAAGCAGATAATTATCTGCATTGAATACTAAGCAAAGAAACATATCCGTAACACCTTTAACATTATAAGAAATGTGCGAATATATACCTTGTGATATGAGATACTGCTGTACAAACCTAGCATCCTGTTCATTCAAAATAGACAATTCAAATGCTACACGCTCATTTTCATCTACATACACAGTTGAATCTAAGGTCATACCTTTGATGTATGCATTGATTACTGAAGACGGAGATTTATATATAGCATCAGGTATTTTTTTGTTTCTTGTACCGTGACATAATATGTGATCAAGATCTCGTAGTTGCATACAATCTATGTAAGTTTCTACTTCGTGATTTTCACGTTGTTTTGCACATTGACATGTAGTAACATTAAATAAAGATTTTGCTAACTCGCTGTATCTAGTATATACATCAGGATCATCATTGGATAATGCTATAGTATATGTACCTTCTCTGCAAGCTGCGGAACCATCCGCATGATACATACCTAAAAATTCTGCAAATTCTTCATTAAAAATATCCGGTAACTGAGCTTCAACAGAAGTGTGGTTTCTTACAGCTGTTAGAACTAAGTTTGTCTGTTGGTAGGATCCAGTAACTTTAAAATTGCATGGAATTTCGATAAGATCATTAATCTTTAACTCGTCTAACTGTTTAAATCTTCGATCTTCCCATAGCGAATGCAATCTAGGATATTCACCTTTATAATTATACATCAAATAAGATGAACGCTCACTTGCAGTGTATTTACTAACCATAATTGGGTGATTAGGTGTACCTTCTAAAACTAAGCCAAGTTCTGTAGTAACTTTAATTGTAGATACATTATGATAGCACACGCAGTGCGATGCACTCTCTAAAGACTGATCTTTATTTATTATTTGTATGCCATGCACTTCTGCAAACTCACCATCTGGTAAATCTATAACATTAGACTTATTTGTTAACTCTTCTATAGTATAGTATCCAGAATCGGTAGGTATAAGAGAATCCCCTGTAATGCAAGCTGCCCCAACGGAAGAGAATCTAGCATGAATTCGACTATCAGCTGTAGTTGCATTTGGCATCTTCTCTACAAATGTACTTATCAATACACCTAAACTTCGCACTTTAAGTATCTGATTTGTGATTGGAAGATTCATCTCAGCTAATACAGTTTTATCTGTACTACCACCATTTTTACCTTGTGGTAAATTCATAACTGTATATAAAAGATACTTAACGTGTGGGGGAGATTTTGGATTGAAAGTTGATCCGCTTGTAAACGGCTTTTTAGAAAATGCGGGAATTGTTGTAGATTTTGCTAATTCATCATCTACCATAGCAGATAATATGTCCATTTCTGCTGCACGCTTCTTAGTGTAACGCTCAAGTAAAACCGGTGTGGTAGTCTTATCTACATACATGCCTAATCTGTGCATATTCTGACATACAGAAATGAGAGGAAATTCAACATTCCAAACAAGATCTGCAATCTTTTCAAGATGCGCTTTTTTGCATTTAGGGTGATCTTTAGTTACATAAGGAAGTTGCCATTTGAATAAATCATAAGTAATTTTAGCATCGTTAGCTGCATATAATTTAGCTACTTCTGGTTTACAATATGGAAACATCTGAGGTGTAAAGAAATCGCTGAATTTCTTTGGATCACCGGCGCCCTTTAATACATACTTATTATAAAGACCTTTCAGTGTATTATCTAATTCGTTCTCCTTAAGGCATCTCCATGCAAGGATCACGTCATAGTAACATCTATCATTGAAATCTACTTTGAGGTCTTTGTATATCATAGCTAAGTCGAAATCTGCGTTTGCAAAAATCAACTTAATATTAGAATCTGCAAGTCGTTGGAACTCTATAGTGACGTCCTCATAAGATAATTGATTCTTATAAGGTTCGTCAAATATAGGTACAAGATGTTTCATCGGTATATAACATTCTACACCACCTGGGTAGTATAATGATGCACCTACAATAGTATCATGAATTCTGTCAAGGCCTGTAGTCTCTGTATCAATACCCGCATAGCCTGATTCTATAGCTTCATCAATATACTCGTGCAATTGATCTCGGCTTTCAATGAGAATAGCAAGGGAATCTTGGAAATAATCTAGCACAGCTTGTGACATTTCATTTAGATCTGCGGTGATATTCTTACGTGTGGTTGACTTAGTAGGTGTATTAAGCTCTTTACTCTTTGCAGCTATTTGATTAATTTGTTCTAGTTGAGATTTGCTAAATAATCCCAAATATACCACCTCGTTCCGATTAAAAATAGAAGTAAGTACGCAGAATACTGGAACTATCCTGCGTACTTATATGGAGGAAAAGATGTAAGTATATGATCATTAGAATGATACATCATCTACATCATCACCTTCGTCATTACCTTCTGCAAAATCTTCCGGAGGTAACATAGTATCCTGCGGTACAGCTTCGTATACCGGCGGAATCATATCAGACGAGGTAGATGTTGCAGAAATGTTTCTTGGAGTTACAGAATAATCTGGAAGATCATCACTGTAGTTTGATGTGTCAGGTTTAGCTAGCAGATCACTAAGTTTAGCTGCATCAAATTCTTTACAGATTGTATCATAGTGGTCTGGCATCTTAATACCAAATCTACTAAGGATCTGATCATAAGACTCCTGAGAATTCTTTCCAATGACTGTAATTTCATACGTGGTATTTATATCACCTGCAACCCCATGACGAGTTATGCGGAATACATATTCACTCGGGTTTGGAAACTTGCTGAATACATCAGAACTAAGCTGATTTTCAAACTTAACCGATCTGTCCCAGAACTGAATCTCATTTTCTGTAAGATTGTACACAGGTACAAACAGCTTTGTCTGCACCCTAATACCCTTACCGCATGCTGGGCAACCTCTGCCAGTACAATGAACATATCCAGAATATTCGGCTGACTTGATATAATGTGTATCACCGACTAATACGTCTTCAACACCTCTATACAGAAATATTACATCTGCAGAATCATTGTCGTTGACTAATCTGAATAGTCCACCATACCTCTCTTCATTATACTGCTTTACACTTTTAAATGCCATGTTCATATTCTCCTTTCATTGACATTTATTGATACATATATCATAACGATTTTACTCTGTTACAACGACCATGTTGCAAGAGAATCGTTAGTTTCGCGTAGTTTAACTTCAATAACACGAACGCATGGCTCATGTCTATTAAGCAAATCTTGTAACTCACAAGCAAGACTCTCGCACAAACTTTCAATAGTAAGTCTGTGTGATCTATAAGTTACAGGTATACCACATACTTTCATACACTCAGCTACTGCATGTTCTTCTTGTATGGAATCTGTACCAATTAAAAATGATTTATCTGGGCAGATACTTTTCACATGTTTTGCTAAAACTTTGTAGTCTATGACCTGACCTTCATTCTTATATCGTTCAGGGCCATCAACGGTAACTTCTAATTTATATCTGTGTGCGTGTAACTCTGAATTCTGTATATAACATGATTCAAATTCACATCTATATGAAACTGTTGCTCCCATATATCCTCCTTATTCTGCATATACTCTAGCTTCATCTCCACCATACTCATACATGACGAAATATTCATCACCTACAGCATCTTTGACGATTTTCTTGCAACGCTTGTGCTCGTATTCACCATCAATCTCACGACGACGTTCAAGATATGTAACTGTATCATCAGTACGTGCAACTACAATCAACGTAGCTACACCACCTGTGAACCAATCTGTAAATTCGTATGTATCATCAATTTTGAATACTTTAGGTACATCTCTAATCTCTTCAACATCGTCTATGAAATTATGAATATCATAGAATTCATCATATTCACCCTGACCAGGTGAAAAATATGAATCCGTCATATCGACTCCACCAAAACCTTCAGGAAACTGCTCAGTTAAATCGGGTATGTAGCTCATATTTACACCTCCATCATCATGCAAAAGACTCTCTATACTCACCGAAAAGATCTCTAAGGAAATTTATGATTTCGGCTCTCTCATCTGGACTGATACTCTCATGATCTTCCTTTGAAAACTTCTTAGCACCTTTGTATGTATCCTTAACATATTCACGATACTCGATCTTATATGTGTCATCACCTAAATAAGTTTCTGAAATGATTTCAGTAGCGCCTTCAGTACCAGAAGGATACTTTGTATGAGAATGTATAGCATTTCGTGCATACTTGTCAACCTTACACTTATGCTTCTTCCACTTCATCCTCCACGGTTCATTAGCCTTTGGGAGATCTGCTTCTTCATCTGTCCAATCATACTCTTCACCAATAAGTTCAGCTACTACTATGATGGTCTTACGTCCACGAGATTCAATAGCTCGCCAGATCCTTGCTTCTGCTTCAGCAGCAATGTGTGCTTCGATGGTGTGATTAGTATCTGCAAAAGTATCGAATAAATCAAACTCACCATCTGAAGAATTCTGAATGTTGCTGCATTCGTTCTCATAAGCCTTCTTGTAGCGATTAGGATCTCTACAGAGGCAGTAAAGGCAGTTATAAACTACCTTATAGATGTATCCTGGTGTAAACTTCTTACTATCGGCCTTTATAAGCTCTACATTCTTCTGCAGGTACTGGAGCACTTCCGCTACACCATCGGCTTCTGTTGAGTAGACACTCTTAAGCTTATACCAAGCAAGTGTAATCTGTTCGAAAAACTGGCAATATAAAACCGCTGCCTTAAGGTCGTCAGCTACTTCGAGCCACGCTTCATAAGACAACGGTGCGTTGTAATTTACATACTGGGAAAAAAGTTCACGAGTTGTATAAAGATCAGACTTTGTAGACATATGAAATACCTCCAATTTTGAAATTTGTTGACGTCTTCGATAAGTATTGATATATTATTTCGTATGACGTTGCTATGTATATTATTATAGACGGATTTTGACCAAAAATCAAGCCCAATTTTAAATATTTTAACGATTTTCTTCTAACTTGTTGTATTCTGCCGTGAAGTCTGTTTCAAATATCTCCATCCACTTCTTCAACCCATGTTCATACGTTTTAACATCACTTTTCTTCAACTTACGAGCTATCCAAGCTTCTTGTGCTGCAGATTTAAGTTGAAGATCCTTGTATTGACCTAGTTTACTATGAACACCTTCTGGGCCTCGATGACAGCTAGAGCATAAACCTACAAGTAGATGATACTGTGTAGCTAGACTTCGCTTCTCTTTACTACCATGAATGCAATGATGTAATTCAACATTGTCCATGCTCCCGCACAAACAGCAAACTTCTAAGTTACCTGTTACTATACTTCGCATTAAGCATCACCCTTTCAAGAATTTGATTCTTTGCGTAATTTATATATATGTAAGATTAAGCATGCTCCGTTCAGTAACCATACGCTAAATGCACCGATCAACAACCCATATGTTACAAACAGTATACACCCAACTATGTTGATATAGCGTATCTTCTTAACATCCGATTGAGTGAAGCTGATAAGTACTAAAATTGTAGCTAATATGCCTATGATTTCTTTCCAACTGTTTATCATGAAAATCACTCCCTTTCAGCATACAGCTGATCAAATTCTTCTTTAGTTAAATCGTTCAGGTCTTTACCATCAGGCATTGGGATGACCCATACAAACGCAACAGATTGTAACTGCTTTTTTAATTTCTGTGCAGCATGTCTACCAGCATCATCTCCATCAGTACAAATTACAAACTCATCCATACCTAATTGCTTAAGTTGTTGTATTTGATATGAATTACCGGTACCTAGTAAGCCAACTGCAGGTTTTCCATATATTACGCTTGTAAGCGTATTGATGCAACTTTCACAAATCACTAATGAATGAGTGCCTTCTGGGATCATATCAATGCCATATACAGGTTTAGTTACGCCTTGTGGGTAATTGTATAGTTTTCCTTGTATACTACGTCGACATAGAAACAATGTATTACCTGAAGCATCCCGTATAGGGAATGTGATGCAAGGCACAGGTTTAACTCTACCTGGAGGTACCCACTTAGCATCATATCCTACATCATATTTCTCAATGATTTCATCTGTGAGTTTTCGCTCATACATGTAAGGTACAATAAATCTATAAGATGCTAATTCTCCCTCACTAATGTAATCAGGCTGTGGTTGTGTTATCTTCTGGATATAATCAATCGCATACTTGTTGTTTATTGCATCCATCATGGATTCTGGTATGAGATAATCAAAATCAGCTTCCGGATCATATCCAGGCACATTTGCAATAAGCCATTCTTGCCCCGTCATTTTGATATCATGAAGCTTAAGTATCTCAGTAACAAGTTTAACTAAATTGCCAGAAGCACCACATGCAAAGCAATGATACATACCTGCAGGATAACTCTGACCGCCTCGATATTGATCATGTAAGCTTATACCAAACGATGGTTTCTTTTCGTTACCACCACCATGAAATGGACATTTGCATTGATACCAATCTTGCATCTGCTTAGTAGGATGTAACAATCCATGAGCTTCAAGTATATTTACAATCTGAATTATATCTACTGCCATTCAGATCACCTCGCGTAATTATTCAGATTCAATTGGGCGATTATAGTAATCCCAGGACATACTACTACCATTAGACTCATGGCAATAAGGGCAAATATCTTCGGATCTATCTCGAAATCCTGCTATCTGTTCCTCACTTACTTGTCTGTACTTCTTACCACAATGCGAACACGTTACAATCTCTTCATAAGTTTCAAGTTCTCGATCTTCCCAATCGCCATCTTCATTAAAAAATCCCATGATTCAATCTCTCCCTTCTATTAATTCGAACTGTAATCCTTTAACATCTACACCTTCACTAGCAGACCGCTTGATAGTGCTACTATCTAAATTATATCGAAGTGCAGCTTCGGCTAAACTTCGATATTCAGTACCGTCAGTGACGCACCTTACAGGTATCCCACATATCTGTTTTGAAAGTTCTCCGCAAACTTTTGGATTTCTCAAACCTAATTCTATTGAATGTTGAAGGTTCTCTATGTTAGTGACCCATTCTAGATTTTCAACATTGTTGTTGATCTTATTCCCGTCTCTGTGATTAACCTGAGGCAAATTTCCTGGATTTGGTATGAAAGCTGATGCTACTAATCTATGTACGCTACACAATTTTGATTCACCTCTCACTGACAGCATACAATGTTCATATCCGTCAGCACCTACATGAAGCTTTAGCTCATGCACATCTCTAAACACAACTCCGCCGTTGTAACTAACTAAGCGGCCGACACTTCGTATCTTGCCATACCTACTCGCCTGATAGCTGCCTTCATAGCCTGGTATAGATTTCCAAATCTCATCATCCACAACTTCTGGAGATACTATAGAAAGATTACTCACTGCATCGGAATTACCAGATAGATGAAATACTGGTGTATCGGGCGTATATCCTTCTAGAAATGCTTCTGCTACAAGCTTACTTACACGAATTGTAGACACGTTACCGTCTTTGGACAAGTACACTTGACCCCGATATGGCTTCAGTACATTTTGACCTATGCGCCTCACTTCTCCTAAAGAGCTGACCTCATACAGACCTTCATAACCTTTGACAGATCTCCATCTGCATTCGCCAGTAGATGCACTTTCAGGAATGTTGAAAAGCTTTCGCATCAGCTACCTCCTAGAACTCAACATCTTCATCATCCCAATCATCACCTAAATCATCATCCAACACCGCACTATCTGAAGTAGATGTATGCGTAGAAACTGTAGGCATTGATGGAACTACTGAGTTATTTATCATTGGATCTTCATCACCACCTGGCAAGTACTGCATGTTTCCTGTATTAACATCCCAAGCGTAGCTGAGAATAGGTTTTTGATTGTTTGCATTTCTTGCTTTTTCAAGCCTGACGTCTAATACGTGTTTATCAAATATCTGACGAAGTGACCAAGCTTGAGTACATATGCGTGCTGGGTGATCGCTTCCCTCGCAATTGTATAGATCAGGGAATGCGACGCCCTTATCATCTAAGTTCAGCTTAGTTTCTCTATTAGCCTGCATCGCTACAACCATTGCACAACCATACTGTTTGCTTAATTTGAATAAGCCGTTACAGATGTTTTTGTACTTGATATGATCTGTAGGAGCTTTCTGTACATCAGCCATGTAAGACAAACCGTCAACAATCACAAGCTGTAAATTAAATCGCTTAATGAGATTTTCTATGTTAGCTACATTTACCTCACCTTCTGACATATCTTTATCTTCTATGACATACAGTGAAGCACTATCTTTATCAGCTTGCAATTCTTTGATATATGTTTCATACTGTTCTGTATATTTACCTTGGAACAGCTGGCTATTTTGGAAATGACCTCTCCAAGTATCAAATCGAGTTCCGATATATGATGATTGCATCTCAGGAGAATAATATCCAACATTAAATCCATGTTTCTGTGCAGATTCTGCTATTCTAGTTAATGTCCACGATTTTCCAATACCAGTACGGCCTATGATGAGTAGCAACTCTTCTACCGTAGATAATCCACCATACATGAGTTTGTCTATTTCAGCAAAGCCTGTTGGTATTCTACGTTGCTTGGCAAATTCTTTGACTTGATCAGCACGTGTTTGTGCTTCATGGATGATATCCATTGGTTTATTTTCGTCAAGTTGTGCAACTCTGTCACATTGTCTATTCAAATACTCCCAAGCTTCTGTAACATCTTCTGAACCTAAATCTTTGATCTTGTTAAATGTCTCTCGTATCAGAATTCGTTGCTTATTTTTACGAATTTCACGGGTCAAATAAGTAAGTGGTTCATTGACTGTGATTAAGTTGATATCTGGAAATTCAGCTTGGAATGTAAAAGCATCAGGAACAACTCCGTATTGGGATAGATGATCAAATATGAATTTAATCTGATTATGAAACACGGAATAATAAGACGGGTCATAGTTGCATAATGTATCTATTTCTTGTTGATTTTCACTAGTTATAAGTTTTGAAATTATCTGAAGTTCAATTGACGCAATCAAGAATTATCACCCCCTATTCGAGAGGCTCTATTCAATAATTCTTGAAGCAATGTGGTGAACACATATTTGTTAGAATTAGTTGCACGAATGCCACCACCATAAGGTCTCACTACTATAGTAGTTAATCCTTCAGATTGTCGCTGCTGAATCAGATTCAATAAAGTTTGTGACTCAAAATCTGTAAAGCTTACATAATCTGTATTAGATATAATTAATATCTTTGCAGTATCGTGCCATATTCGCATGTACTGTAGCTCTTCGGATTCGGCACCTTTCCAGGACTTCTTTATCTCATCAATGTATTTAGAATATCTGAGATTGTATACAGTACAATGTAGTCGACTGCCTTTCCAATTTTGGCAAATTGCGCAATATGTAAGCAAATCGGCTTCATAAATTGTATTATCTTTAGCACCTACTTCATAACTGACTAACTGACCCTCACTAGCATCAAGTAACTGTAAAGTTTTTTGAATTTTATCAGGACTTGCTTTGAATACAGCATTAGTAGATTGTATACTGTTTCGCTCTAATAAATATGAAGTCTCTGCAAGTATTGGGCATGATTTATCACAAAAGTTTTCAATACAATGTGCTGTGAAGATACAATTATACATTTTCTGATAACCTCCTCAACACAGGATTCCTAGTTCGCTTATAATTAACACGAGCAGCTACACAAGATCTAGCTAGCTCAACTGCATCTGTATAACCCATTTTATTGTAATCAGCTGCTGTAGTAAATAGTGTTAAGAATGGGTCAAGTGAACCATATATATTATAACGATGCTGTATATGTTTGATATCTCGCTCTAATAAGTATCTACGCACTACATATTCTTTGATAAATTCTTTTGTGTAAGGAATTGAAGAAGATTCAGGCAGTTGTTTCCATACATCTGAAATCTTATGCAACTCGCCATCAATTTCAATTGTACTGTAGAAACTTTCTATGTTACCGTCTACGTCTTTCTGAAGTTTAAAAAGATGTGGATATCTAATAACATTATCAATTAACTGCTTTCGAGTGAATCCATGAACAGGTAATATGAGGCCTAGCTGTGGATGCAATTCGATATCTTCACAAAGTTGATACATACATTCTGCACGTGTACGAATGAACGTGTTAGGAAATAACTTAATCAGATCTTTATCTGTCATCCGATTTACATCCGTAGTAGCCGAAATCTCATTCTGCTTTGTAGGGATTTCGGGATAGCTGATGTATACAGTAAATACAGTACCATCAATTGCCCCAGATGCATATGCCCTAGATGAATCAAATCTAGGCACAGTAGGCGGCTGTATGTATAAATCACTTTTATCTGTTTCTTTGAATATTGTAGCAGGCTGATCAAGCGGTGTAACTTTAATTGGATCGGTATTTGGTACATGCTTAAATCCTTTCTTCTCAGGCGAGCTAGCAGGCTCAGATGAAAGCTTTTCACTGGCTACAGCGTTTACTGCTGAATCAGATGCTTGAATTGGGACATCTACCCAATCTATATCCTTCATGTTGATATAAAAATCTTTCAGATTATCTTCAAGTATGTCTTCATCATAGTTGGTAAAAGTATTCCATGGATCTTTTGCATCCCAAGTAAGTGGTTTACTGTCTTTAGAAATATACATCCAACTGATGCAGTTAAATGCATGAATTATCTTATTCTTACAAGCATTTGTATTATCAAATATATCTATCACCTGATCTATGAATGTAGAATGCACTGTAGATAATTCACCTTTTACAGATGGTGGATATTTAATTGTACTAGTAAGCTGCAGAAATTCAAGCGGCTTCTTACGTTTACTTCCCATAGCTTACACCTCCCATCCTAATGTAGTAAATATTTCAGGGTGATTAGCATAGTCCTGATAGTTATCAAGTAACACAGGATTTAACGAATTGCACAGATTGTAGATGCTATACTGATCAAGATAGAGATCTTGTTTGTTATCTGTGCATAATTTGTCTAAACCTTTGTCTAATAAGATATCCCACAGCACTACTGCATCTAGCGTCATATCTTGTGGACTATGATTCTTGCAGAATTGATACACCGGATAAGGTACTACATATTTGTTCTTAGCATCAGTAGTCGCAAGCGAATCAATCCAATTTTGAAACTCAAACTCAAATGATGCTACACTGTTATCGTGGATCGCTTTACCATACATGACCACCACACCTTGCACCCATTCTGGAAACTTTCGCATACTATACTTGAACGTGCTACCTGTGATAGTTTTATGAAATCTAGTTTCAAACCAAGTCCACAATAGACTTGCACATCTCTGTGCATATATAGGACCTGATTTTGATGCGGCAGGTAACTGAGCTAAACATTCAGTATAGTTTGCAAACACTTTGCGTCGTAGATTGATTGAAAGTGCTGTTTGAGACGCTGTAGTTTCGGATGCTTGAAGTAATGCAGACGTTTCGGATCTTTGTGACTCTGCAGACCCTCTAGTGAAATCTTGTACTTTAGTTATCTGATACTCCATGTCATCTAATACATCAGATATAGTTGATGAACTTTCCCCGAATTCATCGCTATCATCTTTTAGTATCTCTTCCTGCAATATATCAGATATGAGTGCAACAACTTGATTACAGTTATCTGCAATTTCTCTCAACCTATCACGAGACTTAGTATAGAGCTTAGACTCATTTGAAGATACTTCTTCAACATATGCAAGTAATTTTTCAACACTCTTTTTGGCACTATGAACATCCACTGTTCTGTACCTCCTAACTAAGCAACTGGAACAATTAGTTCCGCATAACCTATAACGAATTTAGTACAACAAAACGGGTGCGGCGTTAGAATGTGAGATTGTCCTCTTTCCACAGCTAGTGACTCACGACGTAGTGTCTAGAACACTACCGGCTACTATAAAACTGGAACTGTGCGGAGGCGACAGGTGCGGCCGCCGTCTCCACCAGACAATCTCACATTCTAACGCCGCACCCGCTAGAAGTAATTTCTACGTGGACATGATAAACAGCAAGAATAAGTAAATGACAGATGATATCATGACCGAAATCTATTCTATTTAACCCTACACCAATAGTATATTATAACTTGACCAAGAAGTCAATAGCTGATTTTAAGATTCTTTTAAAAAGTTTGACCTTACCCCATAGATTGATCTGTCGATTGTGCGTAGCGGTAAAATCTCAGTTTCAAAGAATGTCAATGCGTAGATCTTAAATTTTTACTATTGAGTGATTTTTTAGTGAGGCGAACGAAGTGAGCTAGCGAGCTTTGCGAGCTATTTTTTAGTGAGGTTTGGAGGGCGCTTGCGAGCCACTACTGTGTGGCGAGCTTAATTAATATTAATTAATATTATTATTATTAAATTAATATTAAAAGAATTAATATTATTAATATTGCGGCCTTAGATTTTTGGAGTAAAACGGGAAATATTCTGTATCACTTTTGCAACTTTTTGTCACTTTTTCTACATCACTTTTGCAATTTTCTACCTAATTTTATATAAGTACTTTTGATATTAATCACTCACTTTATTAAACTTAAAAATTCCGGAGAAAATAAGTGTAAAATATCAAATTGATATTATAAAATTTAACATAAATTATCAAAAGTTATTTAGAAAATCTAGCAGAACTTATCAGATTTTCACATGTAAAATCATCCGTTTTGCATCTTGAATTCAAGTATCAAATTTGCTATAATACATGTACATATTCTATATGAAATCATAAAATCGTTATAGAAAATACGCATAATTGTGTAGTATAACATGTAGGTTAGATTGAATAATTCAAAGGAGGTCAATGATATGAATGAAACTTGGAAACACATTGATGGATTACCACTAGGATATGAAATATCCGATGCAGGTAACATAAGAGAGAATTATGGTGATCATTATGAAATAATGAGATTGTCTAAATCGGGCAAGTATTTGACGTTTTGTATACGAGGTAAACAGTTGTTAGTACATAGACTAGTTGCTGATGCATTCTTGCCTAAACCAAACATACAGATAGGTAGGTGGGTAATACTACACTTAGATGGAGACACGCATAATAATGCAGTAACTAATTTGCAGTGGATCAATGCTGTAGATCTATATTTTACAAAGGCTCATAATGAATGTATTATAAGATGTATAGAAGATCAGCTCACATTCAATTCAATACAGACTGCAAGTGCATTTTATGGTATTCCTACATATACTTTGACAGCATGTATAGATGCAGATACAAGCATATGCGGATTACATTTTCAGCGTATGCCGTCTATAGAAGTTAAGGACTGCGATATTATAGCATCCGGATCGCAAATCACACACATCTTAGCAAATATGTCATATGTCGATCTTGCAGAACTGCAAACAGCGATGAAACAGTTGAACAAATAATCTAAGAATCTGTTCAAGCCTGCCATTAACTTGGTGGGCTCATTTTTATGAAAAAAAATTCGTTAAATTTAATAAGAAACCAGTTGATTTTTGTCTATTTTTATTATATATTAATAATGTAGACAGTTTTACATATTTCTACTATTCTATGATCTATACCCACAACCCTACAATTCAAAAAAAATATTTTTCCCACAATTTTTAACAGTTCATGTGCGAGTGAGCACCTGCTGTAAAGTTAATCTGTGTACTTCACGGAAATAATATGTAAAGTTTTGAGTAAAGGAAGTAACCGAGATGGCAACAAATGTGGCGAACAACAATGCGTATATTAAGCAGCGTACTTTAGAAATCTATGAATCTATGCCCCAAGATAAAGCACTTCGTATGAATTGTCTTAAGGAGCGAGATGAGATCATAGAACTAAATTACGCGTTTTTTGGTTTTATAGCAACACATACATTTATCAACAATACCACAGTAACTTATGAAGATAAGCTACAATCAGCACTTTTACACTTCTGTGAATGTTTCTGGTGGTATAAATGGAAGGGTGACGAAACGCACAAAGCATATAGAGATGACCTCGCATTTACTGTGTTTTTCAAACCCCGTATAGGTGAAATGATAGAGCGAGAGTTGAATGAAGTTAAATATTCAATTCGTCGCTCTTTATGTATGGAAGTTGGTGATATGATAGGTAAACATTGGGGCAAAGTAACTTATGAAGATTTATCTGACCCTCGTGTTAATTTATCTGCTGAAAAAATGACATCATTGAAAGCAATATTCGGTGTATTATACACAGCAGATCTAGACGAGCATGCATTATTTATTTCATCACCAAATGTTAATAACTGCTCAGGATTGATTACAGATAAGTATAACACCATACAAGAACTGCTTATACAAGAAATGATCGCAGAAGAATCTAAATTAGATGATAAGCACCTTAAAGAGATGTCAGAAATCTATGATGTAGATATGTATATACTTAAAGCAAATTTACCGCAAGCTGAAAACACGCTTTATTGCAGATTAAAAGCACAGCGTGATTTGCGAGATGCTTTTGAAGGTGATATTGAGTAACAATGCAAAAGCGACGAATACTTTCGCCCTAGTATTCGCCGCTTTCGTATATCTCAAATATGGCAATTAAGATCGTTTAGAGTAGATCAAGTTCTTGCGCATCTTCTACTATCTGATAAAGATGATGACCGGCATTAAGTAATTCAATAGCTGCATCATCAATGTCTACCGAAGGTGAGATCTCATATTTGCTGAGATATCTTTTTATGATAGTATCATCAGCCTCAACTACGTAACCTGCTTCATATAGTGTGTTGAATCCAAAATCCTCTAATGCAAGTTCTGGATCAACTTCTTCGCCTAATATGTTAATTCCATATCCATCAGTTACACATAAGACGAAGTCATCGCCTATCATCTCAGACCCATACAGATGACTTAAATCAAATGCATTGAATCCACCTTCGTTTACAAGATATTTCATAACAATATTACTATCATTTTCATATACTGACTTAAGAGCATCTTCAGTTATAATGTAAAAGGTTGTACCTATCTGCTCTGCTTCTTGTATATCTGCACCAAGTACTGTTCTCATATTTATTACCTCACTTTATGAATTAACTCCGCCTTTTTGTTTTGTTCGCTTATCTCCAGTGAGTTTAGCGAATGGATATTTACCTCTAATGTACTGCCAAAACGAATGACCCTTTGAAGGAGCGCTTATTAACTTTCTATATATGATAATTGGAACATCGAAGTATACGTATACATCACCAGCCCCACCATTGTTACCTTTAAACTGAATATACAAATTGCAGGTTTTGTCTTCAGCACGTTTTATATCTACACAATATGACCAGATGTTAGATGAATTAACACGGATCATATTCTTTGTAATTTCACGAGAAGACATACCAGCTTTAATAACTTGTTTATCTATGATATCACAAGTAGCAATCTTCAATATTTCTACTTTCGGGTTTCGGGTTATCTGCATAACAGCTCCTTATCTCGATAACATATCATATAATTCATCTGTATCACTTCTGTCAGCTACACGATATGTAACACCATCCTTAACATGAGTACTGCGTTCACAGGACGGAGAATAAATAGTATAGCCCATTTTCTTGAATCTCTTATAAATATCGCTATTCCACCAATCCGGTATTACATATTTTGGAGAATAGATAGTATTTGGTTCAATAGCTTTTACAAACGTTGCAGGAACTTTTACAACTCTGTCAGATAATCCATATATGTATAATGTACCTTCAAATGAATCATCATATACATATAATGTCTCATAGTTTCTAGCTTTCCAATCAGTGTTGTTCCAGATTTCAATATCAGCATCTGACCACTCACTAAGGTCTGCACGTTCCCATGGATCATATGTATATGTTGATTTTATATATCGTTTCATTCTGTACCTCCTACTTATCAATTATCATGTTCATCACAGTTGTGAAATGATAATGCTGCATATCTTCATCGTTCTTGTTATCTACATCTATCATAATTAAATAAGGTTCTTTTACAAAGAAATAGCAGGTAAACTTTATATTATTATTTCAAAAATATAAATAATTATAAATTTTTATAAATATTTAACCTTTTATTTTTATGAACTCATCAAAATATATATGTATCTACAAATGAAAGGAATGATATAATGCGAGCAAAAGAAGCATTAGAACTTTTACAAGTTCATCGTGTTACTCTTAATAGATATGTACGTGAAGGCGTTATTAGAGTAACAAAATTATCAAATGGTAGATATGAATATAATGATGAAGATGTGCTTAGATTCATAGGTAAGAAGCAAAAAACACATAGTACTAAAGTAATTTCATATTCAAGAGTATCTACACAATCACAAAAATCACAATTAAAAGAACAAACACAAAGAATTTATGATAGTTGTACTTCAAGAGGTCTTACCTTAGATGAACAATATGAAGATATCGGTTCTGGTATGTCATCTGACAGAAAAAACTTTAATAAAATCTGCCAAATGATATTTCACGGTGATGTTGAATTGTTAATTATTGAAAATAAAGACCGTCTTGTTCGTTTTGGTTTCGATATGCTTGAAAAGTTTTTTAGTTATTTTGGTTGTAAGATACTTGTTTTAAATGACTCAATAGAAAATAAATCTTATGAACAAGAACTTACAGATGACCTTATATCTGTTATTCATTATTTTACAATGAAATCCTATTCACACAGGCGTAAATTAAATAAACTAAGAAGGGAACTAGAGAATGAAACAAAATCTAATAACTCTTAAAATTAAATATTCTTGTAATACTTCAATTTTAGATGTTATTAGACAGTATAATTCTGTACTTAAATTCACTTATAATCGATTAGTAGAGAATTCAAAATTAAAAACTTCTGAAATTACGCAGTTACAGAAAAATCTTAATAATTGTGATTTAATAGGGTCTCATTTAAGAAATTCAGCTATATATGATGCAAAATCTTTAGTAGAGCATTCTGATAAACATATTATTTTTGGTGGTAAGTGTCTTTTTAAGCAAAGATGTCAGCATAAAATAGATAAAGATGAATTTTTGCTTAAACGATTAAGACCAATAAATTCAATAGGTGAAGCAAATCAGAAAGCAAATCGCCTATTTGATATAGTAAACAATCAAACTATTATGTTTAAGTTGAATAGGCAGCAACACTTTGAATTAAAATTACAACAAGTAGGCACTAAAAGACTCAAAGAACTCAATAGGCTAATAGAACTGCAAAATAACAAACAAGTTGCAATAACTTATAAATTAGATTTGGATTATGTTTATCTTATTTTTGATTATAACTCATTAAAAACTTATGATTATAAAGTTAAATTTAATAGAGTTATGGCAATAGATTTAAATCCAAATAGTATAGGTTGGTCAATTGTTGACTGGTTTGCTGAAAATAAATACACTATGATTCAGTCAGGTACTTTTAGTCTTAAACCACTTAATGATTATAGAAATTCTAAATCAGTTGCATCTGATAGTAATTTTCATAAATACATAACAAATAAGCGTAACTATGAAATTATACATATTGCTAAAGACTTATTTACCTTATGTAGGCATTATCATTGTGAGATATTTTCTATTGAAGACTTAAATATAAAAGCTTCTGATAAGAAATTAGGTCGTGATTTTAATAGATTAGTAAATAATAATTGGAATAGAAATCTTTTAGTTAACCAAATAAAGAAACATATAAATTCAAGTTCTACTACTTTAGTAGAAGTACAGCCACAATACAATTCTTATATAGGTAATCTTGTTTTTAGACAAGAACATTTACCAGATGAATGTTTAGCCTCTATTGAGATAGGTAGGCGAGGATTTGAATTTGCAACACAGTATATTTTTAGTAGACGATCGCATCAAAAGACAGTTATTTATCCAAAACTAGAGTTAGTTAAAAATCAACTTACCTTATCGTTGGAAGAATTAGGTATCGATATTCCTAACTTAGAATCTTGGAAAAATATTTTGTCTGCGGTCAAAGAATCGAAAGTGAAATATCGGTTCTCTACTTCTGAAGCACAGATTTATCATTCAGAAGGTCTTTTTAGTAAGTTTTATAAATATAAATACTTAAAAATTTATGTATATTTATAAAAATTTATAAAACTTATATTTTAGCTTACCTGCTTACTATAACGATTTGTGTTACATTGCGATTCTCGTGTAGTAATCTTTCCAAGGGAGGCATCGTTCAACAGTGCCTGCAACTGTATAAATGTCTTCATCAAAGTATCTTCGGCCAACAATCTGTACACCTATTGGCAAGTTATTATCACCTAACCCGGCAGGGACTGAAGCAGCTGGATTTCCGGTCATATTCTGCAACCATGTTTGGCAGAACCCGATAAGTTCTTCGCAATCGCTTCCAGGACTATTCGGATTAGAAGAAGGCCCTTTAGTATCTTCATCTTCATTCTTAACAGGCATACATGATGTTACTGGAGAAATAATAATATCATAATTATTAAGAATGGCTAAATTAGCATCTAGGATGTCTGTTCTAATATCATGGAACTTTCTATAATCCATCATAGTAGAATTAAATGCGAGGTTGACCCATTTAATCATCTGTTCTGGTAGATCTTCTGCATGATCACCGATCAAGTCAAATCCAGTTTGTTTCATTAATTCTAAATCCACAGCGCTATCTACACTGATACTACGAAGCCAAGCTTCTTCCATCGCTTCGAGGCTGTGATTGAATTTAAAGTTAACATAATCTACAAAAGCGCCCTCATCTTTTAAAACAGCTGCAACAGAATCCACCGCTTTCTTAATCTGCGGATCTACGTTAGGAAAAATATCATAATCATAAGTAACTGCAATTTTCTTTCCTTGTAAACTTGCATGTATAGCTGCACTGAATGATTTATGTGCTAAAGGCACACTGATTGGATCTTTTGGATCATATTTCATCATCTGCTCTACAATCAATGCAGAATCTAAAACAGTTCTAGCTGTAGGTCCATCACAGCAATAAGGATGCGTAGCTGCCCAAGCATCAGGCCTGCAGACACTCGGTACAAGTCCTGCGGAGGGTTTGAACCCAAATGTACTGCACCATGCAGATGGAACACGTGTACTGCCTCCAGCATCACCACAACTAGCAAGTGGGACTAAACGACCTCCTACAGCAGCACAGCTACCTCCAGAAGATCCACCTGAGTTATATTCTAAGTTAAATGGATTACAAGTATTCCCATACATCTTGTTATATGTAGTTCCTCTGAATCCAAAAGACGGTGCATTTGTTTTACCGATCGCAATACAGCCGAGTTTATTAGCAGCTTTCCAAAATGTACAGTCTTCTGTATCAACTGTTATAAATGATTTAACTCCACCATGGCTTGCAGTCCACCCCTTTTTCGCAGGTAGAAAGTCCTTAAGTCCAACAGGTACGCCTGCAAATGGCCCTACGTCTTCACCATGCATAATTCGCTGCTCAAGTTTTTCTGCTTCTTCTAGTGCTTCATCAAATTTTGTATACGTGAATGCATTAAGTTTTGGATTGAATGCTTCTATCCTATCTGCAAAGTACTTGATTACTTCTTTAGGTGAAATCTGTTTAGTATTAACTAACCCACCTAATTCAACTCCGCTTAATTTTTCGAGTTCCATTTCTACGCCTCCTTGTCAGCTTCAACTATTGTTTCTGCATTTCTAATAGCCTTAAGTGAATAGCCCTCATTTGGGCTTTCCATAGTAGAACATTGCCAGCAATTATCATCGAATATATCTTGATTTAATTTACTTACATCAATCAATCTTCCATGTCCTTTTGGAAGTGATGTACCGTGTATGATAGCTTTGACGATATAATCGTATTCGCTATCGAATATCTTGTTGTACTCACTGATATGTTCATAGATGCGATCTGATATGTCTATTACTATCTGCATACAGTTTTCTCCTTTCTCCTACATTTACAGTAATTCATCAATCATCCTAAGCACATTTTCAAGTCGAATTCGTTTCTTTTCTGCACGAGGATCATCACCCAACACTTCAATAGCGTCAATCAAATCATCACGTTCATTAGCTAATCTGCGAATCTTATCTTGCCGTTTTCTATATTCTTCAGAAGTTTCACCTCGTGTTATAGCTTCCATAGCTTGAGCTAATGTTAAATATCTTTTCATGTGCTTAACTCCAATCATCATAGAAATCTCTGTCAAATGTAGTTTCATCTACTAAGCCAAATTTATAATATTCATCTAGTTTCTTTATGAGTTTATCTCCATAATAACCATACTCTGTGTTTTCTAAATCATTTTCTAGAACAATACACCAAGCACGAAGTACGTCATACATGAGTCCTGCAGATATTCCGCGATGGTCTGTAGATTTTTCAATTGCAAATTCAACATCCTCTTTAAGTTGAGCTAATACATTTTCTTCAGTCCACTCTACAACTTTACGCTCATTTGCATCGCCTGTATATTTATATCCGAATTTTTCAAAATATTCTATAGGAAGAAATTGTAAAAATCTTGTGGTCCACCTAGTATCAAAAAATTTATCTGGTTCAATTTCATCATAATGTTCTATAACATACTGTAACGATTTCATTTATTCATCTCCTTGTATTCTTATATTGAATGGCATTATCACATTTTCAAATCCACCATGTACTTCATAGTACTGATCTATTTCAAATCGCCAAACTTGATACGCTGCCGTGTCTTCATCAGGACATTTCCAATGCTCTCCGTTTGGACATTTATCACACCACATGCATCTGTAATAATCATCTATTTGAGTCGCACAAGATGGATACAACTTATTCCATTTCTCTTGTAGTGGGTTTAGTGGTGGATTAACCAGAGTGCCATCCTTAAAAAGTACTGTCATCACTTATCCTCCCTAACGTGAACTACCACCCACCTAAAGGTAGGTGGCTTCTAAGAGCCTTACGGCTCTATTTAAGAAATAAAAAAAATAGTAGGCGAAGCATTCATTTACTTCACCTACTATAACGATTTTAGTATTTACAACATGGTAATCATCTTTTCAACTTTGCTACCATACGTTCAATCAGATCCTCTGTATCTGATAACATTGCATCATATTCAGTAGCAACTTCTACAAGATAGATTGATTCAATGAATTTAAGTTTACGTTCTGGTGTTTCAAACGGACTACTGTATATATGACGAGCTTGAGCTCTTGCCATTTCATTGATCTCATTAATGTCATTAGACCCACCTAACAAGCAATCTTTACCATCTGGGCTTATCCAATGAACTTCATATTTTGTTTTCCAAGGACTTACTGCGGATTTAATATATTTTTTCATACAGCACCTCTTTATCTACCGTTTACCTGAGTTGAAGTCATCGATATATGTTTCAACGTCATCTAAGTTACTATTTATGTAGCTGACCTGTTCTGAAAAATCTTGCGGACCAACTTCTCTCCAACCTCTAGTTGACTTTAACTTACCAGATTCATCAATCTGAGCAAGCAATTTTTGATATTCAGAAGCAGTATCGCCAAATCTACTGAATGCATTACGAAGATCTGTGCTACCATATTCTGAAGGTGTGTTGAAATTAACATTTATAAGCTTTGTTTTTACTTTCAGCATTCTGTCATATACTGCATTAAGCTTATCAGTAATCTTCTCAGGGAATCTCTCATAATATCTTGCTATCATGTCTTCAGGACTTGGAACTGCATATCCGGACTTATCACGAGCCTTACGTTCATTAGAAGCTGTACGACCTTTCTTTGACCAGGTACCTTCTTCGCTATATTTACCATCACCTAAGTACTCATAATCTTTGTATTGTCCCATGTAGGTACCTTTGCTATTATGACGATAGCTGTATCTCGGATCTTGATACCTATCATATTTAGGCTTATGCACGTTGTTTGGATCTGAAAGATCTAAGTAGCAGATATCTTCTGCCATTGTAGGTAACTTCGACTTCGCGATAGACCCAAGCTTTCTATACCTACCACCGATGTCAGTTGACTCATCGTCGTTGATACCAGGGCAGTAAACTATTCTACTGTAGTAATTGTCGTTAGGTCTGAGTAAATAAAATGTTAGATAATTATTACTTGCAGGTCTTTCACCCTGGAAATTAGCAGTATCGAGAGATACATTGTATCTATTAACTAAGTTGTTGATTAATCTAGTTTTAGAATAACCACCACGGGTGATTTCTTTTCTCAACCAATCAGGCATACTTCCTGATATAGATGCTTTGATATATCTTTTCATTATAGTTAGCTCCTTCCGTTATATTTTCTACATATAACGATATAAGGTTTGGATCATCTAATCAACGAATAGAATTCTGACCTTAAGTCCGAATCAGTTTCGAATCTACCTCGAAGTGTAGCCGTTTTAGTTACTGCTTCACGAGCTTTGATACCTCGTCTAGTCATACAAGCATGTTTGCCTTTGATAACTACAATTATGTCTTTTGTACCGAGTACTATTTCAATTACATCTGCTATGTCAGAGCCTATTCTTTCTTGCAACTGCAACCGCTTACCAACCATGTCAGCTATCCTAGCAAGCTTACTAAGTCCAATAACTTTACCGTTTGGAATATAACCTATCGCTACGGACATATCGTACATAGTTGCAATGTGATGCTCGCAGGTTGAGAATATTGGAATATCTGTTTCAACAACTAGATCACCTGTGCTAACATCTTCAAAGCATTTATCAAACATATGTGCAATTTCTTCATTTGAGTAGCACATTCCTTCAAATATCTCTGCACACATCTTAGCAACTCGGTTTGGTGTTTCTTTGAGACCTTCACGATTTGGGTTATCTCCGAGCGCTTCTAAAAACTGTGGTACTAATTCTCTAATCTTATCTACGTCTATTTGCTTCATATCATACACCTCTAGCATCCATGCTATACACATATTTATGCAGCTGCAACTGAAACCTCACATCATTTAAATTGTGCTTCATCATGTATTCAACAATCTCCTTCGGCTCTATTCTGCCAAATACAGGGCTTACAAATACTTGAGCTCGAGTCAATGCAGATATGCGTTGCATCTCATCTAAATCTTCTTCATTACTTACTACACATTTTAATACGTCAGATCTGTATAGGTGTGTGAGATTAGATTCTAACATTTTTGAAGTCATACCGCTTGATGGACATTTCCAATCCATAGTAACAGTAACGTTGCCTAAACCTACAACTCCTGATATGTCTACAGCACCGCTTGTTTCTATTTCTACATGATAGTTGTTAACAGCAAGTTTCAATATGAGCTGCACAGCATCTTGTTGGATCAAAGGCTCCCCACCCGTAAATATAACATATTTACAGTTTAATGCTTCAACCTCTGCAAACACTTCATCTACAGTCATATCTTTGAAATCATCACCCTCAACTGCATACATAGAATCGCACCAGCTGCATCGAAGCGGACAAGAAAATGTACGGATAAACACAGCAGGTCTACCAGCTTGAATACTCTCTCCGCTTATTGATTTAAATATCTCGTTTATTAGCATATAATCTCCCATTCCTTTCTATAGTTGCATTCGCTATTTTCGGTTTCATGTAATTCAACCTCAACCACGTTAACATCTATAAGACCTAATTCATTGTGAATATAATCTTCTAATTCATGCAACATAGCTGGCGCTATATTCTCAACGGATGTAGCAAATGGATAAGTTTTATATCTAAGCTCGTACTTGTCAAGTACTTTCACAATTTCTTCGCTTATTTCATTTCCTTTAAAATGTAAATACATATGATCCGGCATTACAGCTTTCATAGCATCTTTGAGCAATGTGTAATCCATGATCATGCCGAACTCTTTAGGGACGCTAGACGTAACAGTCGCTTTAAAATAATATGAATGCCCGTGCAAGTTACAACAGTGTCCGCTATGATTAGGCAAAAGATGTGCAGCCTCAAAATATTCTACTCTACTTATTGTTTCCATCACTACACCTCCGCATATTCTATTCTCTTACAGCCTGACCAATCAACATCAATCTCATAATCAATTGGGTCTATCACGCCATTAGCTTTAAATGCAGCAATTCTGTCAAGGCAAGTACCGCACCGCCCGCAGGCACACCCTCTACCATTATAGCAACTTGTTGTAAGATGATAAGGTACTTGTAATTCAAGACCCTTCTTAACGACATCTGCTTTATTCCACAGCACAAACGGCGTTGCAACATCTACCTTATTATAAGTACCTTCCCAGATTGCCTTTGCAATTGCTTGTGAAAACTCTTTGCTACAATCCGCGTATGCATTACCTGCACTATCATCTGCATGATTACCTAAGAACAATGTGATGTCATCCTCCGGATATGTAGATTGTGCAAAAGCAGCAAGTGCTGAAAGCATCAGACCGTTTCTGAATGGTATTGCAGTATCTACACCAGTAGTTTTACCTGCTAATTGTTCTGCATAAGAACCTTCCGGAACATCTTTATCGCTATGTGCTAAGAGTGAACAGTTACATTTTTCGTATATCTCAGATAAATTTAATATTTCATGATTGATTCCATAATAATCTGCAATCTTCTCAGCAGCTTTCAGCTCGCGTGAATGCTTTTGTCCGTACATTACACTGACAGAATTTACATTCTCTTTTCCATAAGAATCAATTGCAATTCCAAGTGCAGTAGTGCTATCAACACCACCACTCGACAATACATATGCTTGCATATTATACTAACCTCCTGTTTTTAAAAAATATAAAAAAAATTATCACATAACTCAAGCTAGGTCAACAGCACTGTCTTGAGGTTGATTACTAAATCAGTTAATCTCTTTGCTTTTATCAAAGAAGTGTGTATTATTTGTCATTTTCTTTCGAGTAGCGATTACATCATCGATTTCAATTGTATCTGACGATTCAAACAATGACCGTACTTTAGCATCTGAAAATTTGTAATGTTGTGTAAACTTAGTTTGGCTAGTAAATACATTGCCATCACTACATGAAATTTCATATCTGAAAGACCATCCAGGACCTCGATAATCATTCAATTTGATTAAGATGTTCTAGGCCTGTGTGTAAATGTTTGAGTCATGCATGCTATCTGCATCTGCCGTTTAAGATCCTGATGATTTTCATCTGCATATATAGATATAGGTAGCAAACAACAGCCTCCGCGGCTGTTGAAATCACCATATACAGAGAGGTATTGAGGCTCTAACAATTTTACTAAATCATTCATTATCATGTGTGTAACTTGTTCGTGAAAAGCACCATGCCTCTGAAAACTATACATATATAATTTCAATGATTTCGATTCAACAGCAAATCTATTTGGGATGTAAGAAATATGAAAACTTGCTAAATCCGGTTGACCTGTTTTTGGACAACTGCCCACCCATTCAAAGAAATCGATGTTGATGATCTGTTCCTCATGCGCCTGCTCATCTGCAAACTGAAGTTCAAACCTTTCCAACACATCTGGATCATACTCAAACTTATATTTAGTGTTTTGGTTACCAAGTAATGTTACTCCGCTTAAATCTTGTTCTTTGCTCATTGTTTTTTTTTGTTCTCCTTTACATGTGTTTATTGTTGTGAAACATAAAAAGATGTAACCACAGTAATATGGTTACATCTTCTATAACGATTTCTTTCTTGTTGTAACCTTGTTATTTTTGTTTATTGCGAGAGGGTGTCAAAGGTTGTTACAAAACTCTCATTTTAATTAAGATCGATTATCACCAGTGTGACATCTTGAACTGACGTGCTAATTTTGTTATATTACCTGAAAGCATTAACGGCTTGTTTCTATCAATTGAAATCGAACCATCGTCATAAATTGTTATATCTGTGACATATATTCGATCTCCTCTAAAATCATAACGATCATATGGAACACGATATGTTCTGCTTGTAGCATTTCGTTTTATCAACTCAATGTATTTATCGGAATCCTTATAATTAGAGTTGTTTCTAAGTGCTGCAGAAGTAGAAAATGTAGGTATAATCTTATATTCTGCAAGACTGCGAATTATATCAACATCTTGAGGATCTATATTTTGAAAATCATTAAGATCAACTTCTTTACGACTCGGTGTTATGTCATCGGAAATTTTAAGACGAATATAAAATGGTGTTTTAGGTAACAATCTATCTGTCGAGTTGTCTGTGGTAATATCAGACACACCTGGGATATCTATACTCTGTAGATATGCAAAATCATCATCTCGAATCTTATCTGATACATATGCAAGTCTCATACCTTTAGTAAGTTGTGATATCTTATCATAATTAAGTTCTCGTTTGTGCTTCATGCTGAATATTAGATTCTTTATATCATCATATGCTATGCGACCATCCTCTGATGAATCGCTTTTAATGTATATTTTCATCTTTCACCTTCAAGTTATGTTAAGTTACTACAAAACTCTCGCTTATGATATTGAACTATGTGATTCAACTACGTCTACGTTTTGATGGTGCATCACGTCTAAGATACAGATTCCTACTGTAGTCAGCTGGTGTAAGTTGATTGTAATATTCCAGCATGAATTCACGATCAGCGTCTTGAATCCTGACACCACGTAAATCATTATTTAAAGTTTCAATCATATCGATTACATATTCATCAAAGTATTCATGTCGGTGATCATATACAAATTTTGGATAATCTAGTTCGTCTGATGCAATAAAATCTTTTATGATATCTTTATTAAAATCATTTCTAAAATACTTTGTATATACAAGTCTGTTTACTAATTTACGTAATTCTATTAATTTAGTAGTAGACATTGTATAATCGCTTTTAATATATCTTTTCATAATTCATCTATCTCCTTTTTTTTTCAAAAGGTTGTTATCACCTAACTATATTAAAGGTTACATGAGATATAACGAAATTAAGGAGCAGACTCTTTGATGAATCTGCTCCTTTGATGATTCTATTTTTCTTACAACTTTCCTGCATACTGTGCTGCAATATGAGTTGTCAAGATATAAATATTAAGTTTTATGCTACAATTTTATACTTTTCGAGATAGCTTGCGCCCACGTTGTCGTTCTTCCAAGACTTTGACATCTTATAACTGATAGGTGAGAATATCATCTCAAATGCAAGTTCTACAAGCATCATCATAAATGAACATACAAGTACCTGCTTAATTGTCCATCCAAAGAATATGTAAGATACAAATAATGCAAATACAATGTTATCTACAAACTGACCAAGTGCTGTTGAAGCAAAACTTCTTATAGCAAATCCACCGTAATTATCATTTTTATCTACTTTAGCACCTACTAGCTTATTCACGATTGAGTTAATTAATCCACCGAGAAACATTGCAAGTGCAGAACCGATGATTATGAACCAAGTTGATGCAAATGTTGAGTCAAGTGCTGTATTAATTTCAGTTGCAACTTCTGGGCTGGATGCGGAATAGCTTGGCGCCCATACACCTGGGATCTTCACAATTATAGCATAAAGTAGTGTGGTGAGAAGTGTTACAATCATTGCAACCGTATTGAGTATAGTTGCAGTCTTGGCTCCAAATCTTTTGCAAACCGCATCTAAGCATAAGAATGAGATCCAGCTAACAAATATACCTGCCGTTGAAGCAAGCCAAGGTAAATTGAATATTGACTTATTTGCTAACAGATTCATCGATACTACTGACAATATAAATAATGCTGTTACAATTCCAGGAATCGCTCTTAATGCGTCTTTTGTTTGTTCAATTAACTTTTTCATTTAATTGTCCTCCAATTCATATTAATTAGAGAGCACATAATAATGCCCTCGAATCTGTGTTGTTGAGTTAGTTATCTTTGGCGAGATGTAATTTTCGTCATATTGATGATGAATTAGTCCATCGGCGGACTCAAACATGAGATTCGAGGGATCTTTAAGATCTTATTCATATGTTTTGTACCTCCTTATTTTTCTTATTTTGAGACCAGGCTGTCAGAGTAGTTACAAAACTGGTCTATGTATATTATCTAAACATTTTCGCATACTTTTCCGCGATTCTTTGATATTCATCTGCTGAGATTTCCTCAGTACCTCCGAAGGAATCATCAAACCTTTCGGTCTCTGACTTAAAGTATCTTTCACCACGTTTAGTTCGTTTTATACCGTAGTAATGATTATTCCAGGTTATGATATCGTCTAAATCCATTCCGGATTTTCTTGCTGCTTTGATATATCTCTTCATATTAGCTCCTCTAATATATTAATCTGTCCACATCTCAGTATATTCAGTGATATCAATATTATGTGATATCATCCAATCTCGTAAAATAGATTCAGCACCTTTTGCTGCTTCTTCATAGGTATCATATATCTCATCGTTTATAACGATATTAAGTGGTCTATACCTCTGACGTTTCTTTGTCGCAGGTAATTTGTTTTCTTCTAAGAGATTGTTTAGGTTATCACGAATCTTTTCAATGTGCTCTGCTCTTTTATGTTGGGGTTCGTGGTCAGAAACTCTTAGATACACATAGTAAGGAACATCGTTCTTTGCAATTTCGTCTTTTCTTGCAAACATGTAATAGAACGATGTTCTGCTCGGATGTGAGTGTACTATTTTAAATCCGTAGTAATCTATCATTGCTGTAAGCAGGTCCACAAATGCACAGTAGTCTGAATATGATTGGGGGTCTAATTTACCCGTTGCATCATATAAAGAATTGATTGTAGTAGCTGCTAAGTAGTTGTCATCTACTATAAAAGAGACTATTACTTCAAATTCTATTGAATTGTCTATAAGAAGTCTCTTCATATTCTATCCTCTAATATGCATACTCGTCATACACTTCTTGTGTTATGTAGCCGTAGTCGAGTAAGTCGTCAAGTATGTGATCTAAATCACCTTCAAAGTAATGACCACCATCCCATGGCTCTAAGCTGAGATAAGCGTCAAGTCCATTATCTTTGATAATTCTCTGATATTCTTTGAGCTTAGGTAAGCACTGATTAAGAGGTCCGTCAAAGGATTCTTCAAATTCATATTCGTCAGATTCTTCTGCTCCATATACATTGAGATTAGCTGTAAATTTAGTAAGGAGATTTGCACCTAACCATGTACCCAATTGATGACTTGCATCACCTGCTTTTACATATCTCTTCATAATCTACCTCCTACCATTCGCAGTAATCATTCAAATAATCAAGAGCATTGTCAATTGCATCTATTTCATCTTCAAGTTCTTCGATATCTTCGTCAATCTTATCATATCTTTCCTGCTCAGCATCTGTGAGATCTCTATCGTAATCATTTGCCTTTTCTTCGATAGCTTCTTGTTTCTCTCTAAGGGCATCAATCTTATCTTCTATATTTGCTCTGATATCATCTAATTTGTTTACTATGTTGTTTAGCTTTATGATTGCCATAGTATTACCCCCTATTAAGCTTTAGTTAACTGATGAGATTTCGTCATAAGTATTTCAGAAGCTTGTCCTAAGATGCTAAGTTCATCATCAGTGAAATTTTCTACAAGATCAGAATATCCTATATTCTGAAATACTTCAAGTACGCCGAGACAATCATCTATGTCTGTAGCAATCAGTCCAAGCTTTCTGCCAAGTCGAGCTATTGTGCTCAATCTATTTTCATTTGCTGCACCTTCAAATCCATATGGATCCGATGCACTGATTATACGCTTTTTCATACTAGAATCCTCCTAATGCTTTATGTACCAGTTGATGCATTCAATATCTTCATCATCTAAGAATTCATCTTCTAGCTTGTAACTTAACCAATCTTTCTCAAGAGGTGTAAGTCGGATGATGCCTGTAAAGTTATCTAACTTGTTGTATGCAGCACGTGCTTTTCTGCATATACTTCTACCTTCACCTTCATCATGTTGCTCTGTCATGACTCGGAGAGTATCAAGTCGATTCATACGTTTCATCAACTCGTCTTTGGACAAGTAAGATGTAACAACTTCACCATTAGAAAATCTATAGGTGTGAAGTACTTTGTTTAATTGCTTCATTATACACCTCCTATATGTATCATTATTACTGATATATAAGGTGATTTAGCTTCACAAATACATTAACGATTTTTACATAGTATAAGACCCTAACTAAGCTGGCAAACTTAATCAGGGCCTAAGGAGAAAAATAAATGTATAGTTACTTTAAGCTTACTTGTTTGGGTGCACAAGGTTTCTTATAAAATAATACTTATTTTCAAGGTCAACTGCAGCCTCGTCTATTTCTTCTAATTGCTCGTCAGATAACAAGCTGAACCACTGTTGACCATTGATGGTTATTGGGTTACGGTCAAGTTCTTGCATGTATGCCGCATACTTTTTAAGGCCTTGCGAAAGAGTCAGACCTAATTCACTCATTTGCAGTAACTCTTGTACTCGATCAAGTGGTTGCGAATCTTCAGCAATTTCGGTCGACATCATGATATCGTCATCATCAAATCCTGTATAACTATCAAACCATTCATGGGCTTCTGCTTCATTGTCAAATTCTGCATCGCAGCTGTTAGATGGATTGTAGAAATCTACATCACCGAATATACAGATCCATGTATCATCCATCCAGTTGTGCCAAAGGGAGTAATCTGTGGAAAATCCGTCGTAATCTAAAACAGATTTTTTAGCTATCATCTCCCAACCTGCAAGAGCATCATAATCATCATATTCATCTAAATCAGAATCATCAAAGAATTCATCTTGCATGATTTAATCCTCCTCATCAAATGTACTTTGTATTTCATCTACAATGTGATTGAAATCTTCATCCACATCTGCAAATGTAAGATCTTCAATTGGTAGTTCATATTCTACTATAGTAAGTACACCTGCGTTTTCATAAGTAAGTGTTATGTAGAGATTCTCGTCATCCCCATCATCTAATAATATTGAATCTATGGCATAATTATCAGAACCTACTGTACCATCTACTGCCCATTTATTCAATTTATCACCGATTAGATTGATATATGAGTCATTGTTATCCTCATCATAATCATCATCGTCATTGTAATCATTATCAGCATCTTCTGCAGCTTGCACCACATCATATGTAACTAAATCTGCTTTTTCTTCATTGTGGTTTGCAGTATCAGCTGTAGCACCTTCTACTACAGCTGATTGATCGCAACCCTCAATAAATGATGAATCATCAGGTTCAAAACCTAAATAATTTATCATATACTGTTTAGCTTGTTCAAGTGAGCAATCAAAATGATCTGCGATGTATTGTTGTTCAGCAGCAGTTTCTGTACCCCAATCTCCAGAAACTGGATCAGATGTTACGAAGCTATCTGCGATATTCCACAAATCGTCTACCTGTGCTGGAGTTAATTCATCAGTTGCACAAGCTACGTTTACTGTGTTAGTTGCTGAATCAATTACATCCTGTGGAAGATCTTTAAGATCTTCTGGATAATTCTGCATTGTATCTTTATACCATTGGTCTAATGTATAAGGCTGTTCTGAATCATCGTATAAATCAATATAAGATGCAACACCTTCTGCATAATTTTTTACTTCTTCGGATTCTGCGTCATAGCCTTTAGACGATAAAAAGTCTAATACTTCAGCTACGGAGGTTGTTGAGTTGACATTTGTAGTAGAGTTAATTCCGTTAACTTCTGCAACTTCACGTCTTGCATCGTTGACGCTTTGTATGAATTCATCAGTTAATTCAAATCCATCTGCTATAGCGTCTTCGCATCTTTCCTTAAGATAATCATCATAAGAACCGGTAAAATCATCTTCATATTCTGACTGATAGCATTCACCTAAATGTTTATCATATCCATAATAATCAACAGCTTCAGGATCATCTGTTTTGGACTGCCAATAAGCATATAAGAATCTAGTCATCTCACCTATTGTCATATCGTCTAGACCCTTAACTGCATCCGGATCAAAATATGAACTAGCACTTATATATCCATCAGCTTTCAGCTCTTCTAGTTCATCTTCAAGATATTCATCTAAAGAGCCTTCAAATGCACCTTGGGAAACATCACTGTTATATGTATCAATTATGTCGTCTTTAAATGCTTCAAAATCTTGACCTTCACCCCAACAATCATATAACTGTTTGAATAAATTGTCTTGAGAAGCTTCGATTGTTTGTGTAGATGTTATATCATTAGAATCTTCTAAAACATCTATCTGACGCATAACAGCGTTAAGCAATTGGTCAGGTGTTCCTTTTGTAATCTTGCTCAATGTATACACCCCCTTACAATGTTATAAGTCCTGTATCGTCAACTGTATCTGTATAATAAGCATCAGAACACTCTTCTATAGAAGTGTTACATGCTGATTCTACAACGTTGCTATCTAAATCAGCTATTTTGTTCTTAACTGCGTTGAGTAATTGTTCAGGTGTGCCTTTTGCACATGTTATCTTGTTCATTCAGTCACCCCCTGTAATATATCAGCTATCTGTGAAATTGCATCGTTTATTGTATCTGAAATGCTCTGTGCAATTTCGACGCCTGCATCACTAGCAGATGCGTCAGATCTGTCTAATTTTTCAAGACCTGCAACTAGATAGTCATAATCTTCGTCAATTTGATCTAGTAATGTTGATAATTCACTAGGTTCGGTAGATTCTGCAGCTACAATAGGTGTATACTTTTTCATAGCTTATACCTCCGCTTCGCTGTTCAGAAGATCATCAAGGTTGTATATTGTTGCAGGGTCTGCAAGAGAAATGTTACCCTTCTTAGCCCTTACCACGTTCCAGGTGTCCTTAAGTCTATTTTTAAGCATTGTAACACCAGTCTCATCACCGTTGATAACATAGTCAATAGTCCAACTATCGATAACTTTCACTAGATACTGTGCAGGTGTTTCCTTTAATACTTGTATATAAGCAAATTTACCAGAAACTGGACTAGTATTCCAATTGTATATCTTTATGATATTACGAGTACCAATAAGCTCTTCTAATTCAGCTTCCTGTAACTGTGCTCGCCAATCTTCGCCCTTTGGTGCGGCTTCATCTAATTTATAATCTGAATATTTCGGCATATCAACTTTTATAATTGTGTTCCAATTAACTTCGTTGAGAAACTCAAGTGCGTCAACTGTCTGTCTGAGCGATTTCATTTGATCAACTGTTGTAGCTTTAAGACCTGACCAAGAAGAAGATTTACGAGTAACTTCCCCGTTGCTATCTAATCCAATATCATATGACCAACTAAGTGCACTAGAATCTTCAAATTTGCTATGCTCATTACATCTGATATATACTTCTGCGAATTCGTATTCTTTATCGCCCTTACCCCAATTATAACCTCTACGAACATCGATGTCAAAATCAAGTGCATCAAATTGTCTAAGCTGGCTCTCTAAAAACTTCTGTATAGGGTCAAGCACTTTACGTTCAGCTTCTCTTAATGCAGATTGGTGTTCTTTATATCTAGCATCATAAGCAGCTTTATCCGCATCATACTG